>Ga0209400_1000047_pt1 | contig 107688 bp, 93 predicted proteins | sample M_130807_EF_Meta_FD_187313 | JGI IMG/M metagenome (GOLD analysis project Ga0209400, IMG submission 187313) | Freshwater microbial communities from Lake Montjoie, Canada to study carbon cycling - M_130807_EF_MetaG (SPAdes) (version 2) | ecosystem: Environmental > Aquatic > Freshwater > Lake...
TTCTAACAATCTTTTTATGTTCTAACAATCTTTTTATGTTCTAACAATCTTTTTATGTTCTAACAATCTTTTTATTTTCTAACAATCTTTTTATTTTATAAAAGTTTTTAGACTTCTATGACTATCTAAAAATCTTTAAACTTTATAAAAAAGAAAATCTAAATATCCCAAAGTATATGCTTAGTAATACTCGGGATGCTCGACGCATCTGCCGACTTTTAGGTAATTTATAGTAATCTTTTGTTATCGTAATGGTAAGAAGAATATGCTTTGTTTGGCTCTAAAAAGTCGGCAGATGCGTCGAGCATCCCGAGAGTTATTTAGAGAACTTCAAGAGATAACTTTGCGGTTATAGAAGGTTCTTAACAATCTTTTTATTTTATAAAAGTTTTTAGACTTCTATGACTATCTAAAAATCTTTAAACTTTATAAAAAAGAAAATCTAAATATCCCAAAGTATATGCTTAGTAATACTCGGGATGCTCGACGCATCTGCCAACTTTTAGGTAATTTATAGTAATCTTTTGTTATCAGTGTGGTAATAAGAATATGCTTTGTTTGTCTCTAAAAGTCGGCAGATGCGTCGAGCATCGCTTGGATTATTTAGAGAACATAGAGAGATAACTTTGTGGTTATAGAAGGTTCTTAACAATCTTTTTATTTTCTAAAAACTTTTAGACTTCTATAACTTTCTAAAAATCTTTAAACTTTATAAAAAGAAAATCTAAATATCCCAAAGTATATGCTTAGTAATACTCGGGATGCTCGACGCATCTGCCAACTTTTAGGTAATTTATAGTAATCTTTTGTTATCAGTGTGGTAATAAGAATATGCTTTGTTTGTCTCTAAAAGTCGGCAGATGCGTCGAGCATCGCTTGGATTATTTAGAGAACATAGAGAGATAACTTTGTGGTTATAGAAGGTTCTTAACAATCTTTTTATTTTCTCTAAAAATCTTTAAACTTTATAAAAAAGAAAAAATAAAGTAATTGGATACATTTGTTCTAATATCTTGGCTTCTATATAAAAACTGATGGGATGATTTGAAAATAACATTATAACATGTAGTATATCACCCCTCTTGCTTTGCCTTGTATTGCCTTGTATTGCCTTGTATTGCCTTGATTTGCCTTGATTTGCCTTGATTTGCCTTGATTTGCCTTGATTTGCCTTGATTTGCCTTGATTTGCCTTGATTTGCCTTGATTTGCCTTGATTTGCCTTGTATTGCCTTGTATTGCCTTGTATTGCCTTGTTTTTGTTTTTTATACTTTCTCAACATCCTTCTCAACACACTTCTCAACATACTTCTCAACATCAATCATATATCTTTTATCATATACGTATCTATCAAACGATATCCGAGATTTTTATAGTATCCTCGAACGCCCGTTCCGCTAATTATAGCAACCTTGTGATATCCATTCTGTTTCGCAATTTCTTCCGCCTTCGCCACAAGTTGCTTACCAAATCCCTTATGTTGTAGCGAACCCTCGATATTATTCCCAACATTATTAAGGTTCGAATAAACGTGTAGTTCCCGTATCAAAGCACATCCTCGAATACACTCTAAAACATTCCTATCATCCTTATCCACAGGCAATCGAAGACGTAGAAAACCAATTAAGTATTTATCCGTGTCGAAACTGAGATGATACTCGACACCCCCTGATGCCCTATACGTCTCACAATTAAACTGTATCGTATCCAGTGCTACACAATTCCCTTTCACCTCACGACACCGAATACATTCACAACCCCACTTGTTGCGACACATATCGTCTTGTAGCAGTTGCCTCATATTGACAAACTTTGTAGAATACCCACCTTCGATGTAATGCCCTGGAATATCCCTAATAATACGATTTAATCGCTTATATCGCTGAACCTTCTGCTTAAAATCCTTTATCAACTCATACAATAGCAAGTCATCATATGGAACATACGTGCCTTCGTCGAACCATCTCTTAATTCTCGTGAAAGGAACTATCGCAGTAGGGTATATCTTATACTGGTCGACTTGTATTCGCTCGTCATACAAGACTTCTTCAAGCATCGCCTTGTCAATCTCATAGGTAGCCCCAGGAAGATTAGGCATTATATGGATATCCACCTTGTAGCAATTATTTTTCAATAGTTTTATTGCTTCATACGCACGTTCTATCGTATGTCCTCGCATAATCTTCTTTAATACCGCATTGCTTGTATGCTGGACGCCCAATTGAACCCGTGTGCAGTTATAACGCCTAAAATTCGCAATTTCCTCGATTGTTATCGTATCTGGACGTGTCTCCAAGGTTAGTCCGATAATATGGATTGTTGCCGTCTCATTTATCTCAATCTCTTCTTCGAGCGTCTTCTTAGGACGCTTCACGCTATCGCTGCTACCGCCGCCTCCGCTATCGCCGCTATCGCCGTCATCAAAATAAACATTCGCCGCATAATATAAATCCGATATAAAGCGGTCTTGATAATAACGTGGGTATTCGCTCCACGTCCCTCCCAACACGATAATCTCTAATTTATCGGGTATGTGTCCCATATTGATAAGCGACGTTATACGTGAGTTCATCTGCTTTATCGGGTCGAAATCATTAGCGTTCGCACGTAATACGGCGGGTTCGGAATATAGATAACTTCGTGGCTGGGCTACCCAGTTGTTCCCTTCGTGGGCTGGTTCGTTCGGGCAATACGCACAATCGTGCTTACAAGAAAAACGTGAATGTTTCGCCAGTTTCACTTCGCTTACTTGTTTCGCCTCGCCATCCTCATCGATATACTCGGGGTATGCTGACGTTAGCACAGTGATTACAAGAACGCCCGAGTTCGACTTGCACTTCTTCTTCGTGATGAGATTGCGTAATTGCTGGTTATCGAGATGTAGATACTTGTATATCCTTATAAACTCGGCATTCGATAACGTATATTTATACTTTTTTTGAATACCCTTCTTAAACCTATCGATATCACCAACTGTCGCAAATCCATCCATCGCATTCTTAAACTCCTCTGCGACGCTCTCCATAATCCCGTTGAACTTGCTATTTTCCTTATATCCCCTGTCGTTGTGATGATTGCCGTTGCCAATACCGATATTGGCGTCCTCGATATCCATTGAATAAAAATAAAACTGTATCAAAACATTGTATCGCTCCGCATCACTTTTTATTTCTTTTATTTCTTTTTATTTTCTAAATCAGCAACTCTTTGTTTTAACATAGCAACCTCTTTTTTTAATTCTTTAATGGCTTCTACGAAGACGGGTGCTAATCGCTCATAGGATATCGTTAGGTAATTTTCGCCCGACTTGGATATCTTGTTGCCTTCGTCGTCTGTTGCCAAGTCGAACGGGGCTAATTTCACTATCTCTGGAAGGACGCTTTGGACGTCTTGGGCGGACAAACCGACTTCTTGCGTATTATGGGTTATCCCATTCAAACGTGCGAGTGCGTTGGGTATATAATAAAAACCATTTAATTTACCTACGATTTCGAGAGGCTCTGTGATATCCGCTATCTTGGTTTTCAAGCGTTCGTCCGAGTAATACGAGGTTATATTATTCGTCGCTACAATCTCTCCGACGACGTGTAATGAGGTCGCAGGGGTCGCTGTTCGAACACCTAAGCGATTGTTTGCGACATCCCACGTTAGATTGGCGGTTTGTAATAAAGCAGTTGTAGTATTGCCTATCAACACCTGTCCCGCAGTGAAAGTTGAAGCACCAGTGCCTCCCCTTGCGACTGCCAATGTTCCACTTGAAACGTTCGCCATATTCAAAGCAGTTATATTTGCTCCCGCTCCCGCAATATTCGTAGCCGTCAAAGTGCCGTTCATAAGCACATCTCCATTGTTCGCTATCTTAAAGACGCTTGTGCTTATATTCGAAGCAACAAAGATGTCTCTGGATGCGGTATTTTGCTGAACCATTAAAGCAGTTGTTGTGTTATTCCCATTGACGATTTCCAACCGCTCAGTAGTATATACGATTGTGTCAAGACGTGTGCTATCTCCAAGAACTATCAAGTTTGAATTGATAGTTAGGTTGCCATTCACCTCTAAGTTATTATTATAACTATTATTTACGACATACTTATTGGTGGCATTCACAGTTTGTGTTATCATATCGGTTGTTAAGTTTGTGATACGTGAGGCGATGAGATTGCTCGTCGATAAGACGTAATTGCTAACATTGGTATCATTGGCATTCACTCGGTTAATCAAAGTATTACTCGTATTTAGGACGTAATTGCTAACATTTGCGTTGTTCGCAGATACCGATACGTTTAACGTCGAAATACTATTATTTACCACGTTGCTCGTAAGTTGGTCGAGAATATACAGACGATTGCTTAGAATGTTGCTCGTCGATAAGACGTAATTGCTGATATTTGCGTCGTTCTCGTTTGCTTTGTATATCAAGTTATTGCTCGTCGATAAGACGTAATTGCTCGTAGTCGTATAACTACCGAAGTTCGTCCCGACAGTTATATTGCTATATGCGTTAATAAAATTGGCAGAATAGTTGGGTCCCGTCCCTATACTGCCGTCATTTAAAATTGTAAATAATACTTCGCCAGAACAATTGTTTAAAATATCAAAAGAACCGTCATTCGTCACAATATGCCACTCTGAACCGCTCATACTTCCTACATCGATTAACCCCTGAATAAAATCCATATTAGAGCAGGACGCCATTTTATTATAATGTTAGATTATATTATACTATATTTATACTATACGATATTTAATATCGGGATATTTAATATCGGGATATTTAATATCGGGATATTTAATATCGGGATATCAGACACTTTCAGATACACTTTCTGAAACCCCATCTATCTTTTGTTTTAGCAGTGTGATATCCTGTAAAAGGTTGTCATACTTTTCGTTCAATACGCATTTATCCTTTTTTAATTCCTTAATGGCTTCTACGAATACGGGTGCTAATCGCTCGTAGGATATCGTTAGGTAATTTTCGCCCGACTTGGATACCATATTGTCATCCTCGTCTCTTGCCAAGTCGAAAGGGGCTAACTTCACTATCTCTGGAAGGACGCTTTGGACGTCTTGGGCTGACAAACCGACTTCTTGCGTATTGTGTGTAATACCATTGCGATACGCTAACGCATTGGGTATATAATAGAACCCGTTCAATTTGTCGATTATTTCGAGAGGCTCTGTGATATCGCAAACTTTCGTTTTTAGACGTTCGTCTGAGTAATATGCTGAGATATTTCCCGCACACGCAATATCCCCGCCGATGACATGTAGTTTAACTGCGGGGTTCGTTGTGCCTATCCCAACATTACAAGAAAGATTATAGATATTGCTTGAACCGCTCGTCCAAGGAATAGGGATACTATTAATCTTGGACGCTAAGATGTTGCTCGTAGAAAAAATGTAATTACTGGCATATTGCGTCTCCTTAACAACCACGTCGGTCGAAACAGAACCACCATAATTGGCGACAACATTGATATTACTACTAAATGTCGATATGAGGTTTGCGGGGACATTACTACCCAAACCTATCGTTCCGTCTTTCAATATAGTAAATACATTACTCGAAAGATTATTTACGACACCAAAAGCACCATTGTTATTCACAATACGCCACCCAGGTCTTCCCACATTCCCTGTCTCGATTAAACCCTGTATAATATTCATATTCTATATTCTATATATTATATATCTAAAAAAATATATCCATTCATTACATTCATTATTCATTACATTCATTATTCATTATCCGAATAGTTTTCGCATATTCTTTTCGAATTGTAGGCGTATAACAAGTTCGTCCAACGATAGCGATGTCTGTGCGTCCAACATTATGTTAGTGCTTATTTTATATTCTTATATCATTTTTTTTAGAACATAATGAAAAAAGAAGTAAAGGAATTATTCCGATATCTATCTATCAGATATATATCGGATGCCTAATTATATGAAAACATTGGAGGGATGCCGTCGTTCGACGATGGAGTAGTCTGTGTCATCCATTTAGCGATAGTCTGGGTATTAAATAGATATGCGTCGCTGTCGCTTCCGTCGTCGCTTCCGCCATCGTCGTCATTATCATCTACGTTATAATATAAGCATACAATCGCCTGAGTGTAATGTTTAATATCGTTGCCATTTATTTTGCTAATATACGCAAACATCTATAATTATTTTATTATTACTATATATCTTATATCTTATATTTTATATACTTAAAGTTCTCGTGTTTTTCCGTGGTCTCCCTACACCCCTTAATATCTTGATGTCCGCAGTATCTTCGATAATCGACGTGATTTCTTCGTCGCTTACTGAAAGGGTTTCGATATTATTATCCGTGTTATCGATGGATATATTATTATGAACGTTTTTAATAATATTCTCAATGTCCGCTGAGGGTTTGTGATTTCTTAGTTCAGTGATATTCGGCGATTGGCGAAACGACTGCTGATGCGACTGCTGATGCGACTGCTGATGCGACTGTTGTTGTTGAGGCATCGATGGCATCGCCGAAGGCATCGCCGATGGCGTATTCAATGTATTAAAAAGACTGCTAACCATCCCAAACAATCCTCCGCTATCGCTACCTGCCATACCGCTTAGGCTGCTTACGCCGCTCATAGTGTTTGCCATTCCTGCCATACCGCTAAGACTGCTTACGCCGCTCATATTACTTAAAGGAACGTTTTGGGCGATGGGTTGCTGTGCGTAGTTGCCGTTGCCATTTCCAGTATTACCCATCATATATTGCTTTGCGGCTGCCTGTTGAAACTGCTTCATTAGTTCGGGGTCTGATTTTAGAACATTCTCTACATTTGGCATCGGTTGCTCCTTAAACATTCTGCTTGTTAAATGGAACATAAACGCACTACCAGACAAAGAGATAAATAGCCTGAGTTCGGGCGCCATCTTTTTACCGGTCGCCTTGTATTTATAATGAAGTTCTTCGAATATATCATCATAATCATTGATATTCTCATTCACCTGCTCCGACCATCCGTCGAGTTTTATAGCGAACGGGTCATACCTGCTATTCATATACTCAGTCCCCGAAATAAACGCCATCAACATTTTTTGCTGAAATCTCACGCTACCGTCAAGTTCCTTCTCACGTATCAAGCGATTATATTCTGTCCTCATTTCTTCTAAGTCGGAGTTCATATTGAACTTAAAAGGTATCTTGAACCCCTTTGATTCCAACCTATCCAATTGATAGATAATCTCTCTTTTTTCATTTAGTTCATTCATCATAATCTCTTTCGCCGATAAATGTCGTGTAGGGACGCCTTTTTTATATTCTCCGCCGCTTCCGCTTTCGTCATCATCATCGCCGTCTTCGCCATCTTCATATTCTCCGTCATCGTCTTCTTCGCCGTCATCGTCGCTTTCCTCTTCGACATCTTCTTCGTCATCGTCCGCTTCTTCGTCATACTTGGCTTGTTTTTTATATTTGTTCGCAGTGTTAGTGCCGTTCCCGCCTCCGCCTCCGTTGCGGCTGCCTCCGTTGCTACGATGTCGGTTGCTTGAACTACTGGCAACGCTACTGCTACAATCGCTATCATCGTCATACTTTGATTTTTTAGATAAGCCTCCTCCTCCGCCGCTACCGCTCTTGTGTTTATATATTTGCTTCATATTTTTCATATAAGCACCCTTGTCATAGTCGCCATTTACTGAACTTGCTCTTGAAGAAGAACGAGACGACATCGAGATAACATCATTGCTTATCTTGTTCTTGTTGAATAAAATATCATCATTCATAAAATTATTTTGGCTCACCCTTTGCTGTTTGCTCGGTATATTGAAACTCATCGGCTTATTGTTAAAGGTATCCCTGTTAATTTCAATCAAATCGTCATTTATATTATTAAGATTTAATGTTGTCATAGTATATATTTAATTGACTACCAATTGTTTATATAATATTAATACTATATAAACGGGCAAAACTACGCACCTCAGGGTTTGCTTCGTATCTTCGAGACTACGCAGTTCGATATCCAAGCATCTAAAAACAATCGCACCGTTTTTTTATACTTATAGAGATAAAACTGAACGCCTAATATGTTCTTTTTCTTGTTATACGCTATAATAATTTTAGTTCCTATTTTTTTATGTATCTTGAAACCCTTCGGAACTTTCACAATATAATTTCGATGATGAAAAAGAAACTTTCTTTTCTGAACTGGAAAGGGCTTTGTTATGCTAAAACTGCTTGTATATCCCATATATCCGCTTTTATTTCTTTTAATATACGACGGTTTTCCGAGAGTATGAATTAAAGATTGAAACCCATAGCATACTCCGAGGATTGGTAGATTGGATTTTAGAACACTTTCGTCTATTACTGAATGTTCTTTACCATCAACGAAATAATCAGACCCTGATATTATAATCCCGTCTATCCGTTTGCGTTTCAAAACATCTCTAATACCTTTAACATCGTCCCATTTTTTAAATATTACCTTGTTTCCTTTTAATCCATCGATAAACATCTCTCCTATTTTTAAATATTGATTGCTTTTTATACATATTGATTATCAGGAACTTCATTCGACCTCTAAAAGAATATAAAGGGATACCTACTTAATATATTAATATTAAAATCAAAGTTAAATCAAAAAAATGAAAATCCTTTTCTTCGGTAGCAGGGGGTGGATTGGAAAGCAGTTCGGGGATTACTTGAACTCTCACGGTATCACCTATATTAGCACTGATGTACGAGCGGACGACGAGAAGGCGGTTGAAGAAGAAATCAAATTGTATTCGCCGACGCACATCATATCGTTTATCGGGAGAACGCACGGGGGCGAACATAATACGATTGATTACTTGGAACTACCTGGAAAACTCAAAGACAATCTTCGTGATAACTTATACTCGCCTGTAATCCTCTCGATATTGTGTGAGCGTTATGACATTCACTACACATACTTAGGGACGGGATGTATATTTAGCAGTGATGACCCTACGACATCGAGCATCGACGACGATGAGAAGCCCGATTTCTTCGGTTCTTCTTACTCTATCGTGAAGGGCTTTACAGACAGGCTTCAACATATGTATTCGAAAAACACGCTCAACCTGCGTATCAGGATGCCTATCGTGAATTTCGAACATAACAGAAACTTTCTAAGTAAGATTTTTAAATATAGTAAGATATGCTCGATGCCAAACTCAATGACCGTGTTGGAGGATATGTTTCCTGTCATAATGGATATGATTAAAAACAAAACGACGGGGACGTTTAACTTGGTGAATAAGGGGCTTATTACACACAATGAGATTTTAGAGATGTATAAAGAGCATATTGACAAAGACTTTACGTGGGATAATTTCAGCGTCGAAGAACAGAATGCGATACTGCTATCGAAGCGTTCCAATACACAACTGGCGACCGATAAACTATACTCGCTTTACCCCGATATTCCAGATATTAAAACGTCAGTCGAGAAATGTATCATCAGTTATAGCAAATAAAAAAATGATATAGACAGATAAGGACTTTTATTTTTATTAACATATTAAATATAAATATGGATACCGATAAGAGAACACAAGCGAAAGAGAAAATATATCGCTTGAACTATATCGGTTCGAAGTTTCAATTGCTCGACTGGATTACAAGCAGTATGAAGGAAAAAACAGGATGGACTTCGTTTGCCGAGAAGACAATCGGGGATTTGTTTTCGGGAACTGGTATCGTATCCTATCATTTCCGTAATCATCGGGCAAAGGTTATTTCGAATGACGCCGAACTATACAGTTCTATCATCACACACGCATTCACACGCTCACTATATACGGAAGGATGTAAGAACATCCTATGCGAACTCCAAAAAGACATTGAAGAGAATAAGCACTCCGACACAGTAGGGTTTATTACAACGCATTATAGCCCTTACGAAACGTGCGAACGTAAATTCTTCACCGTCGAAAATGCCAAGCGGATTGATTATATCCGCCATAGGCTCGAAGTGATAAAGAATACAGACGATACCTTAACAGAAGATGAATATAAGTTTGTTCTTGCTTCGCTACTACTAAGTGCCGATGCGGTTAGTAATGTCCCTGCTGTGTATGGTTGCTTCTTGAAAAACTTCAAGGCGAAAGCAGTTAAAAATCTTACAATACAGCCCATACATAAAAATACAAGTCCCGCAGTAGATGGCTCTAACACGTATAACTACGATGTTCTACATCGGGACTTCCTTTCATCATTTACATCATTTTCATTACTGGAAACCGATATGGTATATTTAGACCCGCCTTACAACGCTCGTCAATATTCTAAAAATTATTTCCCTTTGAACGTTATTGCGAAACCGCCCGAAACCGTTTCCTCAGTTCCATTGAAAGGTAAAACAGGCATCCCTGCCGATTGTTTCATCTCTCCGTTCTGTAAAAAAGGATGTGAGAATGCCTTTGACACGCTATTTAGAGAATTAAAAACAAAATGGATATTCCTATCGTATAATAGCGAAGGTATCGTTTCAAAAGAATTGATGCTCGATATTATGAAACGGTATGGGGATGCGTCGGTGATTGAAAGAGATTACAAGCGGTTCAAGTCGTTCGAATACAATAAAGATGTAGAAATCAAAGAATATTTATTCTGTCTTCGCAAGACCGACGAAGTCCCTTAAATGTCGTGGATTGTTAGATTGTCTTTCCATATAGTTAAGAAGTTTTCGTAGCACCATCGAATAGCCATATTTGTTCTGTTTTTGTATGAAATTGAAATTCAAGCAATGAAATCTCTTTCCCTTCAATTATAACTTTTAGCATTGATGAGTTTTTCCATTTATCCCAATTACAAGTCCATTTATACGAATAGTTTTCCCATTCAATCGGTGTTGTTAATGTAATATAGCGAATTGTATCTTTTTCTTTATTATAGTAAATAGTCGGGCAATCGAATGTGTAGCCGACAAGAATAGGGATAATTTTTATAATTTCAGTTTGAATATATTGTTTTAGAACAGGTGTAGTTGTATATTCAATACCAAGTATTTCGCAAAACTTGATTGGCTGTGATTGCCCTATCACTTGCGGTGCTATTTTCCCAACTCCTTTTTTCGTAGATTTTGCTGAAAGATGTTTGCTTTCATCTGTCAGACAAGTAAAATCATATCTCGAACCCTTTTTCGCTGTATGGATACACACTGGGAATAATTCAATAAGTTTAGAAAGTCGCCCTTTTAGTTTCTCAGGCAATTCCATACTATAATTATATTTCCCATCATAAGGGATATTATATGCTAAACATATAGCCATTTCAAACATCTTACCTGTGTCTTCTGTTTGTAATACCATTGATTATTATAATTATTTTTTTTATTTCTAACATTCATTTTTTATTTTATATCTCCATAATCTTATCAAATTTGGCAAGGTAGTTCTCGATAGTGCTATTATTAACCAAGACAACATCATAGGGGATATTTACATATTCTAATTCGGATTTATGTATAGCTGCGACAGCGGCGCCGACGGCGACACCCGATGGGCGGATAACACGGATAACCAAGACATCCTCTTTGCGAATGTTTGGGATATTATATAGCATCTCGTATTCGTGTAGAAATCGCATATCACTGATGACAAACGACGTCTTCTCTCCGTTGGCGTCAGCGTCGCATCGCTCGGCGATATAATTCTTCAAGGTATTCGCAAAGAAGTTTCTCTTCATATCGGGCATTAATTCCTGTATCTTCTCTTGCATTATTTCAGTCCCGAAGAATTGTAAGGCGGCTCTCGGCGTAATCCCCCATTTTTCATCGACCACATCCTTTATATCCGTCTCTACTTGCTCGTCGTTAAAGTTAAACAAGGCTTTCACTGCCTGTTTCAAAGGGTTCGCAAAAGCGACCCTTTCGTATTTATGATGTTTCACTAAATGCTCTGCCAATACATCCTTCCCACTTCGCTTTGCCCCGCAAATCGCAATAATCCGTGGCATCGTCTGCGTAAGCGGCATAAGCGGCGTCGTCTGCATCTTGTATATATCTTGTATATCTAACTATCATATATCATTTTTTGGCATACAAAAGAAAATAAAAATTGATATTTAAGAATTATTTACTACTAAACAATACAACTGATGTTTTCTAATATCTGCTGGGACATTCTGGATATCTACTACCAAAAGGGCGGTTCTCCTGAATCGTCAAATCCGCTTGTAAAGCATCAGATTGATAGTTATAACAAGTTTATCGACAATACGCTCGGGCAGATTATAGGCGGTTTCAATCCCATCAAGGTAAAGATTACGAACCAGAAAGCCGAGTTGCCAGACAATTCCTATAATATCTCTATCAACATCCTGAACCCGAGCATTGTCAAGCCCAACTATCAACTCCAAGACGGCACTCAGAATATTATGACGCCCTATATTGCTCGTATGAATAATATGACGTATTCGAGCGGTATCTACGTGAACGTCCATATCTCCACCGAGATTACCAACAAGAACGGGATGACCGAGAAGTTCGACAAGACCGTCAATGGCGTCTATATTGGCAAAATCCCGATTATGGTGCGCTCGAAACTCTGCGTTCTCAGCCAGATGCAAGGTATCTGCGAAGAGAACAAGAACGAATGTATCTATGATTTCGGCGGCTACTTTATCGTCAATGGCAACGAGAAGGTGCTGATTTCGCAAGACCGCATCAACGAAAACAAGGTTCTCGTGTTTCACCCGAATAATAATGCCGAAGGCTTGTATGCCGAAATACGCTCGATGTGCGACTCAACGTATCTGCCACCGAAAACCACGTGTCTCAATATGAGCGGTAAGTTGAACCATATGGGACGCATCATTCGCATCAACACATCCTTCATTCGTTCCGAAGTGCCTATCTTTGTGATATTTAGGGCGCTCGGCGTCATTAGCGACCGTGAGATTATCAATCACATTGTTTATGATACGGATTGCGAGAAGAACCAGCGTATTATCAACGAACTGATGGCGTGTTGCGAAGATGCCTGTGATATCAACACGCAGGAACACGCCGAGAATACGCTCATTAAGATTATGATTGGCGTGAATAAGAACAACGACCACGAAACGAACAAGGCACAACTCCATAATAATCTGATGAACGACTTTCTACCGCACGTCGGCAAATCCTATCGTCGCAAAGCGTTATACGTGGGGTATATCATTCGCAAGATGATACGCATCTATTTAGGCTACGATACGTATGACAATCGTGATTCGTATATCAACAAACGTGTCGATACCCCAGGTGTCTTGATGAGCAATTTGTTTCGCCAGTGCTACGGAAAGATGACGAAGGAACTCAAAATTGCGATTGAGAAGGAACTCAACTTGTGGCGTGGGAATGCGAACATCCCGATTTCGAATATTATTTCCGACATCAGCATTCACAGGTTCTTCAAGCAATCGCTTCTCGACTCGTGGATACGCTATTCGCTATCGACAGGAAACTGGGGTATCAAAAGCATCGGCACATTCCAAAATATCAAGCAGGGCGTCTCGCAAGTCCTAAATCGTATGTCGTTTGCGAGTACATTGTCGCATTTGCGTCGCATCAATACCGCAATGGAAAAGAACGGGAAACTGGTTCAACCTCGTAAATTAGACAATTCCCAGATTGGTATGATATGTCCCGCAGAAACGCCAGAAGGCAGTTCGGTAGGGCTTGTGAAGAATATGGCACTTAGCACGAATATTTCGATTGCGATGAATAGCACACATATCCGCAGGATTTTAGTAAATCTCGGCGTAGTAGTGTATGACGACACCTATACGATGACGAACGCAGAGAAATCGCCCATCGAATATTTGAAGCAAATGGGTAGCGAAGAGAACGTATATGTTATGGTGAATGGCGATATCATCGGTTATTATACGCAACCCGATAAATTGTATTTGACCTTGAAGCATTACAAGCGTAGCGGGGTTATCTATCCGATGACCTCGATTGTCTGGAATATCCAAAAGTCGTGTATCATCATCAGCACGGAAGCGGGGCGGATGTATCGACCGCTCTATATTGTTGATATAGACCCCAACACGAATAAGCGTGAATTGCGGATTGAGCGGGTATTACGCAGAAAGAATGTCAGTTGGAAAGAATATATCGCAGATAAGCACTTTGATTACTTTATCGTCCCTAACGAAGTCGCAAAAAACCCAGACGACCCCGAGAAATATCTCGACGAAGAGGGGTTCTTGGAATATATGGATTGCGATGAAATCAATTCGGCGATGATTGCGACGTTCCCCGTCGATTTGGAAGAGGGCATCAAAGGAACTGCGTTGCCGCCGTTTTACACGCATTGCGAAATCCATCCGAGTTTGATGAATGGCATTCTCGGCGTCAATATTCCATTTAGCGACCACAATCAGTCGCCTCGCAACTGCTATCAATGTGCGATGGGAAAACAGGCGCTCGGAGTATATATGAGTAATTTCAATAAACGCATCGATACGATGGGAAATATCTTGAATTATCCTCAGAAGTCGCTCGTATATACGAAGTTGTCAAAATATACGATGGCACACAAGTTGCCTTCGGGGGTGAATGCGATTGTAGCGATTATGACGCATACGGGCTTTAATCAAGAAGACAGTATTATGGTTAATCAGTCGGCGCTCGACAGGGGCTTATTTACAAGCACCTATTATAAGGCGATGCGGGACGTGTGTAATAAGAACCATAGCACGGGGGAAGAAGAGATTTTCACGAACCCCACGAATATCTCTTCGCAGAAACCGTATTCTTACGAGAAACTGAATGACGACGGATTTGTATCGAAGAATACCTATGTGAATGGCAATGATGTCATTGTAGGCAAGGTGATGCCAAAGAAGGCGAATGGCGTTATCACGTATCAAGATAGTAGCCTAACGATGAAGGCGAATGACGACGGGTATATCGATATGAATTATAATGGTATCAATAGCGAGGGCTACAAGTTTTGCAAGGTTCGCATTCGTAAGAACAGGAAGCCCGAGATTGGCGACAAATGTGCGAGTTGCAGCGCACAAAAAGGGACGATTGGGATGATTTACAGACATCAAGATATGCCCTTTACAAAGGACGGGATTGTCCCTGATATCATTATGAACCCTCACGCAATCCCTTCACGTATGACGATAGCCCAGTTGATGGAATCAATTATGGGAAAGGCGTGTTGTCACATTGGGGCGTTTGGTGACTCAACGCCTTACACGGATTGCTCGGTTGAAGGGATTACAAAGGTGCTTGAAATGTCTGGAATGGAGAAATACGGCAACGAAATCTTGTATAACGGGCGAACGGGAGAGCAAATCCACACGGATATCTTTATCGGACCCACGTATTACCAGAGATTGAAGCATATGGTATCGGATAAAATCCATTGCCTCACAGAAGACCACGACGTATTGACAAGCGATGGCTGGAAGTCGATTGCTGCCATAACGACCGATGACAAGGTTGCGGTTCTCAAAGATGGCACTCGGCTTGTGTATGAGACACCGATGGAAGTCCATACATACCCTGAATATTCGGGTATGATGTATAATATCAGTAATACACTGATTGATTTGAATGCGACTGAGGAGCATCGAATGTATGTAAGAGATGGCACTGATGTTGGCAAAGGTTATCAAGGATATACTTTGAAGAAAGCAAATGCGATTGTAGGGAAATGCGTCCAATACAAGAAGGATTGTGTATGGGACGTCCCTGACTATCAGTTTATGATACCGAATAGCGATAAGGAGATTAATATGGAAGCGTGGCTATTATTCTTTGGCAAATGGATTGCGAGTGGATGCGATAATAAGGTTCTCTATCAATTCGGTTCGCATAATGATACTGAGGATACTCGAAATATTACTGAATATTTGTGTAATATGAATACGGGTATGCCCTCGTGGGTATGGAAGTTGAGTAGCAAACAAGTGCATATCTTGATGAAGTCTATGATATCGACAAATATGACGTTGGGAAATTACAAGTATGATAATATGTTCTGTGTTGCGTCGGAACGCTTGGCGGACGATATGATGCGACTATGTATCCACGCTGGATGGAGCGGTATCAAGAGTATGTATAAAGGGCTATGGAAGATTACGATTATCAAGAAGAAGAACAATGCGTACGCTAACGCTGCGAACAACAAGGAGATACATAGCAGCGAATGCGTGTATCGCTACACAGGGGCAGTGTATTGTATTAGCGTATCGAGCGAAGTATTTATGGTTCGACGCAATGGCAAATCGGTATGGACGGGGAACTCTCGTGGTTCGAATGGACCGATTGTGATGCTAACAAGGCAACCAAGCGAAGGAAGGGCGAGGTCTGGCGGGTTGCGGTTAGGTGAGATGGAAAGAGATTGCTTTATCGCACACGGCACGTCGAACTTTCTTGCGGAGAGGATGCTACACGTATCCGACAATTACAGGGTATTTATTTGTAAGAAATGCGGGATGCATGCAAACGTGAATACGGACAAGGGCATTTATAGTTGTAAATATTGTAAAAATAATACAGATATCGCACAGGTTCGAATGCCCTATGCGTTTAAACTACTCAATCAAGAGTTATACACGATGAATATTATGATGCGATACGTGTGTAATTAGTATCGATATGTGATGATAGTTATATGTATATATTATATATGTATATTATTTTTAATATTTTAAATAAATAGAGTAATGACACAATCAGATATAGATAGCGTTATAAGATATGATTTAAATAGTTTATTACAAAATATTCCTTCTACTGGAAAGCCATTCGATGACAAAAAATTAAATTTTAAAGAACTTTTAATATCTTTTTTACAAAAAATAACTGTGTTTTGTAATAAATACATCGAAAACCTATTTACAAAAGATATTAATATGCCTGATTTAACGTGTTTGAATTATGGTATTAATAAATTAAAAGAGTTAATCGAAAAAACAAATAATAAAAATAATGACGATATAGAAAAGTTTAAAAAACTTCTTTTAGAATTATTGGAAAATATACCAAAGCCCTTATCACAGTATAGAGTTGCTATAAGGAATTACAAAAATGAATATTTAGAAAATGAAAATAACAGATTAGAAATAAAAAAAACAGTCCAAGAAACGCAACAACAACTTGCCTTACAACCTAAATCGTTTATTAATATAATGAAAGATTTTTACAACAAAAATAGTATAACTTATTTATTATATGATGTCCCGAATAAGAACTTAGAAGATGAACTTACACTTGATTTCGCACTACAAATACTAAGTGAATACCAATATATATGTGGTGGAAACCGTATAGTTTCTGTAAGTAACGGAGAGACAGCCCTTAAAAAAAAAGAGGAAAAAGACTATACAGAGTTAGATTATTTTATATTATTAAAAAATAAGGGTATTGACGATGACGAAGGAACTGTTGCGAAATATGAAACGTTTTTAAAAAGTAAATTAGCATTAGACTATTTAAATAGTAAGAAATCAGAATTAAGTAATTATTATTATTCATATGTATCAAATGAAATCAGTGCTGATGTAAGAAAAAAAGACTATCATTTAAAAAGATATAATGATAGCCTTTCTTTTATTATTTCATATACAAAACAAAAAAAAGAAAATTATAACGAAAATAGTCTTAAAACAATGATAGAATTATATAACAAAAGCAAGTCGTCCCAAGGTGGTAATGCCAATATAAAAGCAGTAAATAAAATAAAGAAACTAAGCAAGAAGACGATACTCGGTAAGGAGCGATGTATCTATGCGATACAAGGCGACCGCAAGGAATACCTTAGGTATAAGGGCGATTTGATACCCGTGAAGGACTACAAGAAGGTAATGTCAAATAAATAAATATTTACATATATAAACCTATTAGAATAGATAATAAATAAAATAGAAGATGCCTATTTCGATTGTAAAACGGCTCGTATTATTTTTTATATTTGCGACGGGATACTGTGATAAACATCGACACAACACGATACCTCTATTCAATAATAACATTTGTAAGAGCCTCAAAGATAACACTGCGAACATAGCGAAAGCATCGAATATCTACATCTACAAGCCGTTGAAAAATAGATTAGTATATTATACGTGTAAGCATAGCGGGACACGACGGGCATATAATCCTTATGCGGTAGTCGCAAAAGACGTTCTTCGAAAATACATCTATATCGTTAATGTTGTCGTGATTTACATAATATTATATAGTTTATAATAGTAGATAAAGAGAGTTAGAGTTAATATGAGTTATAACGAGGCTGAATTACAAGATTTAGATATAAAATTAACAAGTTTATACAACGAAATAGACAAGTGTTCTGAAAGCAGTGATACTAAATTATTAAACTATAATGGAACACAAACCAATTTTGGAAACCTTTTAAGAGATACCTTGAAATTAATAACAAATGATTGTGATAATTATATAACTAAACTATTTAATAACGATACTGTATTATTTATATCAGGGTTTAGATGTTCTAATAAAGAAAGTATATCCACTTACTACAACAACGCAAATAAACTACCTGACAATGTAAAAACAACAGACGATATAAATATATATCGAAAGACCGCATTATTACAATTATTAACTAATAACTCGATAGGTAATTTTAAAAGTAAAATAAAAAATAATGATATAAGTAAGAAACTGCTAAATATATCCCAAGGCGGTAATCGCAAGACAAACACGATAAAGAAACTAAGCAAGAAGACGATACTCGGTAAGGAGCGATGTATCTATGCGATACAAGGCGACCGCAAGGAATACCTTAGGTATAAGGGCGATTTGATACCCGTGAAGGACTACAAGAAACTAATGAAAGACAAGAAGTAAGCCGAAGCAGCCGAAGCAGCCTAAGCGGTATATTTCATTCTTTTTTTACAGATATATAAACATAATCTTCAACTATATATTCATAAACTATAAACTATCTAACTATATGGAAAGTGATAATCATAAATTATACGGCGTATTAGGAGTTTCAAAGAATGCTTCGGTAGATGATATAAGGAGGGCATATAAGGCACTTGCTTTCAAGTATCATCCCGACAAAAACAAGGGGAATGCGGAAGCCGAAGAGAAGTTCAAGGAAATCTCGGCAGCCTACAATGTATTAAACGACGAAGCAGAGAAGGCGAAATATGATGCTACGGGCGACGCCAATTACAACAACGGTTCAGGAGGGCAAGAGATGCACAATCCGCACGATATATTCGAGGCGTTCTTTCGTAGGAACGGAGGACATTTTGGTGGTATGGGAGGCGGACACGGGTTCGACGAAGATATGTTTTCGTTTGGCGGAATGGGCGGACACGGACACGGCAATCGACAGCCGAAGAAAGCCTCGTCCATCGAGAAGACGTTTGTTTTCAACCTTGACGATATATATAGCGGTATCAATAAGGATTTGAATATCAATATTCGCAAATACTGTCTGAAATGTAATAAGAAATGCGGTAAATGCGATGGACGTGGTATCATACAGCAGATACGTAGCCTCGGTATCATGCAACAAATCTTTCAGGGTTCGTGCGATAGTTGCGAGGGTTCGGGAATAATAATTGACGGGAAGTCGGGGTGTAAGACGTGTAATGGCAAAGGGTTTTACAATGAAGATAAAAAGGCGACCTTAATCATCCCGAAGGGTATCGACGAGAATTACAAGACCGCATTTCCCGAATTGGGAGAGCAACCACGGATACCCAATATCAAACCTGGCGACTTGATAATACACATTAAGATAGAGGAGCATAAGCATTTCATACGCAAGGGGAATGATTTATATTATAAAACCGACATCTCGTTTATCGACTCAATCGTAGGGAAAGAGGTTGTGATACCCTATTTCAAAGAAAACATAACAATAAACACGAATATATTTGGCGTCATCTCGAATGGCAAGAACTATCTGTTGGAAGGTAAAGGAATGCCCGTATTAAACACGGCAAATAAGGGAAATATGTTTATCGAGTTCGCTATCAAATACCCGAAGATTAAGAACGTTGCTACCGATAAGATTGAAGAACTGAGGACATTACTGAACGACGTCTTTTATGTATAAATCTAAATCTTAATATTCCATATTCTTTTTACTTTCAATCGCATATAATATATTGTAAATGGGGTCGACGTTGATGGCGTCGTCATATGTGTATTTTTTAATAAAGTTTGCCAAGGAGATGGAATGCTCGTCTCTCAGTTTCTCGTCGGTGTTTGAAGTGATGTAGTATTTGTATTTCTTCGTCGCCATCTTCTTCTTGTCAAGAAAGAACACCTTGCCGCTACTTTTTTCATAGTAATCGATATACTTCTTTTTCTTTTCGGCTAAATCAAAGATATAAAAGGCGTTCTTCATTTTGCTAATATTGTCCGTAGGAGAAAATAGCACAGGTGCTATGATTTTCTGTTCCCCATAGGTTATTCCCGTCTCCTCGGTTATAAAGTTATACTCGAAGCGAACAATAAAGTCCTTTATTATATTATTGCTATTATTGACATGCACGATATATATATTATAGATATATGAGTTGTCGTTCTCGTTGATATTGTAATTGATGATGTCGGTGATGTCGGTGCATCTCGTCATTTTACTCGCAATACGATATATATAATCACGATATAACACATAAAATATTCCGCAAATTATAAATAAAAAAAGTATGTTTATAAAAATCTGGTATTTATATTCGAGAATAACATAAATATCCTTGAAGCCTTGGGTGATATCAGATATATTGTCTATATATTGGACCGACGTATTGTCAATCGTCTCAGATAGTTTTTTAAAATCATTGAGAATATCCTCCGCCATAATAATAGGATGTCTTAATAATATATAATATTAAATATTTAGTATAGGTAATACATACGTATTATGTATGTAATACGGTATATATCATATATTGACGTTTTTATCTCGTTGTATTTTTGAGAAAATGATATAGTCGATAATCGACATCGGGTAATTCACGTTATCCGAAAATCCCTTTGTGAATTTGATGAGTTCGCTCGTCGTATAGGACTGTATCATATTATAATCTTTATCTACTGCGTAATATTTATACGTATTGCTATTAATCTTGATGCTAAGGTCGTCGATGACGTCGGGTTTCATCGTATTTAAATCAATATAGTTGTAATCAAAACTATCATAAAACTCCTTTTTATTTTTGCTATCTGATTGTAATTTTCCTAATTGGATTGCCTTCTTCCCTTCGTCGGAGTTCTGTAATTCCAGCAATTCGAGTGTAATCCTCTTCTTTTCGGCTCGATACACTTCGTCTTTTGCTGTTGTTGCTTCATCTAAATCCGTTTGTTGCTGTTGAAGTGCTTTGATGTCCTCCAATACCCTCTTATAGTCGTTTATTCGATACTGAAAGATGGCATCTTCGCCCTCTGTATTGCCGTATTCAATACGGGTCTCCATCTTGTTAAAATCATAGGTTATCTTGATGATATACTCGGACAACTTCTTAATCCGCTTCGTATTTATGATGATAATCGTATAAACATAAGGCGTTTCCGTATAGACGTTTTCATCAATAATCTTCGCTATATTATTACATTTCGAAGATTTCTTGGCGGTTTTATAGATTGTATCCCAATATACAAAAATGCCTATCATTATAATAATACATAAATATAATACGGAATACATCAGAAGCGTAATATTCGAGGCGTGTGTTATCGTATTGATGAGTTGGCACGGTATAGTTTCTGAAACGGTTTCGATACCATAACGAAATACACGTTTCACGACTTCGGGAATGTTATCTTTCACGACGTCAGGAGTATTATCTTTTATTTTATCCATAAGTTATGATTTCTTACTTCTCCTCTTACTATACTAATTCGAATTTAATTTTATATTGAAATAACTCATTTCTGTTTTAATCTTGTTTGTAATATCAGGTATGTCGGGTATCGTAGGTCTGTCGGGACGAGCAATCGTCATATTTTTATAAGCATTGGCGTCTTCTCGATGTCGAATGGATAGATAAGAGCCTCTGTAAAAGCGGTCTTCGGTTCTGCCATCTGTCTCGTAGGTTTTCTCATAATCATAATCAATATGCTCCTTTGGAGGAATGGGTGTGAAGCCGCCTTTGGCGCCGCCGCCAATAAACGTTTCACGACATCTTTGTCTTGCCATTTCAAACTCTTCGGGGGACATAATTTCTTTCAATAAATCCAGAATATAATTGATAATCTCCTTGCTTTTCACGTCTGCCCCCGTCTTTTCAAAGAACCATTCGAAAGCCCCGTCTCTATCTAATTCTTCGAATGGTATCGTGTTCGCCAAAAAGTTTTTCCCAAACAGAAGAGGTCGCACTGCCAACGCTATCATCCATAAAAGTATAATAACCCCTTCGAAAGCAAAAATAGCAACTATTATCCCAAAATATAGCAATTGCAAAGGTCGCAAGTTTATTAAATCAAATATCGTTACTGGTAGCACCATAACAGGTTGCAAAAGTCCAAACGTATATCTCACAAAAGGCTTAAAAATATACGTAGCATTTACAATTTCATAAAGAAAAGCAACAGTATAATAGATAACAAGGTTCGCTATCAACGCTAATTTGATATAGAATAATATATATATCCAACTTGTTTTAATCATCTTTATCTAAATATAATTTTTTCTTTTTGTATATTCCGCTATAATAATCGTCGAGTTCCGTTTCGCTATTATAATAGATGAATATGACACGATTACAAAGGTCGTCAAATACCTCTGTTGCGTCGGCTGCCGAAGCGGACAAACATTCGTTAAATCGAGACATCACTTTATTCTCAAAGTATTCGTCGAGACATTCGTCATTATCCTTATTCATATAATCTTTGATAATCTTCGAATGAAGAATAGTAATACACGGCTCATTGAGATTGTTTTTGACATCCTCGTCTTTTTCGAAAAAGTCGTTGATATTGTCGTAGAATGTTGTCATCGTATATGACGTTGCTACGCATTCGCATAACATCGGCATATCACTTTTCGATATAAAAGAAAGAGAATAAGGACATATTTATACAAAATATAAAAGATATAAAAATTGATATTGAAAGCATTTAAATATTAAACAACGCTATTTTGTCATAATGTCGTCAGGAAAAAAGGTCTGCCTCAATTGCTCTACGTCTTACTATACAGGCAAGGAGCAATCTCCGTTGCACTTTGGATTGTCTGCGGAAGGTTATGAAATCAACTCTATAATGGAGGGGTTTGATAAAGACTTGTGGATTGTAGAGGTTCGCAATGGCAAGAAGGTATGGACGAAGAAAGAGCATATTAACAAGATGACATTTGAGATACCTTTGATTAACGAGACGACATTGCCGATTACGCTATCGGCACACGCAGAGCCAGATATACAACCACCATCAACCGAAAAAGAACAACCCGCTGTATCCGTAGAAAAACAAGAACCTTGTATCACAATAACACAACAACAAGAAGACGCTCCGCATACTCCGCATACTCCGCAGACATCCGATATCGATACCACGAAGAGCAAAGAGAAGGTTAGCAAAACCGTCAAACCCACCGACTATACGTTATTTATAACCTATCGCATCCATCAAATGAAAACGATGGCAGGGGCATCCAGTGATAATAAGAAGAATTACGATTGTGCGAGGTATGAATGGAAAGAATACAAGAATAAGCCAGACGAATTACGGCTTATAATGGTGGAAGCAAATAAATACCACGGTAGTAAATAAAAAATGATAATTAGTATTTAAATAGATACAATATACTAAATATATTGAATTGATGAATACGAATACAAATACTATTTGTTTCAACAAGAATAATATTGTTTTGATAGATAGCAGTTATTATGTCTTTCACAGATATTTTGCTACCTATCGATGGTTTTCGTTTCAAAAGATTGACGTTAGCGTCGATGACATCATAAATAACGAGGTATTCATTAATGCGTTTTATAAGCATATTAATAACGACATCAAGAAAATCTGTAAAAAATGGAATACGAACAAGGATAACATCGTGTTTTGCGTGGATTGCCAGAGAACCGAAATATGGCGAAATGACATTTACGATACCTACAAGGCGACACGTGTTCAAAAAAACAACTTTAATAAAAAGATTTTTAGTATATTTAGCGATTACATAAGTTCATTAGGGTTCAAATGCCTGTCTCAGAACAGATTAGAAGGCGACGACGTTATCTATCTGTCTCAAAAGATGATTAAGACGCAATTGGAAACGTCTAATATGCGAGATATCAACGTCGTCATCATCACAAACGACAATGACTTTCTACAATTGGTCGATACGCAGGTTATCGTATATAACATGCAGTTTAAAGAGTTGATGAAGCGGGGCTATAATAACCCGAAAGTCGATTTGCTATTTAAGGCGATTTATGGCGACAAGAGCGACAATATTACCAAGATTGGCTCGGGAATAACAAAAGAAAAGGCGTTGATGATTTCGAATATGTCTGACGACGACAGAGAAAAGTATATAAAGGAATGCGGATACGAAGACAAGTTCCGATTGAATATGAAACTGATTTCGTTTGAGAATATACCAACAGAATACACAGAGATATTTAATAAAAATATAAAAATAATACTCGAAACATAATACAGATAAATATAAATAGTATATAAAGAACTCAAATAGCATATAAGGAAGATTATGCTGCTTACGCTGCTTCTATTTTTTTAATGCCATCTATTTTTTTCTTATCAAGGTTCGACATATAATACCACGATTTCTTTTCTGAGTCCCAGCGACACCCGAGATTTTGCGCTTCCTTCTTTCTACTAAACGGTATCTTCACGTATTCCTTTGTATGAACTTCGACATCGCTTTCCGACTTCTTTTCAATTTCGAGAATTGCGATTTTATTGGCGTCGGATAGATTATCTTCGTAATACCACTTTTTACAACTCATATCCCATTTCGCACCCAGCGCCTTCGCATCATCCTTATAATCAAACTTGATATTGATATAATGTTTATGACATATGGATGCCTCTTTCATTTTTATATTTGAAATCAAAGTATCGTCCAAGGTTTCTCTTGGCGACGACGATGCCATCGACGAAATCGATACTACAACACCGACCGCCAAGTTCGCCAATCTATCTGCTTCTGCGTTTCCCATCGAATGCTCGTCATTGAACCCAGTATGCGCTTTGATATGTTGCAACGTAAAACGCTTCTTGTTTGGCTTGTAGATTTCTTGTATTCTTTGTATCAATTTCAGGTTTGGTGGAACTTTTCCAGTAGATGTTTTCCAGTCGTTCTTTGCCAACTTGTCCCCATACGCACCAGCACATTTCATTACATATTCTGAATCGGTATAGATATTCGCTTTGGCGACTTTGGCATCCTGCGTCGGCTCATCCAATATCTTCTCGACTGCTCGAATAAACGCAGTTAATTCGCCTGTATTGTTTGTTTGCTTTCCAACCACCCGTGCATACTCGTTGCGTGGGTCGCCTTCTTTGAAATAAACTCCATAACCTGCGATGGCATTCGGGCTTCCATTGTGAATACAAGAACCATCAATGTAAATGTTAATCGCAGTGGCGGTAGCGGCGGCATCAGCGTCGCTCATTTCGTATCGTTGTATCGTCGTATCGTATCGTATTATGTTGATATACACGTCGTATCAATTTTTATTTCAAAGGTTTAATATATATATATATATTAAATATTATACCTATAACAAAATGATTAAGTGTATTAATAGTAATATTGAAATATATAGTGATGGCAATTACAATTATAATAATTGGAATTTAATCAATAACAATGGCATCTTTAATATACTTAACAATACCTCAAATCGCATCGATTTCTGTATATTACAAAGCGGAAATATAGGTATTGGTAGCACATCTCCAAAATCGAAACTCGACATCGCAGGAGACGTCGCCATCCTCGGGAGAACCACGCTAACCTCAAACCTCATTCTCAAAAACACCATAACCACCACACCAATCGCACAGTTCGGCACAAACACCCTCGCGCATAGCAACGTTTATATCGTAGGCGGTTCAAGGGGACGCATCGGTATCGGTAGTTCATCCCCTACCGCCTCCCTTGACGTAGTAGGCACTGTGAATATCTCAGGGCGAATTACAGCAAACGGCGGTATAACTGTCCCCGCAGGGCAAACTCTAAACGTGATAGGCGATTTGGCTACTGCGTCGATGAGCGCAACCACCATCAATACAGCATCGCTAAACGCATCCGAGGCAATCAATGCGAATGGAGGCATTACGCTACCCTTCGGTTCGCCTATCATCGCCGATGGCGGCGTTTTCACAACCTCTATCAACGCAACAGATACAATCTATGCTAACTTGGGAATTATAGTATCCGCAGGAAGTCTGCTATCTGCCAATGGCGGTATCTCGGCTACCACTATCAATGCGTCGGGATTAATAAACGCAAACAACGGTATCACTATTCCTACTGGGAAATTACTTACCGCAAATGGCGGTATATCAGCGACTACCCTCGAAACGTCTGGAACGGTTCAAGTAAAATCGACGACCGCAACAACACCAATCGTTCAGTTCGGAACAAATGCGACCGCCACAAACAACCTCTATTTTACTGGCGGTAGCAGAGCAAGAATAGGCATTGGCAGTTCGTCGCCTACCGTTTCGCTCGATGTCGTAGGGAATGCCAACGTATCCGATACAATCACAGCAACCACGATAGGGGCATCAGGAGGGATTTCAGCGAATACGATTGCATCTTCTACAACGATACAAGCAGAGGGATTGATAACCGCTAACGGAGGCATCGCCGTTCCCGACGGAAAACAGATTGTGGCATCAGGTGGTATAACAACAACAGGGATACAAGCGAATACCATAAATACGACAGGGGTAGTGAATACAAATGGCGGTATAATATCTGGCTCTACAATTACCGCTTTCGGGTTAATCACAGCAAACTCGGGGTTGTCTGCTTCTACAATAACCTCGTTGGGGATTATCAATGCCCCCGCAGGGATTTCGGCAACCACAATCGATGCGACATCTGCGATAAAAGGCACGACAGTTGAAATGAGCGGTTTCATAAAAACGACAGGCGGGGTAGAGACGACGACGCTCATAGCATCGGGACTACTAACCGCAAACAACGGTATTGTAGCGTCCTCTATAAACTCAACAGGCGTTATCTTAGCGAATACGGCGACACGCACTACACCCATCGCACAATTTGGCACAAACACGAATGCTTCAAGTAATCTATATTTTGTTGGAGGAGGTGATGCACGTATTGGAATAGGTAGTTCGTCGCCGACTGTTTCTCTCGATGTCGTAGGCGGTGCGAATATTACAGGGGCATTATCGGTAGGCAGCGTTAGCGGCGGGAGCGGAAGCGGCGGTGGGATATCTACGCCTACTCTCACTGCTTCGCAGTTGATAACAGGCACAGCAGTTGATGTTTTAAATACGCTGACTGTTAAATCGGCAACCGCTACAACGCCAAATGCACAGATTGGAACAAACACAGATGCTTCGAGCAATCTATATTTTATTGGCGGCGGAAGGTCTCGCATAGGAATTGGGAGCAGTTCTCCAAATAACGCATTGGATATCCAAGGTGATATGAATATCACAGGAATATATAAAAAAGGAGAGCGAGATGTCATTCTGGATACAAGCAATTACATATTATCGTCGTCAAACTCCATTATGAACCGATTGAGCGAATATATTCCCTATACGTGGGTTGTGAATAGCCAAACATTGAATCTAAATTATACGTTGGGAAACGTGGGGATTGGGACAATTACCCCTGCTAAAAAACTACATATCGTGCATCCCAGTAGCGAACTCATTCGAATTGAAACGAATGCCGATGGAGCGAACCAAGTTTCGGGGATTGAGTTCGGGATACCTTCGTATAACACGGCGACACGCAGCAAAATCACTTCGACGACTTACGAAAATAATGGGAACAGCGGTAGCGACTTACAGTTTAGCACAGCATCCGCTTTAAATGCCTCGTCCCCTAAACTCATCATCTCGCCGATTGGCAACATAGGCATCGGTTCGCAGTTGCCTTCTAATATTTTACAAATTGGAAATGCGGGTAGGCTTCGCATCGCAAATACGGTAAGCGATTATACTATTATTGGAACAGCCGACATAGACGATACCACAAATACTAAAATAGAACTGTCAGGCAACACACGCAACGGCAGCGGCGACGGCAGCAGCGGTAGCGGAACAATCTCATATGTCGCAACAAATACCGAGGGTTCGCATCGGTTTATGACAAACTCCACAAATGAAAGGATGCGTATAACAGGTGCGGGTAATGTCGGGATAGGAACTACAAACCCCGAGCAACTCTTAACATTATATGGCAATGATGCGATATTGAAGATAAAAAACAGCAACCCTACTACCACCGCCAACAAATCGGTAGCGATTAACTTGGAGAACGGAGAGCAAGGAGAGTGGATTATAAGGAACTCGAATAATAGCCTGTTATTTGATTATAAAGATATTCATACAGCGGAAGCCGCTACTTCAAACCGCCTCATTATCGATGGCGTAAGCGGTAATATCGGTATCGGGACTAATCCATATAGTAATTATAAATTAAATCTTTTGGGTAATATTCAAATCGGTGGCGACATAATACCAAGTAGTAGCAATGCGTATAACTTGGGTTCGCTTACGACCCCGTGGAAAGATTTGTATTTGTCGGGCAATAGTATCTACTTAGATGATTTAATACTCTCTCGTGATTCAAATATTAATTTGAATATCAAAGATTTGCGAGGGAATTACAGAGATGTTAATGTTAGCAATATTAATTTTCATACGACCAGCAATAGGCTCACGATTGGCATCGATGCCGAAGGCAACATCATCTATCACAATCATACTTCAAATCGAACATACTATCCTGTGACAACGCCCTATATTAACAACACGACGATATTAGACAACGTGAATGACATCATTATAAGCACTTCGAATTATGCGATAGAGACAAGCAATACGCTTACAAATCGGATAACCTACACCGACCTGAACCAAAGCAACTATGTATTTACGACAAACGACAACATATCGACACGGATTACGAACTTAACAACGGATATGATAAATGAAAACTTAGAAGGGGCGAAGAAGTTTATCATCAACCACGCATATAACAATGACTTACTCATAAATGGCACTTTAACAATCAATTCGAACTTAATTGTCTATGGCGAAAATACGACGCTTGAAACCACAGTATATACTACGGAGCGTCTGGAAATCGTGAATGAGAACAACACGGCTTCTGCGTTAATGATACAACAAAAGGATACGATACGGGATATTTTTATTGCGTCCAATATGGATACCGCAGTCTTCACAATTGAAAACAATGGAGATGTTAATATTTTAGGTAATTATAAAAGAAATAATAGAGATGTCATCTTCGATACCAGCAACTACGTCTTATCTACGAGCAACATCTTAGTAAATTATGCGAATACGAATGACACAAACAACAGCAACTATATCTCGACGACCAGCAACATTTTATATAATAATATTGCTTTTTTAGATTGTAAGTTTAAACTATTAACATTCAAGGTTAATCTAAATGACGCCAATACGAGCAACTACATCTCGACTACGAGCAATATTCTAAGCGAACGCCTTTATATCCTCGACCAACTGACAAGCAACGTGATAAACAACAGTATCACGACATTAAATCGCACGATAAACGCCAACGATACCAACACAAGCAACTACATTTCGACAACAAGCAATAACCTAATAAACTACGTCTTGGCTTCAAGTAATACTTTGATAGACAAAGCAAACTTCAATGATACCAATATGAGTAATTACGTGTTTTCGACAAGTAATAACCTAATCAACTATGTCCTCGCTTCAAGTAATACTTTGATAGACAAAGCAAACTTCAATGATACCAATATGAGTAATTACGTGCTAACAACAAGTAATAACCTAATCAACTATGTCCTCGCTTCAAGTAATACTTTGATAGACAAAGCAAACTTCAATGATACCAATGTGAGTAATTACGTGCTAACAACAAGTAATAACTTAATCAATTATGTCCTCGCTTCAAGTAATACTTTGATAGACAAAGCAAACTTTAATGATACCAATGTGAGTAATTACGTGCTAACAACAAGTAATAACTTAATCAATTATGTCCTCGATTCAAGTAATATCCTAATCAACAAAGCGAACTTTAATGATACCAATGTGAGTAATTACGTGCTAACAACAAGTAATAACCTAATCAACTACGTCCTCGCTTCAAGTAATATCCTAATCAACAAAGCGAACTTTAATGATACCAATATGAGTAATTACGTGCTAACAACAAGTAATAACCTAATCAACTACGTCCTCTCTTCAAGCAATACTTTGATAAACAAAGCGAACTTTAATGACGCCAATATGAGTAATTACGTGCTAACAACAAGTAATAACCTAATCAACAAAGCGAACTTTAATGATACCAATATGAGTAATTACGTGCTAACAACAAGTAATAACCTAATCAACTACGTCCTCGCTTCAAGTAATACTTTGATAAACAAAGCGAACTTTAATGATACCAATATGAGTAATTACGTGCTAACAACAAGTAATAACCTAATCAACTACGTCCTCGCTTCAAGTAATACTTTGATAAACAAAGCGAACTTTAATGATACCAATATGAGTAATTACGTGCTAACAACAAGTAATAACCTAATCAACTACGTCCTCGCTTCAAGTAATACTTTGATAAACAAAGCGAACTTTAATGATACCAATATGAGTAATTACGTGCTAACAACAAGTAATAACCTAATCAACAAAGCGAACTTCAATGATGCCAATATGAGTAATTACGTGCTAACAACAAGTAATAACCTAATCAACTACGTCCTCGCTTCAAGCAATACTTTGATAAACAAAGCGAACTTTAATGATACCAATATGAGTAATTACGTGCTAACAACAAGTAATAACTTAATCAATTACGTATTGGCTTCAAGCAATACTTTGATAAACAAGGCAAACTTCAATGATGCCAACACAAGCAACTATGTATTCTCTACAAGTAATATTCTAAGTAATCGATTGTATATCCTCGACCAACTGACAAGCAATGTGATAAACAATAGTATCACAACTTTAAATATCAAAGTGAATGCCAATGATAGTAATGTTAGCAACTACGTGCTTTCGACAAGCAACAACCTAATAAACTACGTCTTGGCTTCAAGCAATACTTTGATAAACAAAGCAAACTTCAATGATACCAACACAAGCAACTATGTGTTCTCTACGAGTAATATTCTAAGCAATCGCTTGTATATCCTCGACCAACTGACAAGCAATGTGATAAACAATAGTATAACAACTTTAAATATCAAAGTGAATGCCAATGATAGTAATGTTAGCAACTACGTGCTTTCGACAAGTAATATTATTTCAAAAAGAATTACCGATTTAACAACCGATATGATAACTGAGAAACTCGATGCTTCGAAAAAGTTTATAGTAAATAATCGCTATAATAATAATTTAGAAATTAATGGCACTTTAACAATCAACTCGAACTTAATTGTGTTAGGTGAAAATACGACACTTGAAACAACAGTATATACTACGGAACGTCTTGAAATCGTAAATGCAAATCCTACAAAACCATCATTAATGATACAGCAAAATAGCAATGATAGCGATATCTTTGTAGCCTCAAATATAAATAGTGCTGTCTTTAAGATTGCTAATAATGGAGATGTTCTTATTAACGGCGAAGGCAATTATAAAAAAAATAATAGAGATGTTATTCTTGATACAAGCAATTATGTTTTATCGACGCAAAACGATTTGATACAAAATACAAACACTATCGACGCAAATACATCAGCAAAGATTACTTTACTTGCGAATACTTTATTAACAATAGGTGAATTAAATGACGCCAATATGAGTAATTATGTGCTTACGACAAGCAATATTCTAAGCAATCGCTTGTATATTCTCGACCAACTGACAAGTAATGTGATAAACAACAGTATAACAACTTTAAATATTAAAGTGAATGCCAATGATGCCAATATGAGTAACTACGTCTTCACTACGAGCAACAACCTAATCAACTATGTTATGGCGTCAAGTAATACCTTGATTAACAAAGCAAACTTTAATGATGCCAATATGAGTAACTACGTCTTCACTACGAGCAACAACCTAATCAACTATGTTATGGCTTCAAGTAATACATTGATTAACAAAGCGGATGTGAATGATGCCAATATGAGTAACTACGTCTTCACTACGAGCAACAACCTAATCAACTATGTTATGTCTTCAAGTAATACCTTGATTAACAAAGCAAATGTGAATGATGCCAATATGAGTAATTATGTATTCTCTACGAGCAACAACCTAATCAACTATGTTATGGCTTCAAGTAATACCTTGATTAACAAAGCGAATGTGAATGATGCCAATATGAGTAACTACGTCTTCACTACGAGCAACAACCTAATCAACTATGTTATGGCGTCAAGTAATACCTTGATTAACAAAGCAAACTTTAATGATGCCAATATGAGTAACTACGTCTTCACTACGAGCAACAACCTAATCAACTATGTTATGGCTTCAAGTAATACATTGATTAACAAAGCGGATGTGAATGATGCCAATATGAGTAACTACGTCTTCACTACGAGCAACAACCTAATCAACTATGTTATGTCTTCAAGTAATACCTTGATTAACAAAGCAAATGTGAATGATGCCAATATGAGTAATTATGTATTCTCTACGAGCAACAACCTAATCAACTATGTTATGGCTTCAAGTAATACCTTGATTAACAAAGCGAATGTGAATGATGCCAATATGAGTAACTACGTCTTCACTACGAGCAACAACCTAATCAACTATGTTATGGCTTCAAGTAATACCTTGATTAACAAGGCTGGGATGAATGATGCCAATATGAGTAATTATGTATTCTCTACGAGTAATATTCTAAGTAATCGATTGTATATCCTCGACCAACTGACAAGTAATGTGATAAACAACAGTATCGCAACTTTAAATATCAAAGTTAATGCCAATGATAGTAATGTTAGCAACTACGTGCTAACAACAAGCAATAACCTAATCAACTACTTTATGGCGTCGAGTAATACCTTGATTAACAAGGCTGGGATGAATGACGCCAATATGAGTAATTACGTGTTTTCAACAAGCAATATTCTTAGCAATCGTTTGTATATCCTCGACCAACTGACAAGTAATGTGATAAACAATAGCATAGCGACATTAAATAGCAAGGTGGATGCGAATGATGGATATACGAGCAATTACGTTTCGTCCGTGAATGAAAGTTTAATCAACCAAATAAACGAATTGAATACCGCTCAACTCAATTATGTTTTAACGACCAGTTCGAACTTGGGCGATGGCTTAACCGTTGTGATTTATAATATGAATGTGAATGATAGAAATATCAGCAATTATGTGCTAACGACAAGTAATTTAATACAACGACGGATTAACGAGACGACGACCGACAAAATTGTAGAGGGGGCTAAGAACAAGTTTATAATTGAAAATAAATATAATAGTAATCTTGAAATCAAAGGAAGTCTCGTTGTCAATTCGAACTTTGTTGTGAATAGTTTGGCATCGCTACGCAATAACGTGACGATTACAGGCGATGTTAATTTCACTGGCGAACTCTATAAAAATGGGATGCTTTACCCGAATGGCAAAACATACACGGGCAGTTCGTCGATATTATCGCAATACAGTCCGATACAAACGCAATTCACAATGTATAAAAATGTAATTGAGAAAAGCGGAAGCGGTTGGCAGTTTATCGATAATAATACGACGGTGATTGACGACAAGGTTCAGGGTTTCGGTGTCCGTATTAAGCCCAATCATTACTCATCAAAAGTATTAATTAACTTAAATTGTCATATAGGTATCGACTATGGGACGGATGCAAGATGGTGGGGGCTTCGCTTATATCGTCGAATAGGCGAAGCGGGTGCGTGGGTTCATCTAACAGACGCAGATGGGACGGAAGGGAGTGGAGGCGGGGCGGACGGCACGGGAACGACCTGTTGGCTATCTCACAATCTCGGCGCGGAGACAAGCACATCTTCGTATTTTATAGCAAACGTTAGTGGCGCTTACTATGATTTTCCTGAAACATCCGAAGAATACATTTATTATACTGTGAAATGGTGTTCGCTACTTGGCGACAATACGCAAGACGGCAAACTATATTTAAATCGACCCGCAGTAATCAACGCCTTAAATGCCCCGATTGTCTCGTCTTCGTGGAATGTTAGCGAAATATGGCAACTCGAAACCTCGTATTTCCCGAAAGGCGGTATCGTCACTAAATATACGCCGACGCAAACGCAGTTTAACATCTATAAAAATCTGGTTGAAAAGATGAGTGGCGGATGGCAATTCATAGACAATAATACGGCGGTGATTAACAACACGATACAGGGCTTCTGTGTTCGCATTATGCCTAATCATTATACGTCAAAGGTATTGATAAACTTAAATTGTCATATCGGTATTGACTATGGGACGGATGCGAGATGGTGGGGACTTCGCTTGTATCGTCGGATAGGCGAGACAGGTGATTGGGTTCATCTAACAGACGCAGACGGCAGCGGCAACGGATACAATAACGGGACGCCTTGTTGGCTCTCGCACAATCTCGGTGCTGAGTCAAGCACAACCTCGTATTTTATAGCGAACGTGAGCGGTGCTTATTATGATTTCCCGAATACGATGGATACCTATGTCTATTATACGGTGAAATGGTGTTCGCATTTGGGCGATGTCGCACAGAACGGCAAGTTATACTTAAATCGCCCTGCGACGTATAATGGGAACAGTGGGAACAGTGCGATTTTATCGTCCTCGTGGAACGCACAAGAGATATGGCAACGTGAAACCACGTTTATCCCGAAGAATGCGGTGATTTGCCAGAATATGTCGATACAGACGCTTTTTAACATCTATCGAAATATTGTCGTTAAAACTGGATATGGATGGCAGTTTATCGATAATAATATTAATATTATAAATGAAAAGATACAGGGCTTCTGTGTTCGCATTAAACCCACGCATCCTTCGTCGAAAGTCTTAGTCCATTTATCGTGTCATATTGGTATCGACTATGGAACGGATGCGAGATGGTGGGGGCTTCGCTTGTATCGCAAGATAGGCGAGGCGGGTGCATGGGTCCATATCACAGAAGCAGATGGTAATTTAATCGATAACAAGGGAACGTCGTGTTGGCTCTCGCATAATCTTGGTGCTGAGTCAAGCACATCCTCGTATTTCGTAGCGAATATATCGGGGTCGTTCTTTGATTTGCCAAACACGTCGAGCGATTTCGTGTATTATACTGCGAAATGGTGTTCGATACTGGGCGATAATTCGCTCGAAGGCAAAATCTATCTAAATCGTCCTGCTACGTATAACGAAATGAATACTGAGAACACTGCGGTTCTCTCGTCGTCTTGGAACGCACAAGAAATATGGCAGTTGGGAACGCCTTATGAACCTGCGGAGTATTCTATCATCAACATTTTTAATAATAATAACGTAGGGATAGGCACTACGAACCCCGTGTGTAAATTGGATGTCGATGGGACAATTAACGCTGCGAACTATTCGACGATAAGTGATAGGCGATATAAAAAGGATATAAAGACGATTGATAGTTCGCTTGGGATAATCAATCGGCTGCGCCCTGTATCTTACTTAACAATCGCACAGGACGAAGGGGATAAAAGGAATTACGGGTTTATCGCTCAGGATTTACAAGAACTAATTCCAGAGGCGGTGAATGTTCCCGCTCAGGAAAATCAAAATTACACGATTGAATATATGTCGCTCATACCGCTCTTGACAAAGTCGATACAAGAGTTATCCGAACAAATAAATTGCCAACAGAAGACGATAGAGGATTTGACGGCGAGATTGATGAATAATGAATGAATATGAATTATGAATAAATATGAATGATATAATTCCCAATTCCCAATAATTATTTTTAATATTCTATATTAGATATAATGAGTGTAAAAAATGAAGATATTAAAATGTCCCCTAATCTGCCTTATAAAATCGAAAAGTTGTTATCAAAAACCGAGGCATTAGTGTTGTTATGTAGTAAAGCGAGTGGATACTGGTCGATGATTAAGTTCGCTTTCAATATACCCTTGGTTTTAACATCATCTGCGATGTGTATCATCAATAGTATTAGTGAGGATGCGAACGAGGTTAAAGTTCCAAATATTGTAGTGAATGCGATAAGTGTATTAATTATTTCTTTAAATAATTCTATAAAAGCAAGTGAGAAGTGTGATTTGTTCCGCCGATTAGGGCAACAATTCTTATTATTAGCGGGACAGATTGAGAACGACGATGAGATAACCGACAACGAGTTTAATCTATTAGCATTGAAATACGAGAACCTCATAAATGACATATTGTTTGAAGAAATACCCAATCGATACAAGTTGCAAGTGGTAGAAAGTTTCAAAGATAGGCATCTGCCTCTACAACTGAATGGATGTAGTGGCAATAATAAGAACTTTGTTCCACTGCCACCAGCACAGTCTAATCAACTCCATTCGAACTCTGCCGAAATCGTGATACGCCAAGAGAACGCAATGAACTCGACTGTCTAAGTCCTGTCTACGCTGCTACACGGCTTCTTCTTCAATATCGTCGTATATGTTATAATTATCATTGTCTTTGCTATTATAATCCTTGTCTTTCTCAGCGTCTTTGTAGGCATCCGCTAAGTCTCCCGTAGTATCCACGACATCCGCAACAGCAGCAACAGTAGCAACGGCGTCCGCAGCGTCCGCAGGGGCATCCTTGTTCGCTTTCATAATACCCGCTATTTTCATTTGCCGACGTATTTCATTCTCTTCAATATCCAAGTCTTGGTTTTCTTTTAGTTTTTTGTTTTTGTATTCTTCACGTTTCTCATTGATAAATATTGCGATTTCTTCGGGCGTCAAGAAACGGTTGTATTTTCCATCTACATATGTTTTTAAATAATCATAAAGTTTATCGGCATTCTCTCGAATAAAATCCTTCGGGATATTCTCAATCCCTGCCAAATCTGGCATATGAAACGAATTACTTATCACCGCTATATTGATTATATTCACGACGTCGGCTTCTTCCGCATCATAATTTTTATTTAGATTATAAAGATGCTTCAACATCTTCTTTATTTGTTTGACGGACTGTGTAATCTTGTTTTTTAATACCTCGCTATCATTGTATTTCGAGGACGAATGAGCGTTCATATAGATAATTCGGTTAATGCTAAGTAGCATCTCTTTGTAATTAATATGTCGGCAATTTAAAAAATCGAGGCTTATGTTATTTTTAACATTTTTGAGCCTCTTGATATTCTCGGTGATATGCGATTTGATACCGTCTATATCGTAGTTTATTAATTTATCAATTAAATCACTCGGTAACAGGTCGGATATGTCTTTTTTACTCCGCATACTCTCTAACCACGCATCAACGCTATATGTTTTAAAATTATACATAAATGGGGCTTTATTAACATACTTGACGTGCTTGTTCTTCTCCTTTGCCTCTTTCGCAAAGATGTCGCCGTCGCTGTCGCTATCATCGCTTCTTTCCATCACTTGTGTGGCTTTCTTAACTTGCGTGTCTCGCTTATTGCGTTCCTTTGGTGGCGTATAACGCATATCCCTCTCTTTGCTTATTAAACGGGATTTCGAATACTGCTCCTTATATTTAATGATTTCGCTATCAAAATCTGTATTATCATTAAAGTTGCCGTCTAACTTGCGTAGGCAGCATCCTTGGATATATTTATGTATTTTTTCGAACTTCGAATTACTATTTGGCATAAACCGTAATTTATCAATGTAATACCTTTCTTCGTCCGTGTATTTACCTCGGTCTATCGCACATTTATTCTTGGCGTCCGCATTCTTCTTACTAAGAAGTTCGCTCAATACCGCTACGTCCCTCTCTTTATGCTCGTTCTCCACAATAAACACAAGGTTCTTTCGCAAATCCTTGATATTTACAACATAGTTATTCGCATCCGTGTATTTAAAGAAGTCGCTTATAATCTCGATGATGTAATAAAGAAGTCCTCGTGTATTCAGTTTATCGAGGTGATTGGGATTTAAATAATTCATATTTAGTGTTATATCACCCTTCAATAGTTTATCTTGCGTCTCGATAATCCAGAAGCATATCGCATTACAAAAGATGACATTGAGCGTCTCTATAAACTCGTTATTGACTTTTTTAATTATACTTGCGTGAGCGGCGTGGCTTTTATCGGTTTGCTTATTATATTGATTTTCTAAGATATGTAGCGGTGTCATTTCGGCATATTTCTTAGCATACTTCACGGCGTCTTCAATATTGTTCTTTTCAAACTCCTTGACGTATTTCTCATATCTCGTGGATACGCTACGATATCTCTTAAATAAATAAGCAGATATATCATCATAATCGATTTCGATATTTGCGACATCGTTGATTTTCTTAATCAAATCAAGAATAATTCGCAACATCTCAATAAACCCCTTCTCGTTTTTAAAATGTATATTTGCGATATATCGGTTCAAGTCATAATGATTTGCGATGCCTGATGCCATTGCGGTCGCCGTTCCCGTTCCCGCATCAGCGTCATTCGCAATACCCTTGTTTTCGTCATCGATAATGTCGTCGGGTTCTTGAAGCCCTTCATAGTCGTCTATGTCGTTCGCATCGCAAACCGCCTTCTTTTCTCTCTTCGACAGAACATACTTCTTCCCGTCCTTGTCGTAATCGAAAATATGCTCTCGTGAATGGATAAAAGACTTCTTGACTTTTTCGCAATCTCCTTTAATAATCTCTATATTTTCTTTGGCTTCTAATATATCATTAATCGTGTTTAGCGTATGCTCCATATTAATCGTCTTGATGGATAGCCTGAGGTCTTCGATAACCTCTTCGATTGTCACGGTGTTATCGTTAATTTGCTTGATGATACTGTATATATTATAATGTTGTAAAGGGATAACGTCGGACTGTATGACGTCGCTTTTGTATTTAAGGATGAGGTCTTTGGTTTTTTCGAGAAACGAATGGACTTCGGGAGATATGTTGATGACTTTTAGCGTCTTATCGATATTGTCAAAAAACGTCAGTTTCTTATTGATTAATACGGGGCGTTTGATTTTAAATACGTGATGTATATTCTTACGCTCCTTCTCCTTCTTTATAATCGTATCCATAAGGTCGGTTAAGCGTCCCAAATCTTCTTCGGAAATAAAGTCCAGAGAATAATCATACTTTTTAAAAATGTTATCAATATTCGCATAATCAAGATAGAAACTCTCTTTATTGCGATTAATCTCGCTCATAATCATTTCGATGTCAGGGCGTGTATCCTTAATCAACTCATAAATACCTTGGTAATTCGCAGAAGCCTTGTAGTTCGTATTGACGCTATTCAACAGATGCGACGCTATCTTCGCATACATATAATCATTCGTGGTCGCCGTAGGTATCTTGTAATATGCCCCTAATATAGGAAGACTGATGTCGTCGCCGCCGTTGCCGCCACTGCCACTGCCGTCATTGACATTATAAATGTTCTCTACCTTGTCGATAGTGCCACATTTGATAACAGGGTATTCTTTGATGATTGGATGATATTTAGGGAAATCTTTTGAGTCTATTTTTTCGGAAATCGTCGTTATCGTGTTGTGTGTCGGCTTCAATCGCATCAATTCCGATTTGCGGTCATAGGATACGCAGAACTTCCGCTTTACAAACTCGGCAAGTTTGCCGCCGCCGTTTCCGCCGTTTCCGTCCTTGCCATTGTATCGCATTATAAAGTTTAGCGTCGCATCCTTCGTGTCGTCATCGCCGTATTTCTCGATTTCGCCATCGACTGCGAATACATAGTTTGAATAATCGTTTAATTTGCCGTGCGAATGCTCTCGATGGACGAGTATATCGTAGAATAAACTTCGCAATAGGTCGGACTTCTTTTTATTTTTAAAAAAAGAATATAAGTTGTTATATATCTCCTCCTTATCCATCGCAATAAAAGAAGGATTTAAGCGGCTCATTTCTTCGAAACTAAGGATTTCGGTATATTCAATATCCTCCAACTCTTCGTCTAAGTATTCTATATCCGCCATTGCCATATTGAACTTACTTATTATCTATTTATTAGAATGATATATATTATTATTCTATATTATCAATTGCGAACTTCGTCCATTCGTTCTTCATTGCCGAAAGTTCGTTTGCGATAGCGGAGCAATTCTCTTCGAGGAATGAAGCGAACACTCGCTTGTCTGCTACGCCGCCGCTACCGCTACCACTGCCGTCCTCCAATGAAATACGCAGTATCATTAGCGATTTTAGCGGATGAGGGCAAATATAGCCAATATAGGTGCAAGATATACCGTTCTTATACTTTTTGTTTTCTCGAATATAATGATTGTGAATATAGGATTGTATAACATTACCAAGCGTATCGTCTTCGTCTTCGATGATGAACTCGAACGTCCCCTGAATATCTTGAAAGGCTTGTATCTTCACCTTTTCGGAAGCAGCCGTATCGTCTCCATTCAATTCTTTACGGATGCCATCTAACTTATGTATCATAATATCCAATGATTTCGACACAAGATACTTGGGTCCGATATTGCGATTAATGCTTTCAATGTCAAACTTGAAACGCACAGCGTCGCCATATTTATTCTTGTAATACGAGCGTTCCTTGTCTAAGATGCTCGTCTTTTTGTCCGCCTCCTTCGGGTCTTGAATATACGAAAAGTTCGACAGCGATACGGGATTAAACGAAGCATTATCACGTCCCTTACGCTTTACGACTTTCGCTTTGAGATGCAAGTGTTCGCCAGTTCGTAGCCTCGTAATCAAGATATAATCCTTTGACGTTTTGTTCGCAGGGAATATGACGTTGAGTTCTTCCTTGCTTATCGGAACAGAACCACGTGTCGCCATAATATCATTCGTGCGAACATCAATCGTCTTGTTTGTAGTATTCTTGACATTTAACTCAATCTGAATGCTATTATCTTCATACCCCTCTATCTCGTCTTCTTTGAGGCAAATCGGAATAAGCCCGATGCGATGAATGATAATCTCGTTGTGAAGAGCGCCATTATTTACGAGGACATCGACGGTAGGCTCGTCATTCTCTAACTTCTCACCAATTATTCCAGGTATCGGAATGTCCGTCAAAATAATCCTACGAATACCATTTACAACCGCAAGGTCGATATGATTGATTTCAAAGGTATGACAATCCGAACGCTCGTTATATTTGTAATTTTGAAAAGCAGCAGCGGCAGCGGACGGAACGAGCGTAGAGGGCATAGTAATGTAATTATATTATATCTATCTTATATATCATTTTTTAATATATTAAAAAAATAAGTATCATTTGTCATATTTAGGCATAGGAACGGACGACACGACGCTTGGGAGCGGCAGCCGCAGCAGGGCGACGCTTGGGGGAAGCAGCCGCAGCGGGACGACGCTTGGGGGCTACACGACGGCGAAGATAACCGCCTGATAGTAATTGTTGAACCTTATCGACGGCATCTTTGATATTTACAAAGTCTTCTTGCTCCTGTTGTTCCTGCTCTTGCTCTTGCTCTTCATAACCACCGTGATGCTTAGTCATCGACTTCTTGACGCCAGTCTTGGGCTTCCTGACACCAGTCTTAGGCTTCTTGACGCCAGTCTTGGACTTAGCCTTCTTAGCACCACCCTTAGTCGCCTCCTTGGCGAGGGGGGTCATCGGATTTTTATTATCATCGGCATACATCTCGACTTTCTTCTTCTTGTCCGCAGCAACCTCATTTGCGAACCCTTCTAAACTCTCGAAGAAACCACCATAGAGACTTGCCATCGGATGACGCTTAGGGGCGGAACGACGCATCGGGGCTACACGCTTGGGAGCGGCAGCCGCAGCGGGGCGACGCTTAGGGGACGCCGAACGCCTCGGGGCAGCACGAACACCACGCTTCGGGCGTCTTGCTCCTCCATCCATATAACTTTGAAAATCTTCTTGGAGTTCACTACTACTCATATATATACTTTCTATTATATACGCAGGATTTTTATTTTTATAAATATAAAAAAATAATTAAACAATATATAATATTTAATAGACAATTAAACGCACCGATAGATTTCTTTTTTGGAGACTTCGAGACTTCGAGACTTCGAGACTTCGAGACTTACGAAAGTTACGAAAGTAGGCTTGTCATTATCGCAAAACACATTGACGTTCGAGGTAGCATCTCGTTAATTGGGTTGGATGCGAAGAATTGGATGAGCGTCTTAATGTTATTCACGTCGTTGCACTGGCAAATATAGTGATATACATTGTGTAGCGTAATCATCTTTGATTTATACGTGTTGATTTGGAGATTACGCAGTTGAGCGAGGTGATACTGAATAATCGGCGGGAATTGCTTATCCATATCCTTATTCATCTTATAGCGGTTATAGTTCGGGTAGTAGATAGTCGTCGCCCTATAATATGCGTAGAGACTGTCTTTAATCGTCGAAATAATCGTATGGACGAGATACGTAGGGTCTATCTTTTGTCCGTTGTTATCCAGCGGTAAATTGAGGTGCGGATTGTAGTTCGCTATATAATCCTTAATCGTATATTCCGTCTTGTTTTTCATATATACCGAGAGAATATTCATCCAAGCGTTAGGATGGCACGGGTCGGTTTCTTCACGGTAATTAATCGCATCCGTCGATATCTTGTATAACTTCACCTTGTCCGCAAGTATCTTTTTAACGATTAAACCATAACTATACGGGTTCGCCTGAATATGTGCGTAAGCCTCTTGAATATTACTAAACGGCAAGGGATACTTTACGCCAACTTCCAAGAGCGACGGGATAATCGACGATATGATATCCGTTTCGACGAGCGAACTACGATGCTTCGTATTCACGTGAAACATCTCCATATAATTCTCACCGAGAAACCCCGTATAATCGATGATATGCTTGTTCTCGTGATGGACGATAATAAACTCATATGCCATATTCGGGTCGAGATGTTGCGTGAATAATCTCCTCAGTTTCACAGAAGCGTCCTCAGCGCCACCGGCTTCGCCACCTACTTCGCAGTCTTCGCCGACTTCGCATCCCTCAGTATCCATAGTAGGATTTAGCGTCGAGAGCGGGACATTAAAGTATTTCGACAGGATTTCGTCAAGCATATTGCCGTGTGTCTTTGTAGGATGCGAGAACTTCGAACTATTCGCATCAGGGCAACTTGACGTCCCGAAATACCACTCATCCTTGTAATGATATACGGTAATGATTGTTCCGTCATACGCCTCATATACCTTGTCTTCCGCAGAATACGACGAAGAGATATAATGATTGTAATCAATCCGCTCGGGGATAGAGTTAGCGTAGGTTACGACTACGTTATTATTACGTTCGAGGCTAAAATCCAATACGACGCTACGACACTGCTCGTATAATTCTTTGAAATTATCTACGTTATTGCGAATATACGAATTGTGTAGCAGAACAATATCGCTACACCCCTTGAACTTCTTCACTTTCATAAGAGGCCACAAATGATACTTCTTCAAGAGCGTAATCAGACAATTCGCATAACTGTTGTTAGCAACGTTAGCGGCATTCGCTTCATAGAGGGCATACGTCTCGTTAATAAGAGAATACAACGTCGGGACGGGAGCAACAAGAGTAGCGGGAGCAGCCTGAGCGACGGGAACGGACGGAACGGAAGTCATAGCAGGAACAGTTGGAAATGTAGGAGAGCAAACGAAATTCATCGGTGTAATTACATATTATGTAATCTCTTATATCAATTTTTATTATTTTAATAATTTTAATTCATATTTTATTACTTTTTATAAAATAAATCGAACATCTCTTGCCCTACTTGTTTATGAACTTCGTCGCTCGGTTTCTGTTTCTTTATGATGGTTTCACGCTTCGCCAAGAAATACTCGAAAAACGAATAATCAAATCCCGCTTCTTTTGTAACCATCTCAAAAAGCATCGGATACCTCTCGATGAAAAACTTAAACTTATCCTCTTGGGTTATATTATGAACGAGCGAGGTATGCGATAATTGTCCCGACGACAGGCTCTTATTATCGTGCATTATTTTCATAATATCTTGAACGATATCGGTAATCTGTTTATTATCCAAACCGTCGAGAAGAAAGTCCTCAGTTGTCGTGGCTTTTTTTTCTTTCTTTTTTTGCGAACTCATTAAATCCTTTAATCTCTTTAATTCCTTTATTTCATTATTTTGTATTCTTTATGTGAATTTTTATTCCTTCTATTGTAATAGAATAAATACAAAAAATGAAAACTGAATTGATGTATTCGATGTTAGACTACGCACCCAATGTTAAAGCCCCTGAACCACTAAAAAATGCGGGGTTATACACAGGCGACGTCCTATTTGATAAGAAGCCGTGGGGCAATAACTATGTGATACCACGCACAGAACCCAATGCCGTCGCATATAGTTCCCATTTTTACGCAAGTCATCACATACCGTCTTATAATAGACCTGGAAACAATACTGTTGATAGTAGTGATTATAAAAAATATAATTTATTAAGCAGTGGCAGCAGCGGCGACGCTCCCGTCGATAACATATACAACTTCTCCTGTCATACAAAGGTATTAGACTAATACGCTTAGTGTTAGGTTAGGCTAATATAGCAGTTTCCGCTGTCTGTGCCGCCGCTGCTGTCTGAGCCGCCGCCTCCGCAAGGGCGATTGTCGTATTCGGCGACGGTTTCTTTATCGTGTCCTTGTGTTTTACCAAGAAATCGCAAATGTATTTGTAAGTTTCATCGACTTGTTCGAACGTAATCCCGCCAGTAATCAATACACTCCCGCTTTCAAATAAAGCACCAGTAACCTTCTTACATTCGCCTATATGTTGTCCCATTCCTTTCCCATAGCAATACTTGGGACACGAACAAATCCCGTTTTTATTTTTATTGTTAATATTCCAAAAGTATTCCAACTTGACGCCTTGATATATTCCAGGCTGAAAACTACACTTGTTATTGTATTCGTCATTGATAAACAACTTGTGTATCTCCTTACGGCGTATCTCAAATCCCTTTTTAAGTTCGGGGTCGCAATAGACCTTGAAGTCGGTGTTTATCATACGTATCTTAAAGTTCTGATATTTCAAATCCAACTTGAACTCAGGCTCAGTCGCAACATTTAGAATGATGTTCTTATCAATCGTATTATAGATTTCCGTAATGTCGCCGATAATATGATTAACGATATGCTCGGTATCCTTGACATCCTTGATACCCGTCAATTGTATATTGCCATTCTTGAATATCTTGACATTCGGGATATACTTGTCGTGAAACTTGTAAATCACCGTAACCTGATTATCAAACCTATTCTTTTTCATCGTATTCTTCTTGCTCTTCCTACGCTTCTTGGGATACACGCCTTTCGACGCATCTGTTCCGTTTTTCATAAACTGAACCCATACAACCCCCTTGTCGCACCCTTCGGCGACATTCTCAATCACCTTGATATTGTCAAACAAGATACCAAGATTTATATTGATGTTGTTGCCAATGTTCGCATTACACGTTATCGTCGAAATTCTATACGGAGAAAAGTAAATACCCGTCGCCGCATCGCCCGTCGCCGTCGCCGCATCGCCCGTCGTAATATCTGCCATTTGTGAGAGCATATATATAAGAATATATTTCCTTATATCAATTTTTATTTCGTAACGATTAAACTGAGTTTATTATCAATCGTGTTGGCGTTCGCCGTCGATGTCTTCGCTTTATTCTTATTCATCGTCGATTGATTGTCTAATTTGATGTGCATGTTGTCGGTTATATTCTTTAAATACGAGGTATTCACGACTTCATAACTGAAATTCGTAGAAATCATCGGCGGGAGATTAAGAATATAGGTTTTGTCATTCGTGTAATGCCCCGCTCGAAACTCGTCAATTGACATCGGTCCGTTGAATATTTTTAGTAAAAACCTTGATGGGGCGGGGCGAATTGGATGCGTGTATCCGTAGTGTTTGCTAAGCATCTGTATTAAACTATTGATTTCCCATACCTTGTCGCTACCGCAATGCGAAGAGAAGTTGTAGGCGTTCGCACATTCGAGCGAACAAAAGTTCCCAAACAATACATAGGTGTCGGTTTTAATATTATATTTATAGGGCATCCCGAACGTCCGATTGTCGATAGGGTGGCAACACCAGTAGCAATTGTTATTCGAGTTTAGGATTTCGTCGGTATGCGAGACTTTCAAAGAATACTCGCTATTGCTATTATCAAAAATGATATTGTCCTGTATCGTGCTATACGTATTGTTTTCATTGATATAAAAACAGTTCGGCTCATACGGCTCTGGGAACTCCGTTGTCGTATTGCTATCCGTGATATTCAACTTGTTTATCTGAGCGGACGAAAGAGGCAATTGTAAAATAATATCATCATTCTCAACTACCGAAACGTCCTTTATGATTGTATTCATTAAGTTTTTCTTCTTCTTCGCATCGCTTACCGTATCGTCCGTTGTTTTTGCTTTTCGAGGCATATAAGAGAAATATCGAAGCAGCGAAGAGGCGAAGCCTTATATTAAAGATATATGTGTTTATTATTTATATCATTGTTTATCAAAATAATCCTTGAAATAGGTGATGTTCTTGATTAATACGTCATTGGCGACGTTTGCGACAGGCGATGACGCCGAAGCGGACGGCTTCGTAGCCGTAGGCGGTGTATCGAACTGAACGTCGCTTTTCGCAGATATACATTTCATCTTAATTTCCCTTATTTCGTTATTCAAGGTGTTTATCGTGTCGATTAGATATTTAATGATGTATCCTGATAATAAGATTAGGATTAATACTAATAAATCCATTGTATGTATTTGTGGCACTCTCTTTTTATTTAAAGAAGGATATAAAAAATATGACAGACAGACGTGCGTGGGCTACCTCTACCTACCTCGACCACATAAAATTACACGTTCCGTTAATCACCGAGAATACGTTGATGACCCTCGTATATACGATGACATCCAGTTTCACTTCGTTCTCGTTGATATAAGGCACTTCCTTGCGTCGCATCAAATCGAATAGATACTTGAACTCGTTTTTCTTCGTGATATCTTTTGTGCCGTCGTTGTTCCCTCGATTATTGATATTTATATATAAAGACGTTGTTATCATCTGGTTATTAAAAGAACCCGCACTCACTATTTTCTCGGGAAAGAGCGAGAACGAATAACTGTATATTCCAGTTCGTGGGACGTTCGTATGATACTGATACGGCTGGATGTTGTTATAATAATACGCCTTTTGGTCTTCGCGAATGATTGTGTCCGCCCATTTGATTTGGGCGGTTTCTAACAATCCCATCGTTTCGTTATAGGTATGCGAAGCAGTATAGTTGTCGTGTATATTGAACTTCTCTGGAACGTCGGTTCGACGCAATACCCACACGATTTCTTTAATATGATTGTAGGAGTTTGTTAAAGTATAGTTGTCGCCATAACTTGTGATATTCAATGCGGGATACGCTTGTCTCTTCACGTAATCGACGACGTATTTAACAATCCCCTCGTTTTGTAAGGAACTCATTCGATACGCACTGTCGAGAAAGATATAATTCACATCCAGAAAACACTGAATATAACTTTCGTTCCCTATAAACGTATTGATTTTTATCGTGTCTTTATATATCATATTGTAGAACTTCGGCGACACGTAGAGTTTCAGTTTATCACACCATACCTGATACAACAACTCGATATCATTGATATTGACATCGACCTTAATCTCCTGATTTTGTATCTTGTATAAAGGCAATGCCAACGACGGATTTCGCGTAAACCAGAAGTTCAGAGGCACTTGTAATATCCGCCCTTTTATCGACGGGTTTCCAGCATTCGCTACTTTGTCCGTCGTCGGATATGTTTTGTTATACAAGATGTTATTTCGAATTACATACCTCGTATTGTTATTATTGGGGTTTGTGTATTCGGGGATATTCCCTATCAACTTGTTATACTCTACGCCGTCTTTGTTCGTCAATTCATTCCAGATATTCATCCATTCGCCGTAGATTTCGTCGATAACGCTCCCTTCCACCCGTATCGTCGCAGTCTTGATAAAGTTGTGTCCAACGTTCGTTATCCAGCGAAAGCGATGCACGTCCGTAGAGTAGATGTCGGGCAGATTAAAAGACAGATACATATTGCTTACTAAATCGCCGTATCGCTTGATTGTGAAAGTAATCATCTTGTTCTCCGTCGTGAAAGCGAGGTTAATCGACGAATTGATATCGGGAATAACATTCTTATTTTCCATCGAGAAATTGACGTGCTTATTATACACATATTTATAGTAATTGATACAAGGATTTAAATTAATATATGAGTCCATCTGACCTTTTAAAACTAACTGTGTAATACCACCGCCCATTTACTATAATATATTATATTTAATATACCTTGTTTTACTTAAATATTCATTCGTTCCCTCATTCATTCGTTCCCTATTCTTTATCATACTTCCTTATAAACGCCAGTAATTTCTCGTATGTCCTTGCCTCTTCGAAAGAAGCGATAATGTTCGAAGAATTATCGACCACGACAAACGTCGGGAAACTCGAAATCCCTAAACTTTTAACACGTTCGAGGTGTTCGCTACGATTGTATTTTTTAAGCGAAATGTGATTAAACGTTTCCTTATTTAATTTATCCCATATGCCCGTATCGTTAAACTCTACGCAATGTCCGCACGTATCCATATAATAGTATTCAAAACTGAGGCGTTTTGCATCGCTACCACCGAAGAACCTTTCACGTATCACGTCCTTATTCGAGAGTATTACTGCGATTAAGAATACCGTGGATATTATAATAATCGTATAAAGCGTTCCGCTACTCGAAGTTTTGCCACGAACACGAGCAAACGTTTTCGCCATTCAAATCTATTCTATTCAATTCTAACATAATGATATATAATAATTTATACTAAACGATATTGTTAATAATCTCGGGATTATCAGAGTATCTCTTAGTGATTGCGTCCTTCGCATCATCATTGTCATTTGTGAAAGTTATAAACGTATAAAAATTAATCTTCTTTGAGATGACGTTGTTTAAAAAATCCTCGATGCGTTTGCTTTCGATTAAAATCACCCGACAATCCAACGCATCATAGTTGATATCGAAGTCGAACTCGGCATCGACGTCTGCACCAGTTAGATAGACGCTAAAATCCTTCTTCTCTAACAACCTCTTATATTCGCAAATGTCGCCATCGCATACAACGATTGTCCGATAGATAAGATGGGTATTATACATTGTATCAAGTTTATCCACGAAATCCATAAGATATTTGATGTATATCTTTGATATATCATAGTATATCGAATAATTTTTATATAAGATTATTTATATATTATCATATAAATGGACGACAAAGTAGTGAAAATACCTTTATCTATTTTTAAAAATCGGTATAACATTGATGTTCCCGATAATATACTACAAAAAGCGGAAGCCCTTAAAAAATCGTGTAGTTGTTTTGATTCATTCTACGACCCGAAGATGATATGGGAAAAGAAAATATATAACAAGAAGGATAAACCGCATCACGTTGCACACGCTTCACACGCTTCGCATTCGCATCACGCAGCACAGCATTCACATCACGCTCAGCATCATCAACAATATCCGCAGCATACGCAGCATTCGCATTATCATAACGCACAGCATCATCAGCAATATCCACCGCATACGCAGCATTCGCAGCATACGCAGCATCAGGCTTCGACCTACACAGGGAATAGCACGGGTTCATCCGTCAAAGGTAGGTTTCATATTATCATCCCCGACTTCTCTGATAATTCCAGCACGAAACGTGCGTTGATAGGGCATTTGAATAAATTGACCGCTAAAAATCGAGATGTCATTTATGAAAAAATCAAGGCGATTATCGATGCGAATAATACAGAGGAACTTTTTTTAATTATTTGGTCTTATATCAAAGTATGCGATGTATCCGCCGTTCCGTCCGCCGTTCCGTCCGCAGCGTCCGACGATAATCTATACATCAAATTGCTCGACTACTTTGATAATGCCTTTTTAACGCTTATGATAAATAAATTATGGGACAATTATATCAATCAAAAGGAGTGGATACCGCCGAAATATATATTTGAAAATAACCTATTGTTGCTTAACAACGAGTATGAGTTATACTGCGATTATGTGAAGTGGAAGAAGGGTATCCACAATACAAATGTCATTTGGGCGAAATACAAGCAATCCGAGATACCTCGGCTACTCGATGACATTTACGAGTATCTCACGAACGAATGCATCGGACGTCCGCATATACACAAATATATCATCGATATATTCTTAGAACAAATCTTGAAAGTCTTAAAAGTCTTGAAATCCACGCAGACCGACGCATACAAAACGCCTATTGTCGATAAAATAAAATCTCTCGATATCAAAAGTTTCGATAGTTCGACAAAGTTTTTAATCTATAATATTATAGAAAAATAAATAATTTCTATTATTATAGTATAAGTAATATAGAATAATGAAAGAGACAGACAGCAGCTTATCTTTTTATAGTAGTGGGTTCATACAAATCATATTTGTATTACTACTTCTAATCATATGGAGTTATATATACAAGTTAGAAAACGTCGGTTGCGCCTGTTCCGACCACAGCAACAAGGAGTTCATAAAGACCTTCACGATGATTGCGTTAGCGTATTTTGCGATTACCGCTTTCATAGATGTCAAGGGTATCGCTAAGAGTATGGGTATCGGCATCGTTCAATTACTCGCATTCGGTTCATTCATATTCTTCTTAACCTTCGTCGTATATATCTATTACGCTTTCGATTACGTGCGTTATTTAATGAACGAGAAGTGCAAGTGTTCCGAAGACCTGCGCCGTGATATCATCGCCATCGGAACTATGATTTCCCTCTTCTTATTTATGGTATTACTATTCACCGTCATCATCATCCCTATATTGATAAGCACCCTCACCAATCTATTCGTCAAGATACAAGTGTTCGAAAGCGAGGTTGAGGAGGTTATCAAGAACCCCGTGAAATCCCTTCGCAGCAGCCCAGGGCGTATCCTGAACTCCACCAAGGATATCGGCTCATTCGTCAAGAGTACCGCTACTAAACTGGTGAAGGCTAAGAAGAGGCGTTAAGAGGCGTTAGACGGGCGTTAAGCGGTGAAAACAAGATTATTTCTTTTTATTATTAATATAAAAAATATAGATATATACACAGACACACATTGATAGGCAATAACGCTCATTCGCTAATCTCGGTATCGTCAATGAAGATTTCAGAGAGGTAAGGGGCAAGTATTTCTTCGACAATGAGTTCGGGTTTAAACTCGTCGTATGTCATAAATATCTTCAAGAGTTGCTCTGAAAATCCCGAAATCATCGCAGTGCCTTCTGTTTTACAATTCACAGGGAACGTTTCTTTATGGCTTGAATTAAGATTCCAGAAGATAAACTTCGGGGGTGTGTAATCGGATGCCTTAAACATCTTCACAATCGTTTTATACAACACTTCAATGCCGTTATTTTCGGTGTTGTCTGACGTCGCCTCGTCAAACTGCATGTCCGTGTAGATGAATAGTTTTTTAGGCATATCTTCGTCGCAAATATTGTTGTCCTTGCCATATTTAATAATCATCTCACAACATTTGACGAAATCCGTGTTAAAGCCGAACTCCACTTCGACAAGAGATTTAAAGCACGTATAGAGGGATGGCTCAGTGCCTTTCTCAACGTATTCAGCGTATTCCGCATCGGGAATAAGAGACACCAACTCGGGGTTCTCGCTAAATGTAATAAACTTGTTTTTAAACATTCCTTTACAGCATTGCGACGTGATGATGCCAAGGGCGATTGCGACTTGTGCGGGGATACTGCCATTACTCGCAGAGAACATAGAACCCGATAAATCGATGATTGCCAGAGAGTTCCCGAGAATGTCGTTGCCGCCGTCGCCGCTATTCTTAATATTATCTATAATCGTCTTCCATTGCAACTCAATCGTCTCATTCTCCTCGAACTCGTCTTGCGTATTGCGAAGATTAATATAGTAGTTTGCCAATTCGTGCGGGAGAATACCTGCGACATTAATCTTAGCATCCCCACTTCTTACCTTTGCCAAGTATTCGCAGTATCTTTCGCTATCGTGATTGCTAAACGCCTTGTGTAGTCTTCTCGATGCGACCCCTGGGACGCCCTCGTAGTTAATCTTGTCCCATTCGTTATTACACATCAACGTCTCTACAATATTAATTTTGTTTCTAAGTGGAACAAGGTATTCCTTCCTATACTTTTCCATCTTCTTCGTGTCTTCTTTGCCATACAGGATTGTCGCAATCTTCTTCGCAAATTGCTTACGCCTATCATTCCTATCATTCTCACTTGGAGACCACTTCGCACACAGAGATACACTATTTATTTTCTTTGGTTTGTCCGCTACGGCTGCTACGGCTTCTTCATCACGCATTTCTTGTATCTTCAAGTCCATAAGGTCTTCTCGTAATTTATTGGCGAACAACGTTAATTCATAATTTTTATGTATTATCCCATCACCGCTATTCTCATAGCAAATATACAGCAAATCCTTCCAGCGTCCATATTTATTGACATAGGTTAAAATATTATTCATATAGGTATAAGGCTTGTTGTTGCGTAGCCATAGCATCGCTTGGTTCGACACCGTCTTCTCTTTCTTACCCTTCAATCTATCACGTCCGTTGAAAATCACGGCAACTGTCTTCTGCGGGTTAATCGCCCAGCATTTTTCGAGAAACTGATGGTTCTGTTCCTTTGTAAGCGTTCGTGTGTACATCATAAAGTAATCTACAATGTGATTTCCACTCGTATCCAGTGCGACTGCTCCGTTCTCAGTGCGGGTAAAACTCGTTGCCATTGCCGCCATCTCTGTCAAGTTTGGTATTGTATTATATATAAGGTATCGAATATCAATTTTTATAAGAATTATAGAAGTCTTATATAAAAAATGAAAAATAATGGAGTTATAATGAAATTAAAATTACAACAACTTCTTTCTCTTTAACTTTGTCATCAGTTCCTTCTTCTTATATGCTACCCGTTTGCCATCGACAACCCTTGAAAGTTTGATTTGATTGGCTTTACAGAGTTCCTTGATGTCTTTCACATTCATTTCACGATGACGACCACCACTAATTAAAGTATTGTTTGCCTTATTGACGATTTCTTTTTCTATTTGTTCTAATTCATCAAAATTGGTTGCGTTATTTATTCTATTCTTAAATATTAAAAACTCATTTTGCATCTTTCTTTCATTTTCCAAGACACTAATATCATTAAATATTGCCTCCTTATATTCTTCTAATGTCAATGCTGCCATATCTATACCTTCTATATTATAGAAAATAAAAAAACCCTATTATATAAATCACTATATGTTATATTTACCTTGGAGGTTTCAGAAGTCGAGGGTTCTACATTGTAAGTTTAGAAAAGACGACCCGCCGCTATCGCCGCTTACGCCGCTATCGCAACTTCATAGCATTCGTGAGTGGGTAATCCATCAATATCCTTCGGTTTCTACTTCGACCCACTGGTGGTTCAAAGATTTACCCGCAGACATCAAAGATTTGTTTTACAATATCGCAAAGGATAAAAAGATAATTGAGATGTTTCGTAAATCCGTTGGCAAGGGTTATTATATCGACCTACTCCACGATATGAACGAGGTATATGTATCGCCACCGTCCAATCATAATAAAGACTTTGTAAAGAACGCATCCAACAATATATTTTATAAAGTCTTTGGACTGAGGCATATCGACGGACCATTCTTCTCGATACCCTTCGCATCCTGCTATCGGGTTATCGTGGGACTTGACGAAAATAAGGATATTATGACAATCTTCAATTTAACCTCTCAATCCTATATAATAAAAACGGGCGATGTCGTGGGCTTCGATTTTCACAGAGAATGTCATTATATATCTCCTATCATCTGGAACGTCGAAGCGAAGCCGCCTACGGAAACCACGAAGTATCCGAAGTATCCGAAATATCGAGTAGTTCTCAAAATACACTATTGTGTGTATCCGTATTGGGCTTGTATTTTCGGATATGTGCTAAGCAAACTCTCAATCTTATATAATAAATTATTCAGAGACATCGGAGACATCGGAGACCTCTTCCTCTTCACTTTGAAATCGAAACGTAAAAGCACGACCTATATAGCGAAACTTATGATACTCTCTACGCAGGTATATCACGACATCGAGTTTTATATCGGTAATAACAATATTCAATATGTCTCTTTGTTGCTCTATGTCGCATCGAAGACGCATTCGAACGTCTTCTTATTTGGCAGTTCGTTCGTCCATTATCTCCGATGGATAGACACCGATAAACACGAATACAAGCGACGTGATACTGTGGCGGACGGCGAAGCAGTAGCGGACGGAATGAGTAATCCGATATTCAAGAGAGATTATTATGTATTCAAGTTCCTTTATATGCTTAATTATTTTCATATGTATTTTTCATATACCACAGAGAACCCAATAATCTATACGTCTGTTATCGTCCCTCCATTATTTGCGTTGTATCTTTGTAATAACTACGCCACAGCAGCAGCCGCGTCCGCAGCGTCAGCAGCGTCAGCGGTCGCCATCATTCCAAAAAGTATCGAGATATACTTAACGTGTGCGATGTTAAACCATTATGCCTTACAATTCACAGAATACATCTATTTATTTCTAAATATATTCTTTAATTATACCTTGCTATCCAAGACGATTGATATGTAATATCTCGATATATAATAGATATATGCGACAATTCAAGTTGAAGAATGGCATTCGTGTTATCATCGTTCCATTACATACGCAACTAACCTATATCTCTGTGAATTATTTATTCGGACGATATAAGGAAAAGAGACACGAAGCGGGGCTAACGCATTATTGCGAACATTTATTGGGATGCCTAACATCGCAAAAATACAAGAGTTCGGCGTTTGTGAGCGAGGAAATCTATAAGCGGGGAGGCGAGTTCAATGCCTACGTATCGGATTATGAGATGAGTATTTACATAAAGGGCTTGTATGACGACTTGGCGTTTTATATGGATATCCTTTCCAATACCATAAACGATTTTTACGTCGATGATGATGTGAAGATAAAAGAGAAGAGCATCGTGATACAAGAATACTTGGGGTATATCTCTAATAGTAATTATCGGTTCAGTTATAATATGTTTAAATATCTATATCCTAAATATTCGTATATGGCGGACTATCATCAGCAGATGAAAGACATCGCTACATTTGACGACAAGAAGATTTCTGCGTATATGAAGAAGCATTTGAATACGGACAACCTCGTCCTTTCGATTTCGTGTCCTTCGCACAAGGTGAATGAAACGGCTGCGAACGTCCAAAAGTATTTCGGCGTTCTTCGATATAAAAAAACTACGTCTGTGTATCCTGTCATACAGCATAGTAATCGCAGTTTAAAAATAGTGAATATAAGGAATATTAACGTCGATAAGAACAACTCGTTTGTGATACACTTGGCGAAACGGATTGAATATTTGTCGGACGAGTATTTTATATTATATTATTATCTACAACGAATATTATTTCATTTTGACTCAGGTATATTTTACAAGATACTTCGAAAAAAACTCGGCATCATTTACAGTATCGGGCTATACATCCAAGTCGATTATCATAACCCCGAACTGTCTTATTATAATATAACGTCGAGATGTCATAGCAAATATACGATGTTGTTTATTGACAACTTCCTACGCATCCTGAACGATTACGAGATTGAAGATGAACGCATCGAGAATGCGAAAAGGCACTTTAAATATCTATATGAAAACACGAAGTTTCATAATTTGTCCTCGGATGCCGACGATTTCAAGAGCCAAGTCTTGTTTCACAAGGATATCCTGACGAACAAAGAAATCTACGAAAAGACGCTATCGATTTCGTCGAGCCAAATAAAAGATTATTATAAAAATGTATTCGTAAAAGACATCTTGGCGAAGCACATATTCTTTTATTACTCCAATAAGAATATCAATAAACAAATCATCTCCTTATATACAAAGCAGATGCCACGTGTCGAATGTAAGACGCATTATATTCCTTAAATGCCTTAAATGGTTGATGGGGATAGAGGGATATAAAGAAATCTTTTATATGCTTTTGGATATTTAAAATGCCGATTTGTAATTCTTGTATTTTCTTACCTTATTTTTCTTAATATAATCTTTTTGTCTATTATATGTTCCATTTAATATTCTCTTATAATAATCTTCTGGTATAGTTTTTATAACCTCTTTAATATTATTATTTAAGTCTTCATAATATAACCCTTGCTTCTTTTGTAATTTAGATTTTAGAAGACTAAAAAACATTTCTATACTATTTGTATAATGTTGATATGGTACTGAATAAATCAACTTATTATTTTTATTTATTAATTCCTTAACTCTTATGTTTCTATGGGAACTTGCATTATCTAAAATGATAACCTTGTTTTTATATTTATTAATAAATCTTTCTAAAAATGCTAATAACCTATCACCATCTATACCACCCTTATTATATAATTCATAACCTTCTACACCATTTATAGAAATAGCAAAAATACCAGTATATTTTTTGAAAACTTCTTGTGAATTAGTTTTAACTACACATCTTTTACCTACTTCATTATAACAATAATGTCTTAATTGTAAAGAGTTAATACTTGTCTCATCTATGCAAATAATGTCGTCAATATTATAATTTTTTATTTCATTATAAAAATCTTTTATTTTTTCTTTAATATTAATATCCTTACCGAACCGCTTTATAGGTTCATGTCTTATTTTAGTTAATTTTAAAGATATATAATTTTCTTTAATTATCCTACTAATATGTCTTCTTGTAATATTTAATTTAGAATACTTATTTTTCATTTTTGTTAATAAATCCTCAATTGTAATAGTCTTATTATTTTTAAGTTCTTTGAGTATAAAAGTTATATGTTCTTTTTTAACCTTGTATGATATTGGTTCTCTGTTATGTCTTTTAATTTCATTTTCATCTTCATATCTTTTAGTCCATCTTAATAAACTTCTTACAGAGCAATTAAAAATTCTACATGTATTCTCTTGCGTATCTTTATTCTCTAAAAATGCGTCGGAGGCATTCTTATTTTACCTCTCAATTTTCTTTGTTCGATACGCAAAGGCGATATAGAGATACGTGAGAAGTTTATAGATAAATATACTATCACGATGTGTAATATATTCGAAGAGCAAGTATTCAAAGACACGAGTTATTCAATATGTAGTTTTCAATTTAGAGCGAAGCAAACTGGGGATGGAGAAGGCAGTGTAAGTAGCGATAGCGAATGTCATATATATCCTGCGAATAAAATTATACATTTCACCTTGTGTCCCGAGAATAACTATACAATTGGAGGGGAAATATATAATCTTCGAAAAAATACCAAATATAAGATAGATAGGGCAACAAAACTAACAAAAAATACTGAGGACTTTACAAACATATTAGTCAAATGTATAGATGACAACATACATAGCAAGATAGGCGTATCCGTAGTGGATGATTTAACAAGAGAAAAATATATAGACAGGACACCTAATCTTACGGCGAGGTCTTACGCTATATTAGTTATAGAACCTAAAATAACCCTCGAAGAACAGAGCGAACTCGTAGATAAGTTTAATACCTATATGACGATATGTAGAGATAAATATAACTCGCTATTTCTAACAAATTATAGAGAAAGCAATACGATTGCCAGAAAGCGAATATCCTTCGGACTTGTCTATGATATTTGCGGTCATTTGCTGTCGCCATAAAAGATACTTATGTGGTATTCTAAGAGATATACGAAGATACCCAAAGTAATACCTGCGATGCTCGGCGCATCTGCCGACTTTTATACGATATATTTACGAAATATGCTTACCATAATGATAAGAGAAATGCGTATAAAAGTCGGCAGATGCGCCGAGCATCGCAGGTATTACTTTGGGTATCTTTTAGGGTATCTTCGCATATCCTCGCATATCCTCGCATATCCTCGCATATCCTCGCATATCCTCGCATATCCTCAAATGCTTATTTTTAATTATCTTATCTTATTAGGAAATACTAAAACAAAAAAAGAAAATGGATTCAATGTTTTTTTACATATATTTATTGTTGATATTTACAATCACCTTGTCTTTCACGCTCATCCGATGCGTCTTTAATATACACGACCTCGATATCTTTTTTTATCCAAATAACAAGAATAACATTATTGAAAATAAAATATATCTGATATCGCATATCGCCGTTAATTTTTTGCTCGGGTTTATCTTTGGGTTTGATATTATACTGGGGATGTTTGTCAAAATCATAATATTCGAAGTATATCTACATATCACCGAACATTGCGACGTTTTCTACTTGTCAAACTCGTCCAACTTGATTGTCATCATTTTGATATCATTAGTAAGTTATACATTTGGAAGTATTCTAAACGCCTTTTCTAAAAAATAAAAAATAGATACATAGATAATATATAGAAATTAGAGATATATAGAGATACGATACAGGGGATTGTCAAGGTTTCTTATGTGTTCGCCTCGTATCCGCACGATTACGTTTTCATTTTATCGTTGATAATCTTATCGATATTATCATAACATTTCTTAAAATTAACTACGCTTCGCATCGGGCATCTAAACTCAAACTGCTCCGAATTGCCAAGAAAATCTTTCTTCGCCGTATCCAGTTGCGTATGAAAGTATTTAAATATACAATAAGCGTGTAAGGTCGTATATACGTTCTTGGTGTTGGTGCTTATTTTTACAACCTTCTCATTGCTATTAATACAACCAATACAGATACAGCAAGTTTCCTTCACAAACGTAGGAGGCTTTTCAGTTGAAGTGCCATCCGCAGCCGTTTCCTCGATATTTTTAATTTTAATCGCCTTGTAATTTTCAAGCAAGAATGGGAGGTTCGTGATATTCCAATGAAACTCTCGAAACAACATCTTATGAATACGCTCATATACCTTGATATTATATTCAAAATTGCCACATTCGAAATCATCGGATACATCGGAGATATCGGAAGCGTCGCTACGGCTACGCATACAAAACTGCGTTTTAAACTCTACGACATCACTCATTATCTTCATCGACATCTTCTGTCGATTTAAGACGCTCATATGGTCTATGATTGTTCCCGTGTGTTTTGACATCACAACCCCTTGCTTATTCAAGATAAACACATTTGAAAGCATATCCGTATTGTAAAACGGCGGTTGTATGTTCTTGCCGACTGGAACGACAATGTCAAACTCAAAGGACAACTCGATGCCGCTATGAACGTAAGGTATTCTCCCAACAATCACATTGTAAATGAGTTTCTTGTGCATCTTCATCGCTACTGTGCTATACCTGTTCTCGTTATTGTTAATTGTTGTAAAGTCCGACGACGATACGTTCCCGAAACCTACCTCTTCATTAAACAATTCTCCAAGGGCGACAATAAACGCATTCACGTCCTCCTCTCGATACATACAGATATCCATATCTTTCGCAACCATCACACGAGCAGCCGTTTCGGTATGATAAAACCTGTTCCAAAACTGATGGATGTTATGCGAACTGTGCGGGGTGCGATTATTGCGATTGTTATATATCGACTTGTAATGGTCGTTAATTATCATATCCCTCACAAACCCACCAAAGATAATTCCGTTATTATCGAATACCTTTGCCTTGATTTTTTCATACAAGATATACTTGATGCGGTCTGGAATGAAATTAATCCGCACCATATCCATATTGGGAATGATTAGAATGGTTTAAACGGTCGGTTTGCTTTGACTGTCTTGGTTTGACTTGACTGGCTTCTGCTTGTTCGCTTTGCGTCGCTTTGCGTCGCTTTGCGTGGCTGGTTCTTGACTTTATTGTCATACTCTGGATTTATCAATTTTTATAAATAATTACAAAAATAATACAAAAGACGTGTATTTTACTCGACGTCTCGACGCAGATGCGTCGAGTTTAACCGATGTCATTCTCGATTTTAGCACGTGAATATGCGTACATCACCTTTTCAGCAGTATCAATCGGGAGAAGGTAATCTTTTGCCCCGTAAAACTCGGGGTTCTTACGAGCATCACGATTTACCAATGTTCGTAATGCGAGTAAATCGTGGAGTTCGTATTGAACTCGAAAGGAATTGTTGTTCGTATCCGTAAATACAAAATAAATGGACGGCTTTATCTTGTTGATACCGTCAGGCATATAGAAACTGTTTGGGTATTTAAAGGAAACGTCAAAGACACCCGAAGCATCGACTTTGTGAATGTTTGGCGTATTCTCAAAGGCTATCTCGTAATTCGGGAAAGGAAGCCCAGAACCCGTGTAATTACTCATTCTATCGATGGGGTTCGGAGCAATCATTATAATCTCCTTGAACGATGCGATATTCTTCACTGAACCTCGTAGTTGTAATAACGAATAATCGTGATTGAATGTAATACCGAACCCCGTATATTCATCATCAAATATCATTCTATATTCTATATCCTATCTTCTATATTGTAGATAGAGAATAAAAAACTAAAAAATAAGATGTAATCGGATTACATAATCTGTAATCTGTCATATCATCAGATATCATCCATCGTTTCGCCATCACCGTCGCCGTCATAATCTTTTTCGTCTTCGCTACTAAATACAAAGATGCCATAATTATCATCCTTGGCAGTCTTCTTATTTGAACCGCTCACGCCACTTTCGTTGCTTACACCGCTCACGCTGCCTTCGTTATCGTCAAATAGTATATCCGTATCATTCTTATTATGATACGTCGCAATACTAACCTTGTTGTATGCGTTTATAAGGGTATCCGAGATTTCATTATTACTGATGAGGACTTTGCATTGTTCGGCGTTGTATTTATGGACGATATCAACCTTGTTATCTTGAAAATCCCGCATCGACACTGCTACAATATCGCCATTCTCAATCAGCACACGTTTATTGAAACGTCGCATCGACCCTCGAATTACCCCGATAGCCTCAGTTCCGTTGTCGCATAACACGAGAACACGGCAATTCCCTAATACCTTCATTACAAATGCGAATACCTCGTAATCCTTATTAATCACATAGTTATTGTTTGCGACCTTGTTTAAATTACTACTTTTCTTTTTATTTCGAATACTTGTCTGATACATTCAAAAAAACGTAAGCGTATATGTATTATTCTACTATTAGTCTTATATTATTTATTATCAAAGGTATATTTCTCTTTCGAGCGAAGGTAGGGGTTTCGCTTATACCGATTATAAATGTGCTTCTTATATTCGTTGCTCGATATGATACCTTTGTTGCCATCTGTGGATGTCTCATTATACTGCATCCTTAAATCTGGTGTGCTATTGCTTCGCAACAGGTTTGGAGTGCGAACTCCATCGACATACTGAGTAATTGCGAAAGCGACGAATACGGCGACCGTAATCATTCTCAAAATCATCATTTTTGTATATGTATATTTGTATGGCTTTATTATTTATATAGGTAGTCAATCAATTTTTTATTTTTATATAGAATTGTAATAGATAAGACAGACAATGCCAAAGGTATCGAATAATGCGGCTAAGTTAAAAAAATTAGGAGGTAGGATTTTGCCACGATTAAATGAAATCAAAGAAAAAGAGTTTGCTATCGTATGTCATTGTAGTAATTCAAGACATCAGCAATTACATTATATACAAAATGGAATAATGGGCGACAAGATTGGTGTGAATATTAAATATATAGACCCGTTATGTCCGGAAGATACTTGGGATAAAATTACTAAAAAATCTTTAAGGTATATATGGGGTATCTATTGTCCTATATATACGAGTTATTATGACTCGAATATAATAACACAGATTCTTAATAATTCATTCGAAAAACTAAAATTAAATGGAATGGTTTTATTTCCAGCACTTGAAGATAAAAATATAGAATATTTTACAAATAATCCCTTTGCTGGTTTTACTTTTTCGAAATTACATATCAATCAATTATCATTTATAATTGATAAACACGTGCCTACATATACAGAATATTATGTATTTACAAAAGAGAATAGTGCGAAGCCTAAGAAAGCGAAGCCGTCGCAACAGTCTCCTAAGAAATGCCCTGATGGCAAGGTGCTAAACCCTGCGACTGGAAGGTGCATCTTGTCAAAGAATGCGGCGAAGGCTACGAAAGCGGTTGTCAAGAAATCGCCTAAGAAATGCCCTGATGGCAAGGTGCTAAACCCTGCGACTGGTAGGTGTATCTTGTCAAAGAATGCGGCGAAAGCAGCGAAAGCGGTTGTCAAGAAATCGCCTAAGAAATGCCCTGATGGCAAGGTGCTAAACCCTGCGACTGGTAGATGTATCTTGTTAAAGAATGCTATGAAAGCAGCAGGAGTGGCGAAATAATTAATTTTATAGGTTATTTATTAGAGTGTTTTGAATTATGGTTAATGTTAATACTGCTTCTGTTCTCGTATCCTAACGCCGAAGACCGCAAAGCAGGTGCATGTAAGGAACGTAATCATTTTAATCTTAATAGTTCTTTATTCTTGTATTTAATGATTTGATTTATTAAACTAATTAAATTCATCGCTTCATCTAATAATTTTTCAATTTCTTTCACCTTCTCTTTTATGTTTTTTTCCATAATTCTCTGGCTTTCACTTATATTATCTGGTAAGGTTTTTATATATTTTTCTGTAATTTTCGTATTCATTAGGTTATTATTTATTTTCTCTAATATGGTATCTACTCTTTTTACTCTATCTGTTATCTCTTCATCTTCAAATTTTAACATTTTTTTATCAGATTTAAATTTTGCTTTAACATTTTCTACTTTATCATTTAACGTTTCAAGTGTATCATTATGATTTTTCAACAATAATAAGAATATCTCTCTTTCTTTTAATGAATATACTACATTTGCATTTCTTGGTTCTACTGTTTCTACAATGCTCCATATTTTATAAAGAGTATCTAAGTCTGTTGTTTCTAATATATTTCTTGCCCTTTTGCGTTCTATTGGTGAAATAGTATCATAGGGATTTGATTTAAATACTTGAAGTAATTTGTCTGCTATAATTTTTGGTTTATCAACCATTTCACTATACTTCTCAAAAACTTTCCGAAGACTATCTTCATCTAACCTTAAAATAGGAGGAGTTCTTGGTGATGTTCGAGTTGTCGCCCTTGGAGATATACGAAGTAATCTTTTAACCGTTATTGGGTTCACGTGTGTTTGATTAGAAGCCATTCCTATTATTACTTATTATTATATTATGGCAAGGTGCTAAACCCTGCGACTGGTAGATGTATCTTGTCAAAGAACTTGAAAAAATAAATTATATTATAGGTTATAATTAGAGGAATAGATAGATGACAATAAAGGCAAATGGGGTATGTTCTCGTATCCTAACACCGAAGCAGGTAGGCTCGATTTGCTGGTTTATGGCTGCCTTCGTATCGATGTTTTATAGCCAACGTAGTCGCAAATTATTACTGGATGCTTCGTATGGTTGGAATACGAAGAAAGAACTGTTATCATTGTTAAAGCACATATTGGATGATAAATACTTAAAGGTTGCGAGTAGAGAAAGCGAGGATTACGAGAAGTTTAGCGACGATACGTTCGCCAAAGTATTGACATTATTATATAAAGAGAATAGCGATGCGTTCCCTTATAACCCAGAAGATGTTAAGAGTGGTTTCCATTCGGAATATTATATTGGTAAATTGTATAAATTGTTAGGCGTCGATTACAAGGTATTTGATTATAGTATGATTGGTAAGCACTTGTATTACTCATACTTGAACGACGAGTTCAAACCCCCGATATACAAGGTATTTAATAAAACGTTGAAGATAACTCTTCAACCCAATTATACCTTGAAATATGTAGAAGAACATATGGTAGCACCACAGGTATTAATAGTAATCGCTCACGAAAAAAAGGATACGGCGAATATATACAGCACGTACTTTCCTCATACTTTGATACCCGAAGGGGATACGAAGACAAACCTAACATCATTGAAAGAAAAAATAGATTACCTCGGTGTCGAATATCACTTAGACTCTGTTATTTTGTCGAACTGGAACAAAGAGATTTTAAATAAGGGACACGGAATAGCAGGGATAACTTGTAAAAATAATAAGTTCGTCTATAACGGCTGGACGAGGACGAGTATGGACCCGGCTATGGTAAATAAAGAAATTACTCGAAAAATACCTTGCGAACTGATGCCTTATAATTGGAATATTAAGAAACACGGCGACTTCTGTCTAAGTCCTAAAAATTGTATCCCAGAAGTGATGAAAAGCGTAAAAGGGATTAAGGGACGCAACCTATGTTTCAATTTTAGCAAAGGAAAGCGTATCTTAGTGTATATCCGAAAAGACCCTATGCGAGAGACTTCAATCGAGACGGATGATACGACAGATAAGAAACCTGTTAAAAAAGCAAAAACAGCGAAAGCCGCGAAAGCCGCCAAGGTTGCGAAAGCGACGCACATAGTCGTTAAGCAGTCGTCGCAGCAGCCTAAGAAATGCCCTGATGGTAAGGTGCTAAACCCTGCTACTGGAAGGTGTATATTGACAAAGAATGCTGCGAAAGCGGGGATTGACACGACGACTGTCAAAGATGTCAAGAAGTCGAAGAAGTCCCCTAAGAAATGCCCTGATGGTAAGGTGTTAAACCCTGCGACTGGTAGATGTATATTGACAAAGAACGCAACGAAAGCGGGGATTGCTATGAAAGCAGCAAAAGCGAGTTCTAAGGACAAAGGCAAAGTAGATATTAAGAAGTCGAAGCAGCAGAAGCAGCCGCCTAAGAAATGCCCTGATGGCAAAGAGCTAAACCCTGCGACTGGTAGATGTATATTGTCAAAGAACTTGAAAAAATAAATTATATTATAGGTTATAATTAGAGGAAGATAGATGACAATAAAGGCAAGTGGCATTTGTTCGAGAATACTAACGCCAAAGCAAGTGGGACCGATTTGTTGGTTTATGGCTGCCTTCGTAGCGATGTTTTATAGTCAGCGTAGCAGAAGAAAACTACTGAATGTATCGCATACGTGGAATAAAAATAAGAGATTATTCACGTTGTTAAAGCAACTGTTAGATGATAAATACTTAAAGGTTGAGAGTAGAGAAAGCGAGGATTACGAGAAGTTTAGAGACGATACCTTTGGCGAAGTTTTGAGTTTATTAAATAAAGAGGATAGCAAGGCGTTCCCTTACAATCCGAAAACCGTTTCGGGTGGTTTCAATCCAGAGTTTTATATTGGCAAATTATATAAATGGTTAGGCGTTGATTACAAGTTGTTTGATTATAATCTATCCGACAATCATCTCTTTTATCATTTCTCAAATGAAGAATTAAGTAGCATAGAATATAGGATTGAAAAAAGAAGAGTTAATATATATCTTTACGATAATAAAATCTTTAAATATGAAGATAAATATATGGCGGCACCGCCAATATTAATGGTGCTTGTTCGTGATGACAAAGTGACTACGGATTTTAACAAAGCCCAGTTCCCGCATACTTTGATACCTGACGGCGACACGAAGACAAACCTAACATCATTGAAAGAAAAAATATATTATCACGGTATAGAGTATAATTTAGATTCCGTTATCTTGGCAAACTGGAATAAAAAGAAGATAGGACACGCAATCGCTGGGATAAGTTGTAAAAAAAAGAAATATATCTATAACGGATGGACGAGGACGAGTATGGACCCGGCTATGATAGACAAGGCGATTACTCGAAATATCCCTTGCGAACTGATGCCTTATGATTGGAATATCAAGAAACACGGTGATTTTTGTTTAAACTCTAAGAAATGTATCCCAGACATATTGAAAACAAAAAAAGAAACACGGAAGGTTGATTTATGTTTTAATTTTAGCAAAGGAAAGCGTGTATTAGTTTATGTCCGCAAAGACCCTATGAGGGAGACTTCAATAGAGAAAGATGACGATTATGATAATGTAGAACGTGGTTTTGCGAAAACGAAATCTTATCATTCGTCGCCTAAGAAGAAGGCGTCGCCTAAGAAATGCCCTGATGGCAAAGTGTTAAACCCTGCTACTGGAAGATGTATCTTAATAAAGAACGCCGCAAAAGCAGCGAAAGCCAAGGCTACTATTAAAGACGTTAAAGACGTTAAAGATAAAAACAAGGATGTTATTAAGAAATTGAAGGCGTCGCCTAAGAAATGCCCTGATGGCAAGGTGCTAAACCCTGCTACTGGAAGATGTATCTTAATAAAGAACGCCGCAAAAGCGGGGATTGCCACGAAGACTGTTAAAGATGTCAAAGATGTTATCAAGAAGCCGAATACGTCGCCTAAGAAATGCCCTGATGGCAAAGTGCTAAACCCTGCTACTGGAAGATGTATCTTAATAAAGAACGCAGCGAAAGCGGGGATTGCCACAAAGCCTGTTAAAGATGTCAAAGATGTTATCAAGAAGCCAAAGACGTCGCCTAAGAAACCAAGCGTCCCAAGCGTCGAAATGTCGGTATTTAGTTATGTTAGCAAGACATATGTAAATGAGATTATATTTATCAAGTTAGACAACAAGGTATATATCGAGATTGAAATTACCGACAATGACTCACTCACGAGCGAAGATAGGATGATGGAAATCCTAATGCCTTTTGATGAACTTATGAAAAACAAATATTTAAAAAAGTATTACGAGTTATCCCTTATGGCAATTGGGAAACCAAATATTGACCCTAAATATACTGACCCTGAATATTACAAGGACGACGACCATCAGAAATACTATCATCTTATAGATACGATATTTATTGTAGAAAACGACGACAAAACTATGGTTGCTAAGAAGGGCAATAGTTATCGCCATTTTAACCTTGATAAGTTGAGAAAAAAGAGGGTTGCTGATGCGGGGAGCATAGCAGCATTCAATACAAATTATTATGATAGGTTTGGTATTGATGATACGACGTTTGCTAACGTATTGGCAAACTACACGGCACTCGTGAATAAAATAAAGTATTAACGAGTATTAACGAGAGTTTTACGAGTTTAATAATTAACATATCACACATCCAAGATATACAAAGCATCGCCCCATTTGTGTATTGTTATATTCGTCAGAACCCTCTTGAAATTAAAGGATGCTAAATATGCGTCGATTTCGTGTATCAACGCACATTCCTTATATAGTTCTTTTGACTTCACTTCAATATACAATACCTTTGCGTGTTTAATCGACACCGTCGCTCCTTTAAGTGCCAAGAGTTCCGCCCCCTTAATTTTCAAGTTCCAAAAATCATACTTCGATGCGTCGAGATTGTTTCGTTCAAAGAACGTGTCTATCGTAATACTCTTCATTTTTATTTTGTCTATAAAAACAACGTCTGGATGTTCTGTCGAATGCGTTCCAAACTCCAAGATACTCGACGATTGTAAGCGGTTTGCTACATTGAATAGGGCATCTTCGTCGTTCTTGTTGGTTATAAGTGCGTTATATACATTGGGTATCCCTCGTGATACAGATTGACGCACTTTGAAATCGAGAGCATCCACCCATACAATATCGGCGGGTTCGATGTCGAGTTTCTTGTATATCGCCAGTTCTTCGCAATCGTGAGAACCGACGTGAAAGCACCCTTTGATATTTATTTTTTTAGACAATAATATACCTTGTATATCCTCGATGTCGATAATCATATTTGACAATTTATGTATATGCTTTGTATATATACCTTATATGCTTCGCTTCTTCGCTTCTTGGCGGTTGCTTCGCTGAAATAAAAAATATATATCCTAACCTAACTACTGAACTGCGTTATACGACGTTATACAGTGATTAGTTCATCTTTCTCCACTCTCTCATTGAGAGTTTGACGCATTCCGCCGCTGTATAATAAGGGTGTTTGTTTTTTATTTCACGTGTCTTGCTCCTAATAAAACTCCTAAGCATCTTTTCCTTTTTGAGTTCTTTCAACGCATTTTTCATACATTGGACGTGGCTAAGATGGGGATTGTCGATACGATTGGCGACAGACGTCCATTTCAGAAAGTTCCTGACATTGATATTCAATGAGACAGTTCCGGCAGTTCCGGTAGTTCCGGCGGCGTTCATTTCTTTGAATTGTTGGTTGGTTTTGTTCGTTTGTTTGCTTCGTTCGTTTGGTTGCTTCTTTTGGTTGGTTCTTGCTAATTATTGTTAAAGCGAATTATCAATTTTCAATAATTGCTTGTATTTATAGAACAATTTTAGTATCCTTTTGGCAATTTTTTATATCGACGTATTATAGAATATAATTTATTACGAATGAATAAAAAAGCCAACGAAGCCTTGTGTATTCGCAATACTGGAACTTGGGCGAATGTCAAGCCCGAGCATAAGTTCGACTCAGGAAAGTTCAACAAAGAAGTCGTGTTAAAAGACCTCCCGCTCTTATCGCCAAAGATATACAATATGATACAACGTATCAACGAACTGGACGCCAAGGATATGGCGAACGACAATAAATATTATAAGCACATCATATACAGTGATGTATCTGGCGTGTATGGGGCAAAGATGGTTGCTTCCGCTTTAATTGCGAATAATTTTAGCCTCATATATTCCAACAAGTTCGCTATCAAACCTGAAATACAAGAAAAAGATAAAAATAAAACATTCGGGCTTCTAACGACATCTACGGTATATCAAAAACCGCTAACAGTCGGTTTAAAGAAGAAGATGATGACCCTTATGAACGAGCGTCCCTCAAACGTCAATGGTGAAAATATGCGTATCATCATATTAGACTCAGGGTATAAGGAAGGGCTTGATGTATTCGATGTTAAATACATGCACATCTTAGAACCGCTTGAAACGAAGGCAGAATATACGCAGGTTATCGGACGAGGAACACGATACTGCGGACAAGCGGGATTACCTTTCGTCCCAAATGTAGGCTGGGCGTTGAATATTTTTCGATACAATATAAGGTATGACAATGATACGTCAGTGCATGACTTATATATTAAACATAGTAATAAAAACATCAGTGCCTTCAATTTCATAGCGGACATTGAAGCGATTATGATTGCGTCCGCTGTGGATACTCCGCTAACCGAGAACCTACATTTACTAAGCGAGAAGAACAACCGCTTCTATGATTATATGATGGCGAAGAATAATATCAAACCCGCTGTCAAGCCGAAACGCAAGGACTTGATAGAAATCGTCAATAATATACGTGGAAAGATATATACGAATGATAGTAGCCTCGATTGTAGGAAGAAATGCAAAGGACCTCTCGAAGACTTCCCGTCGGCATCCGCATTACTCATTATCGCCGCCGTATTTACGATTGACAAGATTGGCGAACGAGACGATGTTCGCCTTAAAAAGGGGACAAAGAAGTTGTATCGTGGGGATGCGAATAACAAGGTTGCTAACTATATAAAGGACGGGGATTTATTAAAATACTTGAATGAGAGACACCCGAAGCCTCAGTTGTGTAATATTATCGATAAGAACCAGAACTTCTGCGATGCTATCAATAAACTATGGATGAACCCTATAAACTTTTTAAAGTTATTTGGGGACAAAATCATTGAAAACCTCGACTACTATAAGAAGACGAATGCTATCACCGACAAGAACTACACGGACGCACTGAAATTTATTTACGAGTATAAAAGCAAATTAATAATAAAGAAGCCCACGTTTGAGCCAGTGCCACCGAAAACCAAGATGACGAACTATGAATTATATAAATATGTAGAGAAGCGCTACGCACCGTATAAATGGGAATACGTCGATATTGTTAATAAATGCGTAGCAGAGCCTGTTGCTACTGCCGATGCTGTCGATACGGCTGATGCTGTTGTGGCTAAGCCTACCGAACCTGCCGCAAATAACCTCGTAACCTTCTCGCATACGCAGAACTTCGTTCAAAAGTTCTTAACCCCTCAATCGCCCTATAAAGGAATGTTGCTATTTCATAGCGTCGGCTCGGGTAAAACATGCACGGCGATTGCGACCGCCACGAATACCTTTGACAGGGAGGGATACAGGATACTATGGGTTACGAGGCATACACTGAAAGAGGACATCTGGAAGAATATGTTTGATAAGATTTGTAATGTTATAATACAGGAGCGTCTTAGAAATGGCGAGATATTACCTTCGACCAAAGCGAAACGTATGGAGTTTTTAGGAAAAAACTGGCTGCTGCCGATATCCTATAAGCAATTTACGAACCTTATTAAGGGTAAAAATAAGTTTTACAAGGAGATGGTGGAATTGAATGGCAAGGAAGACCCGTTTCGCAAAACCCTCATCATCATCGACGAAATCCATAAAATATACAGTTCGTCGCTTTCGCTATTAGAGAGACCGAACCCAGAGGTTCTTCAAACGATGGTTCAAAACTCTTACAAGGTGTCTGGCGTAAATTCGCTTAAATTACTTCTTATGACCGCCACGCCGATTACGGACGACCATATGAGTTGTGTGAAAATACTCAATTTATTATTAGAAAATTATGAGCGATTTCCAGAAGAGTTTGAGCGATTTAAGACGATGTTCTGTAATGAGAATGGGTTATTTACGGAGAAGGGTTCGCAAGAGTTTATGAACCGTATCACGGGTTTAGTAAGTTATATCGATAGGGCGAATGACCGTAGCCAGTTCGCTTACCCTGTCATACGGGATGTGATGCTCGAAATCGAAAAGAAGCGAGTATCCAATAGCGATATCAATGATATCACTTTAAAAATAAAGGAGTTTGAAGAACGCTTGAATAACAAGGAAGTTAAATTAACAAAGGACGAGACAAAGGATTTAAAGAAGGATATTGCGAACTTGAAGAAAGAACAAAAGAACGCAGTGAAGGACAAAGAAACCCCGAAGGACGTTATTGATTTCATAAATAGTTGTTTTACAAAGAAAGCGGAGCGACCACCTGCTACCCGCAAAACTGCTAAGAAGTCGAAAGCGGTGGATGATGCTGATGCGGATGACGACGCTACGGACGCAGGTGCGAACACAGGAAAGAACGAAGCCGACGAAGACGACGAAGCCGATGCCGTTGCGGAGGGAACAAAGGTTGCTATAAAGGTTGCTGACCCTAAGACTAAGACGAAGGCTGCCAAGGCTGCCAAGGCTACGAAGGCGACTGCTATACCTAAAAGTAAGAAATCCCCTGTCGCAAAGCCTGTGAAACCCGTAAAGGTATGTCCTGATGGCAAGATATTAAATCCAACGACCAATCGTTGTGTAAAGATGAAGGTGGCTGCTCGTGATGACAAGTATAGTTTTTAATGCCTTATGCTTTTTTAGTGTGTTTAGTGCGTTCTAATGAATATAAGAATAATAAGAAAATATATATAGATATGTATATAGTATTATTTTCAATAGTTATATCGGCAGTTATTTTAGGGGCGTATCAATATATCGATAGCATAAATAGAGATAGCAACGCCGAACCCTATGATGTTAGCAGGGATTTATTCACTGTGAATAATATTATGGCATATATGCTAATTGCGTCATCCTTATTCTTTGTGATGTATATGGCGTTTAATGACGACAGTGATATCTTTTCGTCGCTTGGTATAATGGAGAATGACATTGACAACAGATATGAAATCAAAAAAATAAATGTTAATCCAAGTGTTCTAAGAAATACGACTGACCCAATGAAAATGGGTTTCGAACCTTATAATAGCGGTGGCGAAGGCAATGCCTCAGGAAGCGAAACCTGCTCTGTGTCATCCGCTGCTTCCGCTACGTCATCGGATTGTTCGGTAGATAGCGAGTAATCGAGATGTAGGCGAGTAATCGAAGTAATTATATATATAATTTAGGGTCGACTTTCAATTCCTTCAATATTCTCTTATATAGCGGGGGTGAAAAGTTGGCAACCGAGCAATTCTCATACTCTTTAATTGTGGTTTCTGGTATCCTTAATTTTTGTGCTAACATCTTCTGTGATAAACCTTGTGCGTTTCTTGCGGTAGAGATTGCTTGTGATTGTTCTCGTGTTATTTTGTTTAACTTGGGGATATCCTCATTTTCTAATCGCTGGAACTCCTTGTTTCCCATCGGCTTCGCCGTCTGCTGCGCCTGTTGCGATTGCTGTGCCTTCTTTGCGTTATTACTACGTATTACAACGGGTTCCCAGTCTTGAAAGTTCATTATCATACAATATTCTATATATATACAGTTATGTTTTATATGGTTCTATAAAACTCATTTACATATACTTCTTTTGGCTTTGTGTAATCGAACTTATGCGTTTTCCCTTGATATACGTGGGTTCGTTTTTAGGTAAGTTTAAACTTTTTAATCCTATTATATGTGATTATTTTATAAAATATTTTGATTATATAGATATGCCTTTGCCTTTAAATACAGGTAAAGTAGCGCCACTTGATATTAAACCACAAAGAAAAGTTCCTTCTAAATACTGGATAGTAGAATATTTTAAAAATAAGTTAAAAAAACGTGTTCATCCTGACAATTCTCAGGTCGCTCCTGTCGCTCCTCCTAATCATCCTAATCCTCCTAATCATCCTAATCCTCCTCAATATACAAAGGAAACTCGTTCTTCTAAAAGAAGTCATACATCTATAAATCCACTAAGTACCGACTTTAGTATATCTTTAAAAGGTTCGAAACACGACGATTTAGATATAAGTATAAGTGTTTTAGACGATACTACTCTAACATCTCTAACGACGCACGATATAAGAAACCCTATGTCTATTTTACTATCATTTATAAATATAATTTACTTAACAAAACCTCTGATAGAGAATAGCAGACAATTATTATTAAATGATGTCGCGCCACAACTGATGGATATAACAAAGGTTTTCTTAATAGATTTAGATTTGAAAGATATAATTATATTCTTAGAAAAAATAATACTTAAAAACCCCAATATAACACATTTAATATTAAAACGAAATCTTGGAGACTATTTTGATACCAGTAATTTAGAAGATTTATTAAATATAATACAAAGGATGGAGAAAATTACGCATTTAGAGTTAAGTAATTTCAAAATAGAACTCAGCGATTTTAAGGTTACAGATAGCCACGATAAAGATGAGTTTATGGAATTATTTAAGAACATATTGGAAAAACCAACTTTAACACATTTTAATTTTAATAATAATGTATTTAGTAATGCTAAGAAAGAAGAAGAATATGAAAACTTTGTAAATTCTTATAAATTGTTAAAAGATACCCCAAGCGTTAATGAAAAAGAATTAATAAAGCCTATCGTATTATGGTTATGCTATTATTCAGGTCAAAACTCTGACAATTATAAATATAAAAAATTATTAGAGTGGTTGTACACTAAAACAAATCTCAAAGAAAGAGGGTATATTATAAGGGAATATAAAAAGGTATCAAATAATAAATCTGAACGTTCCAAATATAGAAGATTTTTTCGTGAATTATGGAAAGGAAATATTGAAAATACTGATTTACGTGATTGGTTCAAATGGTTATTTACAAACGATAAGAAGGTATTATACATTGAAGAAGATGAAAATGTTATCGAACGACTAAATATTATTATTGACTATTTCTTATTCCATACAGATATTGATACTGTAATTAACTTTAATATTATGATAGGTGATATTATAGATTTTTTAGAAAATATAGATGTAATTAGTAAGATTATTAAAGAATACAATGATAATTTTGAAACATTAATTCCTAAATATACTCCTTCCACACATAATCTTACCAAAATGTATGAAGGTTTTATAAGAGATTTAGTAATGAAAAAGAAATTAATTACATTCAAAACATCCACTATTACTGCGCCATTCAACACAGTAGCAGTAGGCGGACGTAAAACAAAAACTAAGAAGCAACCTAAGAAAGCACGAGAAGAACCTAAGAAGACGCTCAATAAACCGCCTAAGAAGCCATCAAAGAAGGTAGCACTTAAAGAACCGAATGTCTATGGTGTCATTAAACATAAAATAAGGATATAAATATCAACCAATCGTATCATAATATATTTTTTTATTTAGCGAAGGATAGCACGACGGTTTAAACTTTCTTCCGAATAGGCTTTTGCTTCGTAATAAATGCACCAACTCCTCTTCGCTGATACTTTTATAATTTTTCAATTCTCTTTCCGACACATATTTATAATTCATATCCTCCCAGTTCGCAAATGTCGTCGCAACTTCTGGCGGTGAATGATAGGACGTCGCTATGATTTCGTCATCCAATGTATCGTTATAAATATAAGAAAGATAAGATATATAGCATAATTCATCAGGCGCATACGTATCCTCGAACCATCGTAAATACGTATTTGATGATGCTGTGCCGTCTGTCAATAACTCGGCGTGTTTTCGATTGAGAATGCACCATTGAGACGCTTTATGGATATGCCGTTTCGGGATATATTGTAAGGCTACTTCGCAATCTGGAAAGCAATCGTCAGGGTCTGCGACGTGAAAATAGGAATACTTCGGTTCGAGGTAATGATAGAGATAATCAAAGGATTTTAATGGGATGCACGAACCCGACAAGAATATAAAATGCGTATTCTTCGCATCCTTCAATGCTTCTTTAATAAGAATATTCTGTGCCTTCACAATCGAAATGTCCGCATATTTCGTATCTATTATTTTACTCTTGTGTATCTTGTATTCATCGAAAAACTCTAAGCGAACGTCAGTCTTATAATGAATATAAATGTTATACTGGCTCTTACGGACGCCGCCCTCAAAGTTATGAAAGTCCCGAAAGTATCTATGCCAAATGTTCTCGTGATTAATCATATCGTATATCAAAAAGAGAAATGCTATTTTATTCATAAATATACTTGTCAATATTAAAGGCTCATATATTTATATCGTAAAAACAAAGGAAACAACTGTTCACGCTGGGACTTGAACCCAGAATCTTCGCTTCATAAGAGCGACGCCCTAACCGATTAGGCCACGCGAACAAATTGTAATGGGTAGCAAGGTCGCCGAGTTTATTCCAGACACCCGCTACAACTTATATAATAGACGTTATCCTTATATAGTTTATGATGATAATCTCTGAGGACTGCTTTGAAGTATTCATACCGTATTTCCAATTCACGTCGATAATCGTAAAATCCTTATAGAGGTCTCTAATAAACGCACAATTATTATAGGTTAGCACCCAGTTTCTTTTTTCGTCTTTTAGAAAATTAAATAATCGTAGATGGTCGAACCCTTCGTGTAAATCACCGTTGTTCCCGTATAACTTAGATTTACGTTCTAAATAGTAAGGCGGGTCTAAGAATAGCAATGCGGTAGCAGTCGTAGCGACGTTAGCGACGTGCGGATGCGTAAGAAAATCATAAAAGTCTTCGTTATATATTTCGATATTTGTGAAATTGAGTGCCTCTATTTTCTGGATAGACGATAGTGTAAATCTCTTACGACTTGCTTCTTCTGAAAATCCCCCTGACAATGTAGAACCGCTAAACGAACATCGATTGATTACAAAGTATTGTATCGCCTGTTGTAATGTATCGGCGTCCAAATCCATTATCGTTTTTCGATAGCCGACGAACTGTTCTTTCGATACCGAAACGGTGTCTATCGCTCGTAATCCTTCGCATAGTAGCCCCTTGTCTATCTTAACCTGTTTCCAAAAATTATATAATGGCGTATGTTTGTCATTTACGATTAGCATTACGCCATACTTATTTTGCATGTAAAACTCAAATGAACCACCGCCGAAGAATGGAGAAATAATTGTGTCAAACGAGGTTATATCAAGATGCTCGATGATTACTTTTTCAATTATTTTACACGCCCTCGTTTTTCCCCCAGGGTATCTAAGTGGTGATACATTGGATGTCATCGTAATATAATGTATTTCAATATAATATTTATTATTTATTACTTATACGGATACATATACACAGATATCAGTTTTTAAACTTTACATCCTTTGCGGATGGGGTTGATACGGATGGCGAAATCGTTGCTATTCATCGGTTCTAATAGGTCGCTGTCTAATCGGTTGGAGAATGCGTTCGATTTGTCGGGCATCTTCGTGATGCTACAATTGTCAAATACGGGCGACGGTTGGTAAATCATCCCGATATTCCCTGTATCACGAGCCGCTATGCTGTTCTCAAAGGGCTTCTTGGTACTCATTTCAATCTCCGAGGGGTCGTTGTTAATATTGATATTCCCAGGGTTCGGCGTATATCCCGCACTTATCATTATACCCTCACGTGTCCCGTCAATCTCGGCGTTTTCGTCGGCAGTCCTATCCATTTGCCTGAAATCCGCACCCGCCCCTCCACTCGCTATCCCATACTCGTTGGTATCCGACAAAAACTGCTTGTGTGTATTTTTGAGTTCGACGTTCGCACTCAAATAGCCACCAAACAACCCTTCTAAGATACCTCCTAAAAACCCGTTCTCGGACTTCCCCTTAATCATCGTCTCTTTCAACGTGGTCTTAGCGACTAAATCAGGGTTATATAAGGAAACCTTGTAGGTCGTCCCGCCGATATTGCGAACACTGTCTATCTTCGGCAACGTTTGCCGTAGCGTCTTCTTGGCGTCATTTTCGTCAAAGAGAACATAGCCGACGCCCTTCTCGCCCTTGATGTTCGCTATATTCGTATCGTGTATCATCGTCTCTTTCACCGTCGTCTTTGCGGTATCATTGAGCGCCGAATAGGTCTCCTTGTTCCCCGAAAGATTGAGTGCTTCGCTATCGTGGATGGTGGTCTCTTTCACAGTGGTCTTTGCGTTATCGTTCAACGCCGAATAGGTCTCCTTGTTGCCCGTAAGATTGGTCGCTTCACTGTCGTGTATCGTCGTCTCTTTCACGGTGGTCTTTGCGGTATCATTGAGCGCAGAATAGGTCTCCTTGTTGCCCGTCAGATTGGTTGCTTCGCTGTCGTGTATGGTCGTCTCTTTCACCGTGGTTTTCATAATGTGATTTACGGGGTCATAGGTGGTTGCCTTGCTCGGTATCTGGATGCTCGGGTTGCCTACCGCCCGTTCCGCTTCAACCGTATATTCTTTCATCGAGTATTTGAGAGCGTCCATTATCGGGGCGACAATGGCTTTCACGAGGGATGATACGTTCGACACGACGGTTCGTGTGCCTGTGGTGGTTCGCTCGTTGTCATAGAGCATTATAGCGTCTTTTCCGTAATCATTTTCTATGCCTTGCCCTGGGGAGTTTTCTCCGTAATTAGCGGGTCCCTTGTATTCGACGTGAAACTCGGGACGTGCGGTAGGTCTCACGTTTTGCGAAGGACGCTCCGTCTCCTTCGTGTAAGCCCCCGTCGTTTTAAGCCACATATCGGGGGACACTTCGTAGTTCGTATCTGGGCGGTTCTTGGCGAATGGGGTGATGACGCTACGTTGCTCTGTTCCTTTTGGCGGTGCTTGTATCGGTATTTCAAAATAGGTTTCTTTTTGATTGATTTTACTACGCAAATCATCGATGGTGCGTGGTTTCGCAAAGTCCGCCGTATCCATTTGATGAAACCCGCCCGTGGGAGCGGCGTCGTATCCCTTATTGATACCGGGTCCCACTCGTATTTTCTCTATCGGGAAGAAGTTATTCACACGGGACGAGTTATTGATACGGGACTTTAAGAAGTCGTCGTTATTTTTCATACCGCAAATGTTTCCGCCCGAGTTCATCTCGGGTTTAAATAGACACGGGACTTCCTTTTTATTTTGCCAAAACTGGTTGTTTCCGGTTTTCGTGTCAAACACAGAAGACATATTCTCGACGTTTGTATTCTGCGTAACGTTCTTTCGCAAGAAAGGGGTCATATTGTTATGCGAGAAGTCGCCCTTGTTTATCGTTTCGCCCGACAAAGAAGATACAAACTTATTATTATTCATATCGCTGCTGCCGCCGCCGCTCCCGCTGCCGTCCATATCAATTCTCGCAAACATATCCGAATACGACGGTTTAGCGACAATACCCGTCTCGTAAGGGGATTTCGCTTTTTCATATAGTTTGTTGCTTCGCTTCTGCTCGTCGGCTTTCACTTTCTCCCAATACGTAGAACTATATATGTTATTCATCGACGGAATGTCATTAGAATATAATTCCATTATTAACCTCTAATGAATGAAGGAAAAAAAATAGTTAATATTATTATGTATGTCCGAACCCCTACCCCACCTACCCATCCTACCCCTACATACTACCTAATTCTTACATTTCACACTGGGATACATTGTGCCGTAAGGGTATCCAGGTGAGTATGCGACATTATCCCTTGCCTTGTTTTTCCATTCATCTAAGTTCGACTTTGGGTCGATGTTGTTATTGTTATTTGACGGGAAAAACACCGATTGGTCTTCGGGTTGTTCGACACAAGGCACGTGGTTATCCTTTGCTACCATCCTGTAATTCACGGGGACACGGTCAAACGCTTCAATCGCCCGTTCTTGCGGGTCAAAGCAGAGCCATTCCCAGCGATTGATGCCCGTTTCCTTTAAGGTGCAAGGCGGGTTCGAAAGGCGTGTATCTTCACGTGGAACGATACACGAGCGTGGTTTATCCGCACCCTTGATGTTGCACCCCGTAGGCTCATAACGCCCTGGGAGATATTCGTCGGCATTACATTTCGTGTTCTTGTAATTTAAACCGAGCAACTCGCTCGAGTCATCCACCGCCTTCTTCATACTACACGTGTTTTGTCCGTAATTCTGGTATCTTAAAGCGGGGTCATTGGGAACATCCTGAAAGCATTCGACGCAATCGTTATAGGGCGTTTCAAGGTGGTATAAACCGGGTCCCACGGCTCTCTTCAACTTTTCCTTGTAAGAGCAACTGTCATAATTCAACCTCGTATCTATATATTGGTTCATATCTAATAAAATAATATATTATTTTATACATAAATAAATAGATATGCTTATATTACCATTATTCGCAACTTATTTACAACCGACGGAAATCGCAGAGGGGTTTAATACAGGGTATAATAATATATACGACAAGCACGGGAATATCATCGAAACCGACGTGCTACAATACGACATCATCAGTGCTATCTATCTGATTATGAGAGGATACAATGCGAACTATTACTACCGCTGGGGCGTGATGGATAATATAGCGGTAGTATTATTATATATCCTGACGCTATTGATATCTGTGTATGCCGCTTACCTATCGTTTAGTTGCACGTGGAAAGGTCTCTTCGACAACATCATTATCCGTCTTCTCTTTGCGTTTGTGGCGTTCCTGTTCGGTCCGTTCTATCTACTATGGTTCTTCTTCGTAAATTACTTAGGTAAATTATGTTGATAAAAATAAAATTGTCCGCCTGTCTTCGCCTAATTACATTTATTATAGTTTATGGCAGGGGGCATCGGCACTTCACGATACATAATGGATTGACAAGCGGGAAGATGAAGCATCGTCGTATCGATGGGGGCGGTCTTGTCATTCTTGATGATGCCATCGTTTGTGGGGATATATTGGTTTGCTCCGCACTTTGAGATAATGCGGGTTTGTCCTCGCAACTCACTGTCTAAATCGACGAGGTTTCCTTGGACGTGCGAAACCGCAGTTCCTCCGACAAATCCTAACTGATGACGGCATTTATTTTCGTGTTCATATCGATACGGCGATAGAACATAACTAAGCGTAGATACGTTTTCCTGTAATTCTTGCTTGTAAGAACAGGTGTCATAAGTTGTTCGATTAAAACTCATATTATCTTCTAATATATAATATTTTTTTTATTATACAGAAACATTTTTATTACGCCCTATCCAATTGCAATTCTTATTAAACTCGGCACGATGTATATATGAGCGGGTATCTTCGCCTCCGTTCGTCCATACGGGAACTATATTGTCGGGGTTTTGGATATCTTTCATAAAGTCCAACAGGGGTATGAAGTTATTCATCTCACGTTCCATAATTTGCTTCTTACACATAAAGGGGTTCGTGTTTGTTCCCTCTACTAAGTTTAACTCTTCGCTTATATTTCCTGCTCCGCATCGTAGGCTTGGTCCCGATGTGAAGATACGATTGTTTAATTGTATCCGGCATCGGTCGTGAGTTAATCCGTCGGGGTTATTGCGTAGCATCGAGTCATTGTCGATTAGACAATCGTCCGCTAAACCATACCCAGGGCGTCCCCGTAAATTAGGGTGCTGTAAATAGCCGTCCGTCATTCGCACATTTGGATTATCGCATTCGACGAAGTTATTCGGATATAGATTGTAGTCCGATATTTTATTATTATGAAGTTCCTTCGCAGTTTTCCAACAATCATCCGAGCAAATGCTTGTTGATGTATCAAAGTTATTATTATTCATTATCTATTTGTAAATAATAAATAAAAAAAATAAAACTAATTACCTAACTAATTACATATTCTGTTAAACAACCTTGCCGTCTTCGACATCTTTGTCTTCGATATAACTATGAGCGACTTCGCTAACGCCTCTCGCTTCCAATTCTAATAATTCGCTCTTTATATCAAACTTTATAGTATCATACCCAACCTTATACTCCTTGTCGAGTTGATGATTTTTATATTCGTGTATCTTCCAATCGTCGCAATTACTACTAACACCGACAGTTTCATCAATTATATTATCCATCTTATAAATCTTATTAAATGATTCACCGATAACTTTCATCCCGTCGCCGTTCCCGCCGTTCCCACCATCTTCTACTTCATCTACCTTGACACAATTCTTCACCTTGTAATGTAATAGGTTCTCTTCACCCTTCTCGTTCTTAGCGTAATCCTTGTATTCTAATTCACGCATCGATACCCCATCGCACGTTTCGATATTATATGTTAGCGTAGTAGTCTTTTTCATATATATACAATATATGTAATATATATACTAAATATTTATATATTCATTCATCACATTCGTTCTTCATATTCATTCATCATTCATACTTTGTCTTCATCATTCGCAAGAACGGCATTCAATGCCTTCTGTTGTTGTTTCGTATATTGTTGATAACAATTCTTCCGTAGGGGCAACTTGTGTTCTAAGAATACATCATCTTCATGCACCCAGTCATTCACACTACGTCTATCTACGATACACGATTGCCCTCCGCCACACGGACACTGGCATTCGAAGTTCATATTTTCGCTCCTCTCCTTATATAAGAAAAGGCATATAAGGAACTATCATTTTTTATTTAATTCTTTTATTTAATTAAGATGAAAAAGGCATCCGAAAACACAGTATCTGCTTCGCAACCTTTACAGACTTCGTCTCAAAAGAGGTATCCGATGCGATATGTGCCGAAAATGCTAACGCCAGAAGACAATCAAAAGCAACGAGAGATGTTGCTAAAATCAAAGAACGAATACAACAAGGGCGTCTATTATACCCGAGAGAAACTGGCGTCTTTTAAAAATAAAAAGTCGGGACACGTAGCGAACGCACGTAAAATATACAATATAGAAACCTTGACGCCTACGAAGGAACTGGCGTTAAAAACAGGTTGCACCTTAGAGGCATTACAGAAAATCGTCAAGAAAGGTGAAGGTGCGTATTTTTCATCAGGTTCTCGTCCAAACCAAACCGCCCAATCGTGGGGACTTGCGAGATTGGCGAGTGCTTTAACCGCAGGTAAAGCGGCGGCGGTCGATTACAAAATCATTGAAGCAGGTTGCGACCATAAGAAGAAGGCGTTTATCTTGGCAAATAAAGCAAAGAAAAAATACAACTACGGACAATCATCCGCAAAGAAGACTGCGAAATAGCGAAGCAGCGAAGCAATATCATTCAATTATGTTCTCGTATCTCGGTGATACAAATGTTTAGCATACATTCTTCAAATGAACCGCCATTCACATTATTATATACCTCAATATTATTAAGTTTATTAAGATTATTATCGGTATTGATTGTCCCGCATTTGGTGCATCCTAATACCACTATGATTTTGTATTTAAGGAGGGGGTATTTGCTTCGCAATATACCGCTTAACCGCTTCGCATCCTCGACGTCGCACACAATATTCTTATATTTGCCCTTCTGTTCTTCGTGATGATAGCACAGATGTCCCTTGCGAATGAAAAGGATGTATTCGCCAGTCTTCTCGCTCGTTTCAAACATATTCAGTAATCGCAAACATCGTCTATAATATTTATCGTGGTCTGGCGATTGCGTCGCAGCGCCGTCAAGAAAGTCGTGATGAAAATAAATGTCATCTTCGTTTATTCTATCCACACTAAGCGGTTCTGTAAAGTTCTTAAAATTATTCTCGATACACTTTGAAACCCCGTTATACGACACGTTCCAATCGAACGGAAGCGACGCCTTGCGTAAATTATATTTACTCAGAAAGTTCGCTACATCACAATCGATACCAATCGATACAAAAAGCATTATAGATATATATCCATATAATTTAAGATATATTTATATAAAAATAAAAGATTATTCATTTCATTCATTACGAATGTGCCGAACTACGCAAATCTGTGTATATATTTTCATAACATTTAAGCCCGTTTTCTTTACAAGACGGTCCCGTGTTATAGAGCCAGTCCGCCAACTTCTCTTGTTCGTTCGGTATCGTCGTAGAGGGCATCGTGTAGAATTGCCGAGGTAATAGAGATTTGTTATATAAATCGTCGGTCTCACGGAATACATTCTCATTGAAATACTTATTCATATTTTTGTTTATTTTCGAGTTCTCTATCGAACACGCCGAGAACATATTTTTATCCAATACATTTGGGTTCATAAAGGGATTGGACTTCGTCGGTTTAATACACTTTGCGTTGTTGATGATATCGAGATTGTTGTCATTCAAATACTTTTCAATCTGCTTGTTTTTATCCATCTGATAATTATATACGATTATAGAGATTATCATAATTATTAAGACAAATAATATATATTTTGAATCATTAAAAACGAGGGTGAAAATAATCCCTATAAAAAGCAGTCCTCTTATTATCGCATTGAGTTTGTCTTCGAACGTCATATTAATATCAGGAATTAATATAGGTATTGTTAGTATATTCAAATTATCTAACCAAAACATCCTTTTTTGTTCTTATCCTAATATCTATATTATTTTTAAATTACCTTTCATTCTTCGCCCGTCTTATTCTTCGCCCGTCTTATTCTTCGCCTTCTTCTCTGCGTTTCGCAAGTTTTGATTTCAGTTTATTCACGGTCGCCAGTTTTTTAAGTGCGGGTTTATTTACGGTCTGTCGAGAACCTCCACGTTGATTTTGATTCATATTTCCCATCATATTCTTAAACATATCCATACCTTGCTTATTATTCATCATCGAAGACATCATATTCATCATCGATGCCATATCGGGTTGATTGGCGTTGCCTCCGCCTCCTCCGCTACCGCTGCTGCTACCTTGCTTCGCTCCCGCAGCACCAGCCGCTCCTGCCGCTCCCGCGTTTCCAAATATACCCCCGGGCATCGCCGAAGCAAACTTGATAGCGTCTTGAAGAAGGTTCTCTTGCTTCAATTCGCCAGTCGATATTTTATTTGCCATCTTTCGGCTAACGTTCGAAATAAGTTCGCTAAATCCGCTGTCGGGGTCGCCAATCGCCTTTAAAATATCCCCATTATCGCCAATCGACTTTTGTAGTTTCTCGACATCCACATCCTCTAAGATTTCCTTTGCGAGTTTCCCGAGCATCGTATCTTCCATACCCGACATATTAAAGCCCGTTGTGTCCTTTTGCTTCTTCGTTTTCAGTTCGTTCAATCTCGCAATAAGTTTTCTATGCGCTTCATTCGTAATCACATCAAGCCCAATCTCATTCTTCGTATCTTGAAGAACCGACAAATACACCTTCACGTCGTCGTCGCTCAACTCATTCAAGAATAAATAGAATACTGTGAAGAAATGATGACACATATAATCATCATTCACAAGGCGTCGTATCGATGAAACAGTGATACCTTTATAGATACAAACGTCCTTCACGTCATCCGCAAGAAACCAGTCCGTCGCCGTCGCTCCGGTCGCAGTCGCTCCTGTCGCCGGACTAATATCATCGATGCCTATATAAGAAGTCCAAAAGTCTTCTGGGATAGTCTTCATATACATCGTGTATTCGTCAGACGATTTATCGAGCGTCGTGTAATTCTCACGAATTGCCTTCAATATCGTCTTTCCAAATACGGCAGACGGCTCTCCTGCTTCGCCGTCAGCATCACCGTCAGCATCGCTCTCACGCATTTTCTTAGCAGATGCCTTGATACGCTTTAATAAGTCAATATAATATTGATTAAATATAAATTGCTTTGACATTTATTACCTCTATAAAAATATATTATGATAATTTCCTTATATGGATTTTAGAACTTTTGCGTATCTCGCAATCTCTTTAATTCTTCAAGCGATTGATTTGTTTTTTCGCTTTTCGTCATTGTGCTTCCGTCTCCGTCGTCTCTGCCACTGCCACCCAATTCAATAGAAGCAACGCCAGAAGCGGCGATAGCAGCGGTAGCGGATATATTCTTAATGCCGTCGCTAATATTCGCATCATTTGTTATAAAGTCCCAATTATAATTCTTATCATTTAATTCTTGCGTATCGTTTTCAATGATAGAGAAGTTATCAGAGAATGACGCAGTATTCAAAGTGAAAGCCAAGGGTTCGTCTTCCTTGTCGCTACTTGTGTTCGTCAAAGGTATCACGTCGCTATCGCTCGTCCCCGTCCCTGCACCAGAACCCGAAGCAGACTTATCGAGGCGAGTGCTTTGGGTGCTACATAGAATGCCACGCCCAGGCAATAAAAGGTGGTCGAAGACGGCTTTCCCGAATAATATTTCTTTACTTGGCAGTATCATAAACGCAGGGACAGAGTGGATTTTACTTTCTATATTCATATTCTTGCTACGCAACTCATCAATCGATACGAGTTTAATGATTTTCTCCTTGTCGTATCGTTTAAGATGTTCCAATAACATCTTACAGTGATTACAATAGACGCTATAAAACAAAATCATTTACACATATATTTATAAAAATATATTTCCCTTATATACAAAATAAAAAATAAAGGTATCGTGTTAGGATTAGTTAAAAATAAAAACCCTTATATATGAATTACACAAAAAAATGATTACAGAAAACAATATTCCAATTGACATCATTAACATAACCGAACAAATGGATATATCAAAACTGAGTAAATTAGAGTTATTGGAAAAGTGTAAAGAACTGGGTATTACAAAGAGCGGTTCAAAAAATAAATTACAATTGATAGAACTAATTGGTAAAAATAAAGTTATTGAAGAAATACCACGAAATACTCCGATAACTCCGATAACTCCGATTACTGATGCTGATACGAAAACATTTAATGTGATTGACCTATTTTGTGGTTGCGGAGGTATGTCGAAAGGTTTAACGGATGCTGGATTGAATGTAATCGCAGGAATAGATATTTGGGACAAAGCAGTTGAAAGTTATAATAAAAATTATCATCACAAAGCATATTGTGCCGACTTAACAGAGTTGCCTCCTGAAAAGTTTAACGAATTATACAATATGGAGGGCAAAGAGGTAGATATTTTGGTAGGGGGACCGCCTTGCCAAAGTTTTAGTATTGCTGGAAAAAGAGATAAAAACGACCCAAGAAATGCTCTATTTATAGAATATGTGAAGTATCTTGATTATTTTAAGCCCAAGGCATTTATTATGGAAAATGTAATAGGACTGCTTTCGAAAAAAACAGCAAATGGTGAAAATGTCATTGACATCATAATGGAACAATTGAATCAAAATTACAATTGTATAATAAATAAGTTATACGCAAGTGATTTCGAAGTTCCCCAAAATAGAAGACGCACTATAATTATAGGTATTCGAAAAGACCTACATATTTTACCAAAAGAACCTGAACCTATTATAAAGTCCGTCCAAGATAGAATAGCAGTGAAAAGCATCTTAATTCCAAAAGAAGATGTTGATAAAAAATACTATTTGAGTGAAAAGGCATTAGCAGGAATAGAAAATAAAAAAGGGGTAAATAAAGAAAAAGGGTATGGGTTTGGCGCACAAATGTTAGACTTCGACAAACCGTCCTATACAATTCCTGCGAGATATTGGAAAGACGGCTATGATGCGTTAGTTAAATATAATGAAAAAGAAATTAGAAGATTGACAATTACAGAACTAAAAAGAATACAGAGTTTCCCCGATAATTACATTATAGAGGGTTCGAATAAAGATATCATCATGCAAATCGGTAATGCGGTTGCTTGTAAGTTTGCGTATTACCTTGGTAAGTATATAATTGATACGCTAACGCCGCTAACGCTGCTAACACCTTAATACTCCTCGGTAATTAGTTCATTCCAAAAACACGTCCCTCTAAAATGTGAATAATTACGACTATTTCCATCATACATTCCGCTATCAAATATAATCTTTTTATTTTTGACACATTCAATAAAATACTCAAAGTTAAATGCTTTACCAAAACAAATCTTTTGATATGTGTTGTCTTTTTTTTTACATATAAAGAAGCCCTTTTTATCAAACTTGTTATCAATATGTGGTTTCATTTTTGATGATTTCCATATAGCAATTACAATATTATCTTTTTGTAAGAATGACGGGAAATCTATTTTTATACTTCGAGTATCATTCGAAAACGAATAATAAATTACTATATCATTATTTTCATTTATTATTAATATCTGTCCGTTCGAGTTCGAAATATTGTATGTTGGAACACTACTTCCCGACCACGAATATCTATTTTCCTTATTTGGATTTGGATTTCCAAATGTCTTCATAAAATCGCTTCTGCTTAATTTCATTTCATCCGTCCAATTGTTAAGAGTATTGATGACGTTCCTTCTGTTTTTTCCTGAAAACGCATATTCACTCGCACTAAAATCCCCAAGTGTGGTTTTATTTTTACTTGAATATTTTTTCATTTCATAACCATTAATGTCAGGTTCATTTTTTGCGGTATGCTTTATACCCATTTTTGTTTCTAACCAATGCCCTTCTTTTCCGCAATGCCTTATATTTTGTCCTTCTAAACATATTTCAACACCTTTTACATAGGTATTAAATAATGTTATTATATGTTGTTTATCATTATCAATTTCAGTCATTGTTTGTAATACATCAGTCATTACTATGTATTTACTTATTTGTATTTGTATAACTATTTTTTACAATCAATTTTCCTATAAAAAAAAAGATTATATAACATATTACAAACAATATGTATAGAAGATAACGATGGCAAAATTAAATATGATTGACCTATTTGCGGGGACGGGAGCGTTTAGTTTGGCATTTCAAGCGACTAACGCAGTGAATATCGTGTATGCGAACGATATGTGTAAGGCGTCAAAGGCGATTTATGACGAAAACTTTGAACACGAACTTACGCTTAAAAATCTACACGAAGTTAAAGTAGAGGATTTGCCGTCGCACGATATTTTAACAGGCGGGTTTCCTTGCCAACCATTTAGTATTGCTGGAAACCAAGAAGGGTTCGATGACGAACGCTCAAATGTTTTCTGGAAAATATTAAGCATCATCGACTTTCATCAGCCGAAATGTGTAATCTTAGAAAATGTCAAGAACCTTTTGACACACGACGAACGCAATACATTTGAGACGATAAAAAGCAATCTTGAAAAACGAGGATACCACTTGTGCTACAAGGTTCTAAATACCGCAATGATTACGGGTATTCCACAGCATCGAGAGCGGATTTATATCGTATGTCTAAAATCGAAAAACATATATGATAAGTTTAATTTAGAGTTTCCTAAGATTGATAAAAGAGCAGTTAGCGATTTCTTCGAGGTTGATACCAGCACAGCCCCAATCCCCACCAAGTATTACTATATCGAAGCGTCGAAAACGTGGGACTTGATAAAAAATAATGTAGTTAAAAAAGATACCATCTATCAATACCGTCGGGTTTATATAAGAGAGAATAAGAGCAACGAATGCCCTACTTTAACTGCGAATATGGGAGGTGGAGGACATAACGTCCCTCTTATTCTTACAGAGAAAGGGATACGCAAACTGACACCACGTGAATGCTTCAATTTCCAAGGATTTCCTGCTACCTATCGATTTCCGCCAAGCCTAAGCGATACGAGCCTTTATAAACTTGCGGGAAATGCGGTATCCGTCCCCGTTGTAAAACAAATTGCGAACCGAATTATCCCTCTGCTACTCTCCGCTGCTTAAAGAAAAAGAAAGAGAAGTGGAAGCAGAATAAATAAAAATAAATAATAAAATAATTAATTAACAAACTAACCAACAAAGATAACATCACATATCACATATCACATATCACATCGTATCACATCGTCTTTTCGAAGATACACCAGCGGTTAAAGGAACTGAACCGTTTGAGGTCTTTGTTTTGCTCCGTGTCAAGTTCCTTAATCGCCGTGTAGAGGTTTTCGTTCGTCTCTTGTATCTCTTCTAAATTACTTTTAAATCGGTTGTAGGTGTCTGAGAACATCTCGCTTTCTTTAATATTCAAACCAAACTCCTTACATTTTTCGATTAAAAACGTGTAAGACACGAGGTATTCGGGGATTAATTTACTCGTCGTCTCGATAAACACGTTGATTTGCTTGTTATACTTGGACGCCGTACCTGCTGCACCTGCTACACCGTCTTTGTTATAGCATCGCAGTATCGCCCATATCGGCTCTCCACGGTCATCGGAACGGTTCGATAATTTCTTGAAGCCCTCTATCTTGTCCCCGCCGTTATTCTCAATCTCGTTTTCAATCTTTTCGCCATCCATAAAGGTGCAGAAGAATACGCCTCCCATATTAAGTAATTCGCTCACGTTCGATAGAAACCCATCAAGCGTCTCCTCGCTCTTAAAGAAATAGTGGATACCAAACATACACGAACAAGCGTCGAACCCGTTCGCACCCCTCCCAATGATACGATTGAACTGCGTATCGTTCTTCTTGTTCCCTTTGCCAAATACCATTTTAAGCACATTATAACTCTCCTTGTCGTCTATGGACGGGTCGTTATTTACGGCACATTCGCCGTCTCGTATGGACTTCGCACAATCGCCCACCGCAAATACCATATCGGGAAAACGCAAGTTGTTGTTATTGTTATTCTTCATATTGATAAAGAACCGCTTACGCTCTTTTAGCAAACGTGCGTAAGTCCCGTGGTTCGGGCTATATATATTGTTTTTTACTAAATCAACCCCTAAGACAAACCGATAATCGTTTTTAATCCATCGATTAAGGTCGCCACCCTGTCCACACGCCAATTCCACGATACTACCCTTTCGGGGCGGTTTCGCATATAGCATATCTTTCACGCCATTATTATGAAATACCAACATATAATGGGATAACCTCGCATCCTTTTGCATCGTTCGAGAATAATAAATGTCGTTTGCGTTTAACTCGGCAACATCCATATTATTCTGTATCGGCTCGTTCCCGATAATGTTGTTCTGCGAAATCGGGTTATGGATTGAACGCCAGATATTACAAGCGACACTAAAATCATTTAGCGTCTTCGATAATATGCCTTGGCGATAGATGCGTGTCTTATCCTCTCTTACTCGCATCGGTTTCCATCGCATCAAAGGGTTCGTCTCAGTGCCGTCATAGTTGAACTCGACGATAATCTCGTCATCAATTTTGTCCCCATTATCGCATCGTGTCTCCTTGCTCTTGCCTACGATTTTAATAAGCGAACTGTCAATCCCCTTTTCGTAATAGTATTCGGGTTTAAAGAGACGGCACATATACTTCTCACGTTCCTTAATCTCGTTTCGGAATTGACTAAATCTGTAAATATAGTTGAAGACGTCTTTCATCGTATAGTTGTCGATTTGCGATGCGTTATACCCGACGTATAACTTGAACTCCGCATAACTTACCGTGTCAATCGTAATAGTCCCTGCGCGTTTGACGAGGAAGTCAATACTGTTCTGCTCTGGCGGTTTCCATTTTAATACCTTGTCCCATCCCAGTTTTTCGGTGAGTGGCTCGGGCTTATTCGCATAATTCGAGAATACGGCGAGTTTTGCGGGTGTGAAAATAAGCCCATCAATTTCATAAGGGTATATGGTATTCGTCAGTATCGTTTTACAGTCTCCCAAGATATCCTTTGTATAGAGATGCTCCTTCACAATGTAATCCATCGCATACTCGCTCTTACTCTTCAAGAGTTTATCGGTCTTCAATAAATACGAATATCTCGTCTCGGCGTCGTCGCTGCCGCTGTCGCCGATTAAAGGGAGTTGCGTGATTTTCTTTCCATTGTAATAATACATATCGAAGGAGGCGTAAAGCCCCACTGCGGAATTATCCTTGCGTTTATTACAAGCGATATATTCGCCGTCAATGAGCGAATTATACAATTGGCTCGGGCTTTTAAGCCCTGTGTCGATAACTTGATGCGAGTTGTTTATCAGATACACGCCACCGACGGCATTGATATACATTAAAAGCCGTTCGCCGTCCGCCTTCTCGGTTACTGTGTATTCCGATAAGATGCTTGTGATACCGTATCCGTGTTCGTAATCGCTCGGGTTAAGCATATTCGCACGTTCAAGCGTGAAAGGCTTCGGGGTTAGTAGCGGAGGCTTCTTATCATCGTATCTTCTCGTGTGAATGTCGTCTTTTACGAGTAGCCCGTAGTCTTTTATCACGTCTGCTTGTTGCTGTTTAGAGATTACAAAACTGTGTAAATGTAATGCCTGTTCCATTTTAATAATTGCGGGAATTATATTCTCTTTGTCGGTATTTGTTATATCAATGTAAAACTCGTATCGCTGCGTCTTATTGACAATCTTGGATTTATTGAGAGCCAGATGGTAATCCTTGTCGTCCGCTTCGTAATAATCACGGTCGTGGCATTTGCTAATATTCACTATATATTTGATGCCCGTCGCAGTGTCGGTATAGGTGATACACTTGTTGATTTTAAAGTATTTTCGCATATTCTCCCAGTTTGCGACAGGAGGCGTCTCGGTGTCTATCTTCGCCATCCGTGTGTTTAAAAATGTGAGCGTTGAATTGAAAAGCATATTCACGACATTTTTAGAGACGATGCGATGATTATACCAAGTAATGGCTTTGGCATCATATTTATATGCGTTGTGGTTCGAGTAATACAAGATTTTATTCGCACCCTTTATGGTTAGCAAATAATCGTTTGCGTATGCGTGTAATGTCTGCTTCTCCTGCTCCTCGACGTAGCCCTCGCTATTCATTATATTTACAAAGTTATAATAGTTATCCTCCGACCATATCTCAGTATTCTCGACTTTAATCACGGTTTCCTCTCCGTCATTCGAAGGTATAGCGTCAATTATAGTGAAAATAGTATCGTCTTTTGATATTTCCATTTTATATTTTGTATATTATCTAATAAATATAGATATTATAGATTTATATATCAGTTTTTTATATAAATAAAAAAAATGATATATTCATATAGATTATAAACATTTATTGAGATACAATGTCAAAACTGTTTATGCCTATCAAGTTTAATACAACCATCATATTAACACCGAATGAACTGAGTAAGCACTTTGAGAATACTATTCTTACAAAAGTCAAGGCGACGCTCGAAAATAGTTGTAGTAAGCACGGGTATATTAAAAAGGATAGCATAAAAATCATCAAGAGGTCGCCTGGGTATATTAAAGAAGCCCACTTTAACGGCAATATTGCGTATGACTTGAATTGTATTGCGGAAATATGTAATCCAGCACAAGACTCCATTGTGAAATGTATTGTGAAAGCGAAGAACAACCTCGGGCTACTCGCAATCGGCAAATACGAGGATATGGCGATTTTGGAAGTCATCATACCGAAGATAACCTCGGGGATACACTCGGACGTTAATATTGACAATATCAATGTTGGGGATGAGATAAATGTCATCGTATGTGGCAAGAAATTCACGTTGTATGATAAGATGATTTCTATCATTGGGCGAATTATCAAGGACAAGGTGGATGACGACATTAGCGTCATTGAGGAGGACGAAGATGATAGCCCGTCTATCGAAGATGAAGATGAGGACATCTTGGCGTTTGAAGATGACGTATTGAACGACGACAACGATGTCTATGAAGAGGAAGAAGAGGACGACGTCGATAACGTAAGGAAGATTATAATCGACGAAGATGGCGACAACAAAATCAAGGGAGGGGAGTTTAGTATGTTTGAGAATGACGAAGAAGATGAAGATGAGGAAGAAGAAAGCGAAGCGGAAGATGAGTTGGACTTGGACGATATGGAAGAGGTTGAAGACGACATTGATGTCGATGAATTGGACGATTATGAAGAATAAGGGTGAGGGGGATGTATGTTATTTTCTTTTTTATAAAGATTTTAAAGTTATAGAAAGTCTAAAAGTTTTAGAAAATAAAAAGATTGTTAAGAACCTTCTATAACCGCAAAGTTATCCCTCGAAGTTCTCTAAATAATCCAAGGGATGCACGACGCCGCTTCGCATCTGCCGACTTTTTAAGAGAAAATAAAGCATATTCTTATTACCACTCTGATAACAAAAGATTACTAAAAATAACCTAAAAGTCGGCAGATGCGTCGAGCATCCCAAGTATTACTAAGCATATACTTTGAGATATTTAGATTTTCTTTTTTTTATATTTAGAAAGTCTAAAAGTTTTTAGAAAGTTATAGAAAGTCTAAAAGTTTTAGAGAAAATAAAAAATAGCCAAGAACCTTCTATAACCGCAAAGTAATCTTTTGAAAGTTCTCTAAATAATCCAAGCGATGCTCGACGCATCTGCCGACTTTTTAGAGCCAAATAAAGCATATTCTTATTACCACTCTGATAACAAAAGATTACTAAAAATAACCTAAAAGTCGGCAGATGCGTCGAGCATCCCGAGTATTACTAAGCATATACTTTGGGATATTTAGATTTTCTTTTTTATATATTTAGAAAGTCTAAAAGTTTTTAGAAAGTTATAGAAAGTCTAAAAGTTTTTAGAGAAAAGAGATTGCTAAGAACCTTCTATATCCGCAAAGTTATCTTTCGAAGTTCTCTAAATAACTCTTGCGATGCTCGACGCATCTGCCGACTTTTAAGAGACAAACAAAGCAATTTCTTCTTATCATAGTGATAACAAAAGATTACTATAAATAACCTAAAAGTCGGCAGATGCGAAGCGGTGTCGAACATCCCAAGTATTACTAAGCATATACTTTGGGATATTTAGATTTTCTTTTTTATATATTTAGAAAGTTTAAAAGTTTTTAAAGTTATAAAAAAGTCTAAAAGAACCTTCTATAACCGCAAACTTATCTCTCATCTAAATAATCCAAGTATGTTATATCAAAGAATACTATATAAAAAAATATAAACTAATGTTATTTAATAATGAATAAAATTGATTTATGTAAAGCAATACAAGCGAATGTATCTAAACTAACGGAGAGCGAAAACTTAGAATTATTTAAGATAATATTGGATACGAAGGCAAACTATACGAAGAACAACAATGGTATTTTTTTAAATCTCAATTGGATTGAGGAAGAGTTGCTCTCGAAAATAAACAACTATATTTTGTTTTGTATCAAGTCGCAAAATGAAATCTCGAAATACGAGTTGATGAAAACATTGTTAAACGACAGCATCAATACAAAGGATAGTGTGGCGGACGAAGATACATCATCGACGATAGCCGAACCCGCAAATGCGGATACTGTCCCTGTTAGCGTCGCACCGAAGCAGAAGTTTTCTTCAAGTATGAAGTTTTATTTATTAAAAAAGAAGTTTATGAAACAGAATACAAACTCGAATACCTACTCGGACAACGATTTAACATATGAGGATTATTTAATTACATAAAAAAATGACAGATATAGTCATATATATCAATATTACGACGATACGAAAATGATAGACATTCTTTATAATAAATTAGGTGCTTTAAATACGGGGACATTGTCGGAATGGAATGATGTATCCCAAGAGATTTTTAATAGACACTCACAGTATCCACGGTATCCCAAAGAAATCGAAAAGCAGACGCAGCAGTCGCCTGTCGTTATACCGATACCCACAAAAGAGATAGTGAATACAAAGAAGCCCGACGTGCCTTGTGCGCCTTGTGCGCCTTGTGCGCCTTGTGCGCCTTGTGTATCCGAAACACTTGTCGCACCCGCTAAGAAGACGCCAGTGAAGTCCGAGAAACCCTCGAAGTCGGCTTCGCAGACGATTAAACCGCTCGATATTATTATGAGTGAGACAATGTGTTTTCACAATTCCGCCGACTATATAAAGGAAGCGATAATCGCCTTGATTACAAAAGAGGAGTTCTCGAAGATATTCGGGATGACGAAGTGTGCCGAGTTAATGTCTGGAATAGTGAATAACCGTTGGAACAAATCGACGGCATTATTTATATCCTTCTTTCTCGACAAAGAGGTTCTTTATAATGATAAGGTTATTTTATATAACAAGGATAAAAATAAAGGCAGGATTACGATATAGGGAATTGAATGATTTTTATATATATATTCTCTTACAATTAGAATGTATCCACTGCGAACATTTACGCCAGTATTAGAAGTTATCTATGAAGAAAATATAAGGCATCTAAGGCAACCTACAACATACGAACAGGCAATTATCGCACAGTTAAGTTATTGGCTGAGGATATAAGGAACTCGATGATGCGGTTTATGATTTCGGTTTATACAGAGGGAACAAAATCAATTTATTTTTATTAAGCAATATGGTCGCAATATGGCTACATAGTAATTTTTTATTTTTCATCTTCACCTTTTCGCCAGATATCAATTGGTTAATCATCGTATTATGTTCTTCTTCGTTATATGTGTCGCATACTCTTCCTGTTTTCTTGCCGTCCCCCGTAGTGAATAGTTTCAGTATATATTTATTCTTCGAGCGAACAATCATACCCCAAGGTGTTTTTTCGTCCGTCATCTCACGTGGGATGTATTGCTTGTTATAGGAGCGATTGCTAAAATATTCTGTCATATACTTTGAAAGCGGTTTGACGTTTTGCTCTGTATGGGTCGTCGTGTTATACAACTTGATACTTTCTTTTATTTTCTTTACTTGCATCTCGTCAATCATCTTTATATATTCTGGATAACTCTTGTATTTTATGGCAACCTTCTTGTCATTTTCGTTATATTGAATATACGTGTTATCCACCTCGCTATTCTCGCTATACATATTGATATATCCAATATATTCGTTGTTATTATCAGAATAGGATGGTATATCGTCGCTTTTAATCAGTATCCCTTGCTTATATAAACATTTGCTTATGAAATGAATATTCTTTTCAAAGGTATCCGTAGCGGACACAGGATACGACTTTAAGATATACTGTATTAATGCCTTGAACTCTTCTGCCGTAATATTTAAATATAGGGATATCGTGGTTTTATAGACGTCCTTGTAATCGATGTCTAATTTATCAAGAACTTTTTGAATTATCATAGTGTCGTTTAGAGGCACGACGGGCGCCTTGTTTGTATCTGGCGATTTCGATTTCGAAGATTTTGAGCGACGCTGTTGCGAAGGTCGCAATGTGTCGTTCGATATACGAATGATTTTACCTTTACTATACCCTCGGACATCGATAGGGCTTATTAGTATCCCATTTTTATATCTTGTGATATACTTGCCACGAATAAAGATACTCGGATAAAGTATGTTTTTAATCGCATACATCAATATGTCATTGTCAATTGTATTCCCCAAATTGGTCTTTAACATTTCAAAATCAATATATCGGTTTGTTGTACCTGCTGCTGCGTCCGTAGCATCAGCCATTATAATGTTTTTAATCGCCGTTTTAATACTGGGTAAAAGATGCTTGTAGATTTCACTACGATAGCCACGTGTATCGATGTTGCGTCCTTGAATATTTACATTACATTTAGGTTCGTATTTCTCGTCGTCGCCAAAGTTATACTTAATCACCGCTCCTTGCGACGTCTGGATATTTATATTCTCCAATTTGAAAAGCGTTTTCGGGAAATAATTAATATTTTTCATTAAATGGCAATCAATTGCGTTATCCATAATGATTTTATCAACCTTCTTGCTCTCAATGTATTTCCTCGTGGATATACGAAAGGCATTGATGTCGATACTTTCTCTATTTGCGTCGTCATTCACGCTACCGTGCATAAATACGGATACGTTGCGGTTCTCAATCGGAAGCCTATTGTGCCTACAATTACGGATGCCACGCCCGATAATCTGGTCTGCACGATTAAAGTGATACCAAGGTTCGATTAAATGTATCTCACGTGTATTATAGAAACTAAGCCCTTCACTTGCTACTGGTGTGATAAGAATAACTTTGATTTTTTCTCCGTTCTTGTTGGCGTCGCCATTGATTATTTTTATTAAATCATCTATTTTCGTGTTTCCCATATATTCCTTCTTGTCGCTCGTAAGAATACAGTATTTCGGAGTGCGGATGCCTTCGTATTTCGGTTTATCTTTCACGATTTCGGCGTTCTTCAAGATATTATTTGTTCCTTCCCGTGAATATCCTAAATGTTCGAGGCATATCGCAATCGGTATGATGCCAGATATTAAAAATCGGGAGTATATCACAACAATCCCTTTCGAATTACGAATGAAATTACAAACATTTAAAAACTTGCCCGAGTATTTACCTAAGTATTCCTCATCTGGCATCAACGCATTTTTATACCCCTCTGTATATTTTAATTCGATGGGGTCGGTATCCTTTGTCTTACTAAAAAATGTATAAAAACCCTTAATACCTATTTCATCATCATAGACGATATTCATCGGTTGTAATAATTTCATATTATTATTTTGTTTATCATCGTCATCCGATATGTCGTCTTCGTCGTCGGATGCTTCTTCGCTGCTACCGCTACCGCTGTGGCTACTGCCACTGCTGCTGCTGCCTTTGCCATCGCTAACATCCTCAATAACATCTATGTCATCATCGATATCATCGACATCGCCCTCGAATGCTATATTTTCAAGCGAATTAACTAACTTCTTTTGGGCGTCGCCAAGTTTAGAGACAACAATCTCGTCGTCAATGTTCTTCAACCAACCGAGATTGTCTTTTTTAATCGCCTTGTTCGTCATATCTCTTGTAGGGGCGTTCTCTAATACTTTGATACCGCTAATGCTCGGATTTAACTTCAACGCAAACGTGAAAGGGTTCTTACCCTTTAAGTAAGATATATAACGTCCCGACAAGTTTCGAATAAGTTCGGTAGCATCATCGATATTGAAGTTCTTGCCATTGAATATCTTTTTGTTTTCAGCAATAATATTGAAACGCTTGTCGTTTATAAGTAATAGTTTTAAAAGTTCTAAAATATCTCGTGGTTCGTTATACATCGGCGTAGCAGATAATAACACAAGCCGATTATTCACGCCATTTTTAAGGCAATCCATTAACGCCAGATATGTATCCTTTACTTTCTTATTCGTGCTACGAATATTATGAGCCTCGTCGATGATAATCACCTTGTTCTCGACAATCTTCTTCGCAGTCTTCGCATTCGCATAATTATCTTTGATATACTTGGCAAATCGGTCGTATGTAAATATTTCATAGCGGGTTTTTAGTAAGGCTTTCAGTTCGCTTTTAAGTTTATCCTTGTTCTCTTCGCCCAAGGTCGATTTATAGATATTTAGTAATTTTATATAATTATGGTCGGTGCATTGATTTGACAGCCCCTCTAATGTATCAAAATCGTCGATGCTAAATACTTGCGACTTAAAACTGGTCTTTAATGCTTGTGGCATAATTACCCAAATCTTCGGCACATTATTTGTTTGCGAACTTAATAGAGCCTCTGTGATTGTTATGGCGGAACACGTTTTACCCACGCCGACACCGTGATATACCAGAGAACTGCGGTAGGGCGTTCGATAGGATAAAAACTGTCCCATAAAATGTTGATAAAGCATCTTGTCAAACTTTCCACATAACTTCGCAGATACCGCATTAAACTCTTCGGCGTTCGTGATGATAGGGAACTTGGGTATTTTGTGAATCAAAAACTCCTTATTATTTGTTATCTTTGATGTAAAGTCTGGGTCATCCAAATCAGGATAATATAATTCGAAGGCTTCGTTGTCTTTGTTAGACGATGTCCGAGACTTTGGAGAATGCAGCGAATGCGAAGACTTCGACGACGTTTTTGAGGATGACGGCGTCTGCGGAGTTGGCGGCGTAGGCTGCGTATGCGGTTGCGATTTCTTAGAAGGTATCACGGGACGCACAGGCTCAGCATCTGGCAATTTCTTTCGAGGTCTTCCTTTCTTGTTTTCAGTTGGTATTTTTTCACATTTCCCTGTTTCCTTGTTTCGAACGCTTCCTTCTTTGCATTTTAAAACGCATCTGCCAGTAACAGGATTTATTTCTTTATTCTCAGGGCATTTAGAATTATTTTTAATCATTCACCTTCTATTTAGATTAAAGAAGATTTATAATAAAAATAATAATATTAAAAATAATAGATGTCTCAGCCGCTACGAAGATACCAAGGTTTCGTTGATTATATTGTGAGCCTTCTTAAATATCTCAATACGCTCTATGTTATGATATTTAATATGCGACAATACCTCGGCATATGTTAGCCATTTGATATCACGGACTTCACGCACTTGTTCGAGACAATTGTTATCTAAGTATATTTTAGACTTTTCCTTTACGATTTTCGCAACATAATAAACGTGTTTATAGAGGATGTTATTCGTGCCAAAGAATATTTCTTGAAACGGATAGATGTCCTTGGCAATCTGAATGTCATCCTTGTATAACTGTGTTTCTTCGCAAAACTCCCGAACGGCACAATCAATATCGCTTTCACGGATTTTCTTTCGCCCCTTTGGAAACCCCCATTCCTGCTCCAAGCAATTACACTTCACCTTGCTCGATTTGATAACATTTACGAAGTTCGGATTGTTTATAACATAGTCGAACTTTGATTTCGATTCAATATATTCCTTCGTATGCTTAAAGATGTTTTGCGACGACTGACACCACGTATAATTCCATATCGTATCAAAGGCGTTTTCTAATATCATCTCTTTTTCATTCTCTGTCATATAATCTACCAGTTGCTTAATGTAATTAATATCCGTCTGATTGTATTTGCCTCGCACAAACTCCATAAACGCCAAACTATCCTTTCGCTGTATCATAACATACCTAATCTCCCCGTTCTCTACCTTGTAGCAGATGATACCGAAACTCATAATCGGATGTAAGCAATCCTTGTATAAATGCCCGTTAATACCGCAGTTCCTACATATCTGAGGTCTAAAATACCCGCTACGCTTAGCATCATCCTCCTTGTTTTTCATAATTATAAAAGGAATATTATAATATAATAACGGTGATTGCTTAAATATGTTTCAATAACAAAAAATGATAGATAAGAGAAGATAAAAGACAAAGGATAAAAAGACGATGACGCAGTTTCCGAGTTTGCTTACACTCGAATCAACATATAGCAACATCAACAAGATTACAAGAAATCGAAAAAAGGTTATTGTTGCGGACTTTCTGTATGAATGGAAGTCTGAGGATGAACCCGACGATTACTTTGAAATGCGTAATATCAGGGGATATTATACATTGAATTACCAAGTGATTACACATTTGCTTTGTAATCCCATCGAGGAAATACAATTGCCCGAAGATACGCTTGAATATATGAAAGGGTATAACATCGACGAGAAGGATTTTCTCTGTGGGCAACTTAAAAATATGAGGCTATTAATTGAAGCGTTGGCAAATAAACTTCCTTCGTGTTCGGAAGTCATCGGACGACAGTCTGGACTTGTATTGTATAGAGGCTTTAATTATAACCGATATAAACCGATATTACAACGGATGTCGGAACAGAGCGGCGTCGGTAGCATCATAACCACCGAAACTTTCTTATCAACCTCGCTACAAGAACTAACCGCAATAAACTATATATATAGCAAACCGCATAAACCCGAGCATAATATACTGTGGAAAATTATAGTGGATGCCAAATATTTCGACGAGTTCAATTATGCGTTCCTTTCCAATACATTCCATACAGGCGATGACGATATCCAAACGCTATACACGAGGGACAATATTTGTTGCGAGTTTTTGTTAAACGTCGGAGCGTTATTACAGTGCGATGCTGTGGATGTGATTACGGACTTTGAGGGAGCGAAAATCAAGGGCGAATATAAGAGAGATTATATTATATCAAAAAAAACATATACGCAATATACGTTTCGATTTGTCGGGTGGAACAAAGAATATATGTGGAATATCGATATGATATTGGCGAAGCAGATGAAGCATTTGCGAAAATCTAAATCTAAAAGGAACTAAACAGTTCAGTATTTGAACTCGTGTAAGGCTCTACATTATCGCTCATACGCGCCTCGCTATGGACGTTAGCGGGGCGACGCACAACCTCCTTCATTGAAGTAAAATCGGCATCTAACGGGGCTAAATTGTCCGCAGCATCAAACCCAGTGTATGAACCAGTGGGAGTGGCGGGAGCGGCAGCGGATTGTTGCGGTTGAGGGCGTTGATATTGGGATTGTTGGGGCATCGGGAGTTGTTGTTGAGGGGGAACAGGAGGTTGATATTGTTGTGCGAGAGATTGCTCGGACATCTGCGGTGTCGGCGATGGATACTGTTGCGACGGTTGTAGATGATGCGTTTGTTGATTTTCTTGGTCGTAGGTTTTCATTATATTTTTAGCATAATTGTTGGCGTTCGTGTTGTCCGTCGTTTCATCTACCTTGTTATTTGCGATATCCTCGGTGATACGCTCATTTGCTAAATCATAGTTTGTCATCGATATAAACAGGGAGATGATAATCAATACGCAATAGAATATAATCATTACCGCCAAGAACCACGCTAACGCCCAGCACCACCAGCGTGTATTATAGTTTCCGCCCGTAACGATGCACGTCAGTTCGAAGAGCGTCATTAATATCGAGGGAAGCGTGATGATGATTATAAAGATAACAAAGACTATTCGCTGCTCGATGGGGATTTTGCTACTGGTGAATAGAATTGCCAAGCAAATGATTAAAATCGTTATAAAAAGAGCGATACCCGCATACTTTGATTGCTCTGACCCTAAAAACACATCACTTAGTTTCGTAGTAGCCATATTATTGTTATATATTCTAATATGATACAAAGAAAAATAAAAAATGATATTAGTAATTATATAAATAGATATTCGCAATAATAATATAAAAATGGGTATTCCTTATTATTTTTATTCGCTAACGCAAAAATACAATACGATACTCTCGAACAACAAGCCAGTCGGACTGGACTTCTATTGTATTGACTTTAACGGCATTATCCACAACGTGGCGCAAGATGTCATTCGACGATATAAGGACGGCGCAGCGGACGCAGCAAAGCAAACGTCTGACATCGAGAGCGACATTATTTCGGGCGTCTGGGAACGAATTAAATATTACTTTGAGAACTACAAAGCCGACAAATATATCATTTGTGCGGATGGCGTCGCACCGTTAGCGAAGATGTTTCAACAGAGGAAGCGTAGATATTTAAATATTTATAAAAATACCTTGGATAATGTTGCGATAACGTGGGATACGAATGCGATTACCCCAGGAACGCTATTTATGGATAAACTAAATCAATATATTCGAGAAAATATTAAGGGCGACGAGCGGTATAAGAGCAAGGTTATGTATAGCGGTAGCGACGAATGTGGCGAAGGGGAACACAAAATCTTTCACAGGCTCAAAGAGACGCCCGTAAGCGACAAAATAGTTATTCACGGACTGGACGCAGATTTGATTATCCTGTCGCTTATGTCCCACAAAGAAAATATATATTTGATGCGAGAGATGAAAGACCCACACACAAACAATACTGTATTCAATTATTTAAACGTCAAAGAATTACGCAAAGCGATTTTATGCGAATTAAAGATGTCTTGGAATATCGAATGCGATATCGAATGCGATGGCGGAAGCGGGGACGGCGCAGCCGAGACGGACTTGATAGAGACTTATTGCACCGCTTGTTCTATTCTCGGGAACGACTTTATACCGCATTTATTGACGATTGAATTGAAAAACAATGGCATCGATACGCTACTGTCCGCTACGAAACGGGCAATCCAAACCAACGGACTATTGGTTCATAACGGAGCGATAAATCACAATTGCCTCATTGATATCTTCAAGTATTTAGCGAATACCGAAGACGAGGATATTCACCGCATTTGCGAAAGGTATATAAAGAAGAAGCATCCGCCGTCTGTCATTCCGAGCGATTACTATGGGTTAAAGAACAAAGACCCGCTAATACACACGATATATAATAGCCCGAATAAATGGCGTCAGGAGTATTATCGCATTATATTTGATAACAATATATCGATTGACTCAACGGTGATGTTTAATGCGTGTAATAATTACATCAAGGGTATCTATTGGGTTTATTCATACTACAAGGGGAACGCAATCGATTGCGAATGGTATTACCCTTACAATTACCCGCCGACAATCAAAGACATCCTAAATCACTCGATAGCGAATGAAGCCCCCGCATTACATAACAGCGACAGCGGCGATGCGTTTGTCCCGCCTTACATTCAGTTATTAATCGTATTGCCAAAGTATAGCGTTCATCTACTTACGAAGAAATATCAGCGGTATATGCTTGATATATACAGCGGATTGTTTCATATGTATCCTGTAAAATACGAGGTTCAGACGTTTCTTAAAACGCAACTATGGGAATGCTCTCCAATCCTTCCACTGATTAACTTAAATTATATAAAGAAGGTTTTAGAATTAAAATAAAAAATATAGATATTACATAATATTGATTGTCGATGTCCGATATAAATATCTGATATCAGATATTTATATCGGATGTATCATCGGGGTTTTAGAGTTCCACCACGTATTATCATATTCTTCTGTGCTAATATATTTGATAATTTCATCTTCCTTTTTTTTATTCACGAGCATATTCAATACATATGAATTGTATTTGTAGATTGTGGCGAGTTCAATTCGATTGTATTTTATAGAGTAATATTCTTCGTCTTTGTCGCATAGTTCCCTGTCTTCTTCGCTAATATTATCAATGTCAATCCCAAGCCTATCAATCACGTTAATGGCTTTTTTAAGTTGAGTAAAATATCTATCAAAGTTTCGTATCTGTTCGATGGAAATCCGATGTTTTACTCCTTCAATCACATATTGACACTCGTTTGATACACTCGCTATTATTCTATTAACCTGCTCTTTATGTATGCTGTCAATATTCAAATCGGACGCCCCATCAAACTCGCTTAACAACCGATTATAAAACTCGCTGTTTGTTTTTCTTATTGAAAGATTTATGATTTGCTTACAGTAATCTCTTGCCTTCGCATTGTCAATACACGCCTTGATATTCCTATTGTTCTTCGCATTTTTACAGACGCAAAGCATCATCTTTGCTTTTTCGACATCAATCTCAGCGAATGCTTCGTCGTTTGTGAAAATAACCTCACTGAGTAGCGAGTGATTGAGCGGCGTGTGATTGAGTTGCGAGTGATTGAGCGTCGCTTCAAGCATCGCAACAAGCGTCATTGTTTAGAAGACTTTAAGATATATATTCTATATACATCATATCATTTTTCAAAATAAAAAAAGGATAACCGAACAAATGTAGAATATATAAAAATAGATAATAGATACATATACAGTCTTTACCTATCTACATTGTCGATAATCTTCGATTATCGTCGTTTAATCTATATTGATTTTGACAGTCTCGCCAGTTCTAAGGGTAATCGATAAGTCAATCGCATAGTTATTGATTTTTACAAAATATATAATCTCTTTGAGCGTGGCGTTCGCATCCCTGTTTTGAAAGGACATATTTATTTCTTCAAACCAGTTATAACCTTTCACACCTCTCTTGTTTCCACTTTTAAACTTAAATGTCGTATTCTCTAATATCTCTTGCTTTTCCATTGTTTTCCAAATATCAACAAGAATACCCCTAAACTTCTTGTTATCTGACACAAGGACGCCTTCTTTATTTACGACTTTACATTCTTCAATCGACGATAAAGTATAATCAATCTCATCATCTATAAGTTCATCATCTGTAATGTAATCTTCCTCTGTTAGGATTTCATCATCAGTAAGGTCATCTTCGATGACGTCTTTATTATATGTTAGAAGGAGCGTGATGAACGTGAAGAGTGCGAGAAATGCGAGAGGTAGGAGATATAGAAACTCTTTCATATGTTCGATATATGCGAACGATGCGAAGGATGCGAAGGATGACGCGAGATGTTGGATATATAATATCGCTTTAAGATACGTAAGTGATGCCATTCTCGTAAGCATCGTGAGCGTCGCCAACATATCAAAATGTTTGATATATGTGATGGGTTTAAGGGTATAGTAAGGAATGATAGATGCGTAAGGTTCGATATATGTGATTGGAGTGATGTTTGGGACGTATGAAGAGTATGTGTCGTTTAGCATCTGGATGCTATTTAGCATATGGATTATTCCAGTGTATTCCATTGTTTCGATAGGGTTGCGATAGAGGTTCTGAAAGTTCCGATAGGGTTGCGAGGATTGCTTTGTTTGTTTGGCTTTAATGTTAATTTGAAAGCCAATAATCAATTTTTATATAAAATAGCAAATCATAGAACAAAAAATATGAAATATAAAAATATATAACCTAACACATATAACCTACATTTCTATGTTTTTGAACTTCAAGCGGGAGCGGTGGGCGCTACTGGCGCTTCGAATATAAAGGGAACTTCCTTGTGTTTCATCCAGTTCTTATCATAGTTGTCGCTACACACATATTGTAGAATAGCCTCCTCAGTCATTTTATCGTTAAATAGCATATTCATACAATAGGCATTGTATTTGAAGAGAGTTCCTATGAAATGTCTATGATAGTCTTCCATTTCATACTCTCTGTCGCTTTCACATATATCTCCGTCTTCGCCACCAATATCCGTGATGTCGTCAATCTCCTCTACGTCGATACCCAAGTTCGAAACGATTTCCATCATTTTATTAATCCTTTTCTTATATTCTATTATAAACTGTAATTGTTGGATAATCAAATCTTTCTTCACTCCTTCAATCACAGCGGCGTCCTCTTTCAATAATCCAGTTTTTATTTTGATTACCTTTTCCCTATACGATGACTCGGGTATTCTCAAATCGTCTTGTAATACATATTGGTATAATGATTTTGCTTTTTTCGCTGTTATTGTTTTCAAAAGCCTACTGTATTCGTTAATCTTCTTCTCGTTTTCAAAACTAATCTGGATATTCTTATTGTTTTTTGCGTCTTTACAAACGCAAAGCATCATCCTTGCCTTTGTACTGGCAATCTGTGAAAACGCTTCGTCGTTTGTGAAAATAACCTCACTGATAAGAGAGTGATTGAGCGGGGCGGTCATTGTTTGCTTTGGCTTTGCTTTTGATTTGCTTCGATTGGCTTTGCTTTTGATTTGCTTCGATTGGCTTTGCTTTTTGACTTGCTTCGTTTGTGTTTGGCTCTGAGTTTATTTATTAATTTTTCAAATCAATTTTTATAAAAAAATTAAAATAATAGAACAAATGAAATAAAATATAAAAAATAAATACATATATTACCCTAACCCTAACTAAGCCCTAAACATTTTTACAAGTTATTCACGAGAGCCGTGTAGTCCTCGAATTGTTCCACATCCATATTATGCCTACTGTAAAATTCTTCTATTTCGTCTTCTGCTGAAACCTTCATACTTTCAAGCATTTCTATATTAATAGTCTGATAAGTGTTTCCTTTCTTTGCTACCTTCACATTCGTTAGAGCATCCTCTATGATATAGAGTGTATCGATATACTGGTATTTATAGCCAACTGGATTGTTTGGGTTTGGGACATAGTCATCGTCATCACTTTCATAATAATCAGGGTCTATATTTGGCTTTCCAATAGCAACCCGAGACAACTCATAGCACTTCTTCACATATTTATTTTTCATAAGTTCATCAAAAGGCATCAAGATAGCATCGTGTGATGACTCTGAATCTTGAATACAAATCTTATTTTCAAAAGTTATGAAAATCGTCTCAGAGAAATAGGTCATCTGTCCCGTTGTGAAGTTCTTGCCAATCAAAGTGAAAGCGGATAACTCCATTGTCGTTTGCGAAGTCTGAGATTTATCGAAGTCTGAGGATTTGCGAAGTCTGAGGGTTTGCGAAGTCTGAGGATTTGCGAAGTCTGTTGAGGGTTGTGAATAGTAGTATCATAGACACCTTAATCATTTTTTACCAATCTATCTTAGATTTGTCCTATTTTGTTACTTGACATATGTAAAAATTGATGGCAATCCTTAACGTCATAACACAGAGCAACACAACGCTTAGCATTCCTAAGCAACAAAGCAACAAGACAAACCTGTTTGATACAAACGAAAAATCTCCTTAAAGGATAACGAGATGGCTGAGATTAATTTCTCGCTTCTTAGCGAAGTTATATTTACGAATGACAAGGCATTTAAGGACATTGACACGCCAACCGCAAAGATGTTGAAGTGTGTTTCAAAGAATGCCAGTCTAAACAAGAATATACAGATGAAAATCGACGTATGTAAGGCACGTTATTACTTTAACAAAATAACGGATATTATCAACAGCGTCATACTGAACAAGGAGTTTTTCAAAAGACAGCACATTGGCATCCCCAAGATTAATCTAACCGATTTCATTACAGAGTTTGACAAGGAGAATGAGGTGGTAAAAGATGGATTTAGAGAACTGATTGTTATACAGTATAAATTGTCGCTACATTATTATACAAAGGCAAGAGACTATGAGATGGATGATTATCTCGAAGACTGTGTCCAGTATAAAAAGGTGCTTCAAACCTTGGGATACTATGACTATTATAAAAATTATGTTGTTAGCAAACCACATTTTATAATGTCCCCTGAGAACCTCTATGAATACATTTTATAGATGCTTTGATGTGAATGGGGTGATGGTAAGGTAATATTTTATATTTTTTATTTAATAAAAGGATTGTTTAATAAAATGTTTAATAAATAAAAAACAAAAACAAGGCAAAACAAGGCAAATCAAGGCAAGAGCAATACAAGGCAAGAGCAATACAAGGCAATACAAGGCAATACAAGGCAATACAAGGCAAGAGCAATACAAGGCAAGAGCAATACAAGGCAATACAAGGCAATACAAGGCAATACAAGGCAATGGCAATACAAGGCAATACAAGGCAATACAAGGCAATACAAGGCAATGGCAATACAAGGCAATGGCAATACAAGGCAAGAGCAAATCAAGAGGGGTG
>Ga0209400_1000048_pt1 | contig 107229 bp, 162 predicted proteins | sample M_130807_EF_Meta_FD_187313 | JGI IMG/M metagenome (GOLD analysis project Ga0209400, IMG submission 187313) | Freshwater microbial communities from Lake Montjoie, Canada to study carbon cycling - M_130807_EF_MetaG (SPAdes) (version 2) | ecosystem: Environmental > Aquatic > Freshwater > Lake...
AATGTTGCTTTCATATTCTTGTTGTTTTTCAAATTGTTTTCTACCAATACATTTAGTTTCTTCTTTTGTTTCCCACAGACCACCTCTTTTATCCGGAGGTATCATATGACAATTGTGGGACTTGTCGTGTTTCATTGAATGCCCAATAATCATATCGTTAAAATGATTCCTAACTACCCAAGGACATTCTTTACAAGATTTTTTGTTATCCATTTGTTATCAGAATTTAATAAATACTCACCAACAAAATCATTCCCACGACCCCATTCATTGGGTGCGATTAACGATAATGTTAATTCTCCGGCAAAGTTATATAAAAAATATGACTTTCCAACTATCGGCTCAAAAGAAATTTTAGATTCCCATATCATTATTGATGTATTGTACTCATCATACATCTTTTCAATCTTTTCTTTTATCTCTTGATGTTCTCTATTAAAGACATCCATCATCTTTTTTGATGCCAAACTTCTAAACAAAGGAACATTAGGTAAATCAAAACCTTGACCACCGGCACTTGTTGGATATGACTTTAATTTTGCGTCGTAACCGTCTTTCTCACACCAAACAACTATATCAGGTTTCTTTCCCATTTTAATCCAAATAATTTAAATTTGACCCTTCTTCAATCATAATCTCACAACCTAATAAATCCGACAGTTGTTCAGAAAGTTTACTACTTCGTAATGAAGCGTTGGTTGTCTCATATTTTATAACAACAAATAAGGCAGGACAATCGTCCACCCATTTATCATTTTCGTCTAATTTATGTCTCCCCCACACCTTATATGATTCAATCTTTGCTCCGGGACAAAAACATTCCAACGCTTTCTCAAACATTTCTCGTTTCATACCACAAGTATAATAAAAATATTTTTAATAAAAAGTTGTTGTAATAAGATTTTTTGTATATCTTTGTCCAATATTAATAATCTAAATCATTTAAAAATGGGAAAACCAAGTTCAAAAGGAAAGTATGTAGTTAAAACGGGTCTTTACGACATTTATGTATTGGCAACAAAAAAACCGGACACAACAAAAAAACACGGATATTCAATGACCTATGATTTCCGAATCTATAAATCAGGTAAACTTGTTGAGAAAGGATTAAAATCCAAAGATGCTGCCGTTGCAAAAGCATTAACATTAGTTCCAACCAAACAAAAAGCATAATGAATTACGGAAACGAGTTTAAAAAGTTCGCAATGAGCGACAGAGGTATCTCAGGTCTTAGTTTGGATTACTACCAAAAACACATTGAGAGTGTAACTCCATATATTTTGGAAGAAAGAGAGATGAGAGCAACTCAACTTGATATTTTCTCCCGACTTATGATGGACCGAATTATTTGGGTTTCAGGACCGGTTGAGAGTCAGATGGCATCAATCATCCAAGCTCAACTTATCTTCTTGGAAACCACAGATAAAAAAGACATCAGTATGTATCTTGATACTCCGGGAGGTTCGGTATTATCAGGTCTTGGAATCAGAGATACAATGAACTACATCAAACCGGATGTTGCAACATTAAATGTTGGGATGTGTGCGTCAATGGGTTCAGTATTGGTATCATCAGGAGCCAAAGGAAAAAGAAGTTCATTAATCTTCTCAAAGATTATGACACATATGGTGTCTCACGGAACACAAGGAAATGTTCAGGACACTCGTATCAACCAATTTGAAGCGGAGAAATATAACTATATGTTATTCAAAATCTTGGCGGAGAACTGTGGGAAAACATTTGACGAGATGTATGAGTCATCAAGAAATGATAAATGGTTCAACTCGGATGAGGCGAAAGAATTTGGTTTAATTGATAACATAGTTGGATTAGAGACAAACAAATCTATGACAGAAATGATGGTTGGATTTGAAGATTTTTATAATAAAGAAATATTAAAACGATAAACTTATGAAGAAACTATTAAATTGGTTATTTGGTTACTTACCACCTAACAACTTGGAAAACATTTTAATGTAAAAAAGAAACCCTCAACTAATCTTGGGGGTTTTATCTATTTAGTATTATGAGAAACTATATAAAACTTGAATCCATTTATCCCAAAGAATTATTATTTGGTGAATACACTCTTAGACACGATATTAAACCAAATGATTTAACACCCGAAATAATGGATTTCTACGGATTAAATTTACCGGAAGACTACGAATACCCTTCAGTATCTTTATATAAGTTTAACGAGAGATTATGTGTTATGGATAGTGGTATTTTAGTGGAACATACCAATAAATTCTTTTTAGAAAACGCCAATGGTAAAATACTAACTTTTGGTTTAGGTATTGGTTATGTAATCTTTCCATTGTTAGAGGATGAATCAATTACCTCAATCACCATAGTAGAAAATAATGTTGAGATTTATAATTCCATATCACCATTCATTAAAAAATACGATACCCAAAATAAGGTCAATATTATTATTGGAGACGCATTCGCCTATCACGAAAAAATTGCAAATGAATATTTTGACATTATCTACTTTGATATATGGTCCCGAGTAAAACCTAACATTGTTGATGAGTTCAACCAATTAAAACCGTTGTACCAAAATAACTCTAATCTTATCAGATATTGTTTTCAAGATTTATTTGAAGGAGGAGTTTTATTTAAATAAAAAACCCTCCGGACAGGAGGGAATTTGGGTCTTGATAGTTTTAATATCTTATATAATAAAAAATTCTAGAAATAAAAATCTAGAAATATATTGCTCTAGTTTTTATAAATATCTTAAAAAAATAAAAATTCAGTTAGAGTAAAAAAAAAATTAACGTCTTCTTCCACCTGAACTAAAATATGGTGCGGTAAATCTTGGTGGATTATAATAATGTACCGGGTAGATAATTGGATTGTAATAATATGGTGTGTAATAATGATTAAAATGATAAACACGTTTTGGTCTTGGTTCAGGTGTTTGACGAACACCGTAAGCATATACCATAGCCTGATAACCTTCACAAGAAATTAATAAGACCAACAATAAAAGTAATAATATTTTTTTCATAATAGTTTAATTAAAAAATCCAAGTTCCGAAGTTTTTTTACCGGTAAGAGTCATTGCGACTTCTTTTAGAACGGGTTTCAAATCTTTATACGGGATACCTAATTGAGTGGAGACATTATGGATAACATCAGAACTAACCGTCAACTCTTCAGAATAATTATCATACACAAAAACAACATTATCATCGTTATCCAAAAAATAAGTATCATTACCTTCTGGCATATCTAATTCATAAAGTTCCCCTATGTATTTAGATACAATGCTAACCAATCTACTCTCAACAATTAATAGTTTCATATATATAAATATCACTAAATTTTCCATTATAAAATAAAAAATCACCAATTAAGGTGATTATTTTCCACTAAAAGTGGTATTTTGGCAAATATTTTCCACTATTCTATTGTTTTAATCGGTAAATTAAAATTCTTTTGGAACCAATCCTTAAATGGTTGATACCATCTATCACCAAAAAGAGTGTCTAATTGTTCCTTTTTACCGTTATTATCAAATTCCAACATTGGTGATTTTTCAACCCATTCATCAACCATCTTTTGATTATGATGAGACATTTCTTCACTATAAAAATAATCTTCACCATACCATCTAAATAGATTCTCATCATCATCATAATCACCAATATAGAATGATATTCCATAATCTACTTCATTACCAAAATCATCAGTACCGTATGTCCAATGAATATTATCAATATCAAACATACTGTTAATATGTTTCATCACTAAATCGTAGATTCTATCTTCTGATATTATAAATTTCATATCTATAAATATAACAACGAATCAATTTCTTTACCAATCTGTTTATAGACCGGACAATCCTGATGAGGTTCTCGTTTTCCAATAGGTGTCCCAATCACGGTCACCCCAAGTCGTTCAAATTTTTGATAGTATTTTTTTATTTTAGGGTAGGTTATTTTTTTAATACCACCCCAACCCCAAGAACCCTGAACCACGTATAATTTAGAGTTGGGAAATTTAACACAAATTAAATTAACAAGTCGTTCAATACCCAAATCATTATAACGGTCATTGGTCCCAATACATATTACAACGTTCTTAACTTCAGGTGAAATCGGGTAATTTTGAACCATTTTTATTAGTACAGGGATGTTAATACCACCTTTCCATAGTCCAACACATTTTTTTATTTTTTGTGAATGTAAATCAATATATGGAGTTTGGGAATCTCCTATAATAATGTTGGGATATGTTTGACCATATCCCAAAGATGAAAGTAGTAATAATATGAAAAAAAGTAATCTCATTATTTTAAAGGGATTTTTCCCGTAACACATATTTGAGATGGGACATAGTGAGCCCCATTTATTTTTTCCGCGTAAGGAACTCTAGCTAAATTACCTTCATTATCTCTTGGTCGTAAATCAGGTAAGTTAAAATATTTTTTAAAATCACCCCCGAACCCACATCCAATAACCGAATATAATTCCGGATAGTCATCAACCTTTAATAATCTACCATCACAAAATTTCCATCCTTTGGTTTCCCAGTTATGTGCAAATTGCATTATTGTTCCTATTTCGTATTCCATATGTTTTTTTTTATAAGTTAATTACCGTACCAATTTTTAACCGTACCATTCCATAAAATATATTTTATATCACAGCTCTCTTTGGTGAAGAATGGATAGAATCCCTCAAGGTTAGTTTGAAAATTATCCATCACAATCACCCTATCATTTTTTAAGACCAACTTTCTCTCAAAAGTTTCAACCTCATAATAAGTTGTTTTAACTCCTTTAAGAATTATTTGGAACTTACCTAATTTATTAACTCTTACAATAAATGATGCGTCCGGATAAATCTTTTTAACAACACTCCGTAACACTTTTATTTTATCCATTATTTACTTGAGACTAAGTAATACGTTATACCTTCTCTTTTGAATAAAACATTTCTTGGGTTATCTACACTTGGAGCCGTACTCCAAGATTCCGTTAAGCCTTCAAGACCATCTATCGGTTTCATTATACATTTTTTGTCTAAGAACTTAATTGTTCTTGTGATTGTTGATTCTTCCATTTTAAAAATATAACAATATTTTTAAAATAATCAATCATAAAACATTTCTAACAGGTAAATCATACTTATCCTGAAACCACTCACCTAACAATTCTCTAAAATGAGTTCTACCAACGCAAAACATATTTTGAATCTCATCCTGTAAACCCGCATTATAAAAAAGAACTTCGGCATCAACGGAATATCCAAATGACTGTTGAGCAGATACCGGTTTAATCCAACCCGGGTCTTTTTCATCCGGGATTAGTTCCCCGTAACAAAACATATCAAAATATTTGAATACCAACTTTTTCATTTGACAAAGATACAAATAAAATTTGTTATTATCCAAAAAATATATTATATTTGCCCTATGGAAAAAATAATAAACTCGTTAATAAATAATTGGACAAAGGGTGTGGATACCTACACCCACAATGGTTCCACTTGGTTAATATTTACCGATTCCAAAAAATGGGTAATTGAACTAACCGATTCTAAAACTCTGTGGTATAACTACAACTTCTTCAAACAAATATTTGAGTTCACTTCATTGGATGTTGTGGAGCATCAATCATACATCACCAAATGGGTGGAAGATAATGTTATAAATAAGGAATTAACTTATGCCACACTCTTTAGAGATGCTCGGGATAGAAAACAACAATTTGAAGACGCACTTGAAAATGGGGTGAGACGCACCGATAACTGGCTTGGTCGTGATATTTCCATCATTGAAGATACCATTCAAAATGGGATAAAAGAAACTCGTCCGGAAATAAACATTACTGAAGGTGAAGTTGATGACATCATCCAAGATGGTGTGAAACATACTGCAAGAAATAACGCTTGTGCTGATTGGGAAATTGAAGACACAATTCAAAATGGTGTGAAGGAAACAATTGAATGTGATTGGAGTATTCCTAAATATGTAATTGATGAGGTTGTTGATGAAGGTGTGAAAGAAACCATTTTTGCCTTTGTAGGTGGTTCTACTTTAGCTGAAGATGTCCTACAAAATGGTGTGAAACACACCGATATTGGTTGGCACCAATGTAATAACGTTGACGACACAATTGAAAAGGGGGTGAAGGAAACCAACCACGTTGATGTAATGAAATTTTTTGATAATAAAATGGAAGACACATTACAAAATGGTGTGAAGGAAATCAAAGCCGATTCAAGTCAAAACCCAATGGGTAATGTAGATAAGGTTATTGAAAATGGTGTGAGAGATACACAGAGTAACACGTATGAGAATGAAAGTTGGATTGAAGGTGTTATTAAAAATGGTGTGAAAGAAACAAAACAAAAAAAAAATGCGTATCTGGTTTTAGGTACTAGAGGTAGAGAACTTATTTTAGAATCACATCTTGTCATTAGAGATGGTGTGAAGGAAACCAATTACGACACAGATAACTATACTGATGATGTTAAAGAGGTAATTAGAGAAGGTGTTAAAGAAACTTCCCATCGTCAATTCCTCAAAACCTATGATGTTAAGGATACCATTCAAGATGGAACTGAACACGACCGTTGGATTTTGGATGGATGTGCCGACCCTGTTGATGTGGTTCTTGATAATGGTGTGAAAACTTCTCACCCACGTCAATATGTTGGATATATTGATGATATAATTAAAGAAGGAGAAAAAATAAATGGAACTTACGCTGGCGGTCAACGTCAAAGTGAAAAATGTAAATCCGTTGTTGAATATGGAAAACAAATTTGATATGAAAAAAATATTTACGATTTATTCGTTAATGACATTTGTCTTAATAATGTTATTAATATCCCCAATCATATTTGTATCTTCATTTTTTGGTGTGAAAGGAACCAACTTTAGTTACCGGGTGGTTAACCTGTGGGCAAAATCTTGGTTCTTCTTAATTGGTGTTCGTCACAAAATAATTTACGACAAACCTCACAATAAGAATAAACAATATGTTTTTATCTCAAACCATAAATCCTATATGGACGCACCATCAATTGCGTTGAGTATCAATCAACCTTTTAGAGTTTTGGGTCAACACGAAACATCATCAATACCTTTATTGGGTTACATTTGGAAAACCTGTGTGATTACAATTAAACGAACCGAGTCAAGTAGTCGTGTTGAGAGTATCAGAAAATTAAAATCAGAAATATCAAAAGGGATTTCAATATTTTTATTTCCGGAAGGTAAGTTTAATGATACAGATGAAACGTTATGTGATTTCTTTGACGGGGCATTTAGAATTGCTATTGAAACTCAAACACCAATCAAACCAATGTTATTGTTAGACACTGATAAACGTCTTCATCATTCAAGTTTGTTTGGGTTAACACCGGGAATTAATCGTGTTGTATTTTTAGATGAGGTTAGTGTTGATGGGTTAACAATTAAGGACACTAAAAAATTAAAGGAGAAGATATACTCAATGATGGAAGATAAATTAAAAAACCCCACCGATTAAAGTGGGGTTATTTTTTACAATTCAGATTTTAATCTTGAAAGGATTTCGTTGTTTTTATTCATTATTTTTAACTTCTTAACAACATTTACTCTGTTTTTTTTAGGTTTCCCTATTTTTTTTGATTTAGACATAATAATAATTTATATATAAGTATTACAATAATTAAAATTAATATTAGTATTCATTTGATATATTACTTTGACTTCCTAAGTTTATAATAAACAAGTCTTCCGGTAAATTGAATGTGTTTAATGTCTCTCTTAAATTTGTTCCCAAATTATATAATCCACTTTGTCTTATATTAACTTCATACCAAGAACAATTTGTTGGCTGACAATCCTTTTTAACACCAAGAACTATATCATACTGTAATTTATTTTGGTCTCTAATTACTCTCATTGACGCAATACACTCAGAACCTTCGGTATTTTTGAACGCTTGTTTGATTTTTTTACTAAAAACGTCATTAATCCATTCTTTTTCACCAACAACATCAATCCGATAACCATATGACATTATGTTTACTTGAAACAATGAATTCACAATACGAGTCAAATCTTCAACAAATTTGTTCATTTTATTACCAGAATTAACTAAATTTAGTTTATTTTCAAGTAAATCAGACATATTTAACCTAAAATCAAGTCTATATGAGTATCCTGTATCCCTTAAAAAACCAATAATACCTTCAGGAAGATGTTTCCCGAGGTATCTCTCAATAATTTTTTTTAATTCAGGTGTTATTTCATTGTGACTCATTAGTATTTCTCAATCGTTTTAACTTTATGGTTATATGTTTTTTCAAACCATTCTTTTAATAATGTCTCAAAATGGTCTCCAAATATAGATTGAATGTTTTTAAGCCAATATTCACCGTATCTTAATATTGGTAAATCTTCTTCATTACCTTCATCACCCGGAGTATCTTGATATTGTAGAGTCCAATCATCATTTTCCCAATCTTCTTCAGTATCTTCATAAAAATTTAACACATCTAAATCAACATAACGACTTTTTTCTTGAACCCAATAATCATAAGACCTAGTACCTTTTTCTAAATCAGAATAAGGTACCATCATCTTTTCAAATATGGAAAATAATTTATCGTATTTAATATTAAGGTTCATATTACCAAGTTCTACACGCCCAATATCTTGCCTTCCATCTTGGTCCCGGATTATCACAATTCATTCTTGCTCTAAAAGATTTTCTTCTAGCAGGATTATTTTTCTTAATGGTCATTCTTTTTCCGTGAGCAGATTTTCCACCAAAACCAAAGTTAACCTTAACAACTTTACCTTTGTCGTTCTTAACATACACTTTAGATTTTTTAACATCCCCTTGCATAATTTTACCAAGTTGAACTTTACGTCCCTGATATTCTGCTTCATTTATTAAGTCACCAACAACAAAGTCGGTCTCTTCAACTGAACCGTAAAAACTATCGTCTAATTCGTTGAATATTCTATTGTACTGTGATTCTGTAATTATTATTTTCATTTCTTTTTATAACTTGTCATTGTTGGTTTATTTCCTGTTCCCACTTTTGGGTCTTTTCTTTCTGCTGTTCTTTTTTGTTGTGTCATCGCCTTCTTCTCACCTTTATCGTATGATGATGCAACCTTTGGTGTTTCAGATGAAACTTTTTTTGATGGACGACATTTTGGGTAAGCTCTTCCGTCAGCATCCTTTCTTCCACAAGGTGGATGTTTCCCATCAACTTTTCTACTTACGTCAACCCATTTCTCCTTAAACCAATTACGTAAATCTTCATTTACATTCTTTGGTTTAATTCCTTTTTTTTTCATATTGATGGCAATGGCCGCTTGTTGAGCCGGACTTGACGCTTCGTTAGTTTCCTCAGATTCGTTAGCCGATTTTTTTTTAACCGTTCTCCATCCACCTCCGTGTTCTTTATACCACTTTGATGCGAATCCGTTAGCGTAAGCACTTGGATAGACCTTGTACTTAGATTTAGCCGCAGCCTTAGCTCTTGACCATAACTCCGGATTGGTAGGTTTGTTCTTACCTTCGGTTAAATAGTCCTTCAATAATTGTTCTTGTCTTTCTGTAATTATTAATTTCATATTATTTATAAATTTTTGATGGTTTAGTATGATGAATAACTTCCCGACCATTACTTGATTGGATAACATCGTAATTCTCATTCTTAAACATAATGAACATATTACCTTTATTATAGAGAATATAATTCAAATTTGGTTTATCTTTATACATATTTTTCATTCCGTAAGTATGTACCACAATATCTCCATTATCTAATTTTTCAGTTTTAGTTACCGGTTTTACTTGAATATTAAAAGGTTTTTTGCCTTCAATTTTTATTGTAATGTCGGTGGCATCATATCTATCTTTTTTATGTCCCGGAGGGTATGTCGTATATTCAAATTGATATCCTTCTTCCGTTAACATTTTAACCAAATTCTTTAACGCTTCATCTTCATTTTCAAACCCACTTTTTATTGAGTTCCACTGTATATCCAATAACTTTTTTAAAAATGTTTTATCATTCTTAAAAACATCCGATAACCATTCAATTTTATCATCACCACCTTCTAACTTCCATCTATGGTTAATTAAATTCTTAACCTCATTTTTTGTATCAAAAAAATTCATAATAGACCAATCAATATCATTACCAAGTCTTTCCCCAATAGTATGGATGTTTCTTAATCCGGATGTAAAGTCTTCATCTTCCGGTACCCAATAATCAATAAAGGCCAACTTCAAAGAGTCATTAATTTCTTTAGCATTAAAATCTTCTTTAGAAAAACTTGGTTTATCAATTTTTAATAACGGCAATAATTTATTATAAACATTTTGACTTAAATCTCTACCAAAAACAAATGGAGATTTTCCGTCAGAACGAACAAAATCTTTATGGAACGCAAACTCACCAAGAGGACCGTCAAATGTTACTTCAGAACCTTCGTGGTTTTTAACATATTCACTTTGATTAAAAATAGGTCCATTAAAATATATAACACCAATCTCTTCCGGTCTATTCTTATCCGGAAGAACACCAATACTCTTATAGTGATATTCAGGTGAAAGAACATTAAAGTCTTTTACCTTCTTAACTTCTGAGATATTGTATTTAGATTCTATATTTTCTATATTCATTACTATAAATATATTGATTTATAGATTAATTAACTAAAATAAAAAACCCCCAATTAAGGGGGTTAAATTTTACATTTCCCAAGCCGGGTTGGTAACTATCAATTTACCATCTTCAAGTCTTGGCAATTCACCTAAGTCGTGGTAGTCAGCATATTCAATATCTTCATCATAATATTTTTCACCGTCAAATATTACAAAATGTCTATCATCATCTTCTTTACCTCTTTGACTGTGTCCTTGAGCTTTATAAGAATCTTTAGTTGCTCTATCCACAGATGGTTTTCCAAAAATATCAGACCACATTCCTTCAGTGATTGGTTTAGCATCACCAAGTTTAGAGTTTAATAATTTGTTAAAATTTTCAGTAACAACTTTCATACCACCGGTATGTTGTTCACGGATTGAATTTTTTTCTTCTTCCGATAAATTATTTAATATATGTTTCATAGTATAGTTTTAATATAAATATGCTCTAACTACAAAAAAAAGGAATTATACCTTACCAAACACTTCAAAGAATTTATCTTCATTACTTTTTTCAGGTGGGAATATAAATGACCGAACGTGGAAGGTAACAAAGTCCAGCTCACAATAAGTCATCTTGAAATAATCCGTTAACTCTTTCCCATATTCGTTCTTACTTTTTTTCATACCATACTTATCATCAAAATATAAATCAATCCCAACCAAATATTTTTTAATCGGGTCAAATGTTTCAGGGTTATACATCACATTTTCTCTATATCCCGCAGAAACAACATCTTGAATCTCAGGGAACATTTTTGTAACAACATCATTGAATGTTTTTGGGATTTCAATTGGCCGGTTATAAGGACTCTCAAAATTATTAGGGTCAACAGCATTACCACTTGAACCATAAGCGCCGTATGGATTAGCGTAAGCAGTTATTTGGTTATATAAAACATCATCTTCTGTTTCCATACTATCTCTATAATTGAATTGGTAATAATCTTTCAGGTAGATATTGTTCAGGACAAACAATGGTTATACTATCAATGTAACCCGGATAATCCAATAAGTAACTCATATCCACCTCATAGGTTTCCCTATAGTTCAACACAATATACGGAGTGGTAACCTTATTGTCAATTTTGATTCTAACCTTTTCAAAATCAAATTGCATAAAACGATATTCCCCATTAACCTCACCCATCAGTTTTACAACCGTTGAGGTTTCACTCTCAGAACTAACCGAACCGGCAATCAAAAAGAACGAACCCGATGTGTGAGTCTCCGTCACATCCTTATTCACCAACTGTCGTAAATAAATTTTATCTGTATGATAATTTTTGTACTCAACTCTACAACCAACCATCAATAACACAGCAAATAATAACAATAACTTTTTCATATAACTTTTTTTCACAAAGATACAAATAAAAAACCCCACAATCAAGTGGGGTTATATTTTTTTAAGATTGAATGAATTTAATCTCAACACCGTATTGATATTCAAACCAATCTTTAATAAATGGTCCGGCATCATCTTCATTGGGAAAATAAACTTTAGCAAAGTTGTCTAAGAAACTCTTATCAATATATAATCTACCATCGTCAGAGTCATACTCCATCATAATATCACTATCATAATCATCGTCGTGACCATTAGGGTAATAAATAATGATAAAGTTATCATAATCAGATGCACTACCGATAGAACGATTTAAGTATTGAAGTTGAAGGTCCCGGAGTTTATTCTCTGTAATTATTATTTTCATATTAGTTATTCCGACACAATTATTTCATTTAATATAATAGACATATTTGGCAACCAATTTTCCAACCCATATTCAATGGATGAGATTACATTATAATAATCATCCCGGTCATAATCCCCATTTTGATAAATATTAACATAAACTTTAATACCCGAATCTGAATCAATTCTATCAACCTCAATACGATTGATGGAATCAATCTCATACAATTCATCCATCTCACCCAAACCCCAATCTTCTGACTCCTCTCTAAGATTATTTAATTCAGAGTTAATTTGAGATTGGATATGAGTTTTTAACTTTTCTATTTTATTTTCTGTGACTATAAACTTCATACAAATAAATATCAACCATTCCAAAAAAAGGGGGCGGGGGGATTGACAAACGACCGGAGGGAGTTCGGGTCCGGAAAGACATAAAAAAACCCACTCGTTAAAGTGGGGTTATATTTTTAATCATTAGGGAATGAAGTGTTTGATAATAATTTATTAGAAATAATCTTCTTACTAATTTCCTTAACATTAGGGGTGTCCAACCATTCAGGAAATTGGTTTTTCCCACCTACGTGCATCGTAATATAACCATTCTTATTATTGTTACCATTATATTCAAATGGCCATTTAACTTTAGCAAGTATTTGAGGATTAGTCGATTTATTTATAACAGATAAACTAAACTTCGGATTTTTTGCAAACTCGTGTTGTTCCTCTTTATTTTTCAAATAATAATGTCTATCAATAACCTCTTTATGTTTTTCATAAAAACGGTCCAAAGTAGATTGCATTGCATTAATCAAATCGGGCATTTTATCTCTACTTAATGTTTCACCATCTTTAAGAAAACCTCTAAAATCAAAATCATCAAATTCTTCATTTAATATTCTTTTCTCCAATTTAATATTGGATTCCTGAATATGTCTGATTTTACTATAACTCCTATTCATAATATTATTTTATTATAAATATATCGTTCCACAAAAAAGGGGGCGGGGGGATTGACAAACGACCGGAGGGAGTTCGGGTTACGTCGGGTCCGTCAATAAGATACAAATTACCTTGCAACTATACTTCTTCTTTCCCGTACTCTTATGATTATACACATATTCCACAACGCGGGGGGAATCAAAATTAATATCTTTAATTTTATCCTCAATACCTTCCAAATCATAGTTCCCATCAATGTTAATCACAAACACTCTTGGAACATTAGAAAACCTTGCCTCATCCCCATACATCATAAGATACTTACATACCTCATACGGGTCATTAATGGAAGACTCCCTCCAATTATCACCATAATCCCTCTTATACTCATTAGTGGTACTCTTGGAAACCTTTTGGTCAAACCCCTCCCCATTAATAAAGAAATCAAGACCCTTCTTCTTACCAAAGGTGGGGATAATATCAATATTACTGTTGAACATCAAATACTCAATGTAGTCATTTTTCAACGTACTAAAAATTTTTAAATAACAATACTGTTTGGTATCGACAGTGTGTTTTTTATACGAAGATTCAAATAACTCAGGATTATAAACAGATGGAAAAGTAACAGTTCTTGTTACGTAAGAATCATAGTTATTGGCAACATACGGATACTCATATTCTAAATACCCATCATTACGATACATCTCTTGGTAAACCTTGAATACCTGCTTAGCGTTCCGACAATTCTTATACTTGTCACTCAATACATACATATCTCTCAATACATCCCGACAACTTATATATTCCCAATGATTAACAATGTAATCTGTAACATCCCCAATCTTTGAAATGTCCAAAACCTCATCACCCTTACGGTTTTTCTTAACCGGAACATTCCACTTATCCTTCATAAGTCTTAAGAATTCCAACCCCCTGTTTAAGTTACCAAGTATAGACTTAACCTGTTCCCTCTCTATTCCATTCATTATATTCATATCATAAAGATAACACATTCCCCCTTTACAATCAATTTTTTTCCAGAAAATTTTTTCATATCTCATATTCCGATATACGATATGAACCCATCCGGAAATTTTCCGGATTACTATAAACAATTTCCGGATATAAAAAAACCCCTCCGTTGAAGAGGGGTCTTAATTATATATGTGAGTGGTCTAATCCGTACTTTGAATGAAGTAACTTCTTACCTTTTCTTTTTAGATGATTAAGTGATTCATCATCACCTTCACAATATCTTATTATAATGGTATCGTCATCATCAATATCTACGTGACCATTCATTTTATTCTCATCACATTCCACCGATTGTATATCGTAAGAAATATCTTCGTCTGAATCATTTTCAGTTATCAATGGTTTAACATTACCCAATGTCGATTCCAATAATTGTTTAAATCTATTAACTATCATAATATTGTTTTATATATAAATATACACAACCCCACAAATGGGGGAAATTTTTTCCCAAAAATTTTTTTAGAATTTTCTGAACAATTTACCCATAAAGTTTTTTTTAGACATACACATTGCAAAAGGGATTATCCCCCTATATGACACACAGAACCCGGAGGGGAGGGAGGGGGGATACGTCCCCCACGTACAGGGGAGGGGTATAGGGGGTTATTATGGGGAGGGGTGACAAAAAAACCCCCCTGTAAAAGATGGGGGGAGAGGGTGTATATTTAATATATCCAAATGATATAGGGAAAAGTTATCAACCTGACAGGGTGACAGTTGTTAATAACTTTATTTGGTTGTGGATATAAAGTTATCAACAGTTAATCTACGTGGGGTCTTCTGAGGTGGGTCCCCATCTTTGGCTAAGATTGATTTAAAGTCGTATGTTGTTTTCATATCTTGGGGGATGTGTTCGTATAGTTCCTCAAGGGTCTTCTCTAACTTCCTTCTTAGGTCAAACATAGTTGAGTCTTCTTGAGGGTATTCAAAGTAACCACCTAAGGCATAAGTCTTTGTATCTCTTTCATCAGGTTGGGGTTCAAGTAGTACCCTCTTCCAATAGGGGTTCATTCTTAGTCCGGAGTAATCTGATAGTTCAAAGAAGTTAACATATACATCTATCCCCGTCATTGTGTTATACTTATTCCAATCCTTAGTTAGGGACCATCCTTTAACGAAGGGGTATTTCTTTGATAATGCTTTGACTGAGATGTCTATCCCTCTATGTTCTTTATTAGATAATTGTTCCATAGTAATAAATATATTGAAAATAAATTAAATAATCCCCCTTTTTGTTTGGTGGTTAAATTTATTATTCGTACCTTTGTATCACTGAATTGGTAACCAACCCAACAGGGGGCGTACCGAGTGGTGGAAGAGTAGACTCCAACCTGCTTTATATTTTTTATATAAATCCCCCATCTTTACTGAGAATCTCATAATCAACCCTACGTGGTTTTGAAAAAATAGTGTAATGAATCCCCCCTTTTGTTGTGAATGTCATAATTTATTTATATCTTTGTACTTTGACGGTGGTTATCACCGGTAACTCTTAATATCTTAAACTATGATTATTCTTATTGTACTACTATGTCTGTCCTTTGTCCTGTTATGTTTTGGTTTCATTCAGGTATTTGTTATCCCCACTCTATCACCTGATAGTAAGTTACTTAAGTGGTGGGAGAAACATATGGTTATGGAAGACCCCTATGACAGAGGTCCGAGATAAATTCCTCTACCTTCTTTAGGGAATGGTTTCTAATGTTCATTGACATATCGGTTAAATCATTCTCTGATAGTGGGGAGTCCATATGAATCTTCTCTATGATATCCCCCATATCTACATTGGTTAGTAATAACACTTCCTGCTTTATTCTATTCCCGGACTTGAATAGTTCATATTCACAGGTACCCGAGAAGTTCCCATAGGAATAAATCACACTATATTGTGTGTCATTTTGTCTTACTTCCGTATTAAAATCATTTAGGTACATAATTGTTGATAACTTTTTTATAAATATAGTTATTAACATTTATGTTGTACATACTCTCAGGGGGGATTGTTAATAACTTTTTATGTTAAAATTCTTGATTTTGACAAAATGTCAGTCTCTTTTCACGATGGGGATAATCTTTTTCCCCACTTTTACCCCCATTTAACTTACACACTCTACCACTTTTTACCACCGGTTATGGTCCTGACGCTATGTAGAACGTCACTTTTTCCCCTCTGTAGGGGTCTGTAGGACCAATAAATTAGGTATATACGTTTCCCAGTAAATTATGTAAGTAATGGTACATTACGCGTGGGAACCGTTAGGTGTTAGAAAGGTATCTTCAACGACCACTTTAGTGGGGTATAATTAACCTCTAATGAACGAACTTAACGATTCATATATGGGACACCATAGAGACACAAAATACCATTAAAAGTTATCTTTCATATCAACCTTGTGAGTTTTAAACTGACTACAGTGATACAAAACATAACTTATTATAACATCCACTAATGTTCATTTAATTCCATTGTTCATTGCAAATGAACATCTATTAATAATGAACACCATACGGATTACTAATCGTGTCTGTAGTTTGTCCCCCTTCTTAATGGGGGGACGAAGTCCCCAATATAATGGGGGGAATATGTATACATTATTGAGTTTTTTATACATATGGAAGTTGACGTGTATAAATAAATGGATTTCTTATACATATACGTATTTATCCGTATATATACGAAAATGATACGATATATATTATATTATACATTATGTGGTATATTGTGGGTTTTTGTATATTATAATGTACAAGAAAATAGTAAAGGATGAAACTATGAGTGAATTCCGGAGTGAAACGTAGGACTATGAACGAATAGATTTATCGTTTAGTATTTTTCTATATATTGAGTGTAACCTTTTACTCTCCTGTTCTATCACATCTTCCGCCATAAAAAGAAGTTGTTTTTCCTCCTCTGTCTCAAAACCTGTTCTTACAATACATAACGCCTCTAATAATGTTAATTCTTCCATAGTGTTAATTATAAGTAATTCCCCCCGGTTAATCAATAAAATGTTTTATCTTTGTATGATATTTATATTGATATGAAAATGATTATAAGTGAAAGTAGAATGTATAATGTGTTTGTGAAATATATTGATTCACAATATGACTTATCATACAATATTAAAACCCGAGAATTTATAGATAAAAATAATAATATCTTTGGATATGTTGGGGGAGGAGTATTTTATTATGGTGGTTTATCTACGGAATTAAACTTGGAAGGGTTCTTTGGTAATAAAACAAATAAGATGTTAAAAATTTATTTGAGAGATAAATTTCCTGATACACCTATATACTCTATTGAATAATCCCCACGCTTTATGAAATTGATTATAACTGAAAGTAGAAGAAATGATGTCGTAACCAAATGGTTGGATAGGAAGTATAGTAATTTAATACCAAGACAATATAGTGTATTTACCTCATTTGATGATGAATCAGGTAATAGTGTGTTTTCATATAGTTACGGAGATATTACAATTGTAAGTCCTGACCTACAATACGATTTATTTAATATGTTTAACTTAAAAAGATATGACTTAAATCAAATCATTAAACCTTGGGTTGAACAAACATATGGTATAGATGTTGATTTGGTTCAGTACACTACTTGGCATTGTAATAACTGTGGTATGTATCATCCTACTAAACATCATATTATAGAATAATCCCCACGCCTTATGAAATTAATAATAACTGAAAATAAAATGAGTAGTGTTGTAACCAAATGGTTGGATAATAGCTATGGTGATTTAAGAAAGTCCGCATCTCCTATGAATTTTAGATTCATCCACTACAAAGATAAAAATAATCAGACCGTCTTTTTGTTTAATCGTGACACCGGTACAGTTACCATAACTAATAAATCGGTATACCATTATTTGAAAGATATGTTTGGTCTTAGTGGTTATGAGTTAAATGTTATCTTAATCCCTTGGTTTATAGAAAGATATAATCTACACGTTGAGAAAGTCCAATATAGTGACTTACATTAATCCCCACGCCTTATTATGAAACTAATTATTACAGAGAGTAAATTTTATAAGATGTTCGCCAAGTTTATGGACGACTATTTCGGTTTAACATATAAGGCCGTTAAGAAAAAATATTATGATGTTGACGCAATTGAATATATCTTTACAACCAAAGATGGTGATACGTTTGGTAGGTCATTTGAAAATGATACTTTCACGTATAGTTATGATAAGTATATTATAATTGATTCTTTCTTTGGTGATAAAACAGATGAACTATTATTACAATACCTTAATGATAAATTTGGAGATTCTGTTAGAATTAGAAGAATATCTTAATCCCCCACGCTTTATGAAAGTAATTATAACTGAAAGTAGAATAGAAGAAATAATACAAAAATCCTTATCCATCGTATTTGGTGGGTTTGAGGATATAACTTGGAGTTGGGCCGACTTTAATTGTGGTTGGGGTGTTTGTTGTGATATATATGCCGTTGGATTTGTTTTACCTAATACTGACCACGATGAATATATCTTTAAGTTGGCTGATGGTAAACACTATGATGATGATGGAGATTACCCGGAAGAAATGAAAGGTGAACTACCTGAAGAATGTTATAACCAACCTGATTTATATGACCCCCGATTTGATACAATCGTATTCTATGAAGAGTATGCTGAGAAATTGGAAAACTTCTTGGGTCCGTTAGATAAAGTTAAAACCCCATTGTTAAATGTCCTAAATGAAATGTTTGGTATGGATGCTAAGGTAATTATTGTTATATAAGGCTCAGGACTTATATTGTATCTTTATAAGGTTTAGACCTTATATTACACATTTCGGTAATATTCGTGATTATTACACATTTTGGTAATAATAACTATTTTCCGGTTCCTTTTTTGATTAAATTAAGACAGTCCGGTGGTATGTTTTGGAATGTTACCATATGTTTTGATACGGACCCAAAATGTTTATCTTTATACCACTTAACATCCGGAATCATTCTTGTATTTATTTCCCATATATCATCATCATATGTAGAATCAAACCAAGCTCTTTTGTTTGTGGAGTTTGTTGCAAATATTGCTGGTTGACACTTATATCCATAACCCACATAAATCTTATAACATTCCCCCGTTTTTGTTCTTAATCCATCTCTAAGTATATCCTCCCTGAACATTGGATTTGATTTGTGTATAACAATATCGTTTGGAGTTACTTCTTTTCCCGCAGGTGAATATAATTCGTTCTCTATTAATATCTTTATTGTGTTAATTAATTTCATATCTTACTTATTGATTAATATCTCAACCAATTCATCAAGTATTTGTCCCGGTAAACTTTCATATTTAACATAATAGTCGCCTAAGTGACCATTAAACTCATCCTCATATCTACTAATATCTACACTCGTTAGACCTAACCATTCTATTTGATGTTCCTCCCCATCTTCATCACTATAATGAAGTGGTTCTTCATCTATTTCTGTCATACCAAACCCACTAGCATCACCTAATTCTCTCACTCTTTCTTTAATGTAGTTGACCTTATCAATCTCCTTTAAGTAGGGCTCAATCATATAATAATTTCCCGCCAATTTAATGGCGTTGGAGACTCCCATCTTATCAATCATTGTTCTGATGGTGTCTTCCTTTTTATCTTCACTGATTAAGGTGCTAATTCTTTGTATGTTTTCTATTAGGTTCATTTATAATAATTCTATAATATCTTTAACAATATCGGTTTTATCTCTCCTGTCACCTTTATCATCGTAAACACTTATAATATGTTTGGCAATATCTTTGTTTTTAACATCTTCTTCTTTAGATAATGGGACGTACTTATTCCAATCATTCTCCATATCTAATCCACCCCAACCTTTCATTTCTTCAGTGTCAGGTAAATCTTCTTTATCAAATTTACCACCCTCACCTTGTCTCATTCTTTGTAACTTACCAATAAGCTCAGTTTCTTTTTCTTTTGTATGTTTGTGGTTCCCACTTTGTAACCCTTGAATGATTTGGTCCATAAACCCTGTCCATCTCTCTGTATTACCTTTTCTTAATAACTCCTCTGATTTATCAGAATCTTGAGACGGCATTAATAAGAATACGTTAGGGTATTGACTTAATAATTCTTTCACTCCATCATTGTAAACGTGTCCCCCACCAAAATCTAATATTGATGGTGTATTGTATTTATTAAAGTCCGGTGATAAAACATATTTTACCAACTCAAACTCTTTTCCATCACCATAACCAAACTTCTCTTGTAATTTGTCAAGTATTACATACTCAACACCAAGTTGTTTTGATAGTTCTTCAGCAACGGTTGATTTTCCTACTGTTGGTGGTCCAATTAAGATGATTCTATTTGTTCCGGAATAACCTTTTTGTTCTTCCTCAACAAGTAATCCCATCATTTCTTTGATTCTATGTATATTCTCGTGTAAGTTCATATTATTTTTCTTCCGGTAATTTAGTATCTTTGATAAACTTCTTGTGTGAATCTTTATACGATTTTTGGGTTTCATCATTCACATCTTTGGTGTATTGCCAATTCCAATACAAGTCATCGTTTGGTTTGAATCCGTAGAATCTATGAACTTCTTTCTGAACTTCAGTAACATTCTCACCATTCCAATTCTGACCAACACAAATAAATCCGGTCTCAATATCCTCAACAAGATTTGATTCCCCCAATGTTGCGTGTCTGTTCTCAATCCAAGTCAATCTCTCAATTAAGTTCTGATAGAACATATTGGTTTGTCCCCATCTAATTGAACTAAAGAATATAACTGTATCAGATTCAAACAACTCTTTGGATATCTTCCATAACTCATCCTTTGGATTGTTATAACTTGCCCAACATCTGTGGTCTCCGGATGGATTCTTTTTCTTATCTTTGAGCATCGCTTTAAGTAACCCACAGCTGTTCCCATCTTTTCTTGATACATTCCCCTCACAAGGAACTATATTAAGTTCTGACACATCAATTAACACTGAGTTTTTTAACTCATCGTTAAGATACATTGCAATCATTTTTGATTTTGGTATATCAATATCTTCCTTATCAAATTGGAATCTATTGGAACAACTTAAGATTAAAACTTTCTTTTTCTTTTTAAGAATGTCTAAGGTAGTTTTGATTGATTTCCACGCATCGGATTGAGCCATCTCTTCCGAAATCATCATTTCCCTTATTCTTTGTATGTTTTCTTGTAAGTTCATATTAATATCTCCAACTTTCATCATCAAACTTAGTTTTATTTAATGTATCTTTATAATTTGATTCTTCTGTAAACCCTCCTCTTTCATTCACCCAATTATTAATATATTCAGGGTCACTATTAATATATACATTTCCTGTTGATATATTTTCTAATTTTGATTTAATGTTTTTAATCTCATCATCATTTAATGTTGTCTCTGAACCAACAACCCCATTTTTAATTCCTGACCCCGGTTCAATAGGATTAAATAACACATCCTTTATTTTAATGTGTTGTACTATTTTTTCATTCCACGGTTGTGAACTTCCACCAATATTTGTTTTACCTAAATTTCTTGCGTTATTCCAATGTTTTATTTTATCTGCAAAAGTTTTTACTAATTCGTCAATTTTTCTATAGTAATGTATAAGTATTGTTTTATTTAAATTATTGTCGTTTTCACTAATTTCTTTATATATCTCATACTTTATTGGTGAAAATTTATTTAAAAATTCAGGAGGAAAATTAAGAGAACCAATCCATCTTCTACCACTTTCATCTGGTTGACTCATAGCGTCGGATGTTGAATCAAAAACTAATTCACCTTCTATTTGAAATAGAACTCCTCCTTTTGTATTTATTCCTTTTAAATTAGATAAAAAATCTTTACCAATATATGTAAAAGTTGATATTGGTTTTTCTTTACCAATAATAGATTTAATTTGGTCTATACGTGAAATATCAGTTATATGGAATGTTGTTATTTTTTCTCCACCATACAAATAATCAATAATACTATCAGTTAAAGGTATATTACCACTAAAGATTTGGTCCCTAATATTACTTTGATTTGAAAGGTCTTCATTGATTAAACCCATCATTGTTCTAATCCTTTGTATGTTTTCATTTAAGTTCATAGTAATAAATATCTCGTTCTTTGACATATTGTTATAATCCGTATCTTACTGTACCAGCGGTATATATTGTTGATATCTGAGCAGCTGTTAATGTTTGATTATACACTTTAACTGTTGATATGTTTCCATTAAAATACGCATTACTTGCAGCTCCATTTCTACCAATGTTAACCACACTACTACTATCATTAATAATATTACCAGGATTTACTGAAGATGTATAGGTTTGAGAACCATCTAGATATGTTGTAAAATTCGTACCATTAAAAGTCATTGTCATATTATGCCAAACATTCGTGGATATTGACCCTCCCGTAGTAGTATAGATACCAGTACTTGTATATAAAACAGAAAATAAACTTGATGTACTAACAGCAAGACCCCAACCACCTGAAGTACCTCCAAATTTTATAAGGTAATTGGTCCCACTTTGTGCCGAACTTATTTTAAACCAAACACTAACTGTTAAATTAGTTGTAATTGAAGATATATTAGTATATGACGTTAAATCTATATAATCATTTGACCCGTCAAATAAAAATGACCTTTGACCATCTCTTGATAAAGCAACACCATTTGTTAATATTCCGTTAGTATTATTCCCACTAATATCGTTAGCAGTACTTGCCGTCATTACCTGTTTGTTTGTATTATTACCATCTAAATATAAAACTAACCCATTTGTTGGTATGAATCTTTGAAGTCCTGCGTAGTAATTTTGTAATATTTCTGCATTTGAAAGTGCTCTTTCATAAACTTGTAAACTATACACATAACCTTCATAATATAAGTTAGGAATATGTGTTGCACATAAATTTTGGTTATCAGAATTTAATGTTTGTCCTGACAAATTTAATGAACCTGTTGTAGATGTGGTATTAACATATAAAGTATGGACTCCGGTAGTTTTATTAAAAATACCCGCCAACATACAATTACTACCCATAGTTATAGGTAAACTAACATTTAATAGTGTGTTTGATGAACCTCTAACTTGAAAATATGCGGTTGTAGAGTTTTGAATTGTTAACTGTATTAACTCAGTAATTGAATTTCTATACGAGTATACAACTCCCGGAGGACTTACTGGCGTATTTGGATTTATAAAACAAATAACAGTTAATTCAGTTGGATTAGAAATGGGAATATTACTACCCACATTTACATAGGCATTACTACCATTACTAAAATATAATCTACCACCATTTGTTGAGTCATATGGAGCACTATTAGCGATTGAACCTCCACCAGCCGCCCCACTCAACTCAGCAATTGCACTACCGGTTTTAGGATAACAAGACACAATTCCCATATCCAAATAAATTGTCAAACCACTTGTGACAATATTTGGCACATCCACATTAAGACAAGTACCTGCACTGGGGTTGTCTTTAAAATAAGTTAACGCTTGCCCTATTGTTGTATTCCCACTCCCACCTAATTGATTGGAATATGTTATTAATTCTGAATCATTTGCCGCAGCATAAAGTGTTGGACTACTAGCTCCATTGGATTTGTATATTGTATAACCACTAACATTAGGTGTTTTACCATTCCAAAATCCGGTAACTGAAGTTAATCCATAACCGCCTTGATTAACTCCGACGGCAAAAGACCCTAACCTAATTGTGTTTATTGATGTTAAGACGGGGGAATATTTAATTACGTTTGCCATACTATAAGTTTATATAATAAATATAAAAAAAAAGAGAATATTACTTCCTCTCGTTTAATTTTATCTACCTTCATATTGCCATAGAACAGCATTACAATAACTATGGACCGCACCTTCTGTCATATTTGTCTTGTGACAATGTTGAAGGTGGATTGGATGGTCTAAAAACCCTTGCGGAAATAAACCCCAAGTAATTGGTTTTTTTGTTATCCTTTCGGGTGCACCTTCATATAATGTTTCACCACAATACATACACAGATTGTTCTGTTCCTTAATGTATTGTAGTCTAACTTCCCTCCGTTGTGATGGTGTTAATTTTGTATAGTCCGTTGGTAAATTCATAAAGATTTATTTTGGTAAATTAAAATAATATTGTATCTTTGTAATCTAATTAAAATAATCAGTTATGTCAAATACTATGTCAGTTGATTCATCAACATTCTCAAGATTAAAAAAAGAGTATCAAAATGCTGTGGCTAATTCTAATAACACCTTCATTTTTGATGGTAATGAACTTCTAACCACCTACGCAAAATATCTAATCGAGTACTTAACCCCTATGTTTAAATAAAATGGATGATTACCACGCAATTTATGTAACAAAAGTTCTTCGTATTATTAAAAAGTATATGAAAAAACATCCTATAACCGGAATGGTTGAAATGCCTCAGTGGTTTCAATTTCATTATAAGGTTAAAGGGGTTAGATTTAAAAACGATTGCTATTCTTGGAATAGAGTTCTTTATGTTAATATTGAAGTGTCAGACAAATATTGGAGAATATTAAACCCTATCTCAGGAATTTCAGGATGGGGTCATTCACAATATTATATGTGGTCATCAAGAAGAAGAAACCAATATATTAGAGATTATGTGAAAAAAGATGTGGAAAAATCAATTGGTTTATTTACAATCCCTATTAGAGTAGAGATTGGAACAATTAAGATGGTGGGAGAATAACCCACCATTTTTGTTCTTTGACATATTGTTATAAGTTGTGTCTTTGTTTACCCGCATTGTAAATAGTTAAAACTTCTGAAGCCGTTAAAAGATTCTGATAACTTCTAATTACTGACATATAACCTTTAAAATAATTAATACTTGAACCACTGTCTCTACCAATATTAACAATTGTACTACCACCATTAGTACATAGATTACCCGCATATGTTGATGATGTAGCAACGACAGAACCATCTAAATAAAGAGTATAAGCACCCGCATAATCAAAAGTCATTGTCACATTATGCCAAACATTTAACGATATCACACCCCCTGCACCACTACCACCACCAATATAACTACCGGCAGTTGTATAAAAACTATAATAAAGACCCGAAGAAGAAACTCCAATTGACCATCCCGCAGATGTTGCTCCATACTTTATAATTGTATTTGAACCAACCGGTGTTGTATAAAGTTTAAACCAAATACTAATACTAAAATAACTACCTTGGTATGTCAAATGATAAGGTGACCCACAATCAATATAATTATTTACACCATCAAAAGAAAATGATGTTCCGGCTTCTCTATGAGCAAGACCCATACCATTCATTAACGAACAATTATTAAGGTCAAAACCCATATCATATGCGGTAGTTGGAGTTATTACCCTTGTGTTTGTGTTTTCACCATCTAACCATAAATTTATAGTATAAGTATTCCCATTAATAAATCTTTGAAGTCCTGCATAATAGTTTTGTAATATTTCAACAACTGAGAGTTGTCTGTTATATACCATAACATTTGCTATGTTACCAACCATTGCTTCGGTTGAAACTTCGGAGGATAATTTATAACCAACCGCCGAATCTAAAACACCCCCTAATGTAACTAATGACGCACCCAATTGTACACCATCAATATATATATAAGCATTTAAATTATTGAACACCCCAACCATATTATACCAAACATTATTTGTAAAAGTTTTAGCTCTCGACAATACAAATGTACTACCACCCATTTTAAAAAAAAACTCAGCATTTGACCCATTTTTTCTAATACAAGCAATTTCATTACCAACCGTCATAAATCTCATAATTGTATTGGGTTGAGAAGTAAATTTGAACCAAGCAGATACTGTAACACCAGCAGTTAAAGTCATTGCTGTGGAACCGGTTACGTGTTGATTATTTGAGGCAGCAAAAACTAACGAACCAAAATTACCTGAATCATATGTTGGCCCTGTATTAACAAATGTTCCATCATTACTATTTCCACTTAAATCTTTCCAAGTAGAACCTCCTTTAGGATATGATGGTGTAAATCCCGCGTCTAAATTAAGAGTTAAACCACTTGCAACAATATTTGGATAATCTGTATTAACACAAAGTTTATCTGTTGATGTATTAAAATAATTCAAAGCATCATATTCTGTAGTTATACCAACACCACCTAATTGAGTCGCGAAATAAATTAAATCACTTAGAGAGTTTGAAATATACATAGTCGGAGTACTTGTTCCATTACCAACATACACAACAGCACCATCTCGATTGCTTGGTGATTTTCCGTTCCAAAAACCTGTTGATGATGTTAAACCATATCCACCTTGATTAACACCAATAGCCCCATAGTTACTACTAACTATTATAGGTAGGGTTGATACCACCGCATTTAAACAAATACCTTGTACACTTGCAGTACTAAGAGTACTAGCGTATAAAATATTGTTTTTATAATAATAAAGCCCAGTTAACCCACTAGCACAAAACGCATTTTGGAAAACACCTGAACCACTAAACAACACAACGTTATCCACTTGACCGGGACAAGGAGTTATACCCACAATAACTTTGTTAGTAAAAGTTGCATTCCCACCAGTATTTCCTGTTGCAGAATTTATGTCAGTAGCACTAATTGTTGCCACATAACTATTACAAAATGTAGTATTTTTAATTGGATACGCCATTATTCAATAAGAAATGGTGTTGACCACTCTAATGTAGATAGAATATCTAATATCTCATCATAGGTATAAGGACCTTCCTTTGTTGTTAATGTTGAAACACATTCCGGTGTTTCACCATCCCATTTAACAAACGTTTTGGTTTGGTCAACGGATTTTCTAACTGTTTCTTCAGATGTTTCTAATACTTTAGTAAAATCAATCTTGTTTAATTCTGATATGTTGAATATCATAAATTGTCTGTTTTCGTAATCTTGTGTCATAATATTATCCTATATTTGCTGCTGTTATTCCTCTAACACCATAGTCAGGGAAATGTTTTTTGAAGAAGTCCTGAATCGCATATTTAAAGTGTCTTGACGCATAACCATAAGGTACAAATTTCACTAACATATCTTCTAATGAATAATCCCACCATATTTGCTCATTCTTTTTATCATACCTCATTAAATATTTATTATCGTTCTTGTCATTAAATAATACTATTGTATCATCATTTTCACTATAAGCATTTATCTCCATACTTAAAAACTTAATCATAATTTTTTGCCACTTTGGATATTCCTCTTCATACTCTTGGTCATAACGTTCCCTTGAGATATGAGCGTCTTTACCTTCGTCCATTATTGATTTGATTCTATCTATGTTCTCGTATAAATTCATTATAACTTTATTCTGTTTATCACACACAAGAAACGAAACTAGTAACAGTTACAACTTGACCATTTTCATTTGTTACTGTACCATTATCACCGAAACCACAATTAGTTTCACTTAAAACCCCAAATCCTGTGTATGGTATTGTTAATTCTGGATTAGTGAATAGGTATGAACCAACAACTATTGTTTGGTCATTAGAATAAAATGTTACCGGAGTCTCATCACAACAAGTTACATATGAAGTGAATGTGTATACTACTGTTGGATAACTATTCCAAAATCCGTTTGACGATAACCAATTTGAAGCATTTACAGCAGTAGAAAATGTTTGTGGATTACCGTAAACTCTTGAAACAATTTGAGCCCAATTAATAAATGAGCTGGGTGTTAAATCACTTCTATAAAACCCAACTGAAGCATAAACACCCGATATAGGCGTTGGTTGAGTATTTCCCGAAACAGGTGCCGCAATTACATAACCTAACTCTTCATCAGGTCCGTTCCACCAAACAACACCACCACCCAAATCACGAGCGCCAATTGGGCCAATGGCTAATGTACCAACTTGAGTTGCAGAAGCAATTGGTGTTAATGAAGGATTATACGCGAAAGGTCTTGCTCTTGACATAGTTATTTAATTTTATTTAATTTTATTTTATCTTACCCAATACCATATTATTCCCGGATTTGGCATACAACCTTCAACACCACAATTACCACTAATCCAAGGTGCTGGGTTCCAACCCCCATTAGTAATTATAGTTCCCCACCATTCAGAGTTGTAAATATATGAAGTTGTTAATATACCACTATTATTACCACCACGGTAAGGCATTATTTGTTCAATACTAGAACTACCATACTCCCAAGTACCAAATTTAATATCAAGAGTAATACTTGTTTGAGTGTTAGCTGTATGAACAAACGAATAAGATTGAGGTGCTGACCATATACCACCAAATTGGTTTCTTTCGTAAGCATCTATCATATATTGAAACGTTAATCCGGTGTCTTTAATATAATCAGCATAAGCAACTATTGAATAGTTTTCACCATTTATAACAGGATTAAATTCATTTAATAATATAGAGTTTTCGTATGTCCAATCGTGAGTATCTTGATTTGTAACTAATAATGTCCATCCACCTCCATCTGTTGTCATATCAGCGTATATTTGGAATGGTGTTCCACCACTAATATTACCATTTACAATCCAATATAAACCATCGGTTGATGCTGAAAAATTTGTTTTAATTTGAAGAGCATTATCACCCGCAGTTTGTGGTGTTGTACCATCTTTATATGAATGCCAATAACCGTGGTCGGTTAACCAAACACCCGCTAAAGTAGCGTTTGAAAAAGTTTGATTAAAATATTTGTTCACTAACGCAATAAATGTTGAGTCTTTAAATGGGTCGACTTGGTTTTTGGTTCCAATAAATTTAACTGACGCAGTTAGGTTTGAACCCAATAATGTATAACCTTCAGGTACACCATAAGTGGATGTGTTTAAAATTTCCATTGTACCAATGGTTCCCGGACAAAATGCAGGATAAATGTTTGTTAAACTAAAAGTACTTAATCCACTATTCCCTGATTCCGGAGTTTGGTCTATGTCATTATTCCAATAACCACCATTTACTCTTATCCATACTTTAGTAGAACTACAATTTATTACAAAATCAACAATATCGTTGCTTACCCAAGTTGGTAATCCCGATACTTCAACGGTTCCATTTTTCCAATAATGTCCAGCAACATCAACACCAATACTTTTATCATCATTACCAGGATAACCTAAAGGTCCTTCATAATTCATAGATGATTTTCCAAAACCTATGAAAGCGGGTTCTCCAGGAAATGGAGAAGGGGGTTCTTGGTATTGAACACTAAACATAACTTTATCGTTATTATTTATCAATGTATTACCTAATACTGTTTGTTGTTTATTGGTGGGTTGATACGCAATTTGGTCAGAAGATAATATAATACTACTTCCTTTATAAACATTACTTAATGTTAAATGTCCATCGGGAGCCCCACTAAATAATGGAGTTGGTTGAGTATTTCCCGAAACAGGAATTGCAATAACATATCCTTGCTCTTCATCAGGACCATTCCAAAATTGAGGTGAATCGGTAAATCCTGTTATTGGAGCACCAACGGCTAAATCACCAACTTGTATAGTACCACTTATTGGGTCTCCCGGATTATATGCGAATGGTCTTGCTTTAGACATAATTGTTTTATTTATCTATAAATACTTCTTCAATTAAAATAATTGTGAGTTTTAAAAATATATTGTATCTTTGACGTATGAAATTACTTGATTTTTTAGCCGTTAGATTGATTAGTAAAGACACTGCGAGTGCTGTGAAAGTGTATAATGCGTTATATAGCCAACCTCGTGTGGTATATAAACCTCAACCACAACCCAAACCAATTGTTAAAGTTGTAGAGAAAATTGTTTATGTTCCCGCACCTGCTCCGGTTGAACCTAAACCATCTCCAAAACCTGTTACTAAGAAAGAAGAATTGTTAGAGTCATTACAGTACCTCAACAATAAGAAATCTAAAACCAAACAAGATAGAGAGTCTATTGATATTATTAAATCAATTTTAAAGAATATGAAATAATATTCTTTTTGCATTCCACTACGCATTGTGTAAAGTTATGCAAATGAAATATAATAAAAAATGTCCGTTATTAACGGACATTTAATCATAATCGTGTTTAGCAAGTATATAAACTTTATCAGCCTCTATTCTAATCCTATCTTTAAACCACCACCAAATAACTCTTTCAAGTTCTTCTTCACTAAATGAAAATACTTTTAATGGTAACCACACATCTCTATAAACATACACAGCATCATTATTTTCCAACCATTTTAATACAATTTTACCGTCTTTATTTTTAAAAGTTATTCTATGATTACTAAATACAGAATCTTTATTTAAATCAACATCTTCACGAGTCAATTGATTTATTTTATCATCTAATATCTTATATGCTAATTGGTATCTTTTATTCTCTGTTATTAGTATCTTCATAATTAAATGTAATCATTAGTTATTTGAGCAACTTCTAATCCTGAATTTTCTTCAAACCATTCCTTGAATACCGGTAACCATTTGTCACCAAATAAAGATGTTAATTTTTCACCAACCGAAGGATATACTAACAATAAAGGACATTTATAATTATGTAGGTGTCCGTAACCCGCAAAAAATTCATCTTCCGGACCAGCATTGGCATTACACCCGTAATAGATATAAGAGTCTAAATCATTAATAAAAAAAACAAGGTCACCATACCTATCAACATCTTCTTGATAAGAGCCGTGTCTTGTGTTTTCATTCCACCCATAATCCGGATAATATGTATCATCCAAATACTTACGGATGATTTGATTAACTCTATTCTCAGATATTATTATTTTCATTTTTCATCATTTTACCTTCTAAACCCCAATCTGAAGCGTATTCATCAAGTTCAAGACCAAACATAGGGTTAAGTTGAGTCTTTATTTTCTTTAACGTATAACTTGGACTGTGAGTCATTTTACCGTCAATAAAACCAATATGTATTTTGGTTCTACTTATAATATTTTCACCTCGTTTGTTCTCACCACTAGCCAATTGAATTTGTTTTGTTTCAAAGGTCACTTTTCCCACCATAGGAAATGTAGTGAGAATATACTTCTCAATTAAATCATTTCTTCGTTCTTCTTTAATTAATATCTTCATTAGTTTAATAATCCTTTATTTACGTGTTGGATAATATTAACCGGTAATTCAAATTTATCAGAAAACCATTCTTTAACCAACATTTTAACCTGATATGGTGTATAACTAAAATATATAATTGGTTTTATCACATCATCACAAATATATAATATCCCTGACATATAAAGCATTATCACACCATCCCCATTACGATATTCAATACGTTTTTTCTCCCCCATTGAATCGGTCACATAATTTACATCCTCATACATACCGGAGAACTCCTTATCCAATTCCTGTTTGGCTAATTTGTCCCTTTTATTTTCAGTTATTACTACTTTCATTAGTTTCTGTTTCCAATATTATTTAATCGTGAGTTGTAAACACTTCTGTATTTACTTTTGAGTTCATTATCCGGTAATTCTTCTAATTGATTTCTTCTATGTAATGTTTCCTTATCTAAATAATCAATCATTTCTTCTCTACTAATATTATCCATATTAATCATCTGATAACATTTATTGAAATTGTCGTTAATTAATGTTTCATCAATTTCAAATTCAGGATGTCCCATTTCTTGTCCAAATTTGGTTGCGTATTTCTCATCATACCATTCGGTAATTACATTAAGAATAAAGGGTTGTCTAACCTGTAACATTTTGGATAAAAATTCAATCTCATTTTTATCAACATATAAATCACCAGCAAAAAACTTTTCTTCATCACTTTCCTCATCACTAAAAAAATATTTTGCCTCCATAACCAATCTATCACCTTTACACCACTCCTCACTATAATTTCCGTAATTATCTTCAGGCGGTGGAAGAACTCTTGATGTCTTTGAGATAAGTTTCTCCATATGTTTTATGATAACAGATTCAGCATTAACCCCACCTTTAATGAATTTTCTACTAACCTCTTCTCTTAATATTTTTTTAATTAAATCTTTCATTATTTACCGTTCTTAATTATTAATTCACCAAGTACCTCAATTAATCCAACCAACTTTTGGAATTCAACTTGTTCCATATTAACATCCTTAGACAAACCACACAGCTTATCAAGGTGTTCTTTGAATTCTTTTTTAGATTCGTTGATATCAAACTTACCTTCAGAAGCTTTCTTATAGTATGGTAATTTAACTCTAAAGTGGTGATAGGTTAACATAGATGCTCCACCCTTTTCTTTTGCGTTCTCAGTAATCTTTGACGCTCCGTCAAATCTCTTTTGAGCAAACTCCTCAAACTTGGATTGAGATTCTTCTCTTAATATTTGTTTAATTAAATCTTTCATAATATATAAATATCCGGTAAAATAAAAACCCCCACGTTTGTGAGGGTTATTGTTATCTTATATCAATTTCGGTGTATTCATCATCGGCACCGTCATATTCTTCCTTTGTAGATTTGATTAAAACATACCCATTATCGGCAACATAATCCAACACTGCAACCTCATTCTCTGTATTAATCTCCATAGCAATATACCCCACAAGTTCTCCATCCGGAGTCTCTATCTTTGCGTAATTAAACTCTGTCATTATAATACTTCAGTTAGTATTCTCCATTCTACTAATTGATTCCCATCAAAGGTTACCTCAACCGGTTTTCCCTTTAGTTTATCAACAGAGTCTACCTTAGCCTCCTTTAATAACTTTGAAACGTATCTCATTATTTCAGAGTAATGTACATCTCTCTGCGATTCAGTCCATTGTGTGTTTTCAGTCCATTTTATTTGTTCTGAATCCCAATTGGCTCTTGTATCTCCAACACCCCAACTTCCATTACCTAATGTAACGTGAAGACCTAACATCGCTCCTTGATAACCACCAAGACCAAAACTTACCGACTCAATTTTTCCTAATTTCTTTTCCATTACTCTATTGATTTACTTAATTTATCTATATACTCCTGAGCATCTTTCTCAATAAGATATACCCTCATATCATTCATAGCTTTTCTCAATCGTCTTGACTTATCACTAAATGGATTGTGATACATCCAAAATGAAATTTCCCAAGCAGGTTTACCATCAATATGAGCTTTAGCGTATTCCTTGTCTGAGAATTGTAAAGTACCTTCATTTGTTGTTGGATATTTTGGACTATAATAATCTACAAAACATCCACCCATTCCACACATAACTTCTCTTGTCCAAAGTTCTTTATCATTCTCTAATGACCCAATAATACGATTAACATATTTTTCGTTAATCTCCTTCATAGTCAGATTCTTCATATCCTTCACTTTTTTTAATTGATGTAGGTTTTTCATACTCACCAATGGTTTCTAATTTATTTTTTAACACGTCAATATCCTCTTGAGTATACATCGGAGCAAAGGTTGGTCTTGAATGGAACGGAACGTTCTCTCTATCTTCCCATCTTTTTAATCTATCCTCATAATTTTTTATGTCAGCAACAAATGATGATGCTCCATACCACTTATCATAATCCTCTTCAGATTTGATGTAATTAACCTCACCATAGTTACTAATGTTAGCATCCGGATTAGTTGTATAAACATCCACAATACCATCGTAGCCATCATACTGCTCGCATAAGTCATTCACCGCACGTTCGTTGGTTAATACATTTTTCCAATTATTACCATACGACCTAACCTGACAGATATATACAAACCCATCGTTAAGATTGTGTATGTAATTACCTATCTTATTTTGAAGTTCTCTTAATTCTTCTACCGAGTATTTTGTAAAGTCCATTTCCATAGCACAAATGTAGGCATAAAAAAAGGAACTAACAAATAGTTCCTTATATTTTTTTACTTCTTATTGAAGTCTTCGTCACTCATATATTTTATATTCCATATGTCGTTGGTAAACCTTTTGGTAAATCTATTAGTATACTTTTCATATATTCGTTTAATGATTTCATCTTTTATTATATCGTATAACTTATGAGAACTAACCCATACACTAACCAAATCATAAAGTTTTTCATTATTAACCACAATTAAAACTAATTCAGGGTAATATCTTGAAATAACATATTCTCTTGTTCTCGGTGTTAAAAATTCTACATATGAAATGTTATTTCTTGTTCTCGCTTGAAATGAATCATACTTATCAACACCAATTCCATTAACAATTGTGTCAATTATTTTCTCAACCTTATCTTCACTGATTTTAATATCCATATCTATAAATATAACACGAGGGCAAAAGTTACCCCCGTCTTTTGAACGAGGGTAATTATCTCAATTTTTTACTCTCGTTTTTATTACGAAGGTAATTTTTTTAGTTTTTTACTTTCATTTATTTTTCATTAATTCTTTAACAAATTCGTGAGCCTCTAATAATTCAGGGTCAGTTTCCAAAAGATAACGAGTTTTCATATCACTGTAGTTCTCTCGAATGTCTGATATACACCATCCGAAGAACACAAATAATAATTTAACTTTTATCTTTAGTTTTTTTAAACTCATCTTTTAACATAATTAACGCAAACACACAAATAATACCAATCAATAATGGTACCGGAGCAGAAGGGTCAGGAGTTACCATTACACCTTCTTTGTTTTCTTTTTATACACTCTTTTCTTCTTGACCGGTGGTTCAATAACCACTTCCTCTTGAACCAATTGTTTAGGTTTTTTCTTTACTAAATAAAGAACAAGCGATACTAAAATCGCGAGGATTGCGGCAGGTGCAATGAAATTCATTTTTGTTGGGTTTGCTTATAGATTAGGGAAGATTAATACATCTTCATCGGATAAATAGTCGTCTATTTTGCTTTGTTTTCTATTTTGAAAACTTTTCCCAATTTTTCTTATATTTTCACACTCTTCTTTAGAATATTCGTGTGTTATTCTATAAATAAGTCCATCTTCGCTAATATTTAAGACAATCCCATTCTCATTTCTGATGTGGGGAACTTCATATGAAATCCCATTTTGACTATCAACACAAATGGTGTTAAATACTTCACTAACAACACCTCTATTTATACCACCATACTTGGTGAATTGAACATACATATCCCCTTCTTTAAACATATTTTTTTAATTAGTTGGTTTGCAAATATAATACCACACGTAATCACTATACTCAACACCTAATGCTAATTTGCCCGGATTGTTTGTTAATGATATAAGATATATGTTACAACGAATACCTTTTTCATCTAAACAATACCACTCACCACCTTTCTCAGTTTTATTAGCCATTGAAATCACATTATAAACTTGTGCGGTTTTTGAATAGATAGTTACTTTTGTCTCTTCTAATTTAATTAAGATATCACAACTTTTAATTGTGGTGTTATCCCACACAACTTGTTTGTTATAACTCATTGTTCCCGCTTGGAATGTCTCCGCTCTCATTAAGAATGGATTATCCTGTGAATACATTAATGTTGTTAAGAACAACGCAAATACCAATAATATTTTTTTCATTTTCTTATTTTATTAAATTAATAACTATTATAGTTGCAACTATTCCAAAAATTAATCCAATTGTAAAAGCTTTAACTGAATAATCTGTTTTTACTGGTTCCGGTATAACCTCAACAGGTTTTGGTTTGTTGTATTTCTTTCTGTAATATGGTTTTTTCTTTCTAACCGGTTGCTCACCCTCTTTAATCACTCTTGGTTCTGATTGTGGTGGTGATAGTATTTCTTTTTTAATTTTAGGAGTTGTTACTCTTTTTTCTTTGTTGAATAATTCTTCTTCAACGTGTTCACTTAATTTTCTTGAACTCATTTTGTTTGATTTGTTTTTTTTAATTGATGACGCAATGGCCGGGATAATATTTGGTCTCATTAATGTTCTGATTTACTTACACCAATTACAATAAAAACAATAGCAGGTATGGCAAATACCGCATTGACAGAAAACATTAAACATACACAACCTAAAGATAAAAGGTCGTATTTATTATTTACTATAAAGTTTTTTAGATTATCCATAGCACAAAGATAAACAAAAAACCCCAAGAATTCAACTCTTGAGGTTATTTTTTTTAACATTTACAAATCCCGTCTCCACCTTTGGATGGGTTACAGACACATTCCTTCTTGGGTTTACCTGTAATCAGTGTATAATCGGGAAATAAAGTCATCAATGATTTAATCTCGTCAACTCTCCCGGCACTATCAGTAATTGTGATAGTTTTATTTTCAGTATTAATTTTATATTCCATAATAATCCATTATTAATGCACCAGCAATTACTATTATAAGAACCACAATAAAAATTTTTGACGGTAAATTAGATTCTTTTTTCATTTTATTTTTTGTGGAACTCTATTATTTTCCACTCACCTTTTTTTGTTTCAACAAGTGCGGTACAGTTCTCACACCAATCCCCACTATTCATATAATTATCTTTTAACTCCGGTTGATGAATATGACCACATACGGCAACATCACAACTTTTTTTGTAAGCCAATAGTATTGCGTTGTGTTCAAAATCATTTATGAAATTAACGGCTTTCTTAACACCACTTTTAATATCTTTGGAGATGGAATAATAAGGTAACCCTCTCATCTCACGATATTTGTTATACACTCTATTCATCCATAGTGCTAAGTCATATCCTCTTGAACCAATGTGAGCCAACCATTTTGCTTTGGTAATAAACACATCCAACACATCTCCGTGAAACACATACATCTTACGACCATCAAGGGATGTAAAGGTATAATCCTCCGTGATTGTTAGATTGGATAATTGGAATGGGATAAAATCTTTTAGGAACTCATCGTGATTTCCTCTGAGCCAAATAACATTCACACCCTTCTCACTCATCTTCATTATCTTTCTCAAGACTTTGGTATGACTTTCCTTCCATTTCCCACCTCTTTTGAGAGCCCAACCATCTACGATATCCCCATTTAATATTAAGGTCTCTGTGGTGTTGTTTTCAAGAAATTCTATAACATCGTTGGCTCTACTTGATTTGGAACCCAAGTGAATGTCTGATAGAATTATTGTTTTGTATTTCATATTATCTTAATTTGTAATGTTTCCACACTTCATACCTTATTTACAAGAAATGATAATCCAAATACATAACCTCTAAATTGTAGTGTTCTTCAATCCATCTCTCCATTATGTTCTGAATTTGTTTATAATTCATACTAAAAAAAGATGATAAAAATGACCATATTTCATCATAATTGATAAAAACATCACCACTTTTTTTATTGTATTCAAATATAACCTGTTTCCCTTTTTTATATAGAATAAAATTAGGTCTGTCTTCCGTTTCATACGGTTCCAAATCACCAAAGTTATCGCTCAACCAATTAATGACAGCTCTCTCTAATTTACTTTCTGTTATTATAATTTTCATTTTAAGTCCAATAATTATGTTCCTTTGTAAAGAACTCATCGTTATTTCTATTAAACCAAGATTTAATCATCATCTTAACCATATAGAATAAACCTTTGTTCTTGAATCGTCTTGATGTGGTATAAACAATTTTGTCCGCTACATAAAACTTATTTGGTTTTATCTTTGAACTTAAATGATAATCCTCAGCAAACTTATCATCCGGATTAAATCCTCCCAATGAATTGAATACCTCTAAATTAAATAACATAAATCCTCCAACCGCAAATGGTGTAAAGAATTTGGTTAAGTATTGGATAACATCAAATGATTTATATACATAATTATACTTACCATCGTCAGTTCTTATTTTGGTTGTGGATAAATGATAATCATTTTCTTTCATTTGTTCAACCATCTCCTTCAACAAATTATAATCGTTCAGGTATATGTCCGCATCCAAGAATAAAACATAGGGTGTCGTTATCTTTTTGGTTCCATTGTTTCTGGCTTCAGCAGGAAATCCTCCCTTAATAATCTTTACATTAATATTGGTATGATATGAACCAAGAATACATTTTTGCGTATATCCGTTGTCCGTTGAAGAATCGGCAACCATAACATTTACACCTTTGATATTAGTTTGCAGGTTTAACAATCCTAAAGTTTTCTTTATAATTAACCCCTCGTTTTTGCAGGGTATGACTATTGTTAAATCTTTACTTAAACTCATACCTATAAATATACCGGAACTAAATTATTGGTGTGTATATTTATTGTTAAATATTAATTATGAAAAACCTTTTATTAGTTTTACTTACCCTGACCACATTCTCATCATTCTCACAAGCATTAAGAGATAGTATTGTGGTTAAAACTCCAATGTTTGAAATTGTATATTCAGAGAAATTGGAACAACCTAAATTTATTCGTTATACCGTTCAGTGCCCAAATGGGACCGCATCAAGAACCGGAATGGATTTTTATGTTGATAAAACAATTAAAACATCTGATGCTAAAGATTACGAAAAAAACCCTTACGACAAAGGTCACTTAGCCCCTGCTGCCGATTTTAATTGTGATAGAGAAACTCTATATAAAACATTCACTTACCTAAACTGTTCACTACAACAAGAGAACCTTAACAGAACAACTTGGAGATTACTTGAAGTGAGAGAACGAGAACTAGCAAAAACACATAAAGTAGTTCAGGTTGAAATCAGATGTATCTTTGGACCAAAATCAATTCTTCTTCCAACCGGAGCAACAATCCCAACAGCTTACAGAAAAACAATTAAGTATGATGGTGTTACAGAAGTATACTACTTCAAAAATGAAAAACCATTATCAACCGACTTCACCAAATATAAAGTAAAATAAAAAAACCCCCTATTAAGGGGGTTTTGTTTTTATAATCCTAAAATTTCTCTTTTTGTTTTATCACTCTTTGCTCCCAACTCAACATATAGTTTTTGAATCTCACCATACGACTTATACCATCTTGGTATTGCACCAACATATGAAATATAATATCCCATTAAACAAGTACTTAAACTTGAAGAGATATACGGATTACCACTTGAACTAATCATACTATCCGGTTTAGCACCATCCAATAGATATGGATTACTCTTTCTAACTTTCTCAATGAACTCTAAAACATCTTCGTCTTTTGGGGGAAATCCTGTTACAGATAGATTTACCCCCTCATAAATTAATAAAGACACAAAACCAACAATCAAAAATAACACTAATACTATCATAACTTTATTTTATTTTAATCCGTACATTGTGTTCGCTCCTGATGACAATTGAGTACTTGGAAGTGCTCCATCCCATTTCTCAATCCATTGTTGTTGTAACAACATCGGTGTTAAAGTAGATTGTCTCAACTTGTTTGATTCAGCCTCAGCTCTTGCGTTTGTTAACAAAGCCTCAGCATCTCCTTGTGCTTTCGCCACTTTAATCTTAGCTTGTGCTGTCGCAGTCTGTACTTGGTTCTCTGCAGTTAACGCCGCCTGTACCGCGTTGTTCTTAGCGTTAATCGCGTTCTTGAACGATGTTGGATATTCCAAGTTAGATGTAAATTGATTCACAATAAATCCTTCTTTAACAACTTGTGATTCTAACAACTTTCGTACTTCAACTTCAAACAGAGCTCTATTAGAGATTAATTGTTCTGCGGTATATTTATTGGTCGCCAATCGGAATGCGTCATAGATAGCGGTCTTTAAAAATCCTTCCTCTAACTCCGGTAACGTTCTTCTATATTTAGCGAAGATTGATGGAGCTTTATCGGCACTTACAGAGTAGTTTAAGATAGGAGATACTCTGAACTCGGAACCATCTTTTGTGTTAACCGTGAAAGAGTTGTCACCATCCTCAGTATTCTTATACTCTTTGTGTTGGATAAAAGTTGGAAACTCATAAACCTTTGTTGTGATAGGATTATAAAATACCCATCCTGTACACGCTGTTACGTTATTAACTCCTTTACCGGAACCATACATATCAACTTTAACCCCTACGTGACCTGCGTCAATTACTTCACAAGAACTGAACACTGCGAAAAACAATACTACTACACCTACAATTACTAAAATTCTTTTCATTTTTTTACTTTTTTAATTATTAATTATTTAATTGGGTACAAAGATATTACTTTATTCCGTACTACCAAATTTTTTTTAATCTTTTTTTTCTTCTTCGTCTTTATACGTGAAAACACCTTTCATATTCTTTAAGAACATAGCGATGTTATCCCCAAAATAGAATATTGGCCCCATCGTTATTGTCGCCAATAATAAAACACCACCATAGAAAATATAGGTGTCCGACAAATCCATAAGGTAGAATGATAAATTAACCAACTCAACCCAAACAAAGAATACTACTAGTACTCCGATAAATTTTAATAAGTTTTTCATATTATCTCTGAATTAACATATTAGTATTCGCCATTGGTACTCTTAACACCGGAACCACTCCTCCGTTTTCCCCTGATTTTTGCATTACCTCGTAATACCCGTTCTCAACTTTCACAGTCGGAACATCTTTAAAGTTTAATAATTCTGTTCCTCTGAACCCTTCTTGAAGTACAACTGTTTTATCTGTACTGTTAAACACTAATGTTTGCATATTCATAATTTTAATTTTAATTTATTTAATAATTTATTTAATTTACTTACCCATTCTTTATCAACTTTTGGTCTTTCAATTACTCTCTGTTCTATAGAATAACTCATTTGTTGCCCACCACCAATATATTGATTTTTTGGTTCACTCTTTAAAGGATTACCATCATATCTTATTTGAAGAAACTCCCTTTGTTCTCTACCTCTATCCATATAAGAATAGGGGTCACCAGCTAATGAAGTTTTTTGTGTTACTCTATCATATTCTCTATATCTTGTAACCCATTCTTTCATTTGTTGAATTCTTGGGTGAGATTCAATCACAACCCTAACATCCGACCATCTACGAGTGTTACTCATAGTAATATATTCATACAACAAATCCAAATAAGTTTTTACAATAGTTCTGTATGGTGTGACAACAATAATATTAAAATTAACCATAGTAGTCAAGTCATACCATCTCAATACTTCATCCGTTGATTCTAAAACTGCGCTAATAAGAATTTCTGTTTGACTATACTCCTCTTTCATTTTATAAACAAAACAATAGTTACAAACACCCCAATACTTTGTGAAATAAACCTCCGATAACATTGTATTGTCTTTATCAATATGATGGCCTAACTCCATATCAAGAAGTCTGTTGATAGTTTTAGTAGTTCTATCTTGGTCTTCACGGAAATTACGATGCCAATCGGGATTGACCTTATGTCCTCTCCCGACTAAATCTATACCATTATGTAATGCGTTTGATACCATAGGGCAAATATAAGACAAATTATTTTATCATACTATTTATTAGTAAAATATTTTTATGGAACATAGCGTATTTGAAAAAATGAGTGATAGAGTTATCTTCTCAGTTATTAAACAAATTATCAATAATGTCGATATCGATATGGTTGAAAATTCAGCTGATTGGCAATTTTATCAAGTGGTTGAAAGTGTTTGTAAACTATTTTCAATTGACCCATCAATTCAAGATACGGATTTTCTTTATAATGTTATTAAATTAAATGAAGATATTTTTGAAGAAAATTCTCTTAATTCGCCATTAAAAAAACCAACATTAAAAAATTACGAATATGATTGGATTGTTACAATGAAGTCAATTGTTAATGAATATTATAAAAACACAATTTCATTATATTCCGATAAAGATGAGCTTAATGACCTTTTGTACACCTTAAAAAGTGAAGGTACTTTAGATGTTTTTGACGGAGATTTATACGAAGAAGATACTAGAGATAGTGAAATGTTAGACGATGAACTTGGTAGTGTAACTGAAATTTAAGAATTATGGAAAAGCACAAATTATTAACCTTAGTAAAAAAAACAGGTAGAAGTTTTAAGAATCAAAGTCCTACCGGAGTATATAGAATGATATTAGAAAATAATCATTATGAAGCATTATCTCACGTTCTTAACGCTAAAGACTTGGTAATCTATTCATTATTGGCCCCACGTTTTAATATGGAATCAGATATTGATGAAGACTACGATAGAATTGAATATAATATGTTCACAATTGAATTAGTTGAAGTGTATGATACTGAACCTGAGGTTGAATGTGACGAGTGTTACGGTAGTCGTTTTGAAAATTGTGACCAATGTGATGGTACAGGTGAGCAAGAATGTAGTCGTTGCGATAATACCGGTGAAGAAGATTGTGATTATTGTGATGGTTCAGGTGTTGATGAAGAAGGTGAAGAATGTGATATGTGTCAAGGAGCCGGTAAAACAACCTGCGGAAGATGTAATGGTGATGGTAACGAATCCTGTGGATATTGTGGTGGTGATGGAGATGTTCAGTGCGGATATTGTGATGGTGATGGTAAAATAGAATCAAAAGATTCTGCTGAAATAACTTATACTGATTTTGTTTCTTGGAGTGGTCGTTGGAAAATGTATTTCTCAGGACTAAAACACGATGACCAAGTGGATAAAGAAGATGCTGATAATTTCTATAACAATAACCAAACTTTAATATTAAGAGACTACCGAGAAATTTCTGAAGATTATCAAGGTTATGAAAATGGAGATACTTTCTTATTTAATATGGAAGAAAAACCCAATATTATTACTAGAGCTAACGGTAAAGGTGTTGTTGTTATTTAATCTGCAAAATTACGATAAGTCTCTAAATGTAATTTTATAACATTATAGACCTGTGGTAAATAAAATCTTCTTATCCATCTATCATATAGAGCAAGATTCTCAAAACCATCTTTCCATTTAATAAATGTATAAGGTTCACTTCTATCTAAATCACCTTCAGTATATGAAAATTTATCATTAAAAAAATCAACACCATCATATGAATTGGTATCAACCGGAATACCATCATTAACATCCCAAAATGGTGTTGCTAACGAATATGTAATTTCTTCTTTATAGTCACGCCAATTATCCTCAGACCAATCACAATACCAATCTACGGTACCACTAAATCCCTCAAAACTTATCTGACAATTTTTGTATTTCATTGGAAATAAACCCTCCTTAATTAAATCACCAAGAATATCATTTGCCATACTCAAATCAATATAACACTCACTTCGTCTAATTAATTCAAGTTTTGATAACCCTGTCATAGTAGATGATTTCTCTATTCCAAAGTCAGTAATTAAATCATTTAATACTTTTTTTCTATCTTTCATATTCTTGTATTCTATTTAATAAATATGTATATTTATAGTTATGGTATCACAAAGATTAATAAAATTATATTACGACAAACTTAAAAAACCAACCATTATACACGGATTGGTGTTACACCCATTTATGGTCGGTTATCAAATAAAGTGGGAAGTAGAAAACTCTAATGATGTTTCATTTGCCTCTACAGTAGTTGAAGGTCATCTTGAAGAGATGTTACACAACTTTTTAACATTAGCCGGTATTACAAATGCCCATTATCCTAGTTCAGGTCTTGATTGGTCACAACTATCAATAGATTATTGTAAATTAACTAAATCAGATGTTTATATCAATAAAGAAATTAGAAATAAAATAAATAGGTCATTTAATAATCTTAAAGAAATAACGTTAAATGATAGTGGTTCAATATTAATTGCGAAATGCTTTATTAAGGATTGGTCTATCGAATATGTTGAAACTGAAGCTCTTGGATTTCATTTAGATTTGGAACTATATAACCCTAAAATTGATAATGAAGATGTTGATGACGACACATTACAAGATTATATTCAAAGTTTTATATATGACGATACAGCCCACGAACAAGAAACTGACATTATATGGAAAGCTGCGTCAATAGTACAGAATGAGAAGAATCTTTTTGATGATGTTTATATGTATACACAAGCAATAATTGGTTATTACGATTCATTTGGAAATGGTTTAACTTAATTAAAAGTTAAATCAACACAAACCATAGGTAAGAACTTTTCAATATTATCTAATATTTTATCTTCAATGTCATCTTTTACCCAACTTGGTAAATCCCCTATCATATATTTTTCCCAATCACCTTCAAATCCAACCATAACATCTGAGTCAAGATAAATAGTACCACTATATTTACAACCAGGTTCAGAATCCGTTGGACGAAGAACAACACGGTTTACTGTAAACTTAATTTTCCAATCAGCATAATCATCATCCGAATGACTATACGGCATAGTGTATTGTCCCTCCATTTTATTGTCTTTATTAACAATTCTACGGATTAATTCACCTAATTTATTTATTTTTTCTTTCGGTGTCATTATATGTAATCAGGTAAAAACTCATTTATATATTTATCCACTAAACGACTATCAGGGTAATCCGGTATTCTAAAATCAAGATAAGATTCATCACCGTTTTCCATTAAAGTATTCATCATTCCTATCCACGTACCAACACTGTCAATATTATAATCATAATACCCCCAATTATTTTTTTCCGCAACATATTTGCGAATAGAGTCAACAACCTCATTTGGGTTAAATTTAATATAGTACACCTCTGTAAGTTTTTCAGGATTACCATATAACGCAACAGACTCCCATTTAGCACTTTTCATATCAAAGAATGTTTCCAATTCACTAGTAACATCATTATATACTTCCGTTTCATACGCACTATTATAAGCGTTTGAATGAATACCATATAAGTCACCTGACAAATCATCTAAATAATCATTATCAATTAAATACATAAACGATTCCTCATCACCAATCACATTACCAACGTTTTCAGGTGTTAGATAAAAAATACCTTCATCATCAGCATAGTTATTAAACAAATCCGGACTATCATCATCAACCTCAATTTTCCAATTGGTTAATCTATCTAAAATATATTTTTTTAATAGTTCCATATTTTCCGGATTAAGTTCTTCAATAACATCTCTATAGATATCATCTGTTGTATTACCCCATCTTTCAAACATATCATTATCTTCCCCTAACACCGCTCTTGCAACATCTCTAGCTGTAGTGTCACGACCACCACCATAAAATAAATCAGCTAAGTCCTCTCTATCTCTAAGCCTTAAATAAAAGATACCATCTTTAGGTATTACATCAGATAGTTGTGCAATACATTTTTCTAATATTTCCTTATCATTAGCAATGTTTAACGAGTAATTTAATATCTCTATTTGATAATCACCTAAATTATTATCAAATGGGTCAATATAGTCCAATAAATCTTTTTTATGGAAAAATCTTAATATGTTTTCCACAGTTTCAAAATATGGTAATAATTCATCTATATCACCATTATTAAAGGCATTTACGTATTTTAAGTATTTCTCGTTCATATCTTAGTTTGACTTGTATAATCAGGTCTAAAGAATATTACTTTAATACCTGTTTTTGATGTTATGTTCTCTTTGAAATAATCATTGATTCCCCAATTTACCTCATCACTTACTTCCCAACCGTAATCATCATTGTTTAGAGCATCATCTAAACTCATATGGTCACCACCTATATCAACACTACCAGCTAAATCATCAACCTTAACTTTAACGGTAACAAATGGTGCATCATCATTTAATCCCCATTTCTTAATATCGGTCACCTCAAAGAAAAAATTGTAAGCGCCAAAATTATTTATGTGGTGACGATTTATAAGTAATAAGTTTTTAGCAAGGTCTTTTGATTGTTCCTCACCTCTCCATTCAATTAAGTATTTGTAGGCTTGGTCATAGGTAATCTCTTTATTACCATCCAAACCAAATAGAGAAATAAAAGACTTATCTACACTACCACCATTTTTATCCCAATATCGGAATAAAATGTTTTTGTAATGAGATTCTGTAATGATTATTTTCATTTATTATTTCGTTTCTTAAATTATAATTATAAATAGTTAAAACTATAGAAATGGCACATCCAATTTTACATTCAAAATCCTCCGCTAAGAAGTTTGGTGGTATATGGGAAGATTATATCCACTTACATAACTGGTTGGACGAAACCAAAGGATGGTATGGACATTCATTACATAGAGTCTTTAGACATCACTCTGAAGGAATATTTGAGATGGAGCAGAAGTTCGGCCCATCATTCATAAATAGTGACGGAAAAGTCGTCTATACTCGTTATGTGGGTGAACAACACATCAAAGAGGACTGTTTTAATTACGTACCATCAGCAAAAGAGTGGATGTTAGCATTAGATGCTAAGGAAAAACCTGTATGGATGACTAGAACATTAGATATTAATGTAGATTAATATATTTATAGTAAAAAGATTTATGAATGTACCACAATTAACTCCGGAAGAATTAAAAACTTTACAAGTATTTGCATATTATTGCCGTTCAAACGGTGCCGACGATGTATTTACAACATTTTATTTATCTGCTTGTAGCAGAGATTGGCAAGACGATGATTGGTCTTCAAATCAAATACGTAAATCTATTGAAAGTTATGATAAAATTGATGAACTTATTGAAAAATTAGTTGATAACGAGTCAATTACTGATGAATTTACCGAATGTGATGGCTCACAACGAATTGAAGTTGAAATTGATTGTAAAGAAAGAATGTTAATAATAAACGCCTACCAAACTGTTTATGGTTCTGAACCACACGGTAGTGATTACAGTTTAGAAGATATTGAATCTAGCTATGGTGAGGAAGCATTAAAAGCTGTTGAAGAATTATTTGAAAGACTTGATGGAGCAAATGCTACCGTTGATTTTAGTGGTGGAGGTGACGACGGTTACATTGAAGATGATATGATGATTGGTGGAGAACGATATGATATACCAAAACCTATTGAAGAATTACTTTATTCAATGTTAAACGGTAGTCACGCAGGATGGGAAAATAATGAAGGAGCCCAAGGAAGTTGGGAATTTGTCTCAAGAGATAAAACTGTAGTATTTGATTTTAATTATAACACCGAAGAAGAAGAAAGTGTTGACTTAGATTACATAATAAGATTCTAAAAAAACAAAACCCCCACTGTTAAGTGAGGGTTAGGTTATAGTCAGGTTGGAAGTTCAATAAGTAAATCAAAAAGAGTTTTAAGTTTTGACAAATTAATTTTGAACTGCTGAGTGTTGAGGTTTGAGTACTTTATCATCATCAAAACGTCGACGACTTTCATAATGAGTTTGTAGGTAATACGGAATAGTCCATATATATTACATTATATTCCTTCCGGACACTGAACTATACTTTAGGAACCCCACACTCAAAACAAGTTTTAACAATGATGAAATATCCACCTTCGTTATACAACTTTAAATATTCATCAGGGTTTTCCGGCTTAACATATTTGGTTGGTCTTAGATAAGTTCTCTCAACCGGTTTTTCTATATGACAAAAATCACATTCGTCAAACTCCACATCACCACTCATATTAAATTTCGGTGATTTGATTATGGTTATCCAAAATATCTTGAATCTCTTCAATTTGTCCTTCCATATGTTTAACCATCTCGTCTCTCTCAACAATTGAGATTTCCGTCTCTTTCACAGCAGGTGTCTCACGATTTCTTGAGTAGTAATCCTGAACAATCCCCTCATTACAATCTAAGTTTTTAATTCTCGCAATCATAGACTTCAATTCTGACAATCTAAAAATGTAACCATACACCGGTCCATTTGCTCTGTGGATATTTGATTTAAGTTCCACTAACTCATTACTTTTTTGGTTAAGTAATTCCATTGATTCTTTAGCCGAATAGGGTCTAACATTCCCAACCTCAACCGAGTTGTATGTTGCCACTCTAGTGTGTAAATCTAAAATCTCTTTAACCAATCGGTTTTTCTCTTTTAAAGCTTTCTTTATGTTCATAATAAAATTGTTTTATTGTTTGTTTGTATAGTATAATCAATTTAAATCAAAAGTCAAATTACCACACCTCATATCCGAATACTTTGAACTCACTACCACGTAAATCTTTTGCCGATTCTTCCATAACATCTGTAATATGTTTTTTAAAATCATCCGGTGTCATCAACACTCCTTCCACAAAACCAAATATTTGTGCGGTAGTATTAACAAACACTAATAAATCATCCTCTCTAGAATCCGGGATATTATTGGTCACTACAAAGAAATATTCCCTTGGCTCCGAATAACCCCAATGTAAATAATAGAACCGATACTCAGGGTGTCTTCTCATTTGGGGAAACTCCTTGTATATCTCAGACAACAAGGAGTTTAGTCTTCTACAGTACTGTGACATTATATCATTTTTAAGATGATTTCTGTCTTACCTTCCCATTTCTTAACCTGAGACTTAGGTACCCAAAATTCCATTTCGCCAATCTCTTCAACTCTTCTCAAGTAATCCTCACGGAATCTGTCAGCTTGACTTATGTCAGTGATGTAAGGGATTCTCATATGTTTAGCACAAGTCTTTCCAACTCCGGTTAACATTGAGAACTCATCAGTCAATGTTTTAGCACAACATCTACAAACTTTATTTCTCCCTACTGTCATCTTACCTGAAAACTTAATCGCTTTTGGTGAAACCGCCAACAATTTAGTAATATCTATAATCATTGGGTTAAATTCTAATCCATAAGTCTCTTTCATTTGTTGACCAATCTTAAGTCCAACAGTTACAGTCTCTCCCGGAGTAGGTATTCTCAACTTGTGAGTGTTTGCCTTATCAATATCTTTTTGAATTTGATTCAACGTAGCGTTCACTTGTTTGTCAGACAAAGTTCCGTATTTAATTAACTTACTTTTGATTTCGTTAACAAAACTGTTTGGTCCGTCATACTTAGCAATCTTTTGTAAGTCTTCTGACATTGTCTCAACGTTAACCGTTGTTTTAACACTTTTAAGTGCTTTCTCAGCAAATTCCATTTGTTTTGGTGTTAATTGACCCCATCTTTGTAAAGATGATTTAAGGTTTAATAAAAATTGGTTAGAACCTTCGTAATTTCTAACTCTTGAAACGGTGGTAGTAGTGGTAGTTGTCATAATATATCTGTTTTGTGAGTACAAAGATAATACTTTATTTTATATAAACAAAAAAAAGGAACTAAATGTTCCTCTTTTTTTTAATTTGTTAATTCTATCACCGTGTTACCATCCGTTAAGTATTTTGGGTAAGTCCTCAGTATGTCTTGTTTAATTGTTTTCATAATGTTTTCCACTAGTTCAGGGTTGTCTTTGAAGTTGGAATCCGGAATCATTTTTCTATCAACCATTTTACCTGCTTTAAGAATTTTAACATATAGTTTAATCTTACCGTCAACCTCTTCAACATCGTTAATCATAAAATTAACTCTGTGAGCATTTTCCCCCCAACCACCACTAATTAATTTTGATTGGTTAGTTACACTATCTTTATTCCCAACAAAGTTTGTAACTCTATCCGTATTAACTCTTTCAAGATTATAACGACCATCCATAAGACGTTCTATTTCACCCTTAGTTACACCAATAACATCTGAGTTTAAGTTTGAATCAAATTTAACAGGGTTGACTTGACTCATTTGTTTTATTGTTGAACTAGAATAAGTATCTAAAGTTCTATACCATTGATTATTAATGAACAAGAATACTGGATACCAACCATACGATTTAATCACATAGTACCAATCATTATTATTATTCACATCCCATTGTCCTTCAACATTTGAACCTTTGAACGGCATTCTAGCTGAAGCGTATTCATAAGCAGAATTGTTTGCAACTTTCTTTTGTTTGAATTGTTTAAAATCCTTAAAGTTTTCTTTGGTTATATTTTCGTAATCACCTTCCGGTCTGAAATTGGCGGTATAAACTTCATAATAAAAATTTGACTGATTAGACGATAAACCAAGAACCGGCAACATAGACTTAAGAAATTTTAACATTTCCGGTTTAGTCTTAGTCTCCTTTTTATGTTTATCAATATACTTGAATAACATAATTTCCTTTTTAGTTAAAGGTCCTTCTTGTTCTTCTCGTAATATACGTCTAATTAATTCTTCCATATTATTTTAAGAATCTTAATTTATATAACGTAGAATAGATTAATTCTTGAATTGTATCAATTTGATTTTGAATGTAAGATTCTTTCACACTTTTTCTTTCTTTTTCAATTGCAAGGTCTAACGCTTTGAAGTATTTAATTAATTGTTCCACACTTTGATAATCTTCAAGTTTTATTGAATCATATCCTGTAATGATATCGTGTTTACCTTGATAACTTTCAACTAAACCATCTGTTAAATCACCAATACCTTCATAAAATCCACCCAAAGCCATATGTTCAGCAAAAGATGATTGCGATTTTGTTTGCCAGTGAAATATGTGAACTTGGATTCTAGAGTGAAGTAATTTAGAAACTAATTTATTAATATTACTTGTTTCAGTTTTTTCTTCTTGTTTAGTTTCCGGCTCTTCTTGTTCTCTCAAAAACATATCTTTTTTCTTGAATTGCATTAATTTTTTTTCCATTTTATTTTCCTATTATAAGGTCGCTATAACCTAGTTTATTCATTCCCCCAACTTCTTCGTCATTATTTTTTTTAAATTCATCATACATAAATGATTTAACAACTGATGAAATACTTTGTTCTGCTTGAGCGATTTTACTTTCCATCCAATCTTCTAATTGGTCATCACCGTCATCTTCCATTTTTTCCCACATAGCTTGAGTCATTTTAGCAATGAGAAATAATTGTTGTTTTGCCATATATGAACCTTTTTGGTGGTCAGTTTCCGTAATGGTTTTCATTTTGGTAACCAACTTTTCAAGTTGTTTCTCTGTTAATATAATTTCTTTCATATTCAGTTTATTTATAAATATCATAGAAAGCAAAAAACCCCCACATTATGTGAGGGTTAATTTTGGACCGACATAATGTCGGCGACTCCACCATCCTATCTTTAAAGAGAATTAGGAAAACTCTGCTGTTGATGATACTCGAAGACCATCAACCTCCTTATCATAATAATTTGACATATTAATGAAACTTGGTCTGTAATCTGGTTTTTTACTTTGTTCATTCATATAGTTTTCATCCAACACATATCCATCAGGTTGACCCCACTCCAACGCCATCTCAATGAATTCTTCAACATTCTGTAATTCACCATACTCGTTAATTATTCTACCTGAACGAATGAACTTTAATAGTTCTTCTTTACTAGTGTAGTATTTACCCTCTTGGAAGTTCCATAGAAATTTCCAACCTGAACTTCTCTTTCCTATATGAATTTTCATACCATCAAGGAACTCATCCCAAGCAGACCATTTCTCAAAACCTTTATTTGTGGTTCTAAAACCATTATAAATGTTCTCCGGACTCCATATATCCAAATCATTTATCTTATCAACCAAGTCAAGGTATTTAACTCTTACCTCACCTGATTTTGGTATTCTGTAATAATTTGTGCTCATATCTTATTATTATTATTTAGTTACTAATGCCTCTACTTTACTTCTCATATGGTCAGCCAAATCGTAATCATTAACTGATGTTACGATGATTGAATCAACCAAGTGTTTGAATGGAACGTGAATTAAGAAGTCACTTCCGTTGAAGAAAGTTAAATCATTTTTCAATTCAAGACAACCCTGAACCATTTTCAAGAATAACTTGAATTGGATTGCATCCACAAATGTTTCGTGTAATAGTTTTCCGAACTTTTCGTTCTCAATTCTAACGGAGTAAGTATTTGTTTTCATATGTTTAATTTTCTATGGGACAAAGATAATACTTTTATTTTAATAAACAAAAAAAACCTCAACAAATTTTACTCTGTTAAGGTTTTTATAATACCAACCGTAGAAAGGGGTTGTTGGCTGAATAAATAAATATACAATAAAATTAGAAAAATCAATCTTTCTTTAAGATTCTATTAATTAATTTACATAATTGGTCGGTTTTATCATCAAATGGTAGATTTTCAAGGTCAAAGTACCCACATTCAGTGTGTTCCTCACCATCTTTGGCGTTTTCCAAGTCCGGATTGATTTTTTCATCTGTTTCCATTAAGAACACATACATAAGACCTTTTACTTCTGAACCATCACGATTATATCTTTTAACAAATCCAACTAATTTTAAATCATTATCTAATGTATAATCAGTTTCTTCTTTAAATTCTCGTTTAATTCCATCCATTGGATGTTCATCTTTTTCTAAATTACCACCCGGTATACTCCATTGACCAGGTAATGAATCTTTAGCATTTCTTTTACATAGTAACACCTCATCACCACATTTGACAATTACACCGGAATATCGTTTTACTTCTTTCATTTTATATTTTTTTGTGTATTTATATGTATATGGAATTAAGTATAAACAAAAATAAATTCAAAGTCAAAACTGTTATATCATCCAAAGACACTAGTCAAGGAATGATGAACAAAAAATTTGATAATACCTTTAATGGTATGTTATTTATTATGTCCGAAGGACAACACTGTTTTTGGATGAAGAATTGTATAACACCATTGGATATTATTATGATTGAAGATGATATTATAACAAAAATTCACCACAACTGTCCCCCTTGTAAAACCAAAGATTGTAGAAATTATTGTGGTGAAGGTGATATGATACTTGAACTTCAAGGTGGTACCTGTAAAGAATTAGGTATTAAGTCCGGAGACAAAATTGTTCATTACGATTGATTTATCTTCTCCTGTAATAATTTTACAAACTCATTCTGAATCATTTTAGTAAACTTAACTGAAGGAGAATCTTCCGCCTCATTATATCTACTACTACCTTTTGGTGGTCTTTTTCCTCTACCTAAGTAACTTAATCCTGAAATATTTGTAATACATTTGTGACCCCCACTATTTGCTTGAATGAAATCCCAAACATTCACATTAATATTATCCAACATTTGTCTATGTTCTTCAGGTAATTCTGAAAAAGGTTTTTCCATCATTTCACCAATGTGGATTAACTTCTCTTTACCATCTTCCATTGTTTTAAATTCTTTACCATATAACGCAACAAAATCCTTAAATGTAAACCCAATTGATTCCGCATTAAAATCTTTTGAAGTTTCCGATACCCATTTAATAGTTGAAAGAGGTATTTCACGTTGTTTTAATTGGTCCTCCCATTTAGACAATACCTCTTGAGCTATCTCACCTAAATTAACACCTTTTAACTCTCGTTCTTTTTTGAAAGGATTACAAGATGCCTGAACTAATCCTAATGGCCAAGCAATAACTAAAAAGTCAGCTTCAGGATTATTTTTAAATGGTGTATATCTATCATAAGAACCTGGCTTAAACATTGACCCACCACCGTATTGAACGATAATATTACCTAATACTTTAACATTAGGACTGTCTTGCATTGATTTAACATACTCATCTTTATTTACTTCAAGTTGTTCCGGTTTTGCATAACCTTTTTCAACCATTATTGATTTAATAGTATTAAGAATATTCAATAACGATGGTGTACATTTCATTACCAAAGTTTCTAAGAAACCTGGTTTATTTTTAAATGCCAATAATAGTTTGTTAACAACTAAACCCATTAACATTTTATTTTTTTCTAATGATTTTTCTTTATCTACATTGAATAAATAAGATATAACTTGGTCCACACTAATTTCATTCATAGCGTAATTTGCCGAGTCAACCGTTGAAATAAGTAAGATATCTGAAGATGGAAATATATCTTTAGGAGATACAACTTGAGAAATTGTTTCAACATTTGAACGAGAACTTCTAAATGAAGTTGATTTAGTATCCTCAGCACCGGCTTGTCTATCGTGGTGGTCTGTATGAATCACAAACATTGGTTTTCCGTGAGCAAAATCCACTAAGACAGGCATCACGTCCCCTTTGGCATCATTCTTCTTTACAGCGAATTCTTTATCACCATATTGGATGATATGAGCATCAATTACATCAATACCGTTATTTTTAAGATACTCTTTCATCGCAATTGCTGTCGTAACACCATCTAAATCTTGGTGAAAATATATTTCAGCCTTAGGATATCTTTTAGCGAGAGCGTTAATATCTCTTAAACCACTTTCATTTATTAATTTTTTCATAATTATATTGCCGCCTTTACCGCAGTCCCAAACATACTTTTAAGTGCGTCTCCAATAAAGTCACCACCAGTTGATGCAACAGGTGCGGCAGGTGCCGATGTTACAGGAGCAACTGTCGTTGGTTGTCCATTAATAATACCACCAAAATCTTCCGCCCAAGATTTTTGACCTTCAGGTGTTTGATTAAATTGATTAACTTTTTCTTCTAAATCACTGTATTTTTGCATCAATTCATCCGGACCAACAAAATTCGCAACACCTAAAAAATCTAATAACCTTAAATACCATTTAGTTCTACCCATTAAAGAACGTGTTGCTCTGTTACCAAACAATCTTGGAACACCTCCACGAACTTTTGACATAAATGATGCGTTCGCCAAACCTTTATTATCTCTGAATCCTCTAAACGCAGTATCTTTTTCTATTTGTTTTATTAATCGTTTTTTTTCAAGTGAAGATAATGTTTTCCCTTCTAATTTCGCCAACTCAATTGAACGAGTACCCATTTTTGCTCCGGCACTTTTAAAAATTTGAATATATTCTTCAATAACTTTAACTAACCCTCTACCTAAAAATGGTACTCTACCAATTAACGCTTTTAACATATTAAGTAATTTAGTCCCCCAACTTGGTGCACTAGAAACCATTTTGGCAATAGGACCTCCCGCAGCTTTAGCCGTTTCCGCAATCTTAGCTGCATCACCAGCAACGGCCGCTGCTTTAAACGCTTTAGTACTTGCCCCACCCTTTTTCATCACACCTATCGCCGTTTTACCAATTGCGTCACCAATAATTGGAACTGCGGATATTAAAGATAAAATAGCAAATAACTTATCCCCTTGTCTCCAATAACTAATACCATTAACAACATCAACAATACCTGTTGGGTCAAAAATACCAACAAGGTCACCCAATGTATTATACCATTTAGCTTCTTTAAGAAGTTTTGATTTTTCAGGATAAGCCGAACGTAAGAACTCAACAACAAAAATTCTATCTTCTTTAGATAATGTATCCCATTTTTCTTGAAGTATTTTTTCCTGTTCTTCTTTATATATTTGAAGAATATGTTCTTTTAATTCTGATTCTGTTATAGTTTTTTTCATATTAATCCCAGCTTAAGAAAAATTTAATTTGATTATCTTCACATCTTAATTTTCCGGCACCCCATCCATTAATCCCTTTAAACTCAATCGCCTCACCAAGTTTCATCGTAACTTTATCAGTTAAACGAATCGCAGAACCAGTCTTAACAACAATTCCACCAACTGTGGGAGCACCTTTAACAGCAATTACCTGTAAAGCGTTTGTTTTAGGTAATCCATAATCAGGATTTTTTTTAATAGCATTTAATAATGTATCAGTAAAACTATTTGCCCCACCCATCATTTCATCTTCGTTAATTAAATTATATCTTGAACGGATATCGTTTCTTTCTTCTTCGGAAATTATAAATCTTTTTGCCATAATAAATCTTTTAGTTATAAATATACGGAAAATAAAAAAGAGGTTATACAACCTCTTCTTTTAATTCTAATTTTGTTTGTTTTCGTTCATCAATTAACGCTTGGACTCTTTTTCTTGCAATCTCAGTATAATCCGGAGACAACTCAATTCCAATCCATCGTCTATCTAATAACTCAGCCGCAAATGCTGATGTTCCACTTCCCATAAAGGGGTCAAGAACAATATCGTTCTTATAAGACAATATTTTAATTGCTTTTGACGGGATGTCCATCGAGAATGTAGCTTTAGTTAATGACCTAGTGTCCGCAAAATATTCCCATCGACCAAACACCAAATTCATAAACTCTTTCTTGTCTTCGTCTTGATAAACCATTTTATTTTTAACCTTACCATCTTCAGTAGTAACCTCAGTTGGTGTTCCCAACCATTGTGAGACCCCTTTAGATAATTTTTTACTTGTTTTCTTATAAGCTAAAATTATACACTCTTTAGGATTGTAAACATAAGGTGCTGAAGCACTCATCCAAGAACCCCAAGCTGTCTGTCTAACTCTATGGGGACTATCTTCTGTAAGGTCAACTAACCCACTAAACTTAAACCCCACTTCTTTCATCATCATCCAAAACTCCGCAACAAATAATATTCTCCCACCTCTTTCTTGAACATTCAATTCATTTGGAACATTCACCGCAATCCTACCATCATCCTTCAATACTCGGAACGCCTCTCTCAACCAATCTTTTGACCACTCGTAATACTCTTCCATTGGTAAATCATCCTTATGAACATCATAAGATATGTTTACGTTATATGGTGGTGATGTTACTAGTAAATCAATTGAACCTTCAGGAAATGTTTTCATTACCTCAATACAATCTCCATTTATAATCTTTCCTGTTTCTATCATCTTACTCTTTTAATTGGTATTCCCAACCATCTTCTTTTTTAATTGGTATTATTTCTAAATCTAAAAACACTGCGTTCTGCTCACCTGCGTGTAACCCTAATATATTATAATCGTAAAACTCTTCCGCTTCACCATAAGTCATTAGGTCTCTTTCTTGTAGTATATTTAATATCCCTTGTTTTGAATATAATATCTTTCTGCCCGAAGAACCAAACTCCTCAACAATCCCAACTATTGCACTTTCTAACCCATCCAATAGAATCGCACCTTCTGCGTATTCATCAATATCAACAACCACTTTCAAGACGTTCAATTTTACGATTCAAATACCACAACGCTTTTTTCATATCCTGAAGTTCTTTATCAGAATCTTTCTTACCAGCTCTTGCGACATATTTTACAACATTGAAGATATAAGCATCTTTATCAAGACCCCAAGCTTCACACACTTTTACAACCTCATATGGATTGTCTTGTCCCCCGTAATGTTCCGGGTGATTTACCATTTCTTTATTTTCTGACATACTATTCTTCTCTATATTCCCCTAATAATTCTTCATTTGACATAATACCCGAGAATTGTTCTCTGATTTTTGATGTATCCACATCGTCATACATTGCGTGAATGGTTTTTTCCAATTGGTTAGCAAAAACCAATGCGTCATAAATAACACCAATAACTTTATACGGATTAGCGTTTGACGATGGTCTTCTATCCTCAAGGTAACCTTTCCAAGTTTCACCAACTGATTTAGGAACTCTAATAGACGCCCCTCTATCCGATATACCCCAACTAAATTTGTCGATTGATTGTGTCTCAAATTTACCAGTTAATCTTAAATGATTATCCGAACCATAGTTTTCAATATGAATATTTTGTCTTGAATCAAATGAACCAAAAATTAATTTAAAATAATCTTCCCCACCTACTTCTCTCATCTTTTTGTTTGAGAAGTTTGTGTGTAACCCTGAACCATTCCACTCCCCAATTTGAATTGGTTTTGGATGAAGTTCAATTGCATAACCTCTTTTCTCGGCTAGTTTATGTAAGATGTATCTTGACATCCATAAGTCATCAGCTGATGCTAATTTACCTTTGGAGAATATTTGATATTCCCATTGTCCTAACGCAACCTCAGCATTGGTTCCCTCAACATTAATACCTAACTCAAGACAATAATTTAAATGTTCATCACTTAAATCTCTACCAACTATTTGTCCACCAACACCACAATAGTATTTACCTTGTGGGTCAACAGTTCCACCTCTTTCAAACCCTAGAACATCTTTGTTGTGAGCTGAACGAATAAAGTATTCTTGTTCAAACCCAATCCAAAAATCGGTATCTTCATCACCTAACTTACTTCTGTCGTTTGTTTCGTGTGGTTTATTATCTTTATCCAACACCTCACATAAAACATAAACCAAATTAGTATTACCTTTTTTATACATTCTAACAGGTTTAAGGTAACAATCTGAAGAGAATCCTTCGGCTTGCATAGTTGAACTACCATCAAAACCCCACGCAGGAATATCACTAACCTCTTTTGGTAATGTATCAACAACTTTAATTTTACTTCTTAAATTTGGTTCCGGCTTGTATCCGTCAAGCCAAATGTATTCCAACTTCACTTTCATAATTTAACAATATAATATTTATTTATTTTTATACTTTTTTTATAACCATTTCTTACAGAGAATAATGGTTTTGTTGTAACATTAATCCCAAACCCATCATTAAATCTAATAGACCACCCGGATGGTGATATACTAAATAAAATAGAATACTTGAGTACTCTAATTATAGTTTGACTACAACCACTACCAATGTAATATGTTTTTTTAGATAGCCACATAATATCCACCACTTAAAGTACTTTCTTTAACATATCCCTCAGATATCAAAATATCTAATTGTCTTTTTGTTTCATCCATATCTTTTCTAAGAATGTATTTGGAGATGTAACTGATGTGGATTGGTTGTCGTAACTTATCCATCAATGATTTGATTTGTTTTTTGTCCATTTGTTATTCTATGTATTTTTTAAGATTAATAGTTTGATTAATATACGCCAATACTCTTCTTTTGAAAATTGGAATCAATGTTTCTTCCAACGGGAATATGTCGCTACATAACACTTCAAAAATAGGAAAATCAGATTCATTATTTTTTTCGTATGTTTTAGAAAATTTAGAGATAATTTCTGGAATAGTCAAATCTAAATACTCACCATCGTAAATTGATTGCAACGTAGTTTTTGTTTGATTATTTGATTTGTAGACTTTCTTTGTTGTATACATCCAAATATACAACTTTTCTTTAGTTTTATAATAAAAGAATCCGGATTTACTTTGTAAATTCATTTTGTTTCTTTTTACGACAACTTCAATAGAATCGTAAACAATACTCCAAATAGATTTTGCGTAGTTAAAATAGTCGTGTAGTTGTGGTTGACAAGTTTTTAATATTTTTTCATACTCAATTAATTCCTCATCGTCTAATATAGGGATATCCTTAACTTTCAAGTCAGATAACACTAGTTCATCATCATTGGAAGTTAATTTTCTATCCGTATATAAAATTTTGTTTTGATTAATTAGGGTTTGGATGTTCCCTAAATGTAATGAAAGTTCTATAAACATAGGATAAACCTTCATTTCTTCTAAATATTTATTCATCTTTTGGAAGTAATCCAATAAGATGTATTGTTTCTGTTCAGCGTCAAGGATTCCCTCAAACAACCAATCAGTGTCCATAATAAAATTTACCTTCTTATTTTTTTGTTTTTTTTCCATATATTATATTACTCAAAATATATGAAACTTATTTGTAAAAAGGAATAGTTTTAGTTAGTTCTCATAATATAATACGTCACACCGTTAACTTCTTCACTATCATATTGACCATCATAACTATTCATAATACCCCAACCATCAGAATCAACTAAACCTTGAGCAAGTTCGTCTTCATCAATATATTCTTTAATATCTAAACCAAGATTTTTAAGATAATCTAATGGGTCTCTTCTTACGTCTCTAACAAGTTCCGCAACTTTAGTATCAATCATATCGTCAGTTGGTTCAGTTTCAACCTCAATACTATCTAACTCTTCTTGAAGAGCTTCAATTTGATTTTCTAAATCCTCATCATAATCATAATAATTTTCATCATCAGAATCTAATTCAAGTCTCTGTTGATTTAAATCCTCAATTTGAGATTCAAGTTGTTCTATCCTTTCTTCTTGTTCATCAGTCAATTGATAATCCTCATCACTGAAGTAACTATCCGGATAATCTCTAATTTGATAATCATAATCTTCTTCCGCCATATTAACAATTGCGTCAACATCTAAATAATCTTCAATAAATGATTCATTAAATCCATCAGCCCCAACATCATCAATATAAGATTTTGCGTATTGTAATGCCGCCTCGTCCATCTCTTCATAAGTTCCAACCGAGTATTCATTACCTTTAAATCCAGGTATTAAAACTTCAAATTGAGTTAAACCATAATGAGTATATCTTGGTTGTGGATACATCATATACACATCTACATTATTCTCTTCTAATTCTTCAATTTCACTTTCAGTCTCTTCAATAGCATCAGTTAATTGACTCACCATATCATCGTCATCAGTCTCATCATATCTTTTCTGTAACTCATCTAACTTAACTTTAAGAACTTTCAACTTTTCTCTACCATCCTCATCTAAAGCATCAATTTCACCAATACTTACTAAGTTATCAAATAACGCGTGAGCCTTTTCTCCGGTCTCATCACCTTGTTCTAAAGCCCACTCATCGCCATCACGAAGAGATTCTTGTTCACCAAGTTTAGCATTTAGTTCTTGTTTTTCTCTAATTCTCTCACGAGGAGAATTATGGTCAGAAATATATCCCTTAACTTTCATATCACCAAGATTGGACACATTAGTTCTACTAATATTCAATGACCCATCAATATAGGCAACATTACCTAAACTATCAGTTGGAGTACTATCAAGGGTTAAGTCACCAGTAATCCATAAAGGTTTACCTTCAAACCTTTTCATTTTAGTTATCGCTTTCCCGTGATAACTACCCAATCTCATTAATTCCAAATATTCTTCCGGAGATATTTTATAATATTCCCCCTCAACTTCTTCAGTAAGTTTTTTAATATACTTGGATAATGATTTCTCGTTAAGTTGTATTCTTTTATTCATAATAATAAATATCAACAAAGATATAAAATATATTTACATATTACTATTATCGTTGATATTTATGGTTATAAACGTTTAATAATTTAAAATTATGGGCTGCGGATGTAAAAACAAAGCAAATCAATCACAACCGGTACAACAATCGGGACAATCTCAACCTCAGGCACCGTCTCAGGCACCACAGCCTAAAACAGCGCCAATCCAAGAGTCAATCCGTAAAGTTGTAGAGAAATATTACAACAAAAAATAATATTTCATTATGTGAAAATTCAAAGGGACTTCGGTCCCTTTTTTTATTATCTATTTATTAATTAAATTATTTTCATTATTCATTGGTATAATTTAAAAATATGAAATACATAAATGAAAATTCAAACAAAGGATTAGTTAGTATATTTGCTGACTTTTTAGTTAAAGAGATAAACAAAACACATAATTACGATGTGGTAATTGAAGTTACAGACTGTGGTAAGTTTTTTGTCGTTAACGGTTTAACCAACTCTGATAAGATTTTGGATATGGTTCAAATGAAAGAAGAGTTCACCAAAGAATATAAAACATTATTAGAGAAGTACGGTTACACTAATCTAAACATTATTGACCTGATTATTTATAGTCAGGAATTAGCGAAGAAAACAGATTACACTTTTGACTTCTACTCATCAACAAGACCATCATATCACCACAAGGTTATTAATACTTTAGTTGATAACCCACAACCTTTATTCAACACTATTCAATACACAACCAAATTGGAGTACGAGTTGGACTATTCAGAGAATAACACATCTAATTTACCGTATTTCACATACGCACCGTTAAATGTATCATCCGAATTTCCCCACGGGTATAGTTTAAGTATGGGAAGACAGGAGTATTACTATTCAGAATACATCTGTAATCAATTATTTGATGTAATACTAACCGATAAGTTAACTTTCAAATATTCGTCCGTTAAAGAAGATGAGGACAATCAAATTAATCTTTACTCAACGAGTTTATTCCCACGAAAAGATATAATCTCTATGGTCTTAGATGTATTTGATTTTGATATGTTAATCTTTAATGATAAAATAAAAGGTTACGATATTATGGAAGATTTAACTAAACCATTTGATAAAAAACCTTGGCTCGTAAAAGATAAAGTTAAAGACCTGATATTATTCTAAAAAGAAAGTCCCCAATCAAGGGGACTTTTTATTTTTTAAAGTGTTCTTTAATAATTAACACACCATCGTCAATGTCTTCATAATCTCTATCCGGAGCAAATAAGAAACTTTTTTCATTATCCTTATCCGGATTCTCAATAATCATAAATGCCGGTACAAAATCGTTTTGAGTTACCTCAACAAACATTTCATACTCATCATTATGTTCAAAGATATCTCTCTCAAGAAAATCAATATTAGACTCTTTTAATTTATCTTTCATTTGAACACAATACGGACAACCATCCATTGTGAAGATAAACAATAACTTATCCATTGATTAGGTTAGTTACCAATTGTTTAATTTGACCTTCCATTTGCATTCCCGGCTGAGAATACACTTCTTTACCATCAGAAAATGATTTAACTGTTGGGATTGCTCTAATACCTAACTGAGACGCAAATTCTTTATTCTCTTCAACATTCAAAGTGAATAATTGAACCTCTGAATTTTCTTTTCTATACTCCTCTGAAACTTTTTCAAAAGCCGGTTTCATAACTTTACAAGGTCCGCACCACGGAGCCCAAAAGTCTACCACTAATTTTTCCCCATTGTTAATTTTTTCCTGTAATAATTCTTGTGTAATTTCCATTCTTAATCTTTTTTTGTTAATCGTTTTATTTGTAGTAAAATATAATCTACCACGTTTTGTTTATCCACCTTTGTTAAAATAAATATCTTAGTCTCCGACTTTCGTAAAATTAAAATACCGGTAGAATCATATTCATATAATCTATCATTATACACTATTTTGTGTTCATTATTCACAAAATAATTAAACCATAGTAAATGTGATTTATTTAAAAATTTGTCTGTATCTTCGTTAGAAATTGTTGGATACACCTCTATAATACTAGGGTGAACTCCAAACCTTTCTTTAAAGGTATCTACGCAATGTTGTGGTATTTCTTTCATATTATAATGGGAAAACATCATTATCATCCCAATTTTGAACTGGAACAATATTATAATTATACGAATTTAATTGCATAATTGAATCATTTTTCCAACATAATTGACGTTCAGTAGTGTCTTTTCCGGTTTTAGTTACAGAATATCTTATTACATCTTTTGACATCCAATCAGAGAACAATTCTCTTTTTTTGAACTCACCTTTAATCTGTAAGGTATCAAACAAATCCTCATATTGGTAAATTTTATTATCCAATTTGATTAATGCGTCATCCCAACTTTCATCCAATCTATCATTACGTTTACCCAAAGTTTGATATCTTTCTAAATCAAACGTGTTATGTAGTGAAGGTAAAGTAATACGATATTCAATTGACGCTCTCTCTTCAGTTTCTCCTTGACCTCGTCTCATAGATATCAATAAGGAATCAATTCTTCTAACATATGTCTTAACACAATTAGATTGGAATGAGGACTCGTTGTTGTATCGTTTGGATGTTGTTAACACCTCAGGATAATATGACCCATCTTTGGTTAAGATAACCTCATTTACTTTATCCACAAACTCTTGGTTGTAGATTCTAGTAAAGTCACCATTGGTGTAATGGTTATATTTCTCCGACCAATCATAATGCTCTTGAACAAACTCATCGTGAGTTCTTGATGTCCATTTAACCGGTTCCATTTGGTCCAATAAACGATAAAATCTAAAGTGGTCTTCAATTACATTACTGTTAACTAACCCTTTTTGACATAATTTATATATCTCAAAGAAATTGGAAAACTCTTTTTTTGTTAATAACCCTTTTCCAATATTATTATGAAATGTACTTTGTTTATTATGTTCCAATAATAATTGGACAAACTCATCCGATTGATTTAAAATAAACTTCTCACCAAATATTGAACAAGCGTTATTAAAATTAAGAACACCATCAAATGATTTAACGTTATGTAATACCCTCTTAACTTTATCCCCCTTTAAGTTATGAACCCTCATTAAAGCATCAATATACTTATACCCACACTTCACCAAATCTTTCTTCTTTGGTTGGGGATAGGTATTCATAAGTTCAAACCAATTGTTTGGAACTTTAATTCCTTGAGCATCCAAGTATCTTTTGTAGATTCTTTGTTCAGGAAGTAAGTCAGCATATAGTTCAGTTCCGGGAATGGCGTTAACAAAGGTTGAGATAACCTGATTAACTATTGTTGGAATATCCACTTTATCTTTATCAACTATTGAGTTGAATGATTCTCTCAAGTATCGTCTCATATTATTGATAGGGTCATTATTAAAAAGGACTCTTCTAATATTTTTACGACATTTTCTCTTCAAATGGTAGTTGTCTAATGAACCGGTATATAACGCATTTGTTTTATAGTTGAATGTAATAAACTTACAATTAGTACTTAATCTAAACCATTTACCCGCAACACGTCTTGTTTTACTATAATTGAATACCTTGAAAGAAACTTTATCATTTTCTTTAGTCACACAGATAATCACCCTATTCAAATATAATTGAGCAAGTGGGTTCCCGTAATGTTCTACAAATTTTTCTTCTGTATCGTAATCCGCATTAAAAGTATAGTCACCCCAAGGCGTATAACTTGTATGCCTTCCTGAACTTAAACTAGTTTCAATCGTTCCCCAAAAATCATCCTCAACCTCTTTTTTAAGAGGACGAATAGGATTGGTATCCAAGTATTCAGACACTTGATACTTCTTTACGGTATAGTTAAATAATTCTTCTTTCATCAGGTTTATTTTGAACCACAAAAGTAAGACATTAAATTTGAATATACAAATTAATTAAGGGAAAAATGAGCAAATTGTGTGTGATAAATTATGGACTTAATCTTATCCATATCAACCTCATCGTTCTGAGATTGTTTAAGAGCCACAACAATAGATATAATTTGTTTTTGGGTTAAGGAAACATCCTCTCCGTTCTCAATATTATCTAATGATTGTTGTTTTACTCTGTCGTAGAAGTCATCCTTTAAAACATCCCCAATTAACTCAAGTAAGTCATTGGGGTTGTTGTTAAAGAAAGTTATAAATTGATTAATGTAGATTTCAACGTCAACATTTTTCATTTTTGTAGTTTTTTAGTTAATACTAATTTAAATAATAGAATCCCATACCTTCATCATCAAGTCTATCTCGTAAACCTTGTGGTATATTAATGTTTGGATTAACATCTTTTAAGTTAATAAACGCAAGATTTGGTAATTCTTTAATACATTCAGGTAAAGATTGTAAATCTTTATTACCCGGAAGAGCTAAGAAATTCAAATCTTTTAACTGACAAATTGTATCAGGTAATGTTTTTGCAATGTTTTGTAACATTAACGCTTCTAAGTTTTTAAATCTACCAATAGATGTTGGAACCTCTAACGCAATTCTTTCTTGACTCTTATTATTGATTAACAATTTAGTAATTGTATCAGGTAAAGACTCAAATAATTCATCAAAACCATATAGAGCAATGAATTTACCTGAAGCACTATCCGGATAGTTAATCTCAACAATATCACCACCACCACTTGTTAAACCTTTAGCAAATTGAGGTTTAAAATATTCCTTAAGTTCCGCACCTCTACCATTTAAGAACTCTACTAAATTAATTCCTCTATCTCTTCTGTCCATATATTGATTAGATGGGAAGTGGAATTGATATCTTTCTTTAGGTAACCCTGTTTTTTTACCAAACTCTGTTGAACTATTAGGTAGTATTACATAATACGGACCATCTTTGATATAGTGACTAAAATAGGTACCATCAAGTTTTGATGTACACCAATTAGTTTCATCATTCTCATCTCTAGTATCATAATAACCACCAAAATAAGCACCAGCGTTTTTACCTTCGTCATTATTTTCAGTAATTTTTACAATTGTCCAATCAGGTGTAACAATTTCAATATTTGAACCGGGATATTGATATGGATTTTCTTTTGTAATTCTTTCTTCTTTAGATGATTTAGAATCTTTAGATAATTTAAATTCATCAACAGCTAAAGATAATGTTGCCGGTGTATATTTTGCAATATCTCTTTCACCTTCAGGTAATCTACCTTTAAATCTTTCAAATTTTAATAAATCAACATTTATTTTATCCATATCTTCTATGAATAAACGTCTATATTCTTGAGCCGCTCTCTTATATTCAGGTGTACCCACCTCATATTCCAATTTAGGTTGAACAAAGTTTCTCAACATCCATTGAACATATTTACCAACTTTAACTTTTGACATTTCTTCAAAAGTTGCACCTTCTTTATTAAACCCTTGAGGAGCTTTAGTATCAGGGTCTCCAAATATTATATTTTTTAATGTGTCAAAATCCATAATACCTTTTACCGGTCTTCCTGTCTCACTCTTTGCTTTTGGGTTTGGTTTAACAAACTTGTCGTAAAATAATTGTAAACGTGCGTTTTCAGTTATTAAATTAGATAGTAATGATGTAATTTTCATTTTAATTGTTTTAATTATAAATATTCGTTTTTTGTAAATAATTCGCTAAACTTTATTCAAGAGTACAAAGATAATACTAATTATCAACAATCCAAATTATTTTTGATAATTCATAATTAAAAGTTCTTCACCCATATTTTGAGCTTTACCCTTCTTAGCCGCAGCCGCCTTAGCAAATTCTTTCTTCTCCCACACATATTGAAGTTGTGGGAACCAAGTGTGTAATTGTGGAAAATCATAATACGATAATGAGAACTTACCTTGAATACCTTTTAAACAATCCGCCAATCTCTCGTGGTCCGTACTATCAAAGTCGTGGTTGTTGTAATAATTCTCAGTCTTCCAATATGGGGGGTCAGCATAAACATATGTAGATGGACCATCATACTTTTGAATAACCTCTTCAAAGTCCATATTCTCCACCTTAGTAACCTTTAAGAAGTGTTCCACCCAATCAGGTTTAGATAACTTATCTCGGAATGTAAGATACTTTGATTTATATTTCCCTTTCAAATCTATAAATGAACTTGTTTCCGGTTTAGACCCCGAAAATACCTGAGCCAATACATATGCGTATTTTGCAGCAACAACGTAATCGTAAGGTTGTACGCTGAAATTCTCGGCAAATATTTCAGCTTGGAAGCTGATGAATTGTTCTTTATAGATATCCGGTGTCGGAAACTCATTTCTTTGCTGACAAGGAATATTATTCACTTCTTCTAATAATCTCTCAGGATTCTGAAGACACTGAAATAAATTGTAGTTAAGCGGATTGAAGTCGTTATAAACAACTTCTTTTAAATTGGGGTACTTGGTTAAGTCCATATTAAAGAATACCCAAAACATCCCTGAGAATGGTTCTACGTATGTTTCAATGTCGTTAGGTATGAATGGAACAATCCATTTACCTATTTTAGATTTACCCCCGATGTATGATAATGCCATAATTTCTTTTTTATAAAGTATAAGAAATAAAAAGTGAAAAAGCAACTTTCTCTTTCAAATATTTTTAACTATATTTATTTTAAATTAAATTTATAACTATGGAAACTGTAGAAGGAGAAATCATTGACGTAACGGAAATAAACAAAAACGTTGTACCTGAACCCCCTAAAAAAAATTGTAAAACTTGTAAACAAGGTAAAGAAGCTGTATCGTCTGTTAGACAAACTCAAAAAATACTAGTATTCGCATCTCTTTATTTTTTATTTGCCGGTATATATGGTACAATAAAATTGATTAAGGATATTCTACATTATTTTGGATATTAAGTTCTATTGAATTTAATAAATTGATTAATATACATATCCCCGTTATTAAACCCTTTAGATTTTACTCTAAGGGGTTTTGAACTATCAAACTGACTTGGTAACTTTACTGAAATATTCCCTTTAGGGTGTGGGACCTCTAACATCTCTTTATATAAGTCACTTAAATTAAAGTAGGCGTTATAAATCAAATCATCCCCATTTTTTTCAAAGTTATTTTCAGGTTGAACTTTAACACGTAAAACTAAATTACCGTACATACCATCTTTCCAATCACCTTTATTTTGAAGTCTTAAAAATTGTCCGTCATCAATTCCGTGTGGTAATTTAATTGTAATACTATCCACTGAACTTTTAGTACCCTCACCACTACATCCTCCACATATTTTTGTAAAATTGAATCCTCTACCACTACAAGAGTGACAAGGTTGTCTGAATACCTGACTAAACATTCCCGTACCCATTCTTTGAACAATAAATCCGGAACCACTACAGATAGAACAATTTGTTTTATCTCCACCGGTACCACTACAATCCCCACACATATGTTTTCTTGAGTAGTTTATTGTTTTATCTTTAGCGTTATAACTCTCAAACACTCCAACATTAACATCAACTATCTTATCCGGAACCGCACGTTTTCTTTGTTGAGCTCCGTTGAACATATCCCCAAAAGGATTAAATCCACCACTAAATGGGTCAAACCCACCTCCCCCACCAAATGGATTAGAACGTTGATTATCGTATTGACTTCGTTTATTTTCGTCACCTACCGTATCATAAGCTTCAGAAATCTTTTTAAATTTATTTTCATCACCACCTTTATCCGGATGATGTTCTACCGCCAATTTTCTATAGGCTTTCTTTATCTCATCTTGAGTCGCGTTTTCATTAACACCTAATGTTTGATAAAAATTTTCCATACTTGTTTACTTATATTTAATATAAAACTAATTTTTTATTATGAACTATCTAATAGTATTATTCAAAAATAAGATAAAAAAGAAAATAATAAATAAATTTATAACTCATAAAAAGGCAAATGAGTATTATAAAAATTTGTTAATGGAAAGTGATTCCGTAATATTTGAACGGGAATATGAAAATGGTTATCTATGTAGTTATGAACTAGCAATATTAGAAAAAACGTCAGGTAGTTTTTTACCTATTTTTTTAAAAGATGAATTAGGTAGAAAGATTAAAGTTAACTTAGATGACGACGATTACACTATTAATCTAATATCAAAATATAAAACAGAAGAATTAATATTAGACACGACCACAAATAAAAAAATAAACTCAAAAGAGTTTATTAAATTATATTTAAGTGGTTCCGGACTTAAATTAGTATCTAAATTGAATAATAAAGTTGTTGTTCAAAATGATAACACCTTTAATTTATTTACCTTAAAGAATGATAACGACTCAAATAGATTTATTGATTCAATCTCTAATTATTTTATAGAACAAAAAAGGTCTGATTGTATTTTTGTTAAAGACTATTCAACCACACAAAGAAAATATTTATACAATCTTTTAATTGATAACGGATTCTCTAAGAGTTATCTTCAACGTCAGTCAACGACTCATCCAATAAAAACATAAATTCAACCCCCGACAAATCAATCTTAAATTGTTTATGAGAATGGTCAATTGTTCTGAAATTTTTTTGAACTTTTTTAAACTCATCTAATTTTAATTCAAGGGCGACAGCGATAACACCATTAGGAAAGAGTTCCTCCAATCCATCCGCAATTAACGCTAATTTTTCTATAATCCCATCAATACTTTTTGTATTCTCTGCCATAACGTTATTTTTTTAGGTGGTTCAGGTGGTTTCGGTAGAATATCCTCCCTCGTTAATTTTTTTAACTCGTTTATTATTTTCTCTTTTTCGGATTGGAGTTGTATTTGACTCTTTAGTGAGTCATTTTTTAGGAGTTCCAACTCCTTCAAGACTTTCTTCTTCATCTACTAATTCTATTTTACCGGTTTTTAATTCAAAATTAAGATTTTTTAAACTAGTCAAGTCTTGTCTCTCAAATATTGATTTAAGCTCCTCAACTTTGTTTTGGAATAATCTATCTTTTTCTTCTCTGTCGTGATTGTATTTAATAATATTCTTTAAATTCTCCGACATTTTCTCCACCGACTCTTCATTTATTTCAGAAACAAACGAAAAGAATCTATGTCCATCAGCCTTACTTGTTTGTTCCATCACCTTATCTTCATCAACATATTTTTTAGGTAATTTCCAAGTAGTCGGAAAACTAAGGTCAAAACTTAAATAACTCTCTAATTTTCTAACCGATTGTAAATAAGGTAACAACGCAGAAAATTCTTTATATAAACTCATAATTAATTTTGTATTAAATAGGTTAAGCAATACGTTATTGCTAATCCAAGATATATAAGTTCCCCTCTATACCATTCAAATTTCTTTGGTGGGTTAGAAAATAGGGAACTCATTATCCTAGCAACCGTTCTCAAAACGGTCAGTAGTGAAAAAATGAATACAAATAAAAATATTGTATTAATATTATTCATTACTCGTCTCCTTTTCTTTCTGCTAAAATCTCTTTTCTAAGACTATCCAATAATTTTTTCAATTCTTGTGCAGATTTTCTAGCTCTTGTACCGGCACTTTTATTTCCGGCAAAGAATTTAGATGTGTCAACTGATAATTCCTCAGTTAAAGACTTAATTTGTTCTAATGTTTCCATTTTAAATTTAGTTTAATAATTTATTTTATTATGTAAAAAATAATTTTTTTTATGTTATAGTAAACACTATAGGGGTTTTTTTTACTTTTTAACATTTTTATCTAACACTTTATATATAGTTGATACCATATCAATGTCTGATTTTGTAAAGGATTTTTTAACGTTGAATAGTTCTTTAAAGAATTTACCGATGGAACTTCTAACCTTTTCGTTCTTTTGATGATAAAAAACTTCCGTAAAGAACTCATAAAAATAATCGTAATGTTCCCCGTTATTTTGAAAATTAATACCTTCTTGTTTGAAATTACTAATTATCTTACCCCAACACCATTCAAAATGTTTTTTATTGTCGTTTTCCGTTAAGATAATTTTAGTTTCATTAGGCAAGTCATTTTCACCTAAATAAGTTTCTAAAATTAAAATATTAAGTGAATGGGCAAAATCAAAGTATAATTCCATTTTTTCAGGAATCATATTATTCACCCGGAACCAAACGTCAACGTCTTCCGGTGTTAAAGGTTTTGATATGTAGTTAAAAAAATTCTCCATAGAGTTCGTCTATGGAGAAATTATAAGTTATATTATGTGTTTGTAAATTATTGAGTTATTTGATTATAACCCATCAACGATTTCATTCTATTAAATTCTTCACTAATTAATTTTTCTTGTTTTTCATTACTCTCAGTTTTAAGATGTAACCCATTTCCCGATTCTTGACCTGTTTTATCACTTATAACAGGTTGAGGGGCTTTATTGTATGCCGCTCTTTTAGCTTTATTGTACGCACCTTTCTTACGAGTTTTATTTAATTTTTTATTCTCATCAGTTTCAACAGCGTTAGCCCATTCTGAATTATTTCCAGTTTTTGATGAACCTTCAATATTATTATCCATCCACTCTTCATTAGGATGAATTTCATCATAATCTAAAGTTTGCATCCCAGGTCTTAAGTAATCGTCAATAAATTCTTTACCATCGTCAGAAAGTTCATAAGCAGTTTTCTTCATTTTTTCTAACTCTCCATTCCCTTTAGGGAATACTTTTGGTTCCATTGAATATTCACCTTTAGAACCGTCTTTAAGGTAATCTTTCATTTTTTTAGTAACATCTTTAATGTAATCGTCATTTTCTTTACCAGAACCTTTGTGAGCCTTCTCATACGCCGAATAACCTTTAGGTGTTCCACCAATTGGTTTTAATTTTGTGTCGGTTGTTTTTTCAATCGCTTCAGTTTTTTGTTCTTTAACAATTCTTTCAATCATAGATACTAATTCACTTTCAGTTAATCTATAAGATTCTTTAACCTGATATTCTTTACCATCCACTTCAAATGAATCTTCCCCACTTTTTTTAGCGTTAGCCAAGGCCCCTGAAAACGCATTACCTTCGTCTGTTTCAGTTTTTTTACCCTTTCTTAACATCTTAAAATCTTCAGCATCAATCTTATTGTTTTTGTTTCTATCCAATCTTTTTTGACGACCTTTTAAAGATTCGTTCATATCTGAACCACAGAATTTTAACGTTCTTTCATCTTCAGGACCAAAATTATCCATATGATATTTACAAGCATCTTCATTTTTAGAATCTAACTCTTCATTATCCGAATCACCTAACACCATATCTTCTTGGACATAGTCAAATTCTTCTGAATTATCAATGTCTTTAACATCGTAGATACCTTCTTCCATATCACCACTTTTATATCCACACTCATTACATTCACCTTCATACATTGTCCCACCGCATTCGCAAACACTACCGGATTCCGTTAATTTAGAAACAATATTATCGGCTCTATCTTCTAAAGTTTCTTTTAAAATTTTAGATACCAAATTGTCTAAGTAAGTACTATTTAATTTTTTCATTTTTCTTTTTTATTATAAATATATTAATCTTCAAGTTTATTTCTTAGGAAAGGTATTTTCATACTCATAAGCGATAATACTTTTAATTACATTTTCACTTATGTTATGTCTTTCACTTATATTTTTAATCGCATTTTTCACATTTTCATTCTCAAAAATCTTTAGAGCTTTAATATCACCTTGATTACAGTATGGAAATTTTTTACATTTTTTCTTAACTTGAACAAATTTACCTCCGGGAATTTGTGTTTTAGATTTTCCTCTCCAATCTTTTTTACTTGTTGATTTAGCCCAAGCCGCATTTGTCTCATAAGAACCTGAAGAACCTGAACCCGTCGCCTCTGTTGCTTCAACTTTTTTGGTTTCTCCACAAACACATTTAGATTTAACCCTATCACAAGAATCACAATATTCTTCTTTGTTTTCTTTCACACAATTAGGAACCATTTTACCATTTTTCTTTTTACCACCAATTTGTTTATATCCTTTCCAACATTCTTCTTCCATTTCACCTTTAGTTGTTGAGAATAATGGAGCGGAAAATCCACCTGCAGAACCTGAACCGGTACTTTCTTTACTTTCTTCTTTACCAACTCTTTTATATCTGTTTTTTTTAATAAACGGGTCAGACACAGTTACATTTGGTGTACCAAATTCATTATCCTTTTCTTTAAACTTTTTAAAATCGGTGTCTGTTTGAATATCTTTCTGAAATTGTTTTTTACCACTTTTATCTTCCCCCATAATTGGTAATCCCATTGTTAATTTACCAATAGGTGTTTTCATTTTAGTCTTACCAACCAATTTATCAACAACCCCCGATTTAATAGGTCTTTTAATCATAACTTCTTTTTTATTTTTTTTATCAATATCCATAGACTCATTTGAGACTGATGATAAAGTTTCCGCGGCTATTGTAGCCGCCTCAACACCACCACGATAAACATTAGCATTACTAAATTCTTTTTCCATTGCGGCCTTTAAACTTGGAATTTTGTTTGACATAAATTAAGCGTTTTTAAGTCTTGGTTCCCAATAACTTCTGTTCATCCACATAAATTGATAGAATTCTCGGAACATTCGTAACGCAATTTCTTTAACATCACCTTCTAGTTTTCCTCGTTTAAGTTCTTTAGATATTGTATCAATTAATTTATTTTCATATTGTTGCATAGTACTACTCCCAAAAAAATCTTTAATTTCTTTACGAACCATAACTTCAATATCTTTTTTTTCTGTCGCTGTTAGTGCCATAATTATTTAACTATTAATAAATATGAAGTCGCCAATACACCTAAAAATGTACCGGCTTTATATATAAAAGATTTAAATTTAACCGCCTTTAATTCTTTCTGTAAATCCTTAGTCATCAGGTCATATTGAGTTATTTGTAAATCTTTTTGACCTATAATAAATTGATTATTTTTATCTTTCTTCTCTAATAAAGAAATGATTGTATCTTTCTGAACTTCTCTAGCCTCAACTTTAGTTAGTTTAAATTGAGTTAACGATAACTCTTGTTTACATCCATCAAATCTTAATAAGTCTTGATAGATTAATCTAGCTGTTTTAGTTGGAAGAACTACTTTGGTTGTATCTTGCTGCGAATAACAGCTCAAGCTCAACATTACCAAAGTTATTAGCATTATTAACTTTTTCATTTGTTTTTTCTTTTACGATTGTTAAATTATTATCAATATGATGAATTTCTTTAGTAATGTTGGTAACATTCTCTTTTACCTCCATAACTTTAGTATCTATTTGTTTATTAACTACTTGAGCAGAATCCACTTTAACTTGTATCCCCTCAATTTTCTTTTTATAACCACTAACGTCAGTTTTAATACCACTAGTTGTGAAAATATTCCAACCCACTAAAGCGGCGACGATAATTAATAAAATTGTTTGACTTTTACCTTGAGTAATATCTTTCATTATTTCTCTGTTTTAATTGTTTTCTTTCTTGATGCCAATACTTTAGACCATTTTACCTTAAATTTTTCATAAAACGCCTTTAATTTTGTTATCATTTCCAAAAAATCGTCATCGGTTTTAATCATATCACCGTTAATATATATCCCACTCTCTTCCCCAATTGAAAGAAGGAATTCAATATCAAAATCAATAATTTTACCAGACCATTCAACATTATTTGGATAAAGATTAAGTTTATTAAAATCTACTAAATCCGAAACTTCATTAACAAATTCATCCATAGTCTCTTGGAATGCAATTTTTTCATCTGTTGTTAACTCTAAATCAGTTTGTTCTTTACCGTGTAATACTAACACACCACCGGAGATTCTATAAGCCTGTGACTTATCGTCATTAGTCTCTGTATCGTCCTCAATTGCATCATCAACTGATTGAGCAACATCGTATTTTTTAGTTACATCATTATCCGCAACATCTTGTTCATTTAATAAACTATATTGTCTACGGATATCTTCATTAATATTATTGTCTCCCAATAATCTTCTTGAAGCATTTAATAATTGTTTGATTTCATCGTGTGAATTGTTCATATTCTATTTTTTTTAAAAATTCTTCAAATTTAAAAGCCGGACTCACATCAGTAAATTGAGAATCAAAATTACTTTTAGTCACAACCCCCTCGTATTTTTCAATACCTATTATTTTTGTATTGTGTTCTATTATTTGGTTCTTTATTGATACTTTATCAAACAAATGATTACATAACGCCGCAGTAGATTCAAGTTGTTTATCAGTATAAGGTTGCCAAAAGAAATAATCTCTCCACTTCTTTTCAAACACATTACCTTTATAAATATCCCCAATCCAGTTAATGTAATAGTCACTTAGCGGTTCTTTTTGTAACCACCCTAAATTTTCTAATGATATGATAATTGAATTTCTATTAATATTTGGTTCCGAGAAATATTCGGTGTGTTCATTGTTCTCTAAAAGTTGGAGAATTTCACCTTCTTTTGTTACAATGTAGTTTGGTACTCTTTTAAATTTCCCGTTGTAACGATATTTTAACATCATTAAATACTCACCCGAATTTCTTGAAGTATGGGTGAGTATTATTTGATTTTTTTTCTTTTGTTTTCCCGATGGCTTAAAGTCACCGTATTTTATTATGTCTATCATTTCAGATAACTTAATTATTTATTTAGTCATTTGTTGGTTTAACATAACTTAACCTATTTGGACGTGGTGGTTCGTGTGTGTCCATTCCCGGACTAACATATTTATCTTCAATTAATTCGTCAAAGTAATCTTCTTCTTCATCGTTATCTTTGTTTAATTCAACCACTGCAACTTCAACAATCTTTTCAACCTCAACAATCTTTTCAACCTCAACAATCTTTTCAACTTCAACAATCCTCTCAACTTCAATAGGTACTCTAACTATTTTTTCAACAATCACTTCTTCTATTACCGGAACCTCTACGATTACTTCTTTAATAACCTCTTTTTCCACAATAACTTCTTTAATTATCTCTTTTACCTCATTATTACCTGATTTTCCATCATCGTATTTTGTGAAGAAGTGTAGAGACGTTAATGAGATTACAGGAAGTAAACCTCCTTCTAAGAATGCCAACCATCTTTTCATTGAGATAACGTCATTAGCTTTTGAACCTAACATTTCCCACACCGGTCCGGTAAGTTCCATCCACGATTTAAATAACTCCCCATTAGCATCAATTTGTTTATATGAATAGAAAATATTACCAATCATTTGGATGAAAGTAATTATCCCAAACATAAACCATACACCACCTTTGATTTTGTTAGTGGCCGCAACCAATGCGGTCATAGCACCTATCTCAATAGCAATTGATAAGTATATCGCCCAACTGATGGGATTGGCCAAATTATACCAAGATACAACGTGTGATATAGATATTCCCGCAACCAAAATTATAGGTATCAAGAACATCGCTCTGTTTGGGTGTTCCTTAACGGATGCCCATAACTTCTTAATCATTAGATATTTTACTTATTTCTTGGTCAATTTGAGTTTGTCTTGTAACATCTAATATTTTTCTATCAGACGCTTGAATAGCTCTTTTCTCAGATTTAAGACCTTCAATCTTTATTTCTCTACGAAGTTTAACTGATAATGAATCAACACTATCATTAACGTCTTGGACTTTTGAATTTGTACTACAAGTCTTAAAAAATGTAATAATTACTAGGAAGAACATTATTCTAATACCCCAAGTATCAATAAAATTTAAAATTGGTTTCATAATTTTTGTATTAAGTTTATTATAAAAGTAAAAAACCTTCTATTATAATAAATAGAAGGTTCTAAAGTTTTTACATATAATCAAACAATACGGAACTCTCATTCCTTAATTTTCGTAAAGCTTTTTCTTTAATTTGCCTGACACGTTCTTTTGTGAGGTTGAAATCCCCACCGATATCTTCAAGGGTTCTTGGTGTTCCGGATAATCCAAAATAATCCTCAATAATCAATTTTTCTCTTTCATCTAAAATATGTAATAGACTTAATAATTTAATCTTCAACATATCACCTGAATTAAATGACTCGTCGGGCATATCTGCATTATTGTTAACAATGATATCAACTAAAGTATCACCATCCTCATTAATATTCATATCCAAGTCAATCATTGATGGTAAGTTTTGAAACTTATCTTCTAACTTACCACCATTAGATTCAATTGCTTTCTTGGCTCTATGTAAATCCTGAACTACATTAACCGGTAGTCTTATAGTACGAGCATTGTCGTTTAATGATTGAAGAATGGATTGTTTAACCCACCATACCGCGTAAGATATAAATCTAAGATTCTTAGACCAATCAAAGTTATTAATAGCTTTCATCAACCCTAAGTTACCTTCGGCAATTAAATCAGGAAAATCTAATCCTTGATTTTGATATTGTTTAGCAACTGTAATAACAAAACGTAAATTCCCCTCAAGAAGTTCTTTTTGAATCTCCTTTCGTCTAGTATCACTAATCTCATTACCATTCATTAGTAACGCTAACTGACGTTCTCTTTCGGGAGTCATTACTTTAATCTTACGAATGTCTTTCAAATATAAGTTAATCTCTTCTTGGTTAATCGGTATGCCTGAATTTTTTTCTTTCATATTAATTTGAGTATTTATTTAGTTGTGATAATTCTTTTTCTGTTAGTGAATTTAAACCTTTATCTTTAATTTTTTCCAATAATTCATCTAAAGATGGTATGCGTTGTTTATTTTTAATTTCATCAATGTCCGTCCACTCATCTTCATCATATTCAAAATCAAAATTATCAACGTTTAAGTTAAAGTTATCTCGGATTTTGTCTTGTATCATTTTTCGTACCTCAAATTCTTCTGTGTACGAATTATTTGGTTTTTCTGACATAAAGTCACTAATACCATCATTAAAAAGATGTTTAGATATTTTTTCAGGTAATCCATATGACAAATTGTCAGAGGTGTAAGGTAATAATATATACATAATATCACCCACGTCTAAAATCATATCAATATAGTCTTTCACATCCTGATAAGAATCTAATGTTGATATTGTGAACACAGATGATTCTGGTCCGAAATAAAAATTAAGATTTGGTGAGTCAGAAATAACACATAATTCTTCTGCGATTTGTTCTGTAAATTCTTTTGGGTTGTCGTTTTTTGCAAAGACAAATAAAATGTATTTGGTTAAGTCATTCATACGTTATACGTTTAAGTTAGATATTATGTTACAAAGATAGTGAAATTATTTTAATAAAAACCCAAGTTCATAAACCATTGGAGTCATTTCTTTATCTAATTGTTCAACCAAACTCTCAATTAATACTACATTAGATTCAGACGCAATTTTTTTAAATTGTGAATATCCCATATCCCACGGATATTCAGTTGAATTTAAAATTGTTTCAAAATAAATTCTTCTATACTCATCAATTATTTTTTTTGCAATAGTCGGAATCCCTTCATAAAAATTTTCATCAGATAATATTTTTGCAACAAATCTATCTTCAGATAAATTAAAATCATCATATAGTGACATCACTTGGTGTTTTTCCATATGTTTAGTTAGCGATTGTCTCATAAATGGAAAAAATTCATTTTTAACCCTATAATTAACACCATTATATATTTTACTTATCCACGAAGTTTGATTAGAACCATTAGAAAATAAACATCTTATTAATGATAATTTTTTAAAAATATTATATTTTGGATGTTCTTCATCCGGTTTTAAATATTCATCTTTATGATTTAACCAATTATTTTTTATTAATTTTCTCGCATTAAACATCATTATTGCCTCCCAAAATCCTTCTTCATTAAATGAAACTCCGTGTGATGAAGCAAATGGCATTGTATAAAGTCCAACATATTGAGAATTAAATTGTACACAATTTGAGTTATTATGTAAAAACCCAATAAAATTTGTTTTAACAGTATCTTTATTTTTACTATTTAGAACAGGAACATCATACCCATTTATAGTAGGAACAAATTGAGCATTATCAGATTTTTCAATCCATTTTGATTTAATCCACGGTTTTGAAGATTCTAAATTATCCGTATTGTAAAACAACTTCACACCCTTATTAACAACATCAATCCCTTCTCTTTCCAATATATCAAACGCAAACGTATTTGAGTCCTCAGGTACTCCACATTCAAAAATAGCAAAAACTAATGGCCAAGATTTAACACCCGCAAATTCTTTAGCATTAATTAAAAACCCTTTTTTAAATTTATAATTTCTACCCATAAATTCTCTAAGTTCTTTAGTTTTCTCACCTGTGAAATAAATTGGTAACATAAAATAACCAATATTAACTTTTTTACCGGTTTTTAAATATAAATTATTATTTTGATATAAGAATTGATTAAATAATTGGTCGCACGAATTACCTAGCCCGTCTTTTATCATTAATTTTCTAATGTATGTGTCTGAAACACCAGGTTTACTTGTTTTCCCATAATTTGCGGAGGTAAGGAATGGCGGATTTTCTAATTTATTTATTACTTCCGCATTATCAATTAAATTTTTTACACTAATTGGCAATAAATCGTAATTAGTCTCCAAATAATCTATTTCTTCAACAATTGCACCTTTATTATACCCCGATTGAATAATAGTATCAACATCCGCTCTATCTTTAGTTGATAATATTAAATTTGAGTATCTTCTATCTTTAGTTATATTAGCAGTTCCGGCACTTGAATCCCATACTAAATCAGTTGTTGATGTTCTATAATTTGGAAAAATTGATTCATAATATAAATCCGCTTGTTCAGCCCAAACAGATTGAGTATAAAATGCCCCTAATCTTCTTCTTTCAGAATCTTGAATTAAAGTATCTTGAGTTGATGTTATTTTCTTTTTTTCATTATTTGAAAAATTATTAACATTAAATCCGTTCATTAATAATTCAAAATTTGTTTTATTAACTTTAATTTTAGAATTTCCAAAAGATTCTGTAATCAGAGAACCATCATTTTTTTTAACATTTAATCCATTACACATTGGATTAACAAATAAATGAACAAATAAATTAACTGAATCATTTGGTAACATTTTAGTTTTTAGAACATCTTCCTCCCAATATGAAAACGCTTTTTTAATTTTATTAGACGTTACTGGTCTTTTTTGTACACTATTTTTACAATAATTTAATATTCTATCATAAATTATTGGGAGATTAATTGCGGATATTGTATGATATATAGGTATTAATAAATTATTATTTAAGTCATTTAAAACCAAATCATATAATAATGGCACTTCTTTCCAAGCATCAACGGCATTACTAGGCCACTTAATATCTTCTGCTAAATAACTAAGAAGTTGATTTGTATGAAAATAAACAAATTCATTTTTATCTACAATTGCAACCACTTTAGGTGTCTTCAATTCTGTTGATTCATCCATTCGATGTAAATAAACTAAAGCTTGCACAAGAGCTCTTACCAAAGATTTATTACTTGATAAATTTTCATCAAGTTTAAATTCAAACAAAATACTGACATACCACTTTTTATTTTTAGGTGATTCATCGTAAAGAACCCCATCATCCCCTCGGAATCTATTAAATAATAAATTACTTTTAGATTGGAAAAATCCAATAATTGATTGTTGAACCACGCTTTCATTGTTTGCAATGGCTAAATTACTAATTGTTTGTCCTGTTGTTATCATAATGCAAATATAATCATAATTATTTCAATAAACAAAAAAAATAATATTTTATTGGGAAACATAACTAATATTTTCTTCTTTTCTAATTCTTACCACGTTATCAGCCCAATTTGTTACTAATGGGTTGTGTGTAATAACAAATATCTTTTCAAAGTATTCTTTAATCTTACTAAAGAATTCTGATACCATCTCCAAGTTGTCGTTAGACATCTTCCCGAACACCTCATCAAACACAACAACGTTAGCTCTTGGTAATGAACATATTTTACTCAATACCGCTCTCAACGCTAGTGAAGCAATTGACCTTTCATATCCGGACCCGGACGCCATCGGTTTCTCAACCTGAGTGTTGTTATCAATCATTAGGAAGTCAACTTCATTCTTATCGTTAATCTTAACTTCTAATCTGAAGTGACAACTATCTTCCAATAGTCTTTGAAGTTCACTATTGATAAGTGGCATCATCGTCTTCATTATAAGTTTGGTAACACCATTCTTACCGAATATTTCCAAATAGATTTTATAGATTCTTTCTCTCTCCGCTTCTTCCGCAATCTTTCTAATTGTTTCCAAGTTAGATGTTATCTTGGTTGTTAGATTGGTAATCGTAAACTTATTGTTTGAGATACTAGTTTCAATAGTTTTCTTCTCACCCTCAAGTTCATCAATTCTAATCCCCGCTTTAATCAATAATCCATCTGTCTTATTGTTTTCAATAATCTTATCCTGAACCTCAGAGTATCTTTCCAATTTGGTTTTCAACGCATCAATCATCAATTGGAAACGTTCAACACTTAATTCGTATTTCTCTTTGATAAGTTTGTTTTTCTCATACTCATCAAATTCTTTTTTAAGGTTAACAAAACCTAACTCTTTGCTGGTTAAATCCTGCATTAACCCCTCTAATTCCCCTTTGTGCGTGATAAATCCTGCAAGTTCCCCAATTTTTGCATTGGTAATCGCCGCATTCATTAGTTCAATACCACAGTGTTCACATTTGATTCCACCATCAACAGAACTCTTAAGTTCTTCAATACTTTTAATCTTTGCGTTGTTCTCCGCTTGTTTAGTAATCAAATCTTTAATTTTCTGTTTCACCTCATCGTGTTTGTCCTCGTGGTAAAATTCAGATGGTTCAACAACCTTAACCCCATCTCTGTCAGAAATGGCTTTGGCTTTCTGTAGGTCCAACCCATTAATTTCCTCTTGGACTTTATCCGGAGATACTAATGTTAAATCTCTATCAATATTGTGTTTGGATTTTAACAATCCATCACGATACTCCTGACCCTTAAGGATTCTTGCTTTAGCATCTTCCAATTGAGTATCTAAAGTAAGATTACTCTCCGTTAGAGTATCAATTGTATCTTGACTAGTTTGGTTATCCGTTTTAAGTTCTTCAGAGTTATAAATGTTTGACAACATTCCTTTGGAGAAGTCACTATAAATTTCTTTGGCGGCCTCTTCTTTACGTTTAAGGAAATCCAACCCCATAAACCTTGAAAGAACTTGACCCCTCGCCGTAGGTTTGGCGTCAATTAGTTCTTCCAAGTTGGTGGCAGTTGTTAGGATGGTCATTAAGAAGTCCTCTTTGGTCCCGATAGATGTTTTGATAAACGCCTCGGTCTCTCTTCGTTGTTCTCCGGTGAAGTTCTGCAAACTACCATCAGACAATCTTTTGTAAAAGTCCAACTCGGTCTTAACCGTCCATTCATTTTTCTTTGATAACTTTCTCTCAATATTTCTCAATATGATATACTCCTCACCATCTATTGTAATCTCACCTTTTACAGCAACTTTGTTTCTCTCTGTAAACCTGTTGAATATCTCCTCCGCTTTAGATGTCTTGGTTGTCTCATTAAAGAATAAGAACATCAATAAATCCACAGTAAGAACTGTCTTACCCCCAAAGTTAGGTGGGTTTGATTCAACAACCGTAATCCCATCACACTTCTCAAAATCTATTTTCTGATTCTCACCATAGGATAAAAAGTTTGAGAACTCAATGTTCTTGATATACCATCTCTTGAACGGGGCAGCATCAGTTTGAGTTTGTAACAATTTGTTATCCACAATACTATTAAGTTGGTAGATATCATCGTAGTGTTCCATATTCCCCTTTGACTCCAAGAATGAACGAACTAACTCTAATTGATAGTTCTCATCCAAGATGTTAAAGGATATGTCTACGGTATGTGTGGTGTCGTCAGCAACCTTTGTTTTTGTTATTACATTGACGTTGGTTGTGTTATACTTCTTTTGAAAGTAATGACGAACACTCTTAATTTTTTCTTGAGTAAAGTTTTCAGCGTAATCCTCCCATACAATCTGTAAGTAAGGATTATCAAAACTTGTGATATCTAAATCTTTTATCATTATTGTGTAATTAAATTCTATGGGGGGATTAAATAAATCCATTGGTTGAATGTCTAAAAAATGTCTAACGAATGTCTAAACAGTTTCAGAAGTTACAACTTCTACATCTGTTACGTTAATGTCATTTGTTTCACCAACAATTACATCACTAAGAACTTCAGTGTTCACATTAACTAGTTCACCATTTTCATTTTGGTATTGAGCTTTTAACTCTTCCATTTGTTTTTCAAACATTTCTTGATACTCTGCTTGAGCTTTTTTTCTTAATCCTCTAAGAGTGTTGTTTCTGTGTGTAACTCTTGTTTTGTGTGCCTTTGCACCACCACGTAATTTTGACTTTGGCATAATTGTTTTTATTTATTGTTATTTATTTCGTTGTTAAATTCTTGTTGTATTTCTTCTAATGTTATTTCCGGTTCTTCGTCTACCATATCTCTAAGTTCTTGTGTTAACATATCAGTAATTCTTTGATATTGATTCTCAGTTTTAATTACTTTATCTCCCGGTTCTTCGTCATCATTCTTGTAAAAATCTAACCAATCAGGTCTTTCTTGAACTTTAATTTTATCAACCTTTTCAATCATTTGTTGAACTTCAGTTTTGGTTCCATTCAATATTTTCTTTAACTTAACTTTTCTTTCAAGTTCATTCCATATTCGGTAATAACCCGCCGAACTGTTGTTATGAAAATTAACATCAATTTGATTGTTTTCCAAATACTCCATAATATCAATCATAACATCATCCTCTTCTATAATTCCCATATCACCACAAAGGGTAAATAAATCATCGGAAGTAATAATCCATCGTTGAGTTTTCTTTTCCTCAATTTTTTTTAATATAAATTCACCTAATTTTCCCATACTTTAATTTTTTGTTGGTCTATTTTCTTCAAACCATTCTACCATCCCGTTGAACGCCCACACAAACCCGGAAGCAATCAGTCCATCAAAGAACCAACTAATCCAAGTTGGCGTCCCAATAAGGAATGACGATGGTGAATAATAAGCAATTCCAAGGAAAAAACCAACCCACGTTGATGTACACATCATACAAGACAGTAAATCACCAAAAAATTTTCCTAATGAATTAAATGGTAACATACTATTTCCCCAATTTTGTAAACCATTTCTTAATCCTTGGAATATTGACCCATAAACCAATATGTTCGTCATCCCATATGCCGCTAGTAACCAAATTAATATTATCATCTTATTCTCCTATATAATGTGTACTTATGTTCTCACCTTCTTCAACTTCACTTATGAATTTTTGGATAGAACGAAATTCTTTTATTTTTTCAATTTGGTCATTTTCAGTTGAGGTCGTTTCAAAACGTAGTCTAGCACTACCATCACCATCTACTGTGACCGGGATGGTTCTGTTAGACCCAACTGAACCTAAAATTTGTATCTTTGTTAGTAATTCAAGTAATTCTTGTATTTCTTCCTTACCACCACTAACCCTAATGTCTAAATAATAATTTTCCATATTACATTGTATCATTTATGTTTGAACCTTTCAAATAGACAGCACCCTGACTAATCTTAATAGATTCTAATTGTTTATTTATTTCTTCTAATTGTTTAATCTCATCGGTCTTTGAGTTTAATTCTTTTCTTAAAGTTTGTAAAGTCTCTTGTAACATTGTCATCTTATCATTTGATTTTTCTACCTCAATAATTGTTTCAACCGGGACTTCTTTAATTACCTCAACCTCTTTAATTGTTTCAATTATTTCCGGTGGTCTATCTTCCAACTGTTGTATTTTTAACAACAGTTCATTTACTTGAGTTTCGTCCCCAATTTTATCTATATTTGGGACAGGAACTTCAATTCTCACTTCTTTAATAACCTCAACTTCTCGGATTATTTCTTTAATGACCTCAACTTCTTTAATAACTTCTACCGGAACTTCTACCCGTATTTCACGAATTACCTCAATTTCTACCTGTTTTTCACCAACAATACCCGTTTTTCCCGAATCATCACCAAGTAATCCATATTTGTTAATGTTAAAACCTTCAGTGTAACATTTGGATATGAACTTATCCACATCCTCAATATTGTTTAACTTACAATATTCTTGGACAGACTTTAATTGATTAGTTGTTAGTTTTATTTCCACTATTAACTAATTTTTCAGTTCCGTTTATAATATCATCAAATGATTTCATCTTAAATGATAAGAAGGGTTTTGGATTATCCAAATCAACAAATGAATAATCATCTGTCTCAACATTATATATTCCAAATCCGTGTTTGGTTATTGTCTCACCATAGTTCTGTTGGATTGTTGAACCCACCATATATGCTTTTTTTCCACCCGGGATGTTGAAAGTTTGTCTTTTGTGAATATCCCCGCATAAAACCAAGTCACATCCGTTAAACTTATCTGTTTCAAATCCGGTTTCAAACTTATATCCGATGTCGGTTGTTAATCCTTGAACTGGTCCGTGAAATAATCCAATCTTTAATCTACCCGTTTTTTCAATCTCAGGTGGAATGTTATGGTCAAGTAATGAATACACCACCCAATCAACATTATCATCCTCGTATTCTCCTCTGTTCTTCAAATAAACGATGTTGTTGTTCTTTAATGAATCAATTACCGGTGTAAGAGCATCCAATCTTGATGAGTTCGATTCCAAGAAATCGTGGTTTCCAATTATAACTATGGTTTTGGCAATCTGAGAACATTCCGTAAGAATCCAAGCAACAAACTCAATAAGTTCAGGTGTCATTTGATTCTTAGAATGTACTAGGTCTCCGGTGAAAACAATCCTGTCCGGAGCAATCTCTTTGAATTGTTCCAACATATTGACTAAAATGCCACGATATAAGTCGTGGTCTTTAAATAATCGTATATGTAAGTCACTAAAGTGAACTAATTTTTTTATCATCTTATTTGTCAAATAATTTAAACTCCTCATTTACGTGACCGCAATCATCACATCTGTATGTTGGGAACGGAACTATAGTGTCTTCCGAACTTCCTGTTAACAATTTGTTAACTTTTTTTATCATCGTAACTTCTTTGAAGTAGATACTATCACACTCCTCACACACTAAAGTAGGTTGTTGTTTTAAATCAATCTTTGGTTTTAATAAATCGTCCATATTCTTTTTTTTATAAATTTAGTTTATTTTTATTTCTTTGTCAAATATTTTGACATATCCATTTCCAAGATAGTATCTTGAACTGACTTAGGAACACGGAACTCTTCATATTGACCAATTTCTTTAACAAGGACAATCACACACCCATACAATTTAATGTTTTCGTATTTGGTTCCTTGTAACATTTTAATAAGAAGTTTCCCATAAAATGGTAATTGAGTGAAGTAATGACCCAATGCGTTGTTTGGTAACTTATCAAATGGATAATACATTTTTTTAGTAAAATGATTCTCTTCAAAGTTTTTTGGTTTATTACTTTTCCAGTCTGTTATGACCAACCCAAACTCAGTTTGTTCTTTATTCATAATTAACCACACCTTATCGGGTTGTCCCGTATACTTTAACTCGGGGTCACCCAACACAATCTCAGTATCCAATAACACGGCACCCCTCTCAACCATAAGGTTCAGATATGCAGTCCCTGCTGATATCATACTATCACCTTTTAAAATTTGTGTAAAATCGCATTCAAAGATGGGTTGTCTTACTTCTTTGTAATCACCAAACATCTCAATGGTTTTCTTTTCCAACATATAGTGAACCCTACTTCCCATATTAGTTGAGTAATCTCCGGCAGCCTTCCACTCATCCAATAGTTGTTGTTGAACTTCAGGGTCACCTTTAGCTTTCTTTAGTGAGATACCTTCCGTATCAAACTCCTCGTAAAAGTATTTCATCACTTTACTAACGGAGGGATAATCACTTCGGACTACACCGGTCTCATCCTTCATATAATAAGTGTGGGTGTCCTCAACGAATGTTAACTCAAGTTCCTCTCTTCGTTTATCCAATAACCCTCTAATCTCTTTTGCAACCTCATTTAAATCTATCATCTATTTCATTGTATAAAAGTAATCACTGATATCACCCCTTAAATCGGCAACATCGGCATCACCCGTTAATTTTATTATTTTAACTTTACCATATAATCTCCCACCATTTAAGTTGTGGAATAGTTTTACACCATCATTCCAAGCATCACTATCCAAACAAATAATTATGTTACCATTTGCTTTCTCGTATAATGTATTAAGTAATAACTCCGACATATGTTTTCCCAACATAGCGATACTATTAGGTAGGAATATCGCATCAAACGCTCCTTCGCAAAGATGAATGTCGGCATTCCAATTAATTGTACTCTCAAAGAAAATTATCTCATCTTTTGATGCCTCAGGATTTTTGTATTTGGCTCTTGAGTTCGGGTCCCAACTTCGGGCAATAAAATAGTTTAACTCGTCCTTACTATCATAAGAAGGAATTATTATCCTACCCGAGAACGCACCCTTATCACAGAATCCAATACCATACTTCTCAATAATCTTATCAGTTATTCCTCGTTGGGTTAAGTAATTGTACGCCTGACGACGAACCGGATAAACCAAACTACTATCTTTGAATTTGGTAAATCCTTCAGGTAATCTTAATTTAGTAACTCGTTTTTCTTTTGGTTTGTGATTTTCAGGTTGGAGTAGGTTGTATATTTTTTTCTGTTTCTTATTACCAAAAGTGTCTATAAGTTTCCCAAGAGGTCCTTTGGTGTTATTCTCATCACCACAACTCCAACACTTATAAACGTGTTCAAAGTAATTCACCTCCATATTTCCTTTGTGCTGGTCTTCATCGCATACAGGACAGTCAAAAGATATTTGACCTTTTGACTCATAGTGAAGTTTTTCATCACCTAAGATATCGTGTAATATCTCCAATAAAATTTCCGCATCATCTGACATATAGGCAAAGATACGAATAAAATTATTATTATCAAAACTTTATTAGTTTTTTAATCCTCCTATATTTATTGGAATAACTTAAATCTAAATGTCTACATTCATTAATATTAACGTAATCGCCGGCCAATCACCTTTTGATATCTACCTTTGTGATAACCCAATCACAAATTGTATATATATTGGCACCATTACTTCATTTCCATACGAATTTCAAATTCCTGTTGTAATTGAAGGTCAAAACGATTATACCTTAAAAGTTATTGATAATAATGGATGCGAATCCTTCAAAATTCTAACAACGTAATTATGTCGTGTCCATCATCAATATATTGTATTAGTAATACCGGAATACCTTTATATAACGATAGTTATGAAGATACTCTAACAAATTATAATGGTGTGCAATATTACACCGGTCAAACTAACGGATTATTTATTTACTATTCATCAGGTGACACACAATGGTGTTTGTCTGACACATTAGGTGGTACTTGTTTCTTATCAGGTAAATCACCTTGTTCAACAACTTGTCCTGACTTATGTGATGAATTATTTACTGTGGGAACTTGTCCCACACCAACACCAACACCAACAAATAATTGTGGTTCATTAGATTTCGCAGTTTTATTTGATTGTGATTTACCACCTACGCCTTCGGTTACACCAACTAGCACAGTAACACCAACAGTAACGGTAACACCAACATCAACAAATATTTGTCCCGTATCATTTATTGATGCAACAATATTTTCATTAAGTCCAACACCAACTAGAACCCCTACACCTACACCTACACCATCAAGAAATGTTGAAAGGGATTGTACGTTTTCAGGAGCAGTATCTTTTGATATGATAAATGATGAAATTATTTGTCCATTTTCAAATGAATTCCAAGATTGTTTCTCCGATGGAATTAAATATTTTACTTACGATTCAATTGAAAATCCTCAGGGGGGTCATATTCTTGAATTTCAGATTTTCAAAGCACTTGTAAACGGTCAAAGTAGATGTATACATTATGTTGGTATTAACACCAACCCTCAAGAAATTTCAAGCATAACATTACTATCAGCCGGTTATGGTTTTTCAAATAGAGGAGAATGTCCAAATTGTAATAACGTTAATACCCCAACACCAACATCAACACCAACAGTCACACCAACAATATCACTAACACCTAGTAACACACCACCAGTAACTCAAACACCGTCTATAACACCAACAAATACACCAACACCATCTATAACACAAACGGTTACACCAACGGTTACACCAACAAGATTACCTTGTTTAGGGTATTTTCTTTCTGTAGAAAATCGCTCAGGTGAAAGTGCGAGTGTTACTTATTTAAATTGTTCAGGAGTTGGAGAAGTTACTGAAACTGTATATTGGGGTGGTAGTGTTGCATTTTGTGCCTCTCAAATTATTTCTGAATCTTTAGGAACATACGGAACTCTTTCCCCAACGGGTAATTGTTAACAATCAAATTATGATTAATTTAATTAAAAGTATTGTTAATACTAAAGATGATGTGGTATTTGTTGGTAGTACATATTTATGGTACTTAAATTTAATAAAAAAAGCTAACGATATAGATATTGTTGTTAATGATTTAAACGGATTAGAAGTTTTTGGAGAAATAACTACTTGGGAAACAACATCACCAATGAGTTTAAGCGGGAAAAGAGCGCATATTAAACGAGATGATTATAGTATAGATATTTTTATTGAGCCTATATTACCAAAATTTAATATAATTGATGGTATTAAATTTAGAACAATAGAAGATTACAAATTATTTATTGATTCACTAATTGAATTAACTGAAGGTGAGTTTAAAAATAGAATGATTGATAAAAAGAGATTATTAGATTCAATAATATGAGAGTAATAGAAATTCCATTAATATCGGGTTTAACTAACCCATATTTCGTTCAAGTTTGTGATGTGTATGGTAGTAATTGTGCATTATTATCTCAAATTTTTACCACAGTACCACCAACAACCACAATCTATCTTCCACCTCAATTTGAATCATCTCCATCAGTTATGGTTAAAGTATCCACCTTAGATGGTTGTGTAAAATCTAGAATTGTTGATTGTATTAGTGTTACCCCTATTATTGTGGATTGCGTTAGTTATGTTACCACCGGAAGTACAGATATATTTAAATATAACATTGATACTAATGTTTTAACCCTTTTAACATTTCCTTCACTACCATCAATAGGTGATATTGCCAATAATTATAATAAATTTTGGATAACCGATATTAATAATCCTCAAACAATAACAGAATATTATATTAACCCATCACCGTTTGTTGCCGTATATAATAGAATATTATCCCCATCACAACCTTTATTGGGACTATGTGTTAAAGACGATAATACTTTAATTTCAACAATAACCGGAGTAAGTATTGGTGATTCATATATTATTGTTGAAGCAGACATATCAGGAAGTGTTCCTACAATAACTAATAAATTTTCATTACCGGGAACAGGTAGAGTTCTTGGTGGTGATTTATTCTATTTTCCATCAACAAATAAATTATTTGTTTCAAATATAAATGGTGGTAATACGTATTTAACCCAATATAACTATACCACAGGTGTTGTTGAATATGATACAATCATTAGTCCGTCAATCAACGGAGTTTACGGATTATCATCAAAGAATGATAACCTTTATTTATTTGAATACTCAACAGGAAAAGTTTATCGCCTTGATGATATAACAATACCAACCTTTACATTAGTTCAAACAACAATTCCGGGTGTCGGAGCCGCATCATCGGATGTTAGTTGTGTAACACCACCACCATCTTTTATATCGGTATGGAGAACAACAGGTTCATCTGAATCAATTACGTTACCTTATTATTCAACAGGGACATATAGTGGAACCATAGATTGGGGCGACGGAAATTTTTCCGCCAATACTTACGCAAACAGAACACACACATACTCATTTGCCGGTGACTATATTGTCACAGTTTATGGTGTACTTGATGGTTGGTCATTCTATAATGGAACTAGACCTGAAGGTGTGGATAAATTAAAAATTAGAGAAGTTTTAAAATGGGGTCCTTGGAAAAGTGTTCACGAAGCAACATTTTGGGGATGTACTAATCTAACATTATTAAATGTTGTAGATACACCTGATTTATCCGGTTCAATTAATTTAACTTATATGTTTGCAGGTTGTTCGTCAATCACCACAATTAATAACTTAAATTCTTGGGTTGTAACTAATACTAACACATTTGAAGGAATGTTCTTAAATTGTTCACAATTTAATAGTGTTGTATCTAATTGGGATGTTTCAAACTCCGATAACTTCTATAATATGTTCGGATTCTGTACCCTATTTAATAATGGTCTATCATCCGGAACTTCAGGTAGTGGAATGAATAATTGGGATGTTTCTTTTGCAAATACAACTAGACGTATGTTTGTTGGATGTCAATCATTTAACCAACTTATTTCATCTTGGGATGTATCAAACGTTACTAATATGGAAAGTATGTTTAACGAGTGTTTTGTGTTTAACCAACCTTTATCTAATTGGGAAAGAACTACACCAACAACTTCCACACTATCAAATGTTCAAACTATGTCACAAATGTTTTCCAACACTTATATATTTAATCAAAATATTAATAATTGGGATGTGAGTAGTGTTCAAACTATGTTAGGAATGTTTGAAGAATCTCGTCTATTTAATCAACCTTTAGATAATTGGGACACATCTTTAGTACAAGATATGTCAGGAATGTTTAGAAGAGCCGGTGGTGGAGGAGGAACAATGGTATTTAATCAAAATATTGGAAGTTGGGACACATCTTCAGTTACAAATATGTCAACTATGTTTCAAAATTCTGACGCATTTAATAATGATAGTAGTTCAGACATTAATAATTGGATAACGTCAGGAGTTACAAATATGAGTAATATGTTTTATAACTCAACATTATTTAATCAACCAATAGGAAATTGGAATGTTTCAAATGTTACAAATATGGGAGCAATGTTCTTTAATTCAACAGCTTTTGACCAAAATATAGGTGGATGGAATGTTAGTGGGGTTACCAACTTCACCGACTTTATGTCATTTAAAACATTCACAGATTACTCAACAACGAATCTTAACTCAATTTATAATGGATGGAGTTCTTTACCAACATTAACCTACGGTATTAATATTAATTTTGGGTCAATTAAATATACTTTATCCGGACAATCAGGTAAAAATCAATTAGAAGGGACCTCTATTGGTCAGTATGGTTGGGTAATAACTGACGGTGGAATTTAATTAGTTAATTTCTTAGGTGTTTTACTCAAATTTTCATATATCCTTAGAAGTTTTAAGGACTCGTAATAATTTTTTTCCAATCTATCAAGTTCCCTTTCCGGAACACCTTTGTCACAAGCAAGTTCATAAGCCTCTTTGGCTTCAGTCACGACATTTGATATTGTATCTATAAGTTTCATATCTATAAATATCACCTAACTCACCATTTATTAACGTAGTTTATGAATTATATTTATAGTAAAATAAAAAAAAATCAAATTTTTGATTATTTATAGTAAAAAGAAAAACTAATGGCTTGTAACTGCTACTTAATACAAAACGATTCACCAACTTCATACGGTTATTTTAACTATAAAGACTGTAATACAGGGATATGGTCGGGAGAAATTGAAGTACCACCTGCACAACCTGAAACTACAGGCCCTACAATTGTATATTACTGTTCGTTAGAAACTCCTATTGACGGTTCGGCGGAAGGTTTAATAATTAGCCCATCCGTATCAAGTTTTTGTGGTGGATGTGTTTGTACTTGTGACACATTTATAGGATTTTATTATAAAGCAGGACCCGGCGTTGCCAATATTAATTATACAGATTGTAATAACAATCCACAAACCGTTACAGTTAGTGTTGGACCTCAAACCGGTCCTCCCGGTGGTCAAACATTATATTTATTTAGTGAAAGTATCAACAATATTCCCGAACCTTGTGTTAAACACGGAACCACAATAACTAGAACAATTATTAGTGGTAGTTTAAACGCATTTAACCCCCAATTAGAAGGTTGTTGTGCAATATCATACGCAACTTTTTTAGTTGCAGATTGTTGTGAGATAAAACCCGATGGTTATATGTCTTTACCCAACACACTTACTGTTGGTCAAGTGGTTGGTTCTTCAACAGACAATAATTGTTATATAATTATTGATGTCGCAGAAGCAATACCAACATTAGATTGGGATGGTACTGAATTTCTATCACTTAACGGATGTCAAGATTGCCAATTACAAAACCAATATTTGTGTCCACAAGACCCACCAACACCCACACCAACTAAAACACCAACACCAACACCAACTCTAACTCCAACTATAACACCTAGTGTAACCCCAACCCAAACACCTCAAAGTAATACAATATATTTTCAAAAATGTTGTACACCATCAAAATATATTGGTGTTAATAATTATAACGGGTTACCTATACCACAAAATTCGTCAGTCTCAATTACAGTAAATAATAATACATTTTGTGTTAAATTAATACCAACAAAACCTCAAAACGTAATACTATACGATTACAATAATGTTGAGCTAGTAAGTTTTAATAGTTGTTCAGATTGTTATAATGAGCATCCTTGTCCTCCTGCCCCATCAAAACAAATTATGGGATACGAAAATGAATGTGGTGTAATTACAATTTTTCCATTGGAACTTGAATGTAAGAGTATAAACCCATCTTCTATCACAGCAAACGATGGTATGGTATCGGTAAGTATTACCGGAGGAACACCTCCTTATAAATATTATTGGTCAGGTCCCGGTATTGGTGAAACTAATAATAACTCAGCAGCAATTGAATACGTACATATTGGTGATTATACCGTTACTGTTGTTGATTTTTACGGAGATTTTACCGCAACAACAGTTTGTACTATAACCGCAGAAAAAGATTGTGCGTTTAGTGGTACTGTTGTAGAATTTATACCACCAACACCAACACCTACCCCTACTCAAACAAAACCACCACAACCGTGTAACTGTAAAGAGGGGACTATTTATATTGGACAAGCGGATTTAGACGCGTCAGAAGATTCAACAGTATATCTTAGTTTTACTGAGTGTACTAACTCAATACAATCTTCCGCTAAAATTATTGGTGGATATCCATTTACCACTTCAGGTCAATCTGATTATAACCCTTGTATTGATATTACAACAGGTGCTATTGTACCATCATTATTCATTATGGTTAATGGTTCTCCTCAAACATTACCATCTAATGCAGATTCATATATCACGTTAGGTAATTGTTGTACACCTCCACCACTTCTTAAAAACTATAGTTGTGTTGTTGGTGTATGTACTCTTGTAGAAACAGGAACAGGTGATTACATTTCTTCTAATTGCGATAATCAATGTGGTTTAACATATAAAAGTTGGAATGTTACTTGGAGTTTTAACACTAAGTGTGAACAATTTGACATTTGTTCATTACAAGGCTCAACTCCATTAACAGTGTACACTAATAGTTCTGTTAATAGTTGGAATAATGGTGATTTAGTTTACACTGATTCATTGTTATCAAATCAAATTCAATCCGGTAGATACTATCAAAATCAAGGTCATCTATGGACTTACGGACCAACAGGATTACAATGTTTTTGTATAATTGGTAATACACCTTGTAGTTGTTAATAACCTAAAATAAAAATAAAAAATGAGTAGATATTATAACGTACATATAACAGCAGGATTCACGTCACCAGGTCCATATACCATATATTGGAGTACGGTATCATCCGGTAGTATTGCAACAATATATGGGACATCCTTACCCGCAAGTGGTTTGACTTTACAACAACTTACCGGAACAACCGGTATTAATGTTATGGTTCCAGATTCAACCACGTCTATTATTTTATATAATACGTATTGCAATCAACCACAATATTTTAACGCCACACCAACAGAAAAACTTTACGACTTCTGTATGAACATATTAATTCTAGACACAAGTAACAATACAATCCACTTTAATCCGAACGGTGTTGATAATAACGGAAAAAATAAATGGATTTCTGATGACACAGTATATCAAATTGTTTGGAGTACTTCCCTAAATAAATGGGAGTTACAAACTTGGCCTTGTCTTGGTAGTATTTGTCCAATAATAACATCAACATCCTCTTATCCACCTTTAACAAATTGGACAATTAGTGGGTTACAGGGAACAGTAACAGTAACCGAAGGTGTGTGTTCACCATCAACATATTTAAAACAAATTAATTCGTCAAATAGTGTTAACCAACCTAAATGTGGATGTGATGGTAATATTGTAATTAACACAAAAAACTTAAGTAATACTGTACCTCCATACACATATTCTATTGATAATGGTTTAACATACAGTAATTCACCATTTTTTAATAATTTGTGTACCGGAATCTATAATATAAAAATTAAAGATTCGTATAACTATATTATTGGTAACGTTGCAACATTAAATGAACCAACACCACCAACAACGTATTCAATCTCATTAAGTACTACAAACACAACAATAACAAACACGACATACACATTAACTAAAGAATATAAAACAACAATTAATATAACACCACCATTACCTGATGGAGTTACATTATCATTTGATTTAATACATAACAATAATTTTAATTCATCACCAAACAATAATACATCAACAATAAGTACAAATACATCATTTGATAAAAACAACACTCTTATAGTTCGTGATAGTTATTCAACAACAACAGGAACAACAGTTAATTTTAAACCTAGTTGTCAAGATTTATTAGTTTATCAAACAGGTAGAACTGAAAGTTGGATTTCTCAAACAATTACAAATACCGACACAATAATCATTACAACATCAACAAGTGTCACTAAATCAGAATATGAACTTTGTACTGTTGGTGAGAGCGCGGACACCTATTCATTATTAAACGCAAATATAAGTGGTTGTGATTGTTGTAATATTATTATAACTTAAAACAACACAAAAAGAAAAAAACAATATTTATCATTATGAGTTTTATATTAAAAAATACATCAGGATTAATTAACACGAGATTGACCGACATAGGTAGACAAAAACTATCTCAAGGAGGTTTCAATATATCGTATTTTCAAGTTGGAGATAGTGAGGTTTCATATACTTTAACAGGAACATCATATAATCAATTTAATACTAACATATTAGTACCAAATTTTAATTCTCAAAATGACGCTCCGGGTCAACGTAACAAACAATATGTGAAATACCCATATTATGTTGATGGAATTACCGGTAATACTTATGGAATACCATTTTTAGCATCAGTTGTTCAACCTATCTATAATAGAGCCGCTATGAGAGGTTTTTTTACAGGTGACACAACATTAGATACTATCAATTGGAGTGCGTTAACTAATAGTCAATATACAATCAATTCTAATTATGTTGTTGATATGTCAACATTAACCGGTAGTACTATTATTGATGTAACATTTTCCGGTTGTAATACTGACATTGTTAGATTACCAATGGTTGGTGACCTAATCACAATTTTCTTTGATGGTAGTGGGAAAACTAATTGTGACTGTAGTTACATTCCAACACCGGAACCAACACCAACATCAAGCCCCGCACCTGTAAATTATCAAACATATTATGTTACAAATTGTAACGGTGTTAGTCCTGACGGTATAATCTCATTACCTAACACATACGGTAGTTGGGAAGTTGTTACAGACATATATAATCAATGTTATTTAGTTAATTACCCAATTGGTGGTCCCGCAAATTTAATTTGGAACGGTGGTGATTATGGTAGTAATGAAACTGCTTGTACAACTTGTTTGTCAAGTCAAGTTACCCCAACACCAACACCAAGTTCAGGGTTTGCTTGTACCCCACACGTAACACCAACACCAACCTCAACATTCTGTACGACACCAACACCTTATTACTGCCCTCCACCGGCACCTGCTGAGTGCGAGATGTCAGTAAGTAGTTGTTACACAATATTAACTTATAAAATTGTTGGTATTTGTGGTACACAAATAACTCTTGATAGACCAACACCTGATTTTTCAATGTTCAGTGATTGTTGTTATGCTAGAACTATTGTATACCCACCAAATATGACATCATTATATGATAGTGTTACACCTACACCTCATTGGAAGGAAGATGTAATTAATTTTGAATCTGTATGTGATAGAGACCAATTTGACGTTAAAGTTTGGAATATGAATATTCCTTGGTCAGAAAATCCTGCCGGTCTATACGATAACGTTAATTTACCTTACCCATATTTTGGCTCCGCATCATATATTGGAGCTAAAGAATATTTTGGTTATATGTCAAATAGTGGTCAAACATTTATTGACGTAAATGATAATGTTGAACTACCAACTTATTATTTTAATTCATTTGGTAACACGGTTTATGTAGAACCTAAACAACAAAAAGCTATCGCAATAATTCACTACACTAATCAAAGTATAGATTTCTTTTATGGTGAAAAATTTGCATTAGAACCTTACGATATATCAAACCCTAATAATACAACGGGAGAAGCAAGAAACTTTAAATTACACATACCAACATTAATGTGGCATAAAAACCCTGAATGTTGTTTTGGTGAAACATTTTATGTTGACCCACCTGATTTTGACGAGAAATTAGGATTATTTAAACCCCATTACATAACATCAAAGAAAAACTCAGATATGAATAATCCTGGGTTAAGATATTATCAATTATGGGATACACATCCAAACCCAAATCCGGGACCAAATTTTGGTAAACCTAATAGAATTGGTAGAGTATTCCCTGATGACCAAATTATCATTATTGATGATGAAGAAATCATTGCGGCAATGTCTTACAAATCAAATAGAAACTGGACTTTACCTGCACCAACTATTGGATTAACTACACCTAATACTTGTGGTTCCAATGGTGAAACAACATTAGGTTTATTAACAGACTCCACAGAATATTTTTATGTAACATATAGATTAACTAACGATAATTCTTACACAAATTCATTACATTGTAACTATTACACCGTAATACAAGGACCTGATTTATCTTGTAACCCAACATCTACTCAAAACGTAACAATTAGATTTGGTAGTGAATTTGGTTGTTTAAATCAAATACCTGAGTTATCACCATCACCCGTGACTTGTGATTTAACCTCAGGATTCTTTGGTGAAAGATTTGAAATTATTTGTCAAAGAGTCACCGGAGACACTAGACCAAATTCTTCTGAATGGAAAATTATTGATGTAACATCTCAAATTAGTGGAGATAGTATTAACGGTTATATCACACAAAGTGGTATTACAGGTAATACATTTGTAATCAGTGAAATTGATTATGAAAACGCACCTTATTATAATTTAGGTAATGATGTGAATAACCCTTCAATTGATAACTACGGATTGTCTTTACCAATTACCGGTCAAACAGGCACCACATTAAATTTTGGTGATGAATATTATTTTTATGGTTCATTAGAAACTGATATTCAAGCAACCATTTATGAGATGAGATATAAGATAAATCTTGGTCAAGCAGAATTTTTAGCTCCCTCAAATCCTAGTTGGAATGTTAACACACCTTCATATATTTCTGAAATTGGTCTTTACGATTCTGATATGAATCTTATGATTGTATCAAAGCTACAATCTCCTGTACAAAGACAGGGAATTCAACAGTTTTTAGTAAAATTTGATTTCTAAAAAATATGAAGAAAATACTTAAAGAAAGCCCTAAAGTTTTAGGGCTTGATGTTTCAACAAAAACTATTGGTGTCGCATTATTTGATATTCAAACTAAAGAATTATTAGAATTAACTCACGTTTCTCCGATTCCAAAACCAAAGGAAGAAAATAAAATAAAAGAGTTATTACTTAAAGGTGAAATATTTAGAACCAAATTACTTGAATATAAAGATTTAGGTATAACTAAAGTGATTATTGAAGAACCTCTATTAAACTCTAATAATGTTTATACAATACAAACACTATTACGTTTCAATACTTTAGTGACTAAGGAGATATACGACATCTTTGGAATTGTCCCTGACTTCATTTCAACATATAATTCTCGTAAGTTTGCCTTTCCTGAATTAATCCAATTAAATGATAAAGGTAAATACGTCCTATTTGGAGGACTTCCTAAGGACGTTGATAAGAAAATGGTTATATGGGAACTTGTGGCAAAAAAAGAACCTCAAATCACTTGGCAATACACAAGGAACAACACCCTTAAAAAAGAAAACTTTGACCAAACGGATGCTTATTGTTGCGTAATTGGTCATATGAAACAAGAAAATATATGGTAAAAAATAACCCACCTTTTGGTGGGTTTTTTATATTACATAATTAGGGAGTACAAGACTGTACCCTATTTGTATCCACAATACTAGATGCCATAATTTCTTGACAACCATTTTGAGAACAACCAACAATAAATGTATTTTCAATCCCATTTTCATCAAGATATTTAACCCAATTATTTATTTCAGGATGGTATATAGGGTCAGGACAAGGAGGTCCAAATCCTTCATAATAAAATGACTTTAATGGTAGTAATGGTGTACAACTCTGTCCAGTATCTGTTACGGTACCATAACCACAAATAAAGTCTGGATAAGGTTGACCTGCAGTTATAACATTACCATTAGTTAAAGCACATACTTGATACTGAGTTCCCGTCATTGAACCACCAAAGGTATGAGTCTGAGGAAAACCATCACAATCTGTCCATTCAACAGCTGCGTGACCATAAGATGGTAACCCACTATTACAAAGTGGATTAACACCACCAACAGTAAATATAACCGTAGTACATCGTGGGAGTGAATTACAAGACGTACAATTAGTAAATATAGTATTTAACACAGGTGTAAAATAATTACCTGTAAAGTTAGTCAAATCTGTTCCCGGAGGAAATGGATTTGGATTAGTTGTTGTATATAGATATTCATAACAAAAGTAACCATCAATATCATTACCAAATTTAAAAGCATTATTTGGATTTAAACTAACACCATTAATTGGTGGTACCGGTAATGTTTGAATTACATAATAATCCCTATCACAAATTTTATACACATAATATTGTTTAGGTAATGTTGGACTAGGTGTTGGTGTAATTGTAGGTGTAATCGTAGGAGTAGGTGTGTTAGTTGGTGTAGGTGTTTGACCCGCAATAACTAATGTACAAGTAGTATCAAATGCCGGAAAATATAAACTATATGTCCCATAATAATAATCCGAATTATAATCGTATGGTAACACTTGTGAACCAAGATTAACCACCGGACCACCATTATCAGGTGTGAATGTTATTATCGCGGTTTGCCCGTTATAATTATCTGTCGTTATTTGTATTGTTGTTGGCATATTAATTTAAGATTACATTTGAACTTCCAATAAGTGTTTGTAATGCGGTAAATGCTGTATCACTTGCCGATGTTCGTTTAGGGGTTCCACTACATTTTATTGAAAATAAAGACCCTCCCGGTATATTAATATATTTAGGTTGAGTATCAATTAATAAATTATCAGTTTGAGATTGATTAAACCCTGACCAACCATTAGTAGGTGACAATGATAATGTAAGGAAGCTATTTACCCAATTTCTACCTGAAGTGTATGTAAAAGTCATTTGTGAAACTATTTCAATACGTGTTACAGGTGATGGTAAATAATATAAATCACCTGTTAAAGTACCAAGAGACTTCAAATACAATTGTTGTAATGTACTTGGTAATGTTGATATATCGCCAAATACCGATATAAAATTACTATTTGTCAAACGAATTAAAGTTAAATTAGGTGGGAATCCTGAGATATTCCCGGTTATTGAAGTATTACCCCGAATATCCAACGAATTTAAAGTTGAGGGTAAATTAGACACATTACCACTAATGGTATTATTACCTTGAATTGATATATTTTGTGTTGGTGAAGTAAACCCTGATGTATCACCACTAACGGTATTAGCACCATATATCCATATTACTTGTGAATGGTATATGTTAGAAACATCACCACTTATAGTATTATTACCTTGAATATCCAACAGAAAACTTGGTTGAGGTAAACCTGATGTGTCACCACTAATAGTGTTAACACCATAGATTTGACATTGATATGTTGTTTGAGGTAAACCTGATGTATCACCACTGATTGTATTGCTACCTTGAATAACCAAATTTGTCATAATATTATTTGGTAATCCTGATGTATTACCACTAATAGTATTAGTACCTGTTATAAGACAATTAGTTAATAATGGTGGTAAATTTGATGTATCACCACTAACATTCGTATTCTGAATATTAAGACCTATTAAACTATTAGGTAAATTAACCACATCTCCGGTAATAAATAATCCGTTATAAATACCACTCAAATTCAATAATCCATCTAATTTATTTAACTCAGCTGTTGATACCCATAATGACTGAAGCGGGTGTGGTTCAGATTGTGCAGTAAACTCTAATATAGTTGTTAAATCAGTTGATAAAATAGTAATAGGTCCCGTGTATGGTGATGAATATGTGTGAGACGCACCAACACTACTACCCGAAAAATATTGAGTTACAGTACCATCACCCCAATTTATTTGAAAATTATTTGTTGAGTTAAATATAAACCCTAAAGCCGCTCCAGCTCCATCAACTTGATTAACGCCAATAGCATTAATTATAAACTCTTCTAATGGTGGTGTTGTTTGAATAACACAAACGTTATCAACATATATTGAACCGCTAGTACCACAAGCATCCCAAGCTGAAATACCAAAACTATTATTTCCGATACAAGTTAATGTTAAATTAATTTGTCCTCCGGATTGTATTAATGATGATTCACTAGTCCCCGCAAAAACTTTGACGTAAGCATATTCAGTACAAGGAGCATTATAATATAATGTAAAACTAATATTATATGTTGCTCCAACAGTTAAAATATTTTGATAAATTGAATTATTAAAATTATCTGTACCACCAAAGTTTGCACTACCTCCATTATTAGGACTCCAAGACCATTCATTACCACCAAACTGTGACCACCCATTTAAATTAGTATTAAATGTTGGGTTAGTGATTAAATTACCCGTACAGAAATCCGTTGGTGGTTGAGTATATTCAATATCACAATCAAGATTACATTTCTCACAAGAAATAATATACTCAATTCTTAATGCAACAACTACTTTAGAATTATGTAATGATTCTTGGTCACAATTAGTGTTAATGGTTATAGTGTTATTAGGATAATTAATTATAACATCCCCAATATTTGGATAAGTCTCTAATATTGTCGTAACCGCGGAAAACCATAAGTTATCCGACGGATATATTGTTAAACTATTTGAATAGAAAAACGGTGTTGTTGTTAACTCGCCATCAACGGTGACTTGGGCAATAAATGTTGCCGAATCCAAAACACAATTAAAGTCATTTGATACTTCATCAAAAAACCCTTCAACATACATTTCTTTTATACCTTTTTTAACATTTCCCCCATCCACAAATGTATCTTCACAAATAGTGTATGATTTATATGACGAAACTGAATCCCACCCATAAACCGTTATCGTTCTTTGTGATGTACATCCATTAGTATCAGTTATTGTTAAAGTATAATCACCTTTACCTAACCCTGATATATTTGGTGTTGTTTGTCCATTACTCCATAAATATGTAAATGGTGGTGTCCCGCTAGATATATAGGATTCAACCATACCGTTTGAACCTGAAGTAGCATCAGTCGCCACTAAACTAAAATAAACTGATTGAGAAGGATTAATAAAAAATTCTTGTCTTTGTAGACAATTAGTTATGGTATCTAAAGTTGTTGCGGTATAACTACCGGTAGGTAAGTTAGTGAATGTCACACTAGTATTAGAACTTGTTATTGAAGGTCTTGTTGTTATTGTATAAATAAATGGACCTACAGAACCATCAACATCTAAAGTTACTAAACCATTAGAACCATTACAAGTCGTTCCCGTAGTTGAGACAATTAAGTCATATAATACCTCATTTAATATCGTATAATCATTTGTAAAGACACAAGTACCTCCTGAGATACTTAGACTGTATGTGCCTGAAGATAACCCATCAAACGACCAACTAGTACTATTTACGGTAACTGATTCTGTTGTTGTACCATCAGGATATGTTAATGTATAGTTATAAGGTTGACTTGGTCCAAAAATAGTAATTGGATTTAAGGCTCCACTAAAATTATTACAAACAGAATTTTGAATTCCAATATTCACGATAGAAAATCCTTGTGGTACCATAATTGATGTACTTCCATTCGCACTACATAAAGCCGCATCAGTTATTAAAACTGAAAATAAACCTGAACCAATATTTTCAAAAGTGTATTCCGTGTCGTATGTTACCACACTATAACCATTTGAACCTGAATAATAAAATGGTAATGTCCCACCTGATGTGTAAACTGTTACCGACCCATTATTAATAAAACAATCTGGATTTATAGAACTAAATGAAACAATACCTAATTGAGGTACATCTAAAACATTTGCGTTTTTTGTAAGAACACACCCTGAACTATCTGTTACTTGGACAGAGTAATTACCTGATGGTAAATCTGTTATAAAATCATTCATCGAATAATCCTGCCATAAATACGTATACGGTGGATTACCCGTTAATCCTGTAATATATATCTTACCTGTATTTCCTGTACACCCCGCATTGTTTACAATAAAAAACCCAAAATCCATTTCTGAAGACGGTTGAATTAAACAGGTTTCTGATTTACCCGTACATCCACCTCCATCATTGGCCACCACATAATAAGTCCCCGCAGATAAACTACCAAAAGAATATGTGTTTGTATAACTTGTACCACTAGTGAGATACCCTAATGTATTATGATATAAATAAAATTCTGCATTACCATTATAAACGTTAACCGTAGATGCCGTTAACGAACCATTATATAAATCACAGGTAGTGTCTTGGGTTGATAAAATACTTGTACAAGTTCCGGTAGATATATAAAAACTAACAGGAAAAATAGTACTAGTAGGCGAACAAGTATCAATGACATTAAATGTATATGTACCACCTGACAACCCTGTTTGAGTATACCCTGTAACACCCGCACCTAACGCAATTGTACCATAAGATGATGGTTCAATCCATTGTATTGTATAATCAGGAGCGGTACCAAAAATATCAACATTAATTGCACCAAGACTACTATTGGTACAATCACCCGTAAAACTTTTTCCAACATTTAAAAAACAACTCATTTACTACACAATATATTAAAATTTATCCCCACCTTTATATCAAATTTAACCCCAATTCTTGAAACATCACAAACTATGTTATAAATTGCAACATTATCAGTCTCCGTAATATAATAGTCATAACCAAAAGTTTCTAAACCATCTAACGCAGTTAAAAGAGCGGTATTCCACACAGAATCACAAGGTGAACTTGCTCCCGAAAATGTAGGTGTCTCAACACAAGGACTTGGGTTGTAATAACCAACACCATTAAAGAATGGTTTTTTTATTTTAAGTTCATTATCAATATATATCTCAACAAACCATTGCGAATTTAATGTACTAGCTGAACAGTTTTCAAACTTATATCCATTATCTATTAAATAAGCATTTAATAACGTTCCTAACACACCATTAAAAGTCGTCCCTTTTGGATATTTAGAACATTCAACAATTTGTGTCGGACAGTCATTTGCAAATAAATTAGAAGTTAGTGTACAAGGTGTACAATAAATTGGAATTAACTCACAACCCATTTGTCTTCTCCATACAAATTTTTGTCTATGAAAAATAGAGTTTTCGTATTTAACACCCGTATTCCATATAGTCGTTGCCGGTATCAATTGTTCTACTAATCTAATCCAATAATCACCTAATCCATCCACATACTCAATCATTGTCTTATATGTGAAGTTATCGTTTGGAATACCAGCGATTTTTTCTGATTCTAAATATTTCCAATAAATTGATGATAATGTCGGATAACCACTTGTTTTACCGTCAGTATTAAATTGTCTATTTCTAACATTAATTGTGTTTAACCAAAATGTTTGAGCGAACTCAAAAAATGTTTTTCTCTTTGGTTGAGGGTCAATAACAGTCCAATCCACACCACCTCTCATTGGATAATCAACATTTGGTGAAGGATTACATTTAGTTGGTTCAACCCAACCTAACCCATTATTTGATATTGGGTAATCATATTTTCTTGACATATACCATACATCATACGCTAACCCTTGAGCAGGATTTAAAAATAAATCAATGTTTTTAACATTTATTACTAAATCATCACTTTCCGTAAAATATAACGCATTATACCCTCCATCAAGGTTACTTCTTAAACCAATTTCATTATCAACCCAAGTTTTGTTATTATCTACCTGAGCAGTTAAATTAAACCCTAAATCCGTAAAAGGCAATTGTTTATAATTGTTTAAATATTCTTGACCATATGTATATGGTTTTAAACTTGTTTGATAATTTGGGTTAGTTCCCGTAAAAACACTATTAGTTAAATCAACCTGTTCAGGTGCTCTATGTTGTGGTGTAGATTCAAACCACCCACTACCCATTTGAAAAAAGTATACATCACTATTTTCCGGCATTGACGGATACCCTAAATTATCAATTGGGTACTCACTTAAAGTAACGTTAACATCCTTCATAATAGAAGTTGTTGTAAAACCGGTATACACATTTGGAAGTCCGTGAATAGTATACGTGTCTGATGGGTCTAACACTGGCAACTCCCTTAAATAAGTTCCGGTAGATATTTGAGCGTATTGTGTTTCAAAATCACTCATATTTATTTTACCATCGGCTAAATAAACATATTCGTTAAATTCAACTAAAGCATCCGGAGCACCAATCAATCTCATTAAAATCTCAATAGATTTTCTAGTACCTTTTGATTTAAAAAGATATGCCGAGTTTAGTATTAAATTTCTATAGTATTGATAATTTAATTCATCCGGAGTTGAAGGTTGAGATATACCCGCAAAATTTGACGACTCCGTATTTGTTTGACCAAAAACCGAACTTAAAAAATCATCATTAGTAATTGGTGACATATTAATAGACCAACCTAACGTTTGTGATAAATTCTTTAATAATTGTGATGGTATATCATTACCAACATTATAGTTAACAGAATTCATATATGCCAAAGCACTTACAAATTTATTTGTCTCGTCAAAACTTCTACCATAAACTTGTAGAACTTTTTCCATTTTTTGGTCAACAGTATCAAAATCTTTAAAAGCACCTGTTGTTAAAAATCTTGAAACTAAATTTGTTTTATACGAGTCTAACGATTCCCCAATATCATTTAACTTAATTAAATAATTGGTAAATGATGGTGTTAAAATATCTAAATTCCAAGTACCGTATAAAGGCCAAGTAACAGTTTGATTATATGTATAATAGTTACCACTATCATCCTCTTTTGGGACTTTAAACGTTGCCGTATATAAAGGTGTTATAGTTCTATTTAATAAGAAATTTTCAACCTCATCTAAATTCTCGTTTAATACTCTACTAACCTCATAATCATTTGGTCTTACAACTAAATCATCAAAAATTACTGTTTGATATGAAAAAGGATTCCCTTTAACTGTAATAGTTAAGGTTCCTGTTGATAGAGAGGATGTTGGAACTATTGAACTAACCGTATACCCCGAATTATTATAATATAATGAATACTTTGCGTATTCTATTGTCATATCTCTTAAAGGAGAAACAGTAACTTCTCTTAATTGTATATTTCTAGTTGCATTAACTGAAAAATCAATATCAAATGGATTCCTAATTTTAGCAACATCAAAATCAAAACTAGTTAAGTTTTCAACATCATTATAAACAATGTTAGTAGCAGTTGCACCTGTAACATAATTAACACCTAAAAAAGTTGACTCTAAAGCTGCAGGGAATTGACTAATAATTGACTCAACAGAAGTTGATAATCTCTTAACCATAGAACCATATAAGGTGAAATTAGTAATTTGACTTAAATCAAAATTAGGATAAACCTTAAAATTATTTTCAACAATTCTTTTTGATTGAGCAACATTTTCAAGACCTAAAGTGTCTAAACTAATTGGGTCTGAAAAATTACCAGTACTAAATGTTCTGTTAGTTTTCTCAGTTACTGACGTTACAAATTCAAAATTACCTTGCGTTAGACCACCCCCCGTGACTAATTGGAACCCAACTAAGTCATCAGAAAATGTACCGGAACCGGTAGCCGATTGTGGAGGACAAGTATATTTGGTTATCGCCATTATT
>Ga0209400_1000049_pt1 | contig 106669 bp, 110 predicted proteins | sample M_130807_EF_Meta_FD_187313 | JGI IMG/M metagenome (GOLD analysis project Ga0209400, IMG submission 187313) | Freshwater microbial communities from Lake Montjoie, Canada to study carbon cycling - M_130807_EF_MetaG (SPAdes) (version 2) | ecosystem: Environmental > Aquatic > Freshwater > Lake...
TACATCTTCCGTTTCTATCTTTACTGAAGGATCCCAGAAACGCACACCCATAATTGGTTGCACAAGTTCTACAGATGTATCTAGATTTTCAAGACTCTTGGCTTCGTGGGTTGCACCTAAAATGTTTGCATCTGTCGAATACGCTTTTTCGGTGCTGTCACGGTATGGCAAGCCATGAGCAACTAACCACTCAGACATCTCTTTGCGGCCACCAAGTTCAGTGACGAAATCTTGATCTAGCCATGGCTTGTAAATTCGCAAGTTTGGATTTGCAAGAAGACCATAACGATAGAAACGTTCAATGTCATTGCCCTTATAAGTCGAGCCATCGCCCCAAATTTCCACTGAATCTGAATGCATTGCCCGCACCAGCATTGTTCCTGTTACCGCGCGACCTAACGGAGTTGTGTTGAAGTACTGCTTGCCACCAGAGCGAATGTGAAAGGCACCGCAAGCAATTGCTGCAAGACCTTCTTCTACCAAAGCATTTTTGCAATCAACAATGCGAGAAATTTCTGCGCCATATTCTTTTGCGCGATCTGGAACTGAACCAATATCTGGCTCGTCATATTGACCAAGATCTGCTGTGTATGTGCAAGGAACAGCGCCTTTTTCTCGCATCCAAGCTACCGCTACAGATGTATCCAGACCGCCAGAAAAAGCGATACCCACTTTTTCACCAACAGGCAGGGATGCAAGGACTTTGGACATTTAGCAAGTCTAACGGATGTTGAGAGCGAGAAGCTTCTTCTCTAATGCGGGAGCAACACCCCATTGTGAGGTGATTTCAAGGTATCGATCGATGTCTAACTTGTCCGGCTTTGCATCAGTCTTAACTGCGCGAATCATCAAATTTCGAGGGGTGTGTTCTCCCCCAACGAATTCAATAATTTCGACGCGGTATCCCATTATCCGCAATAACTGAGCACGCAAAGTATCCGTCAATAGATCTCCAAGGCGCTCTTTCATTAAACCAAATTTTGTGACCGCTCCCCAAGGTTCTGGAGCTAAATCAATTTGTCTTTGAATATCGTGCTGACAACATGGAGTAATTAATAATAATTTAGCCTGACCATTTACGGCCCATGCGATGGCATCATCTGTGGCCGTGTCACATGCGTGCAAAGCAATTGCGACATCTGCAACTTCTGCTGTTGTCTTTGCAATCTCTTCGGCCCTGAAGTGAATTGTTTGGGTGATACCAAGTTTTTCAGCAATAGCGTTATTACGGTCTCGCGATTCTGGTCGAACATCGATGCCAGTTACGATTACCGGAATTCCAGAATTAATCAGAAATTGGTGCGCGGCAAAGGTCAAGTATGCGTGACCACACCCTAAATCTGTAACGCGCAAAGGGTTGTCAGTAGTTGGTGTATGAATCTGGCCTGCTTGGATCGCTGCACTTAAGGTCGGGGACAGCAATCGTAAAAATTCTTCTACCTGCTTGTACTTATCCTGTCGTGAGGGCTTTATGACACCTTTTGAATCAGCAATACCAACTTCGCGCAAAAACGGATCGTTTGAATCCAGTAGGCGATCTTTCTTTTTATCATGAGTCAAATCTTGCTCGGCTGTACTTTTCTCGATGTGAACGAGGGCATCACCACTTTTTGTGATTCTAAGTGAGAATGTCTCATGTGTGCTTTCAACCGTGATGTTTGCGTATCCACTTTCTAATAGGGCAGCAATTTCAGAGTAATGTGGCACGAGATTCTTGGTGGTCATAGCCCGACCATCGCTCTGCATTAATTGCAGATTCAGGACACCTTTAATTTCAACGAGTCGAATGTCGATTCGTTGGTAATCAACCTGCATATTCCGGCGCCTGCCAGAAAGAACGGCACGAACAAAGGTTGAGGTGTCTAGGATTCTTGAACTAGCTTGCGTGAAAGCAGCCTCTTTTGGTAGTTGCATGATGCTCAAAGTGTATCGTTGCACATATGAAGCGGTTCAATCTTTGGATAGCTGAAAAAATAACAGCAGGCGTCGCCACCATGTGGTGTGCCTATCTTTTTGGGGCTATAGCGCTTATCTCACTACCAAATGCCCTTAAATCTGGCGACTCGATTGTTATCGTCTCTTGGGTCGCGCAGACATTCTTGCAATTAGTTTTGTTGTCAATCATTATGGTTGGACAAAAAGTACAGGCTGCAAGTGTTGAGCAAAAAATTAATGAAACACATGAAGCATCACTTGCTGAATTTGAATTAGCCAAAGAAGCTCGCGCAGATTCGGCTTTGGAAATTTCAGAGTTAAAGGAAATCTCTCGAGAGATGAAGCAACTAATTACCGAGGTAGAAAAGAAACTTCATAATTAAAGGTCATATAGGGCGTTTTAACATTTTCTCCAGGTTATTAGGGCAATTTGCCACTGTTTCGGTTCGTAAGCTTCACAACTTACTGGCACACTAGCGGAATGGACTCCACGACAACTTGGCTTCTAACCCTCGGGGGTCTGTCTGCAGTTATCTTCTTTGACTTAATTTTTGCAATCATTCGACGTAATAAAGAAACAAGTATGACTGAAGCTGGAATCTGGACCATTGTGTATGTCGCAGCTGCATTGGTCTTTGGCTATTTCATGCCGAATTGGACTTCTGATCCCAATGCTCAAAAAGAATTCCTTGCCGGCTGGTTAACGGAGTATGCCTTGTCTGTAGATAATATATTTGTTTTCGTAATTATTTTAAGCCGTCTTCAGGTGGAGAAAACAAAACAACAACTTGTTTTACTCCTTGGAATCATTATCGCTCTTGTGCTTCGAGGTGGATTTATTGCAGCAGGCAGTGCAATTCTCGAAAGATTTTCGGGGGCATTCTTTATCTTTGGTGCCTTCTTAATTTTCACTGCCTATCGCTTACTTTCAGAACATGGTGGCGAAAAGGAATGGAAAGAATCTCGCTTGATCACTTTCTTGCGCACAAAAGGTGCAACAACCTTCACTATCGCACTTGTATCTCTTGGTTTTACAGATCTAGTATTTGCTCTTGATTCAATCCCGGCAATTTTTGGCATTACTCAAGACCCATATATTGTTGTTTGCGCAAACATATTTGCTCTCATGGGTCTGCGCCAATTGTACTTTTTATTGCAGGGGCTTCTTCAGCGTTTGATATACCTTTCAAAAGGACTTTCTTTTATCCTGGCCTTCATTGGCTTCAAGATGATTATTGAAGCCTTTCATGGTGTTGGCGTTCATAAGATTGCAGGTTTCGAACTTCCGCATATTGCAATTGAAGTTAGCTTGGGCGTCATTGTTGCTACGCTAATCGTCACAGCGGTTGCAAGCCTTACCGCTACCCGCAATGATGGAAGCGAAATAGTCTAAAGAAGTACTACAACCAACCCTGTTGCTAGTGATGCAAGTAAGAAAGATTTCCCAAGTATTTTTAGTGCTGTCTCTCGATCTGCTTGGCGATCTTCTTTGCTTGTAACTCGCTTGATCTCACCGATCTTGCCAATATTAAATGTTCCGGCAAATCCATAAGCTAAGCAAAACTTGCTCCGGGATTGAACAAAGCCAATAGATGCAACAAACAATGGTGGAAAAACTGTTAGGCGCATTCCAGGCGTTGCATCGGTGGCGCTAAAGGTGATTAGTAATGAAATTGTAAAGAACAAACCGACGAGGCCAACTAATTGCCTGCGGCGAATTTCTCCTTTACCAATGTTGCAGCTTCCAGCTACGTATTCGATTTCAGGCATCTTTGTATTCATCCTCATCAACCCAAGTATCGGCCACAGATTCTTCTTGGTGTTCGACCCAGGAAAGGAAAGATCCGACCGCGCGCATAGCCAGCAAAGTTACTGTGATTGCTGCGAAAACCCGACGCAAAGCTTTTAACATGGGTTAAAAATACTCGCTTTTCCAAAAAATTTCTCTATAGGGATTTGAGTGCTTGGTCGATGTCATTCCACAGATCATCTACATGCTCGCAACCAACTGATAATCGAATCAATTGTTCAGGTACAGATGGACTTTCAATGGCCCATCGGCGGCGGCGCTCCCATAAGGATTCAATTCCCCCAAGACTGGTCGCATGAGCAATGATCTTTGAGGACTCGCAAACTTTTTGTGTCTGCTCAGCGGTTCCATCAACTTCAAATGAAATGATTGCGCCAAAACCTGGGTAGCGAACTTTTGTAATCTTAGAATGGTTTGTAAGGCGAACAACTAAATCCTTAGCACTAGCCTCGGCTGCTCTAAAGCGAATTGGGAATGTTCTAATTCCTCGAAGTGCTAGCCATGCTTCAAATGGTCCAGGGATCGATCCATTGAATTTGCGGGCATCCTCTAATCTTTTGAATAATCCTTGATCATTTGTAGATAGCGATCCAAGTACAACATCGCTGTGTCCGGCCAAAAACTTAGTAACCGAATGCATGACGATGTCGGCACCCATTGATAAAGGCTTCTGTACCAGTGGTGTTGCAAATGTGTTATCGACAGCAACTCCAAGACCCATCTTTTTAGCCGCGCCTATCAAGGCCGGAAGGTCTGCAACATCTAGGCCGGGGTTTGTTGGCGATTCCAGCCACAGTAATGCTGCACCTTTCATCGCCGCAATCACTTGCTCTGTATCAGTGATATCAACAAAACGAACTTCGAGGCGACCGGTTGTATTAAATTGATTAAGCAATGTCATGCATCCGCTGTAACCCTGATTAGATGCGACTACAGGTGCACCAATTGGCAAGATTGAAAAAACAGCGCTAACAGCGGCCATACCTGATGAAAATGTAAGTGTTGCTCCACCTTCTAGCTCACCGATTGCCGTTTCTAGTGCGCTCCAACTTTCATTACCGTAGCGACCATAACCAACTGGGCCACCTGCATGAAAGGTTGAGGAAATAACAATTGGGGGGTTCAGTGGCGCATCTGGAGCTACTTCCGGGCGACCGGCTGTGATTGCAGATGTTTCGGGGTGAAGGCTCATGGGCAAACTCTAATTGTTATTGGCGCTAACCGTTAGACAGCACAGCCATTGCTGCGTTATGTCCTGGAATACCACTTACTCCCCCGCCACGAATAGCCCCTGCACCACAAATAAAGATCCTTGGGTCATCTGTTTCGACACCCCACGATGGCTCTGATGAATCTTCACGAAATGGCATCGATAGATCTTTGTGGAAGATGTTGCCGCGAGGAAGTGCGATTGCTTCTTCAATATCCAATGGAGTCTTTACCTCAATTGCAGCGATCACATCTTCTATCGGCTCTGCCAAATACTGATTGATCGATTCAAATGCAGCTTTAAGCGCAACTTCACGGGCAGCATCGTTGTCAGCATCGAAAAGTGATGCTGGCGAATGCAATCCAAATATTGTCAATGTTTGATAACCAGCTGCCTGTAAATCCGTACCTAAAATCGATGGGTCGGACAAAGTGTGGCAATACATTTCTAGCGGCAGCTGAGCTGGCATGACACCTGACTGTGCCTGTCTGTAACTCGTTTCTAACTGCGAAAAGCTCTCATTGGCATGAAAGGTTCCAGCAAAGGCAAGTTTGGGATCAATGCCAGATTTTAATTGTGGTAAACGTTTTAACAAGATGTTGATCTTCATTTGTGAACCGTCAAGTGATGCTGGAGCTGGTTTTCCTCGAAGTTTTGCTAACACTTGCGGCGCAGCATTTGAAAGTAAGTAATCGGATTGGTAACTCTTGCCAGATTCAGTACCAACGGTGACGCCATCACCATTACTTTCTATTGAAATAACTTTAGAGTTCAGCATGATCTCAACACCAGCTTGGGTTGAAACTCTTTCTAACTCTTTTACAAGTGCTCCCATTCCGCCTCGTGGGACTTTCCATTCTCCTGTTCCGTTACCAATCAAGTGGTACAAGAAACAAATGTTTGCTTGTAAATCAAAAGCAGATGCAAAGGTTCCTATTAGAGCATCTGTTAAAACCACGCCCTTAATAAGATCATTTTTGAACCTTTTATTGATTATTTCTGCAATGGGTTTTTCAATTAAATAATCCCAAACAGCTGGCAGATTGATCTGCTCTTTGAGTTGACTTCTTGTCATGAGGGGTTGAAGCATTGTCGGTGCAATTCTTTCGGCAAACTGCGCTACCTCTCCGTAAAAATCTTGCCAGGCCTGTGCATCATGGCCTGAGGGGTCTAATTCATTGAATGAATCAGCAGTTTTTTCATCCCACTGTCTAGAAACATATAAACCAGAATTTTCATATGGTGTGTAACTGGATACTTCCCGAGAAATGCACTCGAAGGAAAGTCCTAAATCACTAACAATTTTGTCAGGCAAGAGGGAAATCAAATAGGAATACCTAGATAGATGCGCGTCGAAATCTGGAAAGGTTTGAACGCTCTGAGATGCTCCACCAATTTCTGAATTGGCTTCCAGAACTACAACTGATTTCCCAGCTTTTGCAAGATAGGTAGCAGCAACAAGTCCGTTGTGCCCGCCACCAATGATCGTGACATCATATTTTTTGTTGCCCAATTAAACTGACCGAGCAATCCGATCAATAGCCTCAGAAATAATTTCTGGACTTGTGGCGAAATTTAAGCGAACATATTGGTGACATTGTTTGCCAAAGGTGTGTCCCGGGTTAAATGCAACGCGACCTTTTTCAATTAAGGTCACAGATGGATCGGCACCAAGGTTTAGGGCCTCAAGATCCAGCCAGGCCAAGTAACCATTATCAGGAATGTGATACCTAACTGTAGGAAGTTTCTCGGCTAAAAGTTCCTTGATCAGGTGGCGGTTGTGATCAAGTTTTGCAATAACACTGTCCAGCCAAACTCCCCCGTCGGCAAAAGCCACTGCTGTTGCAAATCCACCCAGTAAAGATGCGCGATAGTGCATGGCCGCTGCCAACTCATTTAACTTCTTGTGCATTACTTCATTTTGAGAAACGATAATTGCGCACTTTAATCCTGCAATATTCCAGCCTTTTGAAGCCGCAGTGATACAGATGGACACTTCTTCGGCATCAGTTCCAAGGGACAAAATCGGCACAAATGTTTGGCCAGGAAAAGTTAAAGGTGCATGAATCTCATCGCTTATTACCAATACTTTATATTTTTTGGCTAGCGCAACAATCTTGAGCAAATCCTGTTTGCTGTATATGTAACCAAGTGGATTATGAGGACTGCACAGCATGTGTACCTTGATTCCAGAAGCATATGCACTTTCAATCAAATCCCAATCAAGCATCCATGGGTTAGAGCTTTCATCACCAATGCGCTGGAACGGAGCATCGACAAGGGTTAATTTTGTTTCATTTATCCAGGTATAAAAGTTGTGATAAACCGGTGAACTAATAAGGATCGAATCTCCAGGATTCGTAAAGATTCTAAGAATTTCTACAGCAGCAACCCCGACATCAGTGGCTATCCGTACCTGATTTTCATCAACATCCCAACCCCAACGTTCAGAGGCAAACTTTTTGAAACCTAACCCAAGCTCTGGAATCGAATCCAAATAACCAAGATCTGAGTTAGCAACCATTTCTGAAAGTATTGCCCTAATTGGTTCTGCAACCGGAAAATCCATTTCGGCGACAGGTAAAGGCAAAACATCTTGGGGAAATCCACGCCACTTTGCACTTCGGTGGGTCTGGAGTTCCGCAAGTTCATGGGCAGATAGTTGATGATCACTCACACCGGAAAGGTTACCCCACAGTGTCCACACAAAGTAAGTGAAGGAGGTACATTTATATACATGAGCAACCAAATTGAGACCCAGATTGATGTCACATTGACCGAACGCAATCGCGTAACCGCACTATTTCGTCTTGTCCTAGTGGTTCCTATTGCGATTTTTATTGCAGCATTTACCCCGTCAGTCGCTGATCTAGAAAGTGGTGACCTGAACTCGCTCTATGCAGGTTTTTTTGCACTACCTGTAGCACTTTCGATCATTTTTCGACAGGTGTATCCAAGTTATCTATTGGCATTTAATGAGGCATTTTTGTCATTGCAAACCCGCGTCAATGCCTACGTCTTGCTGTTATCCGATGAGTATCCATCTATTGAGGAAAATGACGTAGTCAGCGTAACTTTCCCAGAAGTTGATGCAAAAGCACTCAACCGTTTCCTGCCTCTGGTCAAATGGTTCTTAGCAATTCCGTTGTATTTTGTCGGCATTGCTTACATTGTTTACGCTATTTTCTTAACATTGTTTGCTTGGGTAAATATTTTGTTTACAGGCAACTATCCTGAATTTTGCGCAGAGGGCGTTGTTGGCGTCATGGCATATTGGAATCGTGTTACAGGTTATGCATTACTACTTGTAACAGATGAATATCCGACTTTTTCTCTATAACGAAGCGGGGTACGGCACGCCCGTACTTGAGTGACAGTCATATCCATTTGGATTTTTCTGCAAATACTTTTGGTGGTACTCCTCGGCTTCATAATATTCGACTCCTGCTGCGCTCAGAATTTCTGTGCAAATTTTGTCTAAGCCAGCAGCGGTCAAAACTGCTTGGTATGCCGCCTTTGATTCCAAGGCAGTTTTCAGTTGTGCTTCATCAGATGTGTAAATAGCACTTCTGTATTGAGTTCCAATGTCTCCACCTTGTTGGTTGAGCGATGTTGGATCATGCATTGTCCAAAATTCTTCCAACAAACGTTGATACGAGATGACATTTGAATCAAACTCAACCTTGACCATTTCAGCATGACCCGTCACGCCGGTACATACTTGTTCATACGATGGATATGGGCGAACCCCACCCATGTAACCAACACTTGTTTGGATAACTCCATCCATCTGCCAGAAGCGTCGTTCTGCGCCCCAAAAACAACCTGTTGCAAAGTAAGCCGTTGATCTCATGCGTGAATTCTTGCAGTATGCAGACTTATTCGCACGCGCTGATAACCTTGCTTTTAAACCCACGAGCCCCCGTAGCTCAGGGGATAGAGCACTGCCCTCCGGAGGCAGGTGCACAGGTTCGATTCCTGTCGGGGGCACATTTGAGGTACATCACTCACATTTGTGAAAACTCTTTGCTTACATCCTTGTATATCAACGCACTAACAGGGAGAATTACATCCTTGCACGCAGAACTGTGTGTAGTACAGCAGTTGTTCGGATCAAGATTTACTTCCCCTAAGGAGAAATACGATGGATTGGCGTCATCAATCAGCCTGCCGCGATGAAGACCCGGAACTCTTTTTTCCAGTCGGAAATACTGGTCCCGCAATAACTCAAATTGAAGAGGCAAAAAAAGTGTGCAACCGCTGCATCGTCAAAGAACCTTGCTTGGCCTGGGCGTTGGAAAGCGGACAGGACGCTGGCGTCTGGGGCGGATTATCTGAAGATGAACGACGCGCTCTGAAACGTCGTGCTGCCCGTAACCGTGCTCGCTTGATTGAGCAACAAAACCAAATCTAAAGTGGAAAGCGCAGCCGTGCTGCAGTTCCTTGTTGTGTAGATTCCAATTTCAACTCACCCTTTAATTCATTCTCTGTAAGGGTGCGAACAATTTGTAAACCAAGATTGGCTGAAGTGGATAGGTCAAAGCCATCGGGCAATCCAACTCCATCATCTGAAATAGTGACTAAACCTTCATTGCTATATCGCTGCATCTGAATTGTTAAACGGGTTCCAGATTCAGATAGTCCGTGCTCTAGCGCGTTGTGCATGAGCTCTGTAACAACAAGAGATAGTGGAGTTGCAATTCGAGATTCAAGTGAGCCCAATTGGCCAATTCGCTCAATACTCAATTGACCCATTCGGGGGCTGAGCTCTAGGGCATGGGTAACGAGGGAGGTAAGAACTTCGTCAAAGGCGACGGTGGTTTCTGTGCTGTTAGAAAGGGTCTCGTGAACTAACGCAATAGAAGCTATACGACGCACCGCTTCATCTAAAGCTGCTGCGGCTGCTGGATCGTCAATTCGTCGTGACTGCAATCTGAGCAAGGCAGATACAGTCTGCAAATTGTTTTTTACACGGTGGTGAATCTCGCGAATTGTTGCATCCTTAGTAACTAGTTCGCGCTCTCGGCGTCGAAGTTCAGTTACATTCTGAAGCAATACGATGGCACCAATACGATCTATTCCCTGGATCAAAGGTAGAACCAACAGGTCAATTGTTGCTCCCTGATTATCGATTTCGACCCTGCGCAGGGTCTTTCCACTTAATCGAGTTCGTACTCCTTCTTCATGTGCATCCGGAGAAGCATTAACAACTTGTTCTGCAACTTCACCTAAATTATGTCCTTCTAGATCACCACGCCAGCCCATGCGTGAAAATGCAGAGTTTGCATTAGGACTTGCAAATGAAATCGCACCATTTACATCAAGTCTAATAAAACCATCACCTACGCGAGGTACAGGTTCAAACAATGACCCAACATCCTTGTAAGGAAAATTTCCTTCTGCAACCATTTTATACAAATGATTTGCAATCTCTCGATAATTTAATTCAAGTTTTCCTGGAGAGCGCATTTGTTCAGCATTGCGATGTCGTGAAATAACAGCAATAAATTGACCTTCAAAAAACACTGGAATTGTTTCTTCTTTAATTAACAACTCACCAATGCGCTCAGGTTCGGTATTGCGCACAATCTCACCACCAGATAGCGCTTCATCAATATTCGGCCGAGCACCCCATAAAATTTCATCACCGATCACATCTTTGATAAACACTGTGGCCGCCGTTGTTGGGCGAATATGAGCAACTGCAATATGTCCAGTTGGCCATAGTTTAATGTCTTTGCGAATTGGGACCCATAAAATCAGATCTGCAAAGGAAAGATCTGAGAGCAACTGCCAATCTGCTACTAATTCGCGCAAACGGTGCGACTGATCCATTGTCACAATGGTTCTACCACCGACTAAATTATCTAACTGAAACATGCTTATTTCCACTCCCCCAAGTGAAGTTCAATCTCTTGGGTTGCAAACCAAACAAGTTCATCATCACCCTGAAAAGCAAGTAAGGCGCATTGCACTTGATCCCACAGCACAGGTGAAACGAGAGTTATGGATTGAGGATAACTTTCGCCAATCTGCTCCCTTTCAATTTCAAATGCAAGGACAATTCCTGGGGCGCTCTCAGATAATCTGAGATCAAGTGCTTCTTCTCCAGCAGTTACTGACAAGAGGTATTCAAGCTCTTCTTCATCGCAATCTGGGTTTTCAACAACAAAGTGAATTGTTGGTGCATACAGCTCGTCGGCATCAAAGCTCTTTTTTGCAACAAAGCCTTCAAGATCCTTGTGACTTATTGGAAGATACGCACGCATTGACACATAGTAATAGATCTCAACTTTGTAATTCACCGGCTAATTCAGCGATTGCTTTACGTAGATTTGAGCGCTCCTTAATTTCGACAAGGGTGGCATGCTCATCCTCGGCAGCCATTACCGCACGTGAGTCCTTACCGATACTCCTGATCTTGGCTGGTTTGATACTGGTGGCATGGCTTAAGAACTGTGCTTCCTCGGCTTCACCACGCTTACCAGGTGACTTCATATTCATCACTAAGTTCACCGCGGCACGCACAGAAGTTTGTTGCAATAAATCTATAACTTGCGAGAGTCGATGTGCTCCAAGCCGATCTGCTCTAGAAACAATGAGTAGATCATCGGCTTGATCACAGCACCAAGTAGTCATGGTCGAAGTCCAGCGGCGATCCGTTAAGCGATTTGATAACCCGGAAATAGAACCTAGGTCAACCACTACGTAATCAAAGTCTGCAGTTGCCAATTCCATTAAGGAATCAATATCTCCAGCATGCTTTTGGTCAATTTCTGTTAGAGAAAGATTCGGAGCAATACTTTTCCACGATCCGTCTCCAACTATGTTTCGCATCGCAAGATAGGCAGCAATTGACGGAGCACGATAGTTCGCTTCAATTAATAATGTTTTCTTCTCTAAAATACTTAACTCCATCGCAAGGTTTATTGCTATCAAGGTGCATCCGGTATGACTTCCGGCTGATCCAACCGCAATTACCCGTGATTTCCTTTGTTGACGCACAAGATTTGTACTGGTGCGCATCATGGGTGCTCGAACAAAGCCCCGAACAAGACTGATTAAATCAGTGGTGGATTTAGGAATTTCGTGAAGGTCAGCAAATCCACTGTTCTTTGAATCAGGGCTTGTAAAGCCAATTGTCTGGCGAACCTTGAACGCTAGAGTCTCTACTTTTTCCTGTGAAATTCCAGGCAGGTCTGATGCAAAAAGTAGCAACGCATTTTTTGCGATTTCATTATTGTTGTCAATAAAGCGCACAAGACAGTCCCAGTCGATCGCTCTGAAAACTACACTCCAGCCTTGGGCAAAAAGGGTTCCTGCGATAAATCCTTCATTGTCAGAAGAACTTATTGCCGTGATTACCGTTGGCATTTCTAACTCAGACATGTGAACGAATCACCACCAAACGACCCAAGGTTGTGGCACTTAAAATGCGAAGTACTTGAGTCTCTTCTACCGCAACGGTTAATCCGACATCGCTGCCAAAGTTTTTGCCTCCACTGTCGTAGCTCAGCAAAGTTACTCCACCTAGGATCAAGATTGGATCAATCGCTTCCTCACCATTTTGAGTATCTAAAACCCAGTAAATATCTACTCCTTCACCAACGCTAAGTCCCGAGGCAACATCCAAGGCTCGAACGCTGATTGGTACAGCACTTGTTGACATTGCATCTATCGCAGAAGTCAGATCAGAAGTTCCAATAATCTCTCCGACTTTCAGAATTCGAGTAGCCACCATTCCAATCGGTTCATCACTATTGCTTAAGTACATCTCTGAGCTAGTTACAAGATTCATATGTTCAGAAACAACATCGGATGCCGATATTACGTGCCCCGGTGAAATTGGTGTGTTAACTACCCAGTATTGGTCACCTTTATTGGAATATGTTGCAAATAGAAATGAACATGCGAACGCTGCGGCGATTAATGTGATTGCTAACGGCATTCTTGAACTTCGAGTTTTCTTTTTTAGGGTCATAGGAGTACCCAAACGGCAAGCAGACAATGTGAGTTAACTAATCCACAGTAGTACCTAAGTACTACTGGAAATGGACCGAGAGGATGAGGCTAGGTCAATCAGAGACAGCAATTCTCAGCCCATGACAACAAACATTGAATACGGACAGATTCCAACATTTACAGCTATCGATTTGGCACCTATTTCAAGTGATCCCGATGAGGATTGGCAGCATTTAGTGCTTGAAATGTTTAGGCCTGAGCAAGTTGAAACTGAATTACCAAAGCCTCGGCTCTACCTTGTGGCATCTGCTTTTGGTGAAGAGTTTGACCCACAGTTTGCTCCCGAACCTACATCTGCTACCGATTTACCAGATATCGAAGAGTTAACTTTTCAATTCATTCATAACGTTGTCGAAATTTGGGCAGGTAGGCGATCTGCATCTCAAGTACAGTCAATGTGTCATCACTTAATCTTTGCTGAACTGCTACGCAAAACTGGAGCACAAAAGATAATTGGCCGAATCCGTAAAATCAGGGTCACGCAGCCATTAGATGGAGTTAGCGAATCTACTGTGACTATTCGTTACGGGGATCGGCTCAGAGTTGTTGCGATCAGATTTGAAGGTCTTGATCAACGATGGCTCTGCACCGCACTTACTCTTGTTTAAGCAGCTCCACCATGGCAGCGCTTGTACTTCTTCCCAGAACCACAAGGGCACGGAGCATTTCGAGATACATCTCCTGTAGTACGCACACCTGATTCATCGGCAGCTGTGTACTGCAATCCTGTTGCCGGTAGCGGCTTAGCCTCTAACCCTGGTGCAACTACTTCATTATTAGTGCTTTCAACTGTTACTTCAATGTTAAACAAGAAGCCAGCTATCTCTTCCTTTATCGCATCCATCATTGCTGCGAAGAGATCAAAGCCCTCTTTCTGATACTCAACAAGTGGGTCACGCTGAGCCATTGCACGAAGCCCAATACCTTCTTGTAGATAATCCATCTCGTATAGATGTTCCCGCCATTTGCGATCAAGAACCGAAAGCAAAATTTTGCGCTCAAGTTCGCGCATGACTGATTCGCCAAGAGTTTCTTCCCGCTGTGCATAGGCAGCTTTGCAATCTTCGACGACTCGGACGGTTAAGTAGTCGGCATCTAGGCCTGCTCGTGAGCCAACTTCTTCTAATAACTGATCAATTGTAAATGAGATCGGATAAATGGTTTTTAGCGCGGTAAAGAGTGTTTCTAGATCCCAATCCTCGGAATATCCTTCAGCAGTTGCTGATTGAACATAGGCTGTCAAAGTATCTGAAATAAAAGTCGCAACCTGGTCTTTAATGTCTGCACCTTCTAGAACTAAACGGCGCTCACCATAAATCACTGTACGTTGACGGTTCATGACATCGTCATACTTCAATACATTTTTACGCATTTCAAAGTTTTGTGCTTCAACTTGGGTTTGAGCAGAGCGAATAGCGTTAGAAACCATCTTGGACTCAATTGGTGCATCATCAGGAAGTCCAGCAGCTGTTAAGAATCGCTCCACCATTCCCGAATTGAAACGGCGCATCAAATCATCTTGCAGTGAAAGATAGAAACGCGATTCACCCGGATCACCTTGACGACCTGAACGACCACGTAACTGATTATCAATACGGCGTGATTCGTGACGCTCGGTACCTAGAACATACAAACCACCTAGAGCAATAACTTCCTCATGTCCCTTGTGAACAGCTGCCTTTTGGCGCGCAATTTCTTCAGGCCATTCATTTTCATACTCTTCAGCGTTATCAACTGGTGAAATACCACGGCGCTGTAATTCAAAGTCCGCCATGAATTCTGGGTTTCCGCCCAGCATGATGTCAGTACCGCGTCCTGCCATATTTGTGGCAACTGTTACTGCGCCCTTTACACCTGCGCGAGCGATGATTGCCGCTTCGCGTTCGTGGTGTTTAGCGTTGAGAACTTCATGCGGCACACCAGATTTGCGCAAGAAGGCAGAAAGTTCTTCAGACTTCTCAACACTTACGGTACCGACCAATACAGGTTGACCTTTGCGATGGCGTTCAACGATATCTGCAGTGACAGCAGCGAACTTTCCGACTTCAGTCTTGTAGACCAAATCCCGTGAATCGATACGTTGCATCTGACGATTTGTAGGAATTGGAACAACACCCAGCTTATAAATCTGGTGGAACTCTGAAGCCTCAGTAGATGCAGTTCCTGTCATACCTGATAACTTTGAGTAAAGGCGGAAATAGTTTTGCAATGTGATGGTTGCAAGGGTTTGGTTCTCATCTTTAATTTCAAGACGCTCTTTGGCTTCAAGTGCCTGATGCAAACCCTCGCTATAGCGACGACCAGCCAACATACGACCAGTGTGCTCATCAACAATGAGCAGTTCCCCATTCATCACAACATAATCTTTATCACGCTTAAACAACTCTTTAGCGCGGATAGCGTTATTTAGGTAGCCGATCATCGGTGTATTAGCTGCCTCATAAAGATTAGAAATCTGCAATAACTGTTCGACTTTTGTTACGCCTTCTTCAATAATTCCACAGCTCTTCTTTTTCTCATCAACTTCGTAATCAACATCGCGCTGTAGCTTATTAACTAGATTTGCAAACTCCACATACCATTTTGTGGGCTTATCTGCCGGTCCACTAATGATCAATGGTGTACGTGCTTCGTCAATTAAGATTGAGTCAACTTCGTCTACTACTGCAAAGAAATGTTCGCGTTGTACACAATCTTCGAGTGACCAAGCCATATTGTCACGCAGATAGTCGAAACCAAACTCATTGTTTGTACCGTAGGTAATATCTGCCAAATACGCTTCCCGACGTTCAGTCGAATTCATATTTGCAAGAATTACATCTACCTTTAGACCAAGAAAACGATGAACTCGTCCCATCCATTCGCTATCTCGCTCTGCCAAATAATCATTTGTCGTAACAACATGTACACCTCGACCTGCCAAAGCATTTAGGTACGAAGGTAATGTGGAAACCAAAGTCTTACCTTCACCGGTACGCATTTCAGCAATATTGCCTTTGTGAAGCGCTGCACCGCCCATGATTTGTACGTCATAGTGGCGTTGTCCAAGTGTGCGTTTTGCTGCCTCACGGACTACCGCGAACGCTTCAGGCAACAAATCATCTAACGATTCACCTTTTGCATATCGCGCCTGGAATAGTGAGGTTTGCTCGCGCAATTGAGAATCAGACATCGCAACAAAGCGAGCTTCTTGGGCATTGACTAAGGCAACTATCTTGGTGAGATCGCGAAGGATGCGTCCTTCGCCTGCACGCAAAATCTTGTCTACAAATGCTGGCATTGATTCTTACCTCTCATGGCGGTCCATTTCACCCCCTTATCGTAGAGGTTGTGCCACGCATGCGGTAACCGCAGAAACTGAGCCGAATGGGTGAGAACCCTGCGAGTTTAGGGCTCTTGCTGCCTCACGAAGGGTTGCTCCAGTAGTGACCACATCATCGATCAAAATCACATCGCCTCGAAGCACAGTGCCTTTTCGTAAGGAAAAAGCGCCTTGCACATTTAACATCCTCTGCTTTTTAGTAAGACCGCTTTGATCTGAAACTCGACGAGATACATACAAGCAATCTTTCATAGAGATTCCCGACAAGTCTGAAATTTGTTGGGTTAAATCAACAATAAAACTTCGACCTCGCTTTCGCTGTGAATACTTGCTTGATGGAACCGGGATTAATGTCAAATAGGAAAAATTTACTCGAGATTGTTTCAGCACATGCATGATCGCCGAAATAATCAGATCGTCTGCGCCTTTTAATCCGTTTTCTTTGGCAGCGAGAATAATTTTTGATGCGGTATCTGTATAAACAACCGCTGAATGTACAAAATGATCGCCAATATTGCTTTTGTAATAATGCGGAATCCATTGATGTCGACATGATGTGCAAATACTCAGTCCTAACTGATTGCAACCATAACATCTAGTTGGAAAAAGCAATTGAGAAAGTTCTGAAAAAATCTTCATGGCACATAGTGCTCAATGCTTGTGCCATCTAGCTCAAGTACGCGATTATTGTGGAAACTAAGCTTGGTAATCCTCTGGTTGTAAGGCAATTAAGCGATGAGCTATCGACTCCCCTGTTTGGCGTGGCAATGTTAAAACAAAGTGTGCTCCACGTCCTGGTCGTCCCCACGCTTCAAGTTCGCCATTATGCAGGCGTGCATCTTCCAGAGCGATTGATAGACCTAACCCTGTACCACCACGAGTTCTGGCTCTGGAGGGGTCTGCTCTCCAGAAACGATCGAAGACTCTGGTTAACGCGGATTGTTCTAAACCCACACCGTAATCGCGAACTCCGACTGCAACATCGTGCGCACTTGCTTTAATCTGAATATCAATTTGAACTTCTTCTGAATGGTCAATCGCATTGGCCAAAATATTGCGCAAAATACGCTCCACACGGCGGATATCAGCCTTAACCATGATGACTGGATCTGAGGATTTGATATACAAATGTGTTTTTCGTTGCTTGGCTACCAGCGCTAAATCTTCTGCGCAACGATTTACTAACACGACTATGTCGAAATCAACTGCTTCAAGGACAGCTACCTCAGCATCAAAGCGTGAAATTTCTAGTAAATCCTCAAGTAAAACTTCAAATCGATCTAACTGTGCCACAAGAAGCTCTGCGCTTCGGGCGATAGTTGGACCAAACCCATCTTTGGATGCGTGAATGACCTCTGAAGCCATTCGTAAGGTTGTTAGGGGGGTTCGAAGCTCATGTGAAACATCTGAAACAAAGCGTTGCTGTACCCGAGACAAATTTTCTAACCGAGCAATCTGCTTTTCCAGAGATTCAGCCATCTCATTAAATGCTTTCCCTAATGTCGAAATCTCATCTTGAGAATACACCTTCATGCGCTGCGTAAAATCTCCAGCCGTAAACTGTGCTGCAATCAGCGCAGCTTCACGCACAGGCTTTACAACTTGGCGAACCACAATCCATGTAATCAACGTAATAAATAAAAGCAAAATAACTCCGGCAATTAGCAAATATGAATTGATCAAGCTAAGAGTCTTTATTTCATTTGCCATAGAGAAAATAATGTACATCTCATACTGACCTGCATTAGGAATTTGAACTTTTTGTCCAATAGCTAAACCCGGAACATTTTTTCCAACTGTGTAACGCATCTGAGTGTATTCATAAACAATCTGATCGCCATCACGAACTCTTTGACTCAATGAAGCCGGGATCGTCTTAGGATCCAAAAAGTTTGACGCTACTTCATAATCTAGTTGTTTATTGTTTCCAGGACTCTTAAGGAAAACTACCTCTCGAGTATTTTCACTAGATGTCAAAGTTGTTGCAGAACTAATGACATCATCAACAACTTTTCGAACAACCGAATTTTTTTCGCCCTGAGCAAGTAGAAAGCGATAATCTGCGGTAAAGATAGTAGATCTAGCCTCAACAATGGCTGAGTTAAGATTTACCGTTTTAATTCCATCAGATAATCTGGAGTTCAGCTGAGCACCAGTAATCCATAGAACGCCTAGCGAGAGAATTAAGGTAGAAAGGATTACTCGAGCTGCAAGCGAGTTTCTTGCTCTTTTAAAGAAATTGTTCATGGCTAGGAACTAACCATCACTCCTGCTTTATATCCAACGCCTCGAACTGTGACAACAATTTCAGGGTGTTCAGCGTCATGCTCGATCTTTGAACGTAATCGCTGAACGTGGACATTTACTAAACGGGTATCGGTTGAATGTCTATATCCCCATACTTCGCTGAGCAGGGCATCACGAGTAAAAACACGGCCTGGCTCCTTGGCTAGTGCAACGAGTAAATCAAACTCCAAGCGAGTTAGTGCAATTTGCTTACCACCGCGGATGACTTGGTGTGCCTGAACATCAATAGCCAAGTCACCAATCATTAACAATCCAGAAATATCAGCATTAGTACGCCGCAGACGTGTTCGGATGCGAGCAATCAATTCAGATGGGTGTCGAAATGGCTTAACCATGTAATCATCAGCGCCAGCTTCTAACCCTTTTACAACATCTTGAGTGTCACCTTTTGCAGAAAGCATGACAATTGGAACCATTGAAACTTCTCTAATTAATCTGCAGACTTCTATGCCATCTAGTCCCGGTAGCATCACATCTAGCAACACTAAATCTGGTGGATTGCTTTTAAAAACTTCCATGACCTCATCACCGCGACTTACTAGATCCACATCGATGCCAGCACCTGTTAAAACGATGCTGAGCATCTCTGCGAGATCCTGGTCGTCATCGACGACCATAACTAAGGTCATTAGCTACCGTGCTCCCAAGAGTTCAGGTACATATCTTGTGCAGGAGTTAGTACATCGATTTTTCCGCCCATGCTAATTAACTTGAGTGAAGCAACTTCCTTATCGATATATGTAGGTACTTCATGTACACCTGGCTTTAGATTCTTAGCTTCTTTAACAAGGTATTCAGCTGTTAACGCTTGGTCTGAAAAAGACATATCCATAACAGATGCTGGGTGCCCTTCGGCAGCACCAAGGTTTACCAGACGACCTTCAGCTAGAAGTAGCAAGCGACGGCCATCTGCCAAGACATATTCATCAGTCTGGTGACGCATCTTGGTGTTCTTTGTCTTGGCGTTCTGCTCTAGCCATGCAACATCGATCTCGATATCAAAATGGCCTGAGTTTGCAAGGATTGCTCCATCCTTCATAACTGCAAAGTGTTCATCACGCAATACATCGCGGTTACCTGTAACTGTAATGAAAACATCACCAATTTTTGCAGCATCAATCATCGGCATTACACGGAAGCCTTGCATCATTGCATCAAGTGCCTTGGTTGGATCGATTTCTGTAACAACAACATCTGCGCCCATTCCCTTTGCGCGCTCTGCAACACCCTTACCGCAGTATCCAAAACCAGCCACTACGACTATGCGACCTGCAAGTAAGAAATTAGTTGCACGAAACACGGCATCAAGTGTTGATTGACCTGTTCCATAGCGATTATCAAACATATGCTTGGTGTCAGTGTCGTTAACAGCGATCATTGGGAACTGGAGAGCGCCGTCTTTAGCCATTTGGTTAAGTCGGATTACACCCGTTGTTGTTTCTTCGCATCCACCAGTGATACCTGGAATCAATTCCTTACGTGTTGTATGCAGAGTGTTAACAAGGTCGCAACCATCATCAAAAACTTGGTGAGGAGCAATATCTAGCGCTGCGTTAATGTGCTTGTAGTAACCATCTCGGTCAACTGAGTTACGTGCAAACACAGAAATTCCGTACTCGTGTACTAGCGCTGCTGCTGTGTCATCTTGCGTAGACAATGGATTAGAAGCACACAAAGCAATCTCTGCGCCACCTGCTTTTAATACGCGCATCAAGTTGGCTGTTTCTGTTGTCACGTGCATACATGCAGAAATTCGAACGCCTGCAAATGGTTGTGACTTTTCAAATCGCTCACGAATTTGCGCAAGGACAGGCATGTTGCGCTCTGCCCATTCAATTTTTTTCTTACCTTCGGCCGCAAGTGATGCATCTGCAATGTCATGAGCCGGAAGAGTTGCTGTTACAGGAACGTTCACGTAAATCTCCTTAAGTGGTATTCAAAGTGTTGTTTGGGTACCTAAGGCGTAGGGCTCTACAGTGCTAGGCGACTATGGGTAAAGATTACCCCGCTCACGCTCAAAGCATCCAACCAGAAACGGGCTTAGTCCCTAATAAGGGCGAGAACCTCATCACGAACGATCGCCATTTGAGCCTGAGTTGAGGCTTCAACATTTAATCGCAGTAAAGGCTCGGTATTTGATGGTCGAAGATTGAACCACCAGGTGTCTGCATTGACCGTCAAGCCATCCAAGTGATCGATGGTGACGTGTTGCGTCGAATACGAATCTTGAACCTTTTGTGTTGCAGTTTGTGTATCAGAAACCTTGGAATTAATTTCTCCACTTGTTGCGTATCGATCATACGGAGCCAGCAAGGTAGACATCGTGGAGTTGCTTTCTCCAAGTGCAGCTATCGCATGCAGTGCAGCAAGTGCGCCTGAATCAGCACGCCAAAAATCTTTAAAGTAAAAATGACCTGAGTGCTCCCCGCCAAAGATAGCGCCACTTTCGGCCATCATGGTCTTGATGTATGAATGGCCAACTCGGCTACGCAAACCAATTCCACCATTTTCATCAATAACTTCTTTAACTGCGCGAGATGAAATCAAGTTGTAGATAATTGTTGATCCCGGATGCTTTTTTAGTTCACGGTGTGCAATCAAAGCTGTGAGTGCCGATGGATTCACTGCTACGCCACGTTCATCAACCAAGAAACAGCGATCAGCATCACCATCAAATGCCAATCCCAGATCAGCATTGTGATCTTTCATCGCTTTTTTTAGATCAGCCAATGTGCTTTCATCTAACGGGTTGGCCTCGTGATTTGGAAAGGAGCCATCGAGTTCAAAATACATAGGAATAACTTCACAATTTAGCCTTGCAAAAATAGCAGGTGCTGTGTGCCCTGCCATGCCGTTGCCCGCATCAACAATTATCTTTAGGGGACGAATATTTTTTACATCAACCAAAGTCAATAAATGATCTACATACTCCTCAAGCATGTCACGATTTTTTTCAACACCAACATTTCGCAAGGCTATTGGAGATCCCTCACGTACAAATTTTTCAATGGTCAGCAGTCCAGATTCTTTACCGATGGGACGAGCGTTACTTAAGCACAGCTTTATTCCGTTATATTCGGCAGGATTATGGCTAGCAGTAAACATGGCACCTGGTATGCCCAATTTTCCTGAAGCAAAGTAGAGCATGTCTGTCGATGCTAAACCTATGCGAACCACATCCATGCCTTGTGAAGTAGCACCTGCTGAAAATGCTTCTGCCAATATTGGTGAAGATGGACGCATGTCTTCTCCAATGACAATGCTCCCTGGTTCCCGCTCTATTTGTAAAAATCGCGCAAATGCAACACCGGTTGCAAATGCAAAATCAGCATCTATTTCTAGATCTACTAAACCACGAATGTCATAAGCTTTAAAAATATGAGCGAACTCGTCCATTAATTAACCTTGTGAAGGAACTGCACGCAAGTGTCCACGGCGACCCAGTTGTTGCTGCGCTGGAGGAGTTTCAGCAATAACTTCTTGTGGAATCTCTTGAGAGGCAACTTCACGCACCGCATCTGCGATCGCCATGAGATCATCATCAGATGGTCCTTGAGCTTGAGTATCAAGAGCTTGCTTAATGACATTCCAGCCGTGAGGAACTTTCAAACGGTCACCATGTACCGAGCAAAGATCGTAAGCATGAGGCTCTGAAAAAGTTGCTAAGGGACCAACAACCGCCGTTGATTCGGAATATACATATGTCAGCGTCATGGTTGCTTGGGATCTACAACCTGCGCGGGAACATGCGCGGCTTCCAGATGTTCTCATGGTTGAAACATTACTGGGAAAGTTAGATAAATCTTGGGATTATCAAGGATTCAGGACTCGAATATTTGAATCTGGTACTTCGACCTTTGTCAGCTGACTACCCGCAACAACTGGAAAATAGCCAAAACCATTTACTGATGAGACTAGCGCCCCAGCATATGTAGCCTTGCCGACCTTGGTAATCGAGATTGAACGTGCTGAAGTTGGAACCTGCCAAGTGGCGATATCGCTGCCTTTAATCTTTCGCTGTATAACTTTTCCGTTAATGAGTGTGACATCCACCGAAACGTTGATTTCTTTACCGACAAAGGAAAGCCATGGGTCCAAGCCAGTAATTGCCATAGTTAAAGGTATGAGCTCTGGTGCTGCCGTGCTCCAGACAAAATCCTTCTTCCCGGAATCAGCCACCGTCGACTTCACCGAGGCAAAAATTGGCTCTGACGCGGTAATGCGAACACCCATTACCTTTGATGCAATGCTTGGATTGAGTTCAAATTCGGTAACTATTCCGGGACTAACTGTTCGTGAAGTAAAACCAACTGGGACAAAAACTCCATCCGTAGATAAAACTTCAACGCTCACGCTCGCATCTACTTCACCTGGAGTCAATACTCGCAAAATGTGGGTAAATGGTTTGGCACCTTGAGAACTCTTGTTTGGAATTGCGGGTATGTATACATCTTTACTTGCGCTGCCCACAAAATTAACTAAGTCACCACCAATAGCCTTGAGTCCTTTGCCTTGCTCATCAACCATAAAGGCATTCACACGACCAGAACGCGGAGCAACTTGTACCGTCAAACTCTTATCACCTGGTGCCAAAGAATCTAGAGAGATGATGATGAAGTTTTTAGAAGCGACATTGATTGTGCGAAGCGGCTGCTTACCGTTTTCAGTAAAGCTTTGGACATCTACAATCGCATCACTTAATCCACTATTGACAATTATTAATCGTCCCCGTGTTGTCACATCAGCTGTTCCTCCAACGAACCATTGTGAAGCAGCAGAAGCAGTACACACTGCGCTACCAGCCCAAACCCCTGCTTTACTTTGCCAAACCACAGGAGCAATACCTTCTGAGTTAATGACTAACGAGTCTTTATTAACCGGTAAGCGTAAAACCTTTACAGGAGCTGTTGCGGTGGTGCGCACCTGAAGTCTTTGAAATGGTGTCTTCTTGGAGGACAAGGAAATTTGTGAGGATAAAGCTGCAAGAGTTGGAGGGCAGACAACAACCGGATAACTTTCAGAGAAGGAAGTTTTTGTTGTGGTCACTGACAGCACACTTGCAATGCCGACGGCACTGAGCAAAGTAGCAAGAAACACAATAGGACGGCTGATTCTCATGCGAGCTCCTTTTCAGAGATTTCGCGTTTTCGACGACCAGCAGGTAGCGCCAAAATAATCACTACTACGATGAAAATAGTTTGTAATGAAAGCCAGCCTCGACGCACTGTTCCATCGTGAATCAAAGAAATCTCACCAGCTTCGAGAACTTTAAATATTGGTAAACCCAGCTCGTTCTTTGTGCGCTCAAGTCGATAACCATTCTCCAGAACTTGCCATGATCTACTGAAGGATTCCGTCAAGACCAAGGTTCCTGGGCCTGGAACATATGTGCGCGCACCAAAATCTCCAGCCTCTAATACAGTCCGAACTCCATTTTTGTTAATGAATAAAAGTCGACCGGTTGGCTCGCTTACGCTCCACACCACGCCAAGTGATGTGGCAGATGTCCGAGTGAAGCCGCCGAGGCCATCGATGGATCTAATGATCTCTTTTTTAAACGGAGTTTTTACGTAGACATACTTGATACCGTGATCTGCCAAGGTTTTACTACTAGTTATTCCTGAACCATCAATTAATGCTCGAGCAGCTTGTCCAATGATTGAGTTTTGTTGTGGAGCAACATCTGGCTGACTTAACGAAATATCTTTTCCTCGAGAAATGTAATACTGAACTTTTTTATCATTGGCGGTACCAACTTCGCGCAAAACCAAAATTTTGATGTCTTTTTCAACGCTTAAAAAGGCGGGCATCACAGTTGAACGATTTGCCTGTACCGCAGAATCAGCGCCAACAGTTATTGAATATCCAATGGTGAGAACCGCATACAGTGCGGTGACCAAGAGAAGGACCGCTGATAAGAAATGACGGTAATGAATATGACTCAAAACGAGGGTGTCTCGCAACTTATCTAAGAGCACCGTGCCAGAAGCTGCAGCTGCAAGTGTCACTAGCGATAGAACGGGACCGGTCCACACATTCGATTGTCCTTCACTGCCATGCACTGAGATCGTCAGTGAACCTAGGAATACGGCAAGTGCTAGCGCTGCGATTCCATACTCGGCGATAACTCTGGCATGTGTTGATGAAAATAGTGAGACTGCCAGGATTAACAAGATCGGACTTACTAACCAGAAAGGAGGCGCACCGACACCGCCTGGATTTCCCACAAGTACAGAAAAAATTCCACCGCCAGCGGTTTGGAGTCCAGGCTCAATTAACAATTTACTTGGATTAATCAATGCTTCAAAAGAATAAGGAGCGTTGATGAAGAAGGGCACAAATACCAAGACGGCTCTTTTGAGCCAGCGCTTATCTAGTAACTCCTTATCTTGAGTCGATGTGAACTCTCGAAAGTTAGCCACACCAAGGGTTATTGCAGCCACAAGTACAACTACAAAACTTATTAATGTGAATGCATACAGCAATGAGAGCAGCAAGGAGATTGAAAATATTTTTCGCCATGAATATATTTCAATTTCTCGCCAGTCATAGAGTGACAAAGCGACTAAGGGAGCCAGAATCAGCATTACAAGAGTTGCAATGTGTCCCGAACTTACTGCTGCAATTGTGACCGGTGAAATTGCATACAAAAACGCTGCTGGAATAGAGATCCAAGTATTACTTGTCAACTTCTTCAAAATTCTAAAGCCTGACCACATAATCAACAGGGGCGCAATTAAGAAAAACATTGAAATCAAAAATGAAACTTTTCCTAGCACTACCAAGGAAGCAACTGCGGCAATAGCCACCCAGGGTGGCGTGGCAGTAGCGGACCCCATTCCCACTTGATGCCATGATTCAAAATAAGAGCGCCACAAATCTGTTGCCCCCGATGGCGAAGTAGGTAAGGCACCTCCAACAAGTGTGCCAAAACGATTTCTAGAATTGATTATTGAAATGATAGCTAGTGTTAAAAAACCTAAAACTTCAGGACGCTTTAAAAGCGATAACCAACTACTTGTGTTTACAGGTGTCAATAAATCTTCATCTTCAAGGGCATCAAGAACAGACCCAGTTGAAGTATTTCTTTCGGGCAAAATTCGAGCGCGCACAATTTCAAATAAGCGTTCGGTACCAAGCCGAATCTGTGACCATCGGGGTGGGATATATGAAGCAATAACCCGGGCAGAAACAAATCTTTGTTTTTTCCGAACTTTCCGAGCTTCTAGAATCTTTTTTGGTCGAAAAACTAGGGACCCGACTGCCAAAATCTCATCTGATGCATATCCCGGTAACTTTGCAATTAAATATCCAATAGCACGAGCAATCGCAGAACCAAATAACTGAATGACAATCCAAGGAATCATCCACCATGAAGAGTTTGCCAAAAGGACATATGCTGCATTTTGACGATCTAGCAAAAGTGGTCGATGTAAGAAAGCGCCTTCAACATCAATGATTCTGCGTTCTGTCGCTGACGCCTGGGCATGAAAGGCAACAGCACCCGTTGCGGCAATAACCGAGTGCCCAGCTGCCCGTGCGCGCCACCCAAAGTCAACATCATCACGGAACAACGCAAGATTGTGGTCGAGTCCACCCAGCTCTTCAAAGACATCCCGTCGAATCAATGCTCCTGCAGTGCTGACAGCAAGAACATCATGAACACCATCATGCTGACCTTGGTCATATTCCAGCGGCTCTAAGCCTGTCCAACGCGCACCATTACCCGCGATACTGATTCCAACTTCAAGTAAATGTGTTCGATCGTGCCATCCAAGTAATTTTGGACCCACCATAACAACTTGGGGACGCTCACCTATTGCGTGCAATAACTCTGCGAGCGCAGTTGGGGCAGGTGCGCAATCATCATGAATAAGCCAAATCCACTCATGTTCAATTGATCGTGGCAAATTATCAACAGCTAAAGAAATTGCGTGACCAAATCCAGTTTCACTGTCAGCAATTAAACATGGGATTCGCGCAGCTTTTAATATTTTTACTGATCCATCTTCAGATCCGGTATCGACCGCAGTAATGTGATTGATCGGTCGAGTTTGGGATGTCAGTGCTGCAACAACTTCGGGTAACCACACAGCTCCATTATGAGAAACAAGAACTGCGGTTACTCGATACTTATCTGCTTCAGCCTTGGAAGCCATAGGCACTACTCGCTATCTCCTAAGAGATGCAAGAACCTTATGCAGTGCGACGCTTTAAGCGACGACGTTCACGCTCTGATAATCCGCCCCAGATTCCGAAGCGTTCATCATGTGCAAGTGCGTATTCCAAGCACTCTGCGCGAACATCACATGAGAGGCACACGCGCTTTGCTTCACGAGTTGAGCCGCCCTTTTCAGGGAAAAATGCTTCGGGGTCAGTCTGTGCGCATAGTGCGCGCTCCTGCCAAGAAAGCTCCATGTTTTGTCCGGTTGCCAGTGTGACTGTTGGTCCTGAAGTGGGGATTGGGGAGTTTTGGGCTGCGGGTTGAATCGGCATAATGTCGATGCTCCATAAGCTTGTGTTGTCTCATCCCTCTTGGAAAAGACTTTCTTAAGAGTGAATTACACGCTTGTAACTCGCTCATGTCAAGCCAGCGAGTGCCTCCGAGATGAACATTTACGCTCAAATTTCTAGGCGATGGGAAGAATTTCCTCATTTGTAGCAAAAGATGAGGCAATGTCTGCACCTTTTTGGATTCGGGTACCAGCTGCGATAAAGGAGTTGGAAATCTGTACCTGGCTATCGATGACACAGTCAGCTTCGATGATCGAGCCCTGTATGACCGTCCCTGCACCCACTGAAGTATTGCTGCCAACGCAACTACCCCCGGTGACGACCGCTGTCGAATCAATGCGTGAACCAGGCATTGCTAAGAAATCTCCGTTTCGGCTGACAATATCTGTAGATGCCTTGAGCAAAGCTTTTGGAGTTCCGATATCTAGCCAATATGCATTTTCTACATACCCAAAAACTGCTGCACCATTTTCAACTAATTGTGGAAATGTTTCGCGCTCCACCGACACCACGGTATCTAGAGGAATAGTTGAAATGACACGTGGATTGAAAACATAACAACCGGCATTGATTTGATTAGTGACCGGGTTTTCCATTTTTTCTAGAAATGCTCTCACGCGTCCCTGGTCATCAGTTGGCACACAACCAAATGCCCTCGCATCATCAACTTGGGTTAGATGCAATGTCACATCAGCATCGTGCACTTCATGTTGCCGAATTTGCTCAGCTAAATTATGAGAGCTTAAAACATCCCCATTTAAAATCACGACAGATTCATTTGACTCGATTAGTTGGGCAGCGTTTCGAATCGCCCCGCCTGTACCCAAAGGTTGTTTTTCAACTGCGTATTTGATTTTCATTCCCCATTTAGAGCCATCACCAAAGTAAGGAGTAAAAACCTCTGAAAGATATGAAGTTGCAAGCACGACTTCAGTGATTCCGGCCGCTTTGGCCATCGCTAATTGGTGTTCTGTTACGGGGATTCCTGCAACGGTCAACATGGGCTTTGGAGTATTTTTTGTTAACGGCATTAATCGAGTGCCAAAACCGCCAACCAATAAAATTGCAACAGCCATGGTTTAGTCCGCAATGCGCTGTGCTGCTTGCGCAATTTGGTCATTGGTAGCTGTCATTGCAATTCGAATATGGCGCGCACCGAGCTCACCGTAGAAAGTTCCGGGGGTAGCTAAAATTCCACGCGCAGCCAACCAGGCAACACTTTCCCAGGCATCTTCATTGCGAGTGCACCACAAGTAAAGTCCTGCATCACTGAATTCGATAGTAAATCCTGCGCGCTCGAGTGCAGGTCGCAGAACATCTTTGCGCGCGTTGTAACGGTTTCGTTGTTCCACAACATGCTGGGTGTCAGATAACGCAACAGTCATGGCTTTTTGCACCGGCAACGGAACCATCATTCCGCCATGCTTTCGAATTTCCCTAATTTGTGAAATAAGTACTGAGTCACCGATCAGGAATGCTGCGCGATAACCAGCCATTGAGGATCTCTTCGACAAGGAATGCACCGCCAAAATGTTGGTGTTGTCTCCCCCCGTCAATGACAAAATTGAAACCGGCTGAGCAGTTTGTCCAAATTCGAAGTAACACTCATCTGAAACAAGTACTGCGCTATTGGTGCGTGCCCATTGAATGCAGCGCTGCATTTCCTCCGTGCTATGGACTCGACCAGTTGGATTTGAAGGAGTGTTCAACCAGGCAAAATCTGCGGTTGGCCAGCGCCGTGCATCAATTTCTACGGGAATGGATTGTGCACCAGCTAACACTGCTCCAACATGGTAAGTCGGATATGCAATTTCAGGAATAAGTACTTTTGAAGATTCTAAAATTGTTGGCAACCAGGCCACTAACTCTTTAGAGCCAATTAATGGCAGCACATCAAATTCACCAGTGGCACCTAAATGCTCTGTGGCCCATTTCTTTATTGCGGCTCGTAGCTCCGGAGTTCCTGCTGTTACTGGATAACTAGGAGAGTTTGATGCATCACGAAATGCTTGTTGAATAAATTCTGGAGTTGCATCAACAGGTGTTCCTTGCGAAAGATCAATAATCCCTTGTGGATGGGCTCTGGCAGTATCGCCAAATGGTGCGAGTGCATCCCAAGGAAAATCAGGGAGCTGGCCGCGCAAGGCTTACTCGCTCTTTGGTGGAAGCGCGGTTACTGATGCGTGATCGGTACCAGTTGGACCGACCTTGCTTGCTCCGCCCGGAGAACCAATCTCAATAAAGAACTCTGTGTTGGCCTTGCTGAAATCTTTCCACTGTCCCGGAACATCATCTTCATAATAAATAGCTTCGACTGGACACACTGGCTCGCAAGCACCGCAATCAACACATTCGTCGGGCTGGATGTACAACATGCGGTCGCCTTCGTAGATGCAGTCCACAGGGCATTCTTCGATGCAGGATTTATCCTTTACATCTACGCATGGTTGCGCGATCACATAAGTCACGGGCTGCCTCCAAAAATCTAGCGAGTTAGTTACCGGCGAATTCTAACTCCAACTACGCCTTGATGCGCGATATTAGCCCGCTCGGTTTATCGTTCTACTATGCAACCCGAGCTAGGAGCCACTTTTGCCACATTAATAGGCAAAAGGGTCAGTATTCGGCTTCATGATCCAGAGGGTGGATTTCGAGACATCGTTGGACATTTAGAAACTCCCTTCTCGCTACGAAATCGTCACGGCAAAGTAATCGAATTTTCATACGATCAAATATTTATCTGGCGCGAGGTAATTGAACGCTCATGAAGTTATATGACACTCAATCCAGACAACTTAAAGAAACTAGCAGTACTAATGGCACGCTTCATGTTTACTGCTGTGGCCCCACCGTTTATCGAGATGCCCACGTAGGAAATCTTCGGACCTTTATGTTGGCGGATTTGATTTCGCGTGTATCTGTGCTGAGTGGAGTAAAAGTTAAACTAATTCAAAACATCACCGATGTTGGTCATATGTCGGAAGATTTCACCGGAGATGACAAGATTTTGGCACAAGCATCGATCGAGCGAATTAGCCCACTTGAAATTGCTCGAAAATATGAAGATAAGTTCCATCACGATCTTGCAGCGTTGAATGTAAAAAAAGCAGATGCATATCCACGAGCTAGTGAGAGTATTGAACTCATGCAGTCTCTGATTGCTGATTTGATCGAAAAGGGATACGCATATATAGGTGGGGACAAAACCGTTTACTTTGATGCACAAAAATTTGAAAGCTACGGAGCGATCAGTGGAAATAAATTAGATTCACTGATTCCTGGGCATAAATTTGAAAATCACAATAATGGGGCCAAAAGATTTCATGCCGACTGGGCGTTATGGAAAACAGCCGGTGAACGGACAGAAATGATTTGGGATTCACCGTGGGGTCCCGGATTTCCTGGATGGCACATTGAGTGCTCGGCTATGTCGCTAGAAATGCTTGATGAGCATGTCGATGTACATGTTGGTGGAATTGATTTGCGCTTTCCACATCATGAAAACGAAAGAGCGCAATCAAATGCAGTAATTGGCAAAGAGGCTGTTGAACTATGGGCACATGGCGAACACTTACTTTTTGAAGGCAAAAAAATGTCGAAAAGTAGCGGCAATGTAGTGCTACTAGCTGACATTGTTTCGCGCGGTATTGATCCCTTAGCACTACGACTTTGTTTTCTGGAAAATCGTTATAGATCTCAGATGGACTTGACCTGGAACTCAATCATCGCCGCAGATGAGACATTGAAACGTTGGCGTACCAAGATGACCGCCTGGGGAGAAACCATGACAACTACTGTCGACTCTCAAATCCAATTTTGGTTTAATGATGATTTGGATACACCTAAAGTCATTCTTCGCCTACGTGAAATTGAAAAGAGTGATGTAAACAATAAACGCGAACTCTTTTTATTTGCCGATCAAGTCTTGGCTTTAGACCTTAGCCGAGGAATTCCTGCTCGAGAGTTAACTGAACAGATGAAAGCTTTGCTCGATGAAAGAGTAAAAGCCAGAAACGAGAAGCGCTGGACTGATAGTGACTCATTGCGGGTTGAATTAGAGAACCTAGGATTAAAAATTTCAGATACCCCTGAAGGGCAAACCTGGTCTTAGAGCGGGGTTAAAATTGCAATGACAACCGCAATAAAGCCAAAGTTCAAAAGTGAAAATCCAGTTGTGTCCCCTTGGATTAAGTACTCGTCATTGATTCCAGGAAAACCTGCACGAAGTACAACCAGACTCCATGCAGCGCCTGCGATAAATCTATAACTTCTCTTTCCCCACAGCCTGCCTGCAACCCAAATACCTATTGCTGAAGCAGAGATAGAAAATACTAATCCAATTGGTGGATAGATATTGTGTGCAAACACCGAGCTAGCACCAAGTGCTAAACCCAAAATGATTGAATATAGATAACGCATTACAGAACAACGCCAGCGGTTAAATCAATCTCGTTTCCATTGGAATCAAAGGGGGCGCTCTTAACCCCTTTAACCAATGTGTAGTACTCATTACCCCAAATTTGCATTCCTAAGTTGTCAGAAAGTGCAAAGAATGGGCCATCAAGTGAAATCTGTGTTTCATGAGCTTTCATCGCAGCCATCTTTAGATCTACATAGGCAGATCCATCTATCAATGTGGTCACAAATTCATCATCTTTTGCAAATGGAATATCTTCAATATTTTCTGCACCAAAAAAGTCAGAGCCTATTTCTTTCATCTTCGCCATTCCCTGTGCGATAACCGATTTTGGAATTGTGTTCCAATAAATTTTTTGAATCTGCCAAGTCGATATCTCAGATGCCCGCATAGCAACACGGTGTGCCTGAATATGATCAGGATGTCCGTAACCACCAATTTCATCGTAAGTGATCAATATGTGTGGCTTAACTTCTTCAATGACCTCAACAAGTATTTTGGCCGCGGTTTCAACATCTGTCTGCCAGAAATTATCGGGGCGGCTATTTGGTTCAGTACCAATCATTCCACTGTCGCGAAATTGTGTAGTTGGCGCACCTAAAAAACGAAAATCAGTAATTCCAAGTGCCTTCATTGCAAGAGCAAGTTCTTTCTCGCGGTGCTGACCTAATTGGTCTTGCTTCGAGCTAGCTAAATGCATGAGTCCAGGAACTAAGATTTCTCCCTCTTCCCCACGCGTGCAGGTAACAAGGGTTACGGCTGCCCCACGATCAGCGTAAAGGGCCATGGTTGCGCCGTTGTTGATGGTTTCATCATCTGGATGCGCATGTACTAGCAGTATGCGAATTCCGTCATAAGGGCGGTTCATGATTGGTAATTCTGCCCTACGATTACACCAATGAGTAATCTAGACACAACCAACAAGGCTCGCTTGCCTCGCGATGAGCGCCGGGCATTGTTGCTATCGGCAGCCCTAGAAATCTTTACGGTTGCTGGTTATCACTCAGCGGCGATGGATGAAATTGCCGATCGGGCTGGTGTCTCAAAGCCGGTTTTGTATCAACACTTTCCCTCAAAACTTGAACTGTATCTTGCCGTACTAGATTTACATATTGATTCACTTGTCTTTGAGATTCAAAAGGCGATCGCTTCGACTCCAGACAACAAAGACCGTGTTTACGCAACAGTTGATGCTTATTTTGCATTTATCGAAAAAGAGGGTGAAGCCTTCCGGCTTCTATTTGAAAGTGACATGAGTGTTGAACCAGCAGTTCGTCAACGACTCAATCGAATGACATACGACTGTGCAGCTGCAGCAAGTGCTGTAATTGCAATTGATACAGGCCTGCCAAAAGAGGCATCGATGCTTTTGGGTGTTGGATTGATTGGTTATGCGCAAGTAACCGCTCGTCACTGGCTCGAACGAGATAGCAAGTTGAGCCGAAAAGAGGCTGTTGAACTAGTTCACAACCTTATGTGGCGAGGCATTTCAGGTTTTCCGCGCAATTAATTCCGATAGGATCAAACAAACATGACACCAACATTTGCAGAGCTGCCTTTGCGCAGCCAAACGATTGAAGCGCTTCGCGCACACGGTTTTCTGGCACCTTTTGCAATTCAAGAGATGGTGTTGCCGATCGCACTTGCAGATGGAGATGTCATCGGACAGGCAAAAACCGGAACCGGTAAGACGCTCGCCTTTGGAATTCCCGTCATCGAACGAGTTATTGCCCCACATGATGCCGAGTGGGCAGATTTTGAAAAAAAGGGAATGCCGCAAGTATTAATCGTTGTTCCTACTCGCGAATTGTGTACCCAGGTAACTAGAGATATCGAAGAGCTTGCCTCTAACCGGGGAATTCGTACCTTGGCTGTTTATGGTGGCCGTGCTTTTGAACCTCAAATTGAAGCGCTCCAAGCCGGAGTTGAAATAGTTGTAGGTACACCAGGTCGGCTATTGGATCTATCTCGCCAAGGACAGTTAAAACTTAAAGAGGTTTCTCGTTTGGTCTTAGATGAAGCCGATGAGATGTTGGATCTTGGCTTCTTACCCGATGTTGAAAAGATTCTTTCAAGTACCCCTAATCGCGCGCAAACTATGCTGTTTTCAGCAACGATGCCAGGAGACATCATCGCACTTGCCCGTCGATTCATGAATCAACCAATTCACATTCGCACGCAAGACAGTGAAGATGAAGGAGCGGTTGTTACTCGAATCAAACAACATGTTTTGCGCGCTCATGCCTTAGATAAAATTGAGATGCTAGCTCGTATTTTGCAAGCTGACGGACGAGGACCAACCATGGTCTTTTGTCGAACAAAACGCACTGCACAAAAAACTGCTGAAGATTTAATCGAGCGCGGATTTAAAGCTGCTCCAATCCATGGTGATCTAGGCCAAAGCGCACGCGAAAAAGCATTAAGTGATTTCAAAGCTGGAAAATCAGATGTTCTGGTTGCAACAGATGTTGCTGCACGAGGAATTGATATTGATGGAATCACCCACGTCATTAATTACCAGTGCCCGGAAGATGAAAAAACTTATGTTCACCGAATCGGTCGTACCGCACGAGCTGGTGCGCACGGAATTGCAGTTACATTTGTCGATTGGGATGAACTTGCACGGTGGAAAATGATTGATCAGACACTAGAACTTGGTCTTGCAGAACCTGAAGAAACCTATTCCTCTTCTGAACACTTATATGAAATGCTCAATATTCCAGCGGGATCAACGGGACGAATGGTTAAAGCCAAGCCTGCCGTTAAAGTTGAAACAAAGCCAACTCGCCAACCTCGACAAGACCGTCCAACACAGGATGCTCCAAAGGTTCGTACCGAGCGCACACGTACGCGCACCAAAAAGTTTAAAGAAAGCTAAGCAACAACAAAGATTCGGATTGCATCAACCAGCATCTGCACAGCAATAGCGGCAAGCAATAAACCTGCGATTCGGGCAACCAGAGTTACTCCTGATTCTTTGATGACCTTCAGGATTGTTGTTGAAGCCATTAAAACAGCAGCAATTGCGAGGTGAACTGCTACTACGGCGGCCACAAGCCCAAGAGCCATTGTTGTTGTATCTGCTTGTTGCACGAAGATCATCGTTGCGACAATCGCTCCGGGCCCAGCCAACAACGGTGTGCCCAGTGGAACCAATGCAACATTTGCATCGCCGTCATCACCATGCTTCTTTGAATTTCCAGTCAATAGCTCTAGTGCGACAAGTAAAAGTAACAAAGCACCAGCCGCTTGTAGCGCTTCCAAGGAAATATTTAAATAGCTCAAAATTGCGCGGCCAAACAAGGCAAAGATGGATATGACTAGCAATGAAACTCCGGCTGCTTGGACAGCCAAAACGCGTCGCATCTTGGGCGATTTATCTTTTACTAACCCTAAGAAAATTGGCGCAGCACCAGGTGGATCCATAATTACGAACAAGGTAACAAAAGATTGGACTGCAAATGTGATTGCACTTAAATCTTTCATGCCCTCACCACCCTTCGTGCATCTGCTTGAGCTTCCAACTTCTCCCATTGTGCCTTACTTGTATGGTTTTCTGCTAAAGAATTGAGTTTTCCAGTACCGTGATAATCGCTACTGCCAGTAATTACTAAATCTAGTTCTTCAGCAATCGCACGCAACATCGCCCTTTCTGAAGGGTTTTGATCTCGATGATCGACTTCGACACCGTTTAAGCCTGCCGCAACTAAATCTTGAAAATCTTCACTGCGTAATACTTGTCCGCGATGTGAAGCAAATGGATGTGCGATTACAGCCACCCCGCCTGCTCGGCGAATCAAGGCGATTGCTTCAACCGGAGTCGGTGCCGCATGTGAAACATAAAAGCGTGAATTATTGTGGAGTAGCTCTACAAATGCTTCATCCCGTGATTTAACAATTTTCTTGGCAACCAACGCATCGGCTAAGTGCGGCCGCCCCATTGTGGCCCCGGCGGGCATAGCTCTTTCTACATCTTGAATTGAAATATCCATTCCTTCTAAACGCATCTTTTCAATCATTTTTCGCATTCGTGGCAAGCGACCGTCTCTGGTTTCTTCCAGCACGGTTTGCATCTCTTGATGGTGTGGATCAAAAAGCATTCCGAGCATGTGAACACTTATGCCATCGGTTGTTAAACATGATATTTCGGCACCAAGAGCTAACTTCAAAGAACCCCGCAACGCACCGGTGGCTTCTTGCCAACCAGCTGTCGTGTCATGGTCTGTAATACCTAGTACTTCTAACCCCTGAACAATCGCCTTGTTTACTAATTGGTGAGGCGTGTCAGTTCCATCGCTACACGTTGTATGGGTGTGAAGATCAATCATTCTGAACGCCTCTTGTTCTTGTGACAACTAAAATACAGCCACCAAGAATTAGGACAATGCCAGGAATGATTGCAATTGGTGGTTTTTGACCTATCCACCATGCCGCAAGAAGAGCGCTAACTGGAACTTCGAAAAAGACTATTAATGAAACGATGGCAGGTGAAACTCTCTTTAAGACTGAGTTAAACATTGAATGTCCAAGCAACTGAGCACCCACAATTAATCCCAACACGATCCACCACTCTTTTGCTGAAAAACTAAAAATTTCATTACCTGCAATTAAGGCAATAGGTAAAGCAGTGATGGAACAAACAAAGTAGCAGATCGATGTGTATGTGGCTGTTTCTAAAGTACGTTGAGCTTTAGACCCGGCCATCATGTATCCAGCAGCAAGAGCAGCAGAGACAATTGCAGCTAAATCTCCCAGAAATGATCTAAATGAAATCTGCAGATCAACGCCTGAAACTAATGCGACACCTACAAAGCTGACGATCATTCCAAACCATGCAGTTGACGGAATGTGGCCTCCAGAAATCTTTACAAAGATTGCTGCAAAAATTGGTTGCAAGGCCACTAAAGCTGTTCCAGCTGCAACAGTTGTCATTCGCATAGCTAAAAAGAAGCCAGAAAAATGCAGAGCCAAAACAATTCCAGCAATTACCGCCCACTTGATACCTTCGCGATCTCGACCATGTCTGAGAGCAAATGGCAGAGTAACTAGCGATCCACCGAGATTTCTCCAAAAAATCAATGTCATTACAGGCATTGTGCTTAGGGCAATTAATGGCCCAGATGTGCCGATACCGATGATTCCGATACCTAGGCGAAGTAAATCAGGACGCGCAGGTACTTGTGTATGTTGATTAATGCGTTCGCCTGCAGTCATAAGAGAAAGGTACCCTTATCTCATGAGCGGCATTCTCTTAAACCGAGTATTTCTCGCCCGTCTTGCAGGTACCGCGGTCTTTGACCCCAATGGTGATCCAGTAGGAAAGGTTCGAGATGCTGTGGCGACCCTTCGTTCTACGAACCAACCGCCCAGAATTCTTGGTCTTGTTGTTGAAGTTCCACTTCGTCGTCGTGTTTTTGTTCCGATCACTCGTGTTACGTCAATCGAAAGTGGAGCAGTTGTAATTACAGGGTTACTAAATATGCGTCGTTTTGACACTCGTCCCGGTGAAGTTTTAGTACTTGGGGATATGTTGGATCGCTCAATTACCTTAATCGAAACGGGCGAATCTGTTGTTGTTGAAGATATGGGTATGGAAGAAACGCGAACTGGTGACTGGCTAATTAATCGTGTTCACATCATGCGCCGTGGTCGTGGACTTCGACGCAAAGGTGCAACATCAACTGTCGCTTGGGAAGAGGTAACAGGTTTTGCAACTTCTGAGCAAAATCAAGGTGTTGCAAATCTAATGTCTACACTTGCAAATCTTCGCGCTGCAGATCTCGCAACGGTTTTGCAAGATCTAACCCCGAAGCGCCGAATTGAAGTTGCGATTGCACTAGATGATGAGCGTTTGGCAGATGTACTTGAAGAAATGGATGAGGGTGATCGAGTTGAGTTGCTAGCTCAACTTGAGGGTGAACGTGCTGCAGATGTTTTGGGTGAAATGGATCCTGATGATGCGGCCGACTTGCTTCGTGAAATTGGTGAAGAGCGGGCAAACGCGCTACTAGATTTGATGGAACCAGAAGATGCTGAAGATGTTTTGCGTCTGATGAACTACGAAGATTATTCAGCCGGCGGAATGATGACGACTGAACCCATTGTGCTAACAGCAGATTCAACCGTTGCAGATGCATTAGCTGCGGTTCGTCAGAAGGAAATTTCTCCTGCGCTGGCATCCCAAATTTATATTTGCCGCCAACCCACTGAAACGCCTACGGGTCGCTTCATTGGAGTAGTTCACTATCAGAGATTATTGCGCGAGCCACCTGCAACATTGCTGGGTTCAATTGTTGATAATGATTCAAAAGGCGTAAATCCAGATGCAACCTTGCACGAGGTTTCCTCGTATTTAGCTAGCTACAACATGCTTTCACTACCTGTAGTTGATGCCAATGAGCGTTTGCTCGGCGCTGTAACAGTTGACGATGTGCTGGATCACTTATTGCCGGAAAACTGGCGTCATGATCACCGAGAAAATTCTCCGGTGAGTTTTAAGTCAGAGACTTTGTAAGGGGGTTGAAAATGGCTCGTAAAAATGGACTAGACACTCCGCGCGAGACTCGTCGTTCGCTGCGCCCAAATTATGACCCTGAAGCATTTGGCCGACTCTCAGAACGTTTTGCTCGGTTCTTAGGTACTGCACGCTTTCTTGTGTACATGACTTTCTTTGTTATGTTTTGGGTTTTGTGGAATACGGTTGCTCCTGTTGATCTTCGTTTTGATGATTATCCATTTATTTTCTTAACCTTGATTCTTTCTTTACAAGCATCTTATGCAGCACCACTGATTTTGCTTGCACAAAATCGACAAGCAGATCGTGATCGGATTCAGCTCAATGAAGATCGAGCTCAAAATGAACGCTCGATCGCAGATACCGAGTACCTGACTCGTGAACTTGCAGCGCTTCGAAATTCTTTAGGTGAAGTTGCTACACGTGATTTTATGCGCAGTGAACTTTCAGATTTAGTAGACGAGCTTACAAAAGAGTTACGTCGAGATACCCAATCTGACCCCGAGTAAAGATTTACTTCGTTTAACAATCTTTTCAGCTATTTCTGAAATTGCAATTGCGGAAATAGAGGATGGATCGGCATCAACAATCGGTGCTCCATCATCGCCACCAGTTCGAAGTTCGGGGCTAAAGGGAATTTTTCCAAGCAATGGAACATCGCTTCCAACTAGTTGTGAAAGTCGGCGAGCGGTTTCTTCTCCCCCACCTTGGCCAAATAAAGACATGGGTTCAGCACATGAGGGACATGGAAATTCAGACATATTTTCAATAACACCGATTACATGTTGGTGTATCTGGTGGGCAATTCGGCCAGCTCTTTCTGCGACTTCGGCGGCGGCAATCTGTGGAGTAGTCACCACAACAATTTCAGAGTTAGGAATCAATTGTCCTAGTGAGATTGCTAGATCGCCGGTTCCGGGTGGAAGATCAATCAAAAGTAGATCTAGATCGCCCCAGTAAGCATCAGAAAGCAGTTGTTCCAGCACTCGGTGCAATAGCGGGCCGCGATAGGCAACTGGATCCGAGCGTTCGGGCTTAAACATCTCCATCGAAACTGTTTTCACACCGTATGACTCGAGGGGAATAAACATTTGATCAATAGCTGTTGGACGTTGTCCCATCAATCCCATCAATCGTGGAATCGAATGCCCATAAACATCTGCATCTAGGATTCCGACATTTAATCCCTTTTTTGCAGCGGCGACTGCAAGGTTTGCCGTTACGGATGATTTTCCAACCCCGCCTTTACCAGATGCAATTCCAATAACTCGTGTTAAAGAATCTGGTTGGGCAAAGGGAATAAACTTTTCCCGCCCACCGCGAACAATTTTTTTAACATTGTTTCTTTGTTCTTCAGTCATCACGCCAAAAGTAAGATCTACTGAGCTAACTCCAACTACAGAAGTGATTGCTGAGGTGACATCAGTTCGCAAGCGATCTTGCATTGGACATGCAGAAATAGTCAGCAGAATAGTGACACTGATTGCGCCACTTTTTTCTTGTAAATCTTCGACCATTCCAAGTTCGGTGATTGGATGTCGAAGTTCTGGATCTTGCACCTTCGATAATGCTTCCGAAATTTGCTCTAGTAAACTCATAACAGATCTGGATCGATCATGGCTGTTGGGCGATTGAGTTTTGATTTAGGTGAATCTTCATCCAATAAATCAGCAACTTGTTTTTTGACAAAAGTTTTTGGATTCAAATCACTTGGCTGTAAATCTTCAAAACCAGGCCCTAATGTTTCTCGAAGTTCGGTGGTGGCAGTCGTAGCCAATGCACGAAGTTTTTTTACCCACTGGGCAGCTTCAACTGCGAGTTTAGGAAGACGCTCTGGCCCAACCAACACCATGCCTAAAATTGCTAGGCCTAATATCTCGCCTGCACCAAGGTCAAAGAACATGGAGTAAGCCTACGGCAATTACTTCTTGGCTGCGATCAAAGTTAATGTCACTCTCTTTTCCACTGAATCACGAAGAAATGCAAGAGACACGCGATCTCCAACATTTTTTGATCGAACGGAAACGATTAACTCTTCAGGGGAATCAATGGCCTTTCCCTCAAATTCAATAATGACATCCCCGCTCTTCAATCCAGCTTTTTGAGCTGGTCCACCGGCCAGAATTCCATTTCCTGCTGTCGAAATTTGAGCACCCGGACCTGCAAAGTTCATATTCAGAGAGACACCAATTACGGGGTATGTGACAACTCCTGTTGTAATTAACTGATCTGCAATCTTTCGAGCCTGATTTATGGGAATTGCAAAACCCAATCCAATCGATCCTGTTTGGGCAGATGTACCAAGAGATGCAATTGCTGAATTAACTCCGATGACTGCGCCAGTTGCATCCACCAGTGGGCCTCCGGAATTGCCTGGATTAACTGCTGCATCTGTTTGCAATGCGTTGATGAAGGAACTTTCAGTCGTTGAGTCCCCAACTGTTACCGCTCGATCTTTAGCGCTAATAATTCCTGTTGTTACGGTGCCAGAAAGTCCAAGTGGAGAGCCAATTGCAATGACAGAATCCCCAACTGCAATTTTGTCACTGTCTCCAAATTGCAAGGCTCGCAAGCCAACTGCATTTATTTTAAGTACCGCTAAATCAAAGGATGCATCTCGGCCAATAATTTCGGCTGTGTAGTCAGAGCCGTCATACAGTGAAACTTGGATTCGACTGCCACTAGTGGCTGCATCACTAATTACATGGTTGTTTGTCACAATATATCCACTGCTATTAATGATGAATCCAGATCCAGTTTCAGCGCCCAAAGAACCGCGAGAACTAATTGACACTACTGACGGCAAAACTCGCTGAGCAATTCCTGCGACAGAATCTGGAGCACGTTCGATAGTACTTATTGACGATACTAAATTTACATTGCGAAAAAGTGAACCACCTGCAGCGTTGACACCCAAGAATCCGCCAAGACCTCCGGCCAGAACTGCGATTAAAACTAAGTTGCCCTTACTGCTTTTTGCAGGAGCTGGTGCCTGCCACCAGGCTGAAGGTGGGGTTTGGACTCTCTTGTTTCTCGGAAAAATCATGGCTCTATCTTTACACCTTGGTTGCTATAAGCAAACCATCGCCAACAGGAATCACTGAGCTCACCCAATGCTCTGTGTCGTTCTTAATAATTTTCCCAGCATCACGCAATGCCACAGTCTTTGGATCTCTTTGGGCAGCGTCGCTGACCTTGCCGCCACCGTAGTAATTATCAATCACGAGTGCGCCTCCACTTCGCAAGATTCTATGTGCTTCATTGATTGTGTAACTGAGATCTTCGGGGTTATGTCGTAGTACCACCAAGTCGTACGCGCGATCAGTTAACTTTGAGACCACATCAACAACCGAGTTAGTGATGAGGCGATAGCGGCTAGGTGCAATATCAGCTTCTGTAAGTGCCAGTTTAGCAATCTGCGTATGTTCCATTTCATCATCAATCGATGTCAGCGTTCCGCTCTCTAACATTCCATCAAATAACCACAATGAACCAACACCTGATCCGGTTCCAACTTCGACGACAGATTGTGCCTTTAGGGTAAAGGCGAGATACCGCAAGAACGCACCTGTTCCAGAGGTCGTATCAACTGTTCCTAATTCGATACCTCGTGCACGCGCTTGAGATTTAAAATAATCTTCAGCAATAAAAGTTTCGGCAAATGTATGCGGATCAATCTTCATGAAAGTGAGGTGATCCATTCAGTCAATAAACGAACGCCAAATCCGGTACCACCCTTAGAGTTTTCACCTGCATCAACTTCACTGCGCGCTGTTCCTGCAATGTCCAAATGCACCCAGCGTCTATTTCCAGCGAAATACTCAAGGAACAATGCTGCCGTTACAGAGCCAGCAGAAAACTTTCCTTTATCTGCGGTGTGATTAAAATCTGCGATATCACTAGCAAGTGCATCTTTGTAATCATCAATTAAAGGCATATGCCAAACTCGATCACCAGATGCTTCGCCTGCTTTAAACAGTTCAGCTGCAAGGGCAACATCTCTTGTGTACATGGCGGCGTATTGACGACCTAATCCCAGAGTTGCTGCACCTGTCAATGTTGCAATATCCACTAGGTAATCAGGATCCAGATTAATGTCTGCAAACGCTAAACCATCAGCTAAAACCAATCTTCCTTCCGCATCAGTGTTAATAACTTCTACCGTTGTTCCACCGTAATGTTTAATGACATCGCTGGGGCGCTGTGCAGTTCCAGAGATAGCATTTTCAGCCATCATCATGAGGGCAGTGACTCGAACATTTGGTTGTAAATCTTCAAGAGCAGTTAACGTAGCAAGTATCGCCGCGGACCCCGCCATGTCACTCTTCATCGCCATCATCGTGTCATATGGGCGCTTCAAGGAAACGCCACCGGTATCAAAAGTAATTCCCTTGCCAACCAAAACAACATGTGGCAATGCATTGAAGGATTTCTTCATCGATTTAGGCTGATATGACACTTGGATCATTCGGGGACCTGGCTTTGGAGATGAACCCCCAACTGCTCTTAAGCCACCAAAATCTTTGAGTTCTGTTCCAGCAAAAATCTTTACCCTTAAGCGGGTTCCTTGTGCAAAGAGTTCTGCTTGTTTACCCATCCATGCTGGGGTCTTGATATTTGCAGGCGTGTGAACTAAATCGCGAGCGCGGCAAATTGCCCGCGCAATTGAAGCTGCATCATCAATTACTTTATTATCTTTTGCTCCAATTAATAACTGTGGCTCTTCTTGTTTTTTGTCTGTCTTTAAGTTCCAGACCCAGGCACCCAGTGAAATCGAGATTGCATATGCTTTGCTTTCTTTTGTCGCACATACTGAATAAACGCTCATCTTCTTGCCTCGAACTTTGCGACCGACGGCAGCTCCAGCGGCACGCATTGCAGCTGCGCTTTGATCGCCAACACCAACTAGATAAATTCGTTCTGCTTCGGCAGCTGTTGCACTTACTGGAATTTCGAAAATCTCACCGGCTTTACCTGTTGGTGAAAAGAAAGTTAACTCATCTACTAGATTGAGTGCGAAGTACTTTTCAATTTCAGAAACAAGTGGTCCAACACATTCAAAAGCTCCATCTGTGTGTTTTACAAAACCAATTGCAATTGAGTTAGCCGATGCTGCTGCTTTGATTTCAAGCGGGGCGGCGATTGGTAGAGATGACATGGATAGTAAGGCTAGTGCCTTGGAAAAGAATTTACTTCTTTACGAGTGAAACCGCTGCATGTAACGCGGCACTTAAATTGTTGGCTTCTTCTGCATTCATTTCAACCACCAATCGGCCGCCGCCTTCTAGTGGAATTCGCATCACCAATGAGCGAGCTTCCTTTGTAACCTCCATAGGCCCATCACCAGTGCGGGGTTTCATGGCTGCCATGTGGGGACTCCTCTAATCGGTTGAATCACTGTGAGAAACAAGGACTAAGTATCTCGCACAATAGACCGTTGTGCGAAATCGAATCTGAGCGCTAAATGCCTAAGATTGCGCTCAATCTGGACTTTCCCTGCTTGATAATTGCTTCAGCCGAGCGTTCTGGAACGCCTAGAGTGGCTGCGATCTGAGCAGGTGACATTGATTTGAGAAGGTGCATGGTCAAGATAATGCGTTCCTCTTCGGGCAGCGAGGCAAGTACCTCAGCAAGAGTCTGCAGTTGTTTGCCCATGGAGTTACTTTACTTCGTCGGAGTTACTTCCTAGCGCTTAAATGACGGCTCAGCTTGGCCAAAGATAGTCGCACGCCTAAATATAAACCTGGGGCTAGAACAAGGAAGGCTACCCGTGGAGCCACAATCTCTTCAGACCAATCAAAGCGAGTTGTATCTTGGTCAATAGCAGTTAATTCAAAACGGCCAGTTCCTTTAATAATTTTTCCAGTATGAAGCACATCGCAGATGCGTGGCGGTTGCCATGATGTAACAACCATATGGTCCATTACTCCAAATTTTCCAATCCCTGTAAATGCAGCAATTGTTGTTCCGACTCCCTGACGAATTTCGGAAGTAACTTCAACTGTAGTTTGCAACATCCATTCACCCTGTGATTCCCAATCAGCAAGTGAAGCCCATACTGTTTCGATTGGTGCTTTGATAATTAGATTCATCGCTATGTGATTACTTCTCATGCCTTACACGCTTTCAGTGCAGCTTCTACCGTTGTAGTCCACTGAACAATGTCACGCATTCCAGGCTTAATAAAATTTTCTTGCTCCAAATGGATCATAAGCTCGTGTAATGGAGCATAGACACCAAATGGATCTAAAATAACCACAGGTTTTGTATGAAACTTCAAGTAATGACCGACCCAGATTTCAAAGAACTCTTCTAAAGTTCCTGCACCTCCTGGCAATGTAATGAAGGCGTCAGAAATATCTGTAATCATGTGCTTGCGCTGACCCATAGTTTCAACTACATGAAGTTCGTCATTATCGTGATCTGCAAATTCAATATCGACTAGTGCTTGCGGGATAACTCCGACCGTCTTGCCATTATTTGCGCGTGCGCCACGTGAGACAGCCCCCATCATTGAGATATGCCCACCGCCGGTTACTAATTCATTCGATGTGGCGGCAATTGCCTGGCCTAGTTCGTAGGCAAGCTCTACATACTTGTTATCAATCGTTGGCGAAGATGAGCAAAAGACGGCAATACGCATACTGATAACAATAGAGGCTAGGCTTAGCACATGACCACATTTGCATCTGGCCACGGCATCGCGACAATTTCTAATGGGACAACTTTAGATGTTTGGTTTCCAAACCCAACAGTGTCGCAACTATCGGGAACAGTGCCGTCCGAACTCACTGCACTTGTAGTTGCTGATCAAGCACGCGCAGTTACCCGCGAAATAGTCAGCATCGAAATTGATATTACAAAAGCGCCCACCACTGTTGCAGATGCATATTTGCGCCTGCATTTGTTGTCACATCGACTTGTCAAGCCACATGGTGTCTCACTCGATGGAATCTTTGGATTACTAAACAATGTCGTTTGGACTTCAGCTGGTCCTTGCGCAGTTGAAAGTTTTGAAATTACACGCGCACGTCTTAAGGCTGCCTATGGACATGTCAGTGTTTATGGTGTCGACAAATTCCCTCGAATGGTTGATTACGTAGTGCCAAGTGGTGTGCGAATCGCAGATGCTGACCGAGTTCGATTAGGCGCACATCTTGCACCTGGAACAACTGTCATGCACGAAGGATTTGTAAATTTCAATGCAGGAACATTAGGAACCTCAATGGTTGAAGGTCGTATCTCTGCAGGTGTTGTTGTCGGCGATGGCACTGATGTTGGTGGCGGTGCATCAATTATGGGAACCCTAAGTGGTGGCGGAAAAGAAGTAATCTCTATTGGAGAAAAATGCCTCTTAGGTGCAAATTCAGGTCTTGGAATTTCACTTGGCGATAACTGTGTAATCGAAGCAGGAACTTATATAACCTCTGCCGCCAAAGTTAAACTTCCAGATGGTGAAGTTGTAAAGGCTGGAACATTATCAGGGGCAAGTAATTTATTGTTCCGTCGTAATTCTCTAGATGGCGGTTTAGAGGTTGTCTTGCGGACTGGCACTTGGGGTGGGCTCAACAGCATTCTTCACGCCAATTAAATCAAAATAGGCAGATGGAATTTTTGTTCGACTTCTAAAAGTCTCACCACGCAAACTCTTTTGAACTCCGGTGCTTGAAGTTGCTTTAATAGTTGCAACTGTCCCACTTGTATTTTTCGCAACTATCTCTAACTTGATCACATCAGGCAATACAAATGCTGCGGCCACTGAAGCTTGTGAGATGTTCGCGCTCCACTGATAAAAACGTGGATTGTGCTTTGGATCAAGACTTGACGGGTCAGGAACAGATTGGGTGTAGGTAGTTGCAGTTCCCCAAGCATGCAGGGAAGTTTCAGTTTGTCCGCCACTTGAACTACTAAAATAGGCGCTAATTGGTTTGCCTGCTTGAGTCAGTGTTAAGCCCACAGTGTTGTTAACAGCCGCTTTCCACAATTGTCCCCAGCCTTTCTCGGTTTCTTTTGCATAACCCAAAAAAGATTGGTCGGAAATTTCTCCGTAAAGGTCGCAGTGACAAGAACTTCGATACAGACCAGCTTTACTTAAAGCAAAGGTGCGTGATGCGATCGCTTGTGCCTGAAGAGCCGCCTCTGGCCATGAAGATGGAACCTCACTTACACCCCATAAATACTCATCAGCTAAACGAACATCATTTGACACTTCTATGCGATACCCCAAAGTTGTGGCTTTCACCGCTTTAAACTGCATTTGCCCATAACGATATTTTTTTGTTGTACCAGTGTGCGTTAATGAGACAACACCATCTACGCCCGGTAAGTATCGAGTACCGCTCCATCTAACTGTGAATACCCGATTGCGAGAAAGGCTCAGCGTATTTTTTCCTGAAACAACACTGGGTACAACAGATGATCCTAGAATTGAAAAATTAAGTGAACTCTTCACCGGAACAACTGCTAAGGGAATCGCATCTTGCCCATCACCTATTTCTCCGCTATAAATCTGTAACTCCGCATCTGGTGTAGATAATGCAATTCGCGCACTTGTGAGAAGATGACCAATGTTTACCTTCAAAATTTTGGAATCATCTATTGGAACTATCTCAACATCCTTGTAGTAGTAGTTAAGAATTGACTGAGCTGACTCACCCGCCAACGCCTTTACTTTCGCACCAATCTGACTCATGCCGACCCCGTGACCATACCCTGCGCCTTTGACTTCAAAAGTGGGCGGAATTTGAGTGGCAGATATTTGAGAAGAACTTATTAGGGAAAGCGTAACCACCAAGAATGCAAGCTTAGACATCCTCATCAATTGCTGCGCTCTTTCCAAGTTGTAAAAACTCTTGATATGCATCAATTACTACATCTGGTTGCCCACGTTGAACTAACTTACCTTTGTGTAACCAAGCTACATCGTTACAGGTATCACGCAAAGTTTGCATGGCGTGACTTACTAAAATGAGCGCACGATCCTCACTTCGTAACTCTTTAACGCGGTTGAGGCTCTTCTCTTTGAATTTTGCATCACCAGTACTGAGGGCTTCATCGATGATCAAAATATCTGGTCGAACTACCGCCGCAACTGAGAAAGCCAACCGGGCATACATTCCAGATGAATAAGTTCGCATAGGCGCGTCAATTGCATCACCAAGTTCGGAAAACTCGGCGATTTCATTAAAACTATCTAAAATCTCATCGCGTGACATCCCGGCAGCTAAGCCGCCAAGTAGCACATTATCTCGGCCAGAAAGAGAGGGATTAAAACCAACTCCGAGTGCCAACAATGTGCTGACAGTGCCGTACACCTCGATCCGTCCTTGTGACGGAGGAAGAATTCCTGCGACACATCGCATCAATGATGATTTTCCAGCACCGTTTGTTCCGATCACACCTAAAACATGTCCGTACTGAACATCTAAATTAACATCGTCAAGTGCTCTAACGACGCGAGTCTGTTTAGTTCCACGTCCAAGTGACTTGACTCGTGATTTAAGCGTCGGTTTCTTATCAATCGAGGTCGTATATGTCAGACCAACTCCACGAATAGATACCGCGAGTTCATTAGTAATGTGTGGGCTAGAGACGGACAGCGAACTCACGCTCCCTCGATAAGAAGAAATATGTTCCAGCAAAAAATATTCCAGTAGCCCATGCAAGGCCTTGTAACATACTTGAAACCTCGGGCATTTTGCCTTGGACAAGTGCGCTAGACCATGAATCTAAAATAGGAAATAGTGGATTCATGATTTCAATTAAACGAAGGCTTGGCTTTAGCGATGATGCTTCGTAGAGAATCGGGGACAAATACAACAAAGTTCTGGTCAGGTATGGCAGGAAGCTAGCTATATCTCTGAAATACACGTTGATACAAGAAATTGCAATTGCTAATGCAAGAGAAAGAAAAATTGTGATGAGTAATATCGGAATAGCCCACAGCATTTCAAATGTAAATGCAGATCCAACAACGGCCTTAATTACTAAAAAGACTAGCAAAGTTGGTAGAAATTTAAATATTGCAATTACGACAGCAGAAAGAGGCAACATGATTCGTGGAAATGCAGTGTTTAAAATTAAACGTTGACCTGCTGTAACTGATTTAACGCCACCTGTCAGACTGTTAGCCACCAAGTAAAAGAGGAAAAGACTTGCGGTTAAATGGACATATCGCGCACTATCTGTCGTACCCCCGATAATTACGATCAAGATAAAGTAAACGCCTGATAGCAACAATGGGTTTAGTACTAGCCACAGTTGACCAAAAACAGAGTCAAAATGTTGCTCCCGAAGTTCAGATTTCGAGTACTCCTTGATGAAGGTTCGTCTAGACCACAAGGATTTCCAATAGCGACCTAGCTTTGGCAGCCCTGCCCTAAATGGCTCATAAACCTGCAGTGGCGTGCTCACAGGTGCAAGGTTACCGCAGGGGCCAGAGACTTAGGCGATGTAAGAAATCCAAGCCCCCAAGAAATATGCATTGTCAGCAAAATTGTGGGTAAACACAGAATCTCACCCACGCTTTTTCCAATTGCAGTTGAAGCAATCAGAATGAACACCGAATAAATTAAGGCCGGTAGCAACAAGACTGGCGAAAGTAGCCAACCTAATAGCAACGAAATTGATGTCGCAACAACAGTAAATGGTGGTGCCAAGTATCGGTAATTGATAGTTCCTTGGTGGCGTCTTGAAACAACTCGTCTCCAACGGCCATATTCAAAATACTGTTTTGCTAAAGCTTTTACTGTTGAACGTGGGCGATAAGTAACAATTAAGCGGGGATCAAAGTAAACAACACCGCCTGCTTGACGCAATCTAAAGTTGAGTTCCCAATCTTGTGCGCGAGTAAATCTTTCGTCAAAGCCACCAGCTGCCAGCAAAGCTTCTTTTCGAAACGCACCTAAATAAACCGTGTCTACTTCACCTGCTGATCCGCCAGTGTGGAAACGAGATGCACCAACACCTAGCGGACTTCTCATTGCGCGGGCGACGGCTCGTTCAAAAAGTGATTGACCTTGGGCTGCCATAACTCCGCCAACATTTACCGCACCGGTGCTTTCTAGTATCTCCGAAACTAATTGGAAATAGTTCTCAGGAATATTTGAGTGTCCATCAACTCGAACAATTATTGAGAACTGGGATTTGGCGATAGCAATGTTTAATCCGGCAGCTGTTCGACCCGTTGGGTTATCGACAACTACTACTCGAGAATCCTTCAAGCGCAGTTGATGCGCAATTTCGGAAGTTCTGTCCTGTGAGGGGCCAACAGCGAGAATTACTTCAATCTTTCCGTCGTAGCGTTGAGCCAAGATTGCTGCGACCGCTTCAGCTAAATACTTCTCTTCATTGAGGACAGGAAGAATCACCGAAATCTCTCGTTTCGGTGAGCCATATAACGCGTTAGCAGATGTCAACATAACGCGTACACGCTATCGCTGAAGTACTCTCAGACAGTGAAATCAACGCGGGCAATTCGGATTATTACCTCACTATCTCTGGGGGTCGTCCTAGTCTCCGCAATTTCATGGTTGGGATTGGGTCAGGTCAGTGGAGCTATTGATCGAATTGATGCTTTTGGATCCTTGCAATCTCGTCCCGATAAACCAAACAAGGCGCTGAACTACCTGTTGGTTGGCGCAGATACCCGTGAAGGTCTGACAAAAGAGCAGCGGAAATTACTGCGGGTAGGAAGCACAAAGACCGCTGCGGGATCTAGATCTGACACAATGCTTTTAGTCCATATTTCTAAATCACGCGATAAAGCAACAATTATTTCTATTCCGCGTGATTCCCTAGTAACTATTCCTGAGCACCCTTCATCCTCAGACAAAACTAAAATTGTTCCGGCAGCCAAAGGAAAAATTAATGCAGCATTTGCTTTTGGAGGACCGCCGCTTTTAATTCAAACAATTGAAAATGAATCTGGTGTCCGCATCGATCATTACATTGAAATTGGATTCGCAGGATTTGCCGGAATGGTTGATGCACTTGGTGGAATTGAAGTATGTACCAAAAAAGATATTAATGATCCTGGCAGTCACCTAGTATTGCCCGCTGGCATTCATACACTCAACGGGATTGAATCCCTTAAATATGTCCGTACCCGTGACTTTGACGGGATGGGTGACCTTGGTCGAATGCAACGCCAACAACAATTTATGGGAGCAGTTTTACGAAAAGTAACAAGTACAGGTGTACTACTCAACCCAATCAAGTTAGTTAATTTCTTCAACGCAGCAATTGCAACAGTAAAAACGGATGCACAGTTAAATGAAAGCGACTTATTAACACTTGCAAAGCAAATGAAGAATCTTTCTCCTAGCAAAATGCGAACACTGACTATTCCGCTCGGCAATGTAAATGCCCGAGTCCCAGGACTTGGATCTGTTGTCACATGGGATCCCGTATTGGCCCCTGAACTATTCAATAGGTTGCGCGAGGATTTACCACTGATTGATGAGGTAACCCCTTCTCCTTCTGCATCATCTAGTACAAAACTAATGACCACTGTGATCGATAAGTTTAAGACTCGTACCGCTGATGAAAGTCCCTGCGGGGCTCTGAAGTAAACTCGCCCACATGACTTTAACTCTCTCGGTTGTTGGCTGCGGTTATCTTGGAGCTACACATGCTGCATGTATGTCCTCACTTGGATTTACAGTGGTTGGCGTTGATACCGATCCCGACAAAGTTGCCTTGTTGCAAAGTGGAAAGTTGCCATTCTACGAACCAGGTCTAGACACACTTCTTGAGCAAGAGATGAAAACTGGGCGACTCTCCTTTACAACAGATTTTTCAGCGGTGAAAGATGCCGATGTGCATTTTGTGTGTGTGGGAACCCCACAAAGTAAAGATGGATTGGCTGCAGATCTGACATATGTTAAAGCTGCTGTGGCAGCAATTGCACCTCATCTTAAGGATGGTTCTTTGGTTGTTGGAAAATCTACAGTTCCAGTCGGTACCGCCCAAGCACTGCGCGCTGAGTTAGCAAAGATTGCACCCCAAGCAGACCTTGCTTGGAACCCTGAATTTTTACGTGAAGGATTTGCTGTTGAAGATACTTTGACACCAAATCGCTTAGTAGTTGGTGTTGCAAATGATCGCGCAGAAGAAATTCTTAAAGAAGCATATGCGCCAATTATTGAATTAGGCACTCCGTGGATTCGAGCAGATCTACCTACCTCTGAATTAGTAAAAGTTGCAGCAAACTCATTTTTAGCAACCAAGATTTCATTCATTAACGCGATGGCCGAAGTGTGTGAAGCAGCAGGAGGAGATGTCACCGTGCTTGCAAAGGCAATTGGATATGACCCACGCATCGGAAATCGATTCTTACAGGCAGGCATTGGTTTTGGTGGAGGATGTCTTCCAAAAGATATTCGAGCATTTATGGCACGAGCTGAAGAACTCGGCGCTAAGCAAGCGCTTGAATTCTTGCGAGAAATTGATGCAATCAACCTTCGTGCTCGCCAACGCGTCATCGATGTTGTACGCAGCGAGTTATCGGAAGATCTAGCTCAATATAAAATTGCCGTACTAGGTGCGACTTTCAAGCCAGATAGTGATGATGTGCGTGATTCCCCCGCCTTGGATATCGCAGTTCAATTACACGCTGCTGGTGCAGCAGTCATCGTCCACGATCCGCAAGGAATCGAACCTGCTCGTAAACGTTTTCCTAACCTTGAATACGCCACAGTTGTTAATGAGGCAATAAAAGATGCAGATTTAATTCTTCACCTCACTGAATGGAAGGAGTACCGCCAGATAGATCCAGCGGCTATTTCTTCTATCGTAAAAAGCAAAATCATCATCGATGGTCGAAATATGCTTGACCGAGAACTGTGGCGCAAGGCTGGCTGGAAATTCCATGCGTTAGGACGAACCGATTAACACCAAAGAAACAATTGATGCCGTCCTCGCGCTGAAAACTTGGGCGATTGTTGGTCTTGGTAATAACCCAGAACGTGTGGCGTTTGGTGTTTCACAGCTATTGCAAGAGCACGGCCACACCATCATTCCTGTTCATCCAAAGGGTGAAATTGTGCATGGTGAAATTGGCTATAAAAATTTAGCTGAGATTCCAGGAGCAGTCGATGTTGTTGATTGTTTTGTGAACTCAAACCTTGTTGGGCAAGTAGTCGATGAAGCAATTGCCATAGGCGCAAAAGCAGTTTGGTTGCAGTTAGATGTGATTGATCAGGATGCAATTGCCCGAGCACAAGCTGCTGGCTTATTAACAGTTATGGATCGATGTCCTGCGATCGAATACCGTGCTCGTTCATAAATTAGTGTGTTAATTATTCATCTATCGCGCCACTGAAATAATCCATTGCATGTTCAACTTCATGCAGCACATGCTCAAGGTTATCTCCCACTAAAGTTAAATGTCCCACCTGTTGACCGGTGGTAACTTCATTGCTGTACTGATGGAACTTCAATCCAGGATTACGAGCCATTAGATGTAGGTAAGGGCGATACATGTCCAACTTTTCACCGGCGATTACACTTCCGGTCACAATAAATGGGGCTGTAAGTGTCGGATCCCCTAGGGGAAGATCCAAAATCGCCCGAATGTGTTGTTCAAACTGACTCGTGACAGAGCCTTCAATACTCCAATTACCTGAATCAGCTAGACCGATTAGCAACTGTTTAACAAACAACTCTTGTCCAATGACATAGATTTCGACAGTCATGACTCCAGTAGCACCGGCTTTGGATGCGGTTTCTAGCGCTAACTTCTGGGCCTTTTCACTTATCTCTGCCGAAATATTAGGTGCTGGAGTAATGGTAAAAACCGAATCGTTCGTTTTAATTACTTGAGTCGGTGACCACGATGTTGTTTGCCCATGTGGTGAGCGTGCAACCATGACGGATATTTCAAAGTCAATGGTAGAAGGGTGGTCAAAAGCAAGACTTTCAAAAATTATGGATGGTGGGCGAACTACAACACCTTCTGCTTCTAGGGATTTGATAATACTCAGCGGAATTGATTTCGCCTCATAAGTTAAGACATCGCATTGAGAAACAAACTTTCTAATACTTTGTAAATCTTTGTGTTCGGATCCAAGAAGGAGCACATCAATACCTAATTCATTAGCGGGTGCAATGGCCATTCGGGAAAGATTTCCTGCGCCGATGATTCCAACTGTCGGAAAGGGTTTGCTCACTGTCTTAGCCTAGATCAATGCGCGCTATTGGTTTAGCAATTGCTGTTAAAACCAGTAATCTAGGCACATGAGCATTAACCTGCCGACTATCGTTTTAGCTTCACAATCAACTAGTCGCCGTCGTTTGCTTGAATCTGCAGGTTTGTCTCCAAAGATTGTCGTAAGCCATGTTGATGAAGAAACTGAGTTCTTTAATGCAATGCAACCTGTTGACATGGTTATTGCGCTTGCAATCACAAAAGCGCACACAGTTCGTGAACAGATCGATTACCCGGCGATTATTATTGGGTGTGACTCTACTTTTGAGTTTGATGGTCAATCTTTAGGTAAGCCTGGAACACCAGAGATTGCGACTGAGCGCGCGCAACGGGTTCGTGGAAACTCAGGGCTACTTCACACTGGACATTGCATAATCGATACCGTCAATGACATTGAAATTTCAGATCGAGTTACTACTCGCGTTACCTTTGATCACATGAGCAATGAAGAAATCGAAGACTATGTTGCTACAGAAGAGCCGTTACACGTAGCTGGCGGATTTACTCTTGATGGATTTAGTTCTCCATTTATTCCTTCGATCCACGGTGACTACACAAATGTGGTGGGGATCTCGATGCCATTTCTTCGAAAAGCATTTATTCAACTTGGTTACACCTGGCCACAAGTTAAGTTGATGAAATGACAAAAAACTCTGAGCTCTTGGATCCAGCACTTGTTGCTGAGGTGCAGGCATGGATTGCTGATGATCCAGATCCGATTACATCTGCCAAGTTACAAAAATGGTTAGACGAACGTAATGAGTCTGAGCTTCGAACCTCCTTTGCTGGCTTCTTACAGTTTGGAACCGCGGGACTGCGGGGACCGATACGTCCGGGTCCATCCGGAATGAATCGCGCAGTAGTTGGACGCGCAGCTGCCGGTATCGCTGCCTATATGAAAGATCGAAATCTGACATCGGTTGTTATCGGCCGAGATGCACGGTACGGATCTGAGGATTACACATTTGAAACCGCTGAAATTATGAGCGGTGCGGGAATGAAAGTTTTCATCCTGCCTCGTCCACTGCCAACTCCCGTTTTAGCTTTTGCAACAGTGGAGCTTGGCTGCGATGTGGGGATCATGGTCACAGCAAGTCACAACCCTCCACAAGATAATGGGTACAAGGTTTACTTAGGCGGAACCGTAGACGGTATTGATTATCTGGGATCTCAAATAGTTTCACCGACTGATCTTTCAATTGCGCAAAAAATTGATGCCATAAAATCCCTTAAGTCTCAACCTCGTGGCAAAGAATGGACTGCTTTGGGCGAAGAGGTTATCGATAAATACATCACGCAAACTGCGCGCCTTGCGACTAATCCGGGGACTCTACGAATTGTTTATACCGCAATGCATGGTGTCGGTACTCAAACTTTGCAAGGTGTTTTTCATAAAGCAGGGTACCAATCCCCAATTCTGGTTGATTCACAAGCACAACCCGATCCCGATTTTCCAACAGTTGCGTTTCCGAACCCCGAAGAGCCAGGCGCAATTGATTTATCTATCGAAACAGCCAAAGCATTTGAAGCAGATCTAGTAATTGCAAATGACCCAGATGCAGACAGATGTGCAGCCGCAATTAATGATCCTGCGACAGGTTGGCGCATGCTTCGCGGAGATGAATTAGGTGCAATTTTTGCTGAATCTATTGCTCGAAAGAAAAACGCTAAGGTTTTTGCTAATTCGATTGTGTCTTCATCTCTTGTTAAAAAAATTGCTGAGCATCATGATATTGAATTTAGGGAAACCCTGACAGGATTTAAATGGATTAGTAAAATTAAGAGTTTAACCTTTGGTTACGAAGAAGCACTTGGTTACGCAGTAGATCCAAAAACAGTTAATGATAAAGATGGAATATCAGCAGCAATTGTATTGGCACAAATTGCTTCTGATTTGGCAGCTGAAGGTAAAACCCTTCTAGATTTATTAGCTGAAATCTGGTCACGACATGGATTCCATGCGACGGAACAGATTTCAATTCGACTTACAAATCTCTCTCAGGTCGCAGTAATTCTCGGTGGTCTTCGCAATAATCCCCCTCGGGAAATTGCAGGTCGCTTCGTTACATCCATAGATGATTTAGCCACACCAACTGATGGGTTGCCACCAACTGACGGGTTAAGAATTTGGCTAGCTGGTGGAGTCCGAATAATTATTCGTCCGAGTGGTACTGAGGCAAAGATGAAGTGTTACATTGAGGTAATTGAAAAAGATTCCAAAATCGCACAGCTTGTTTTGGATCAACTACGACCGCCGCTTAAGGAATTACTATCGTGAGTTTTTATGGTTTAGTCGATGGTACTGAAGCCTCGCTAAAGAGCTACCTCGGTAATCTTTCTGGTGTAGACCAAGTTGGAGCAGAAGCGCGTGCTGCCATGCTTGCGACACGAAGTATCAAAACAACTTCTAAGCGCTGGGCAATTGAAACTGCAATCACAATGGTTGATTTAACAACTCTCGAGGGTGCAGATACGCCAGGCAAGGTCAAAGCGCTGTGTACAAAAGCGGTGCGCCCTGACCCAACGGACTCCAGTGTGCCTAGCGTTGGTGCCGTCTGTGTCTATAACGACATGGTTGAAGTTGCTAGAACACATCTCGATTTAATTGGTGGCCAGCATGTCCCGGTTGCTGCCGTTTCTACAGCTTTTCCTTCAGGACGAGCATCAATGACGGTAAAGATTCAAGATACAAAGGATGCAATTGCTGCAGGTGCTGCTGAGATTGATATGGTGATCGATCGTGGTGCTTTTCTTGCGGGTAGATACATCGATGTCTTTAATGAAATTGTTGCCATTCGCGAAGTCTGCGGTGAGAAAGCACATCTAAAAGTTATCTTCGAAACCGGCGAGCTAGTTACCTACGACAATGTTCGCAAGGCATCATTTTTAGCTATGGCTGCAGGAGCTGACTTCATTAAGACATCAACTGGAAAGGTTGCACCCGCTGCAACTCCCCCAGTTGTTTTGGTGATGCTCGAAGCGGTCCGTGATTTTTACGAGATGACTCAGGTGCGAATCGGTGTTAAACCGGCCGGTGGAATCCGTACTACTAAGGATGCAATCAAGCAGTTAGTTTTGGTCAATGAAACCGTTGGACCAGATTGGCTAAATCCGAAACTATTTCGAATTGGTGCCAGTGCTTTGCTCAATGATCTATTGATGCAGCGCATGAAGTTAGATGATGGTTATTACACTAGCCCTCAGTATGTGACGATGGATTAATGGAGACAGATATGACATTCGAATACGCCCCAGCACCAGAATCACGCGCAATTGTCACCATCAAGCCCAAGTACGGCCATTTTATTGGTGGAAAATTTGTTCCAGGCAGCAAGCACTTTCCAACTATCAATCCAGCAACTGAAGAGGTATTAAGTCAGATTGCTCTAGCCGGAAAGGCTGATGTCGATGCTGCGGTAAAGGCAGCGCGAAAGGCATACACATCGACATGGTCCAAAATGTCAGGAAAAGAGCGTGGAAAGTATCTGTATCGAATTGCTCGAATCATGCAAGAGCGTGCACGTGAATTTGCCGTTCTTGAAACACTAGATAACGGCAAACCAATTCGTGAATCACGGGATACAGATATCCCATTGGCTGCTGCACACTTTTTTTATCATGCGGGCTGGGCAGACAAGCTTGAGTACGCAGGTCTTGGAACTTCTCCAAAGCCGCTAGGTGTTGCTGGGCAGATCATTCCTTGGAACTTCCCTTTATTAATGCTGGCGTGGAAGGTTGCGCCCGCACTTGCTGCTGGAAACACCGTTGTTCTAAAACCAGCTGAATCAACACCACTGACAGCTTTATTGTTTGCTGAGGTGTGTCAGCAAGCAGAACTCCCGGCTGGTGTCGTCAATATTGTGACCGGAGATGGTTCTACCGGTGCGCTGATAGTTAATCATCCTGGAATCGACAAGATCGCATTTACTGGTTCGACTGAGGTTGGAAAGATCATCGCACGTGCTGTTGCTCCTACTAAGAAGAGTGTCACTTTAGAGCTAGGTGGGAAAGCGGCGAACATCGTTTTTGATGATGCTCCAATTGATGAAACAGTTGAGGGAATTGTCAACGGAATTTTCTTTAATCAAGGACATGTCTGTTGCGCAGGCTCACGTTTGTTATTGCAAGAAAGTGTGGCTGAAGAGGTTTTGCATAAACTAAAAAACCGCATGGAAAAAATTCGTGTTGGCGATCCAATGGACAAAAACACCGACGTTGGTGCTATCAATAGCAAAGAGCAACTCGCAAAGATTATTGAACTATCTGCAGTTGGAGATGCAGAGGGTGCCGAGCGCTGGAGCCCAGCATGTGAGCTTCCAAGCAAGGGTTTCTGGTTTGCACCAACGATTTTTACCGGCGTTACCCAGGCGCACCGCATCGCTCGCGAAGAAATCTTTGGACCAGTTTTATCTGTACTTACATTTAGAACTCCTCAAGAGGCGATAGAAAAGGCTAATAACACTCCCTTTGGCCTATCTGCTGGCATCTGGAGCGAAAAGGGTTCTCGTACATTATGGGCGTCTCAGCAACTTCGCGCCGGTGTCATCTGGGCTAATACCTTTAACAAGTTTGATCCAACATCTCCATTTGGTGGCTATAAAGAATCGGGGTGGGGTCGCGAAGGCGGACGCCATGGCCTGGCTGCATATTTGAAAGGAGTTAGCCATGAGTAATCGCATCGATGTGAAGAAGACATACAAACTATTCATTAATGGTGCATTCCCACGCACTGAATCTGGCAGAACATATGAAGTAAAAAATGCCAAAGGTGTTTTTATTGCAAATCCATGTCTTGCGTCTCGTAAGGACTTGCGCGAAGCAGTTGTGGCCGCTCGTGCAGCACATAATGGTTGGAACAAAGCAACCGCTTACAATCGTGGACAGATTTTGTACCGTATCGCCGAAATGCTCGAAGGTCGTCGTGCGCAATTTGTCGAAGAAATTGTCGCAGTTACTGGTGCAACTAAGGTAAAGGCAGAAAAAGAGGTTACTGAGTCAATTGATCGATTAGTTTGGTATGCAGGTTGGACAGATAAAATTGCATCCCTAGCTGGATCTACTAATCCAGTGGCTGGACCATTTTATAACTTTACGATTCCAGAAAGTATGGGAGTCGTTGCAGCTATAGCACCTGAATCTCCATCACTTCTAGGATTAGTCGATTGCATTGCACCAATCATCACATCAGGAAATACAGTCATTGTTCTTGCAAGTACCAAGGCACCATTGTCTGCGCTGACATTTGCTGAAGTTCTGGCAACAAGTGATCTACCTGCAGGTGTAGTAAATATTCTGACAGGTAAAAAGGATGAAATCGCGCTGTGGATGGCTTCGCACATGGATATTGACGCACTTGATATCTCGGGGCTACCTTCAAAAAAGCATGCTGACATCAAAGCGGCTGGAGCTGAAAACCTTAAGCGAATTTATTCCTATAAATCAGCAGATCCTGGGCGCATCACTGCATTTATGGAAGCAAAGACTGTTTGGCACCCAATAGGAGTTTAATCAGCCTTAATTGCAACGGATTCGTAACCCCGCAGGACAAAGGTAGGTCGCCTAACAGCATCACCGGCAAGCTGCATGTGGGGGTATTTTTCCCACAGCGCAGGCAAAGAAACACTCATTTCTAGGCGTGCAAGTGGTGCACCTAAGCAAAAGTGAATACCTGCGCCAAAACCAATATGTGGATTGGGATCTCGCGTTACATCCATCTTTTCTGGGCTTGGAAACACTGTCTCATCGCGGTTCGCAGAACCAATAAGTGCGGCAATCTTTTGACCTCGGGCAATTGCAACTCCCCCAATTTCGGTATCTGCTGTTGCTGTACGTTCAAATAAATGTAGCGGTGCATCAAAACGCATAAACTCTTCAACGGCTTTATCTGTAATTTCTCTTGGGTTATCACGCAACAAAACAATTTGGTCTGGGCGTTGTAAAGCGGCAACCATTCCATTACCAAAGGCATTCACGCTGGCTTCATGGCCTGCGTTCAGAAGCAAAATGCAGGTTGCAACTAGCTCGTGCATGTTTAATTTTTCGCCATTTTCTTCAACTGTTGCCAGATCTGTAATTAAATCTGATTGTGGCTGCTTTTTGCGGCGCTCAGCTAGATCCCGCACATACTCTGCAAATTCACGCGCTGCCGCTTTGGCTTCACTTTGGTGCTCGACACTTGGATTTACTTCATACATTTTTACTATGGATTGTGACCAAGGGCGGAGCAAATGTTCTTCAGATTCTGGAAAGCCCAGCAAATCGGCAATAATTTTTACCGGCAAAGGTTCGGCGTAATCGGCGATGAGATCAAAGGTTTCACCTGACTTCACTTTTTCATCAATGGCAGTTAGTAGCTGATCGGTAATTCGTGAAACAGCCGGACGCATACCTTCGATTTTTTGGCGGTTAAACGCTTTTGCAACCAGACTGCGCAAACGGGTGTGCTTAGGAGGTTCGCTATCCAAAATCGAATCGGCATGTAACCAGTTAAAAATTTCCCATTCAAATTCAGGTTTCTTTTCAACAAATATTCTGCCCAAAGATTTATTGCGGAAAACATCATTGGCATCCACATGACGTGCGGCCAGAAACATCCCCATGCCTTCATGCCAGACAGGTTTGCCAACAGCACGCAGCTCTTTCAGAGCGGGGTAAGGATTAGCAACAAATCCTTGATCGTTAAAATCGATCATGAAGCAGATGAGACCCTTGCATACCCTGGCTTGATGATCTGATCGATGATTTTTAGTCGCTCTGGATATGGGATAAATGCACTTTTCATAGCGTTTATGGTGACTCTTTGTAGTTCTGCAAAATCCCAATTAAAAGCTTTCACCGCCTCTTCCATTTCAAATGACATTGAGGTCTGACTCATAAAACGGTTATCAGTATTTAAAGTGATGCGAAAGCGCAACTTAGCTAAAACGCCAATTGGATGTTCGGCATAACTTGCAGCAGCACCTGTCTGCAAATTCGAAGTTGGGCATAGCTCTAATGGAATACGACGATCTCTAACATAGGACGCCAATAAACCTAACTTAGGTTCAGTTCCCGAAAAATCAATGTCGTCAATGATTCGAACTCCGTGACCTAGTCGTTCTGCTCCACAGATTTGGATTGCTTCCCAGATCGACGGGATTCCGTACGCTTCACCAGCATGGATAGTAAAATGGGCATCTTCTTTACGAAGATAATCAAAAGTATCTTTTTGATCAGATGGCGGGAAACCATCTTCAGGACCAGCGATATCAAAACCTACAACCCCCTTGTCGCGAAATTTCACAACTAGTTCAGCAACTTCTTGTGAATTTTTATTTTGGCGCATTCCACATAACAAGGAACGCACAACTATTGTATGTCCCTCTGCTGCAGCCTCATTCATTCCGATTTCGTATCCTTCAAGAGTAGCTTCGACAACATCGGACATCGTCAAACCTTTATTGGTAAATAACTCTGGAGCACCACGAACTTCGGCGTAAACAACTCCATCACGTGCAAGATCTAAAGCACATTCGCGAGCAACCCGAACAATATCTTGGCGGCGTTGCATTACAGCGATTGTGTGAGAAAAAGTTTCAAGATAGCGAACCAATGATCCTGAATCACAACTTTCGCGGAACCAGGTTGCAAGCTCAGCAGCATCGTGGGTAGGGAGAGATGTATATCCGATCTCTTGTGCGATCTCGATAATTGTTTGAGGTCGCAGGCCACCATCTAGGTGATCATGCAGCAACACCTTCGGTACCAGTTTGATTTGTTCCTTAGTAGGAATATTGTTCATCGACATTTATTTGCCCCTATGTCCCTTAATCAACGATTCGTTCAATGAGTAATGGGAGTCGATCAATACCTGCTGCAGGTACTTCACCAATAGTCACAGAGTTTTCCAGCGACTCCAAAGCCCTGGTAAAGGCGGCAGGGGTGTCTGTGTGGAGCGTATAAAGAGGCGATCCCGCCGTTACATGGTCACCTGGCTTGGCATGGATTTCAATTCCAGCCCCGGCTTGCACAGCTTCTCCTTGGCGAGATCGGCCGGCACCTAATCGCCAAGCTGCCATACCAACCTTCATCGCATCCATAGACACAATTGTTCCTGTGTTGGGTGCAGTTACAACCGTATTTTCTTGTGCTACCGGAAGTTTTGCATCTGGATCTCCGCCTTGGGCGCTAATCATCTGTCGCCACACATCCATCGCTTTTCCATTTTTTAGCGCTGCAGCTGGATCAGTTCCCTTGATACCCGCTAGTTCTAACATCTCTTGTGCCAGCAAAACCGTTAACTCGACAATATCTGATGGTCCACCGCCGGCTAGCACTTCTACAGATTCTCGAACTTCTAATGCATTCCCTGCCGTTAAACCAAGAGGAACATCCATCGCTGTAACAAGTGCCAATGTTTTTACACCAGCTCGTTTCCCAAGCCCAACCATGACGTGTGCCAATTCTTTCGCTTTTTCTGGATCACTCATAAAAGCACCTTCACCAGTTTTTACATCCAATACAAGTGCGCTAGTTCCTTCGGCAATCTTCTTGCTCATGATTGATGAGGCAATAAGTGGAATTGCTTCAACCGTTGCTGTGACATCTCGCAGTGCGTACAGTTTTTTATCTGCTGGTGCCAACCCAGCACCCGCTGCACAAATGACAGCGCCGCAATCTTGTAAAACTTTTAGCATCTCTGCATTTGATAAGGATGCGCGCCAACCAGGGATTGACTCTAATTTATCTAACGTTCCGCCAGTGTGACCCAGTCCTCGACCAGATAACTGTGGAACCGCAGCGCCACATGCTGCAACAAGTGGTGCCAGTGGCAAAGTTATTTTGTCACCGACACCACCGGTTGAATGCTTATCAACTGTTGGACGAGAAAGCGCAGACCAATTCATGCGTTCACCACTGTTGATCATGGCATCTGTCCAGCGAGAAATTTCGCGACCTTCCATACCGTTGAGCAAGATGGCCATCAATAGCGCTGACATTTGCTCATCGGCAACCGCCCCGCGTGTGTAGGCATCGATTACCCAATCGATCTGCTGATCTGTTAAAGCGTGGTGATCACGTTTTGCTGCAATTACCTCGGCTGCTGAAAAGGCCTCGATTTGACTCATTTAACGCTCGTTGCGATCAAGATCTTCTGGACCAAAAGCCCACGGCAACATCGCCGACATTTTTTGTGGCCCTTCATCTGTCATCAGCAAAGCTTCGGGGCCACCATGCTCAAACAATAATTGTCGGCAGCGCCCACAGGGTGCCAAGAAATTACCTTGTCCATCGACACAAACAATTGCAATTAATCGGCCACCGCCTGTTGAAATGAGATTAGAAACTAAGCCACATTCGGCGCAGAGGCCAACCCCATAACTAGCGTTTTCAACATTGCAGCCACTGGCAATTCGACCATCACTGACCAGCGCTGCTACACCAACAGGAAACTTTGAATACGGTGCATATGCATTTTTCATAGCACTTATTGCTTCCCTATGAATAAGTTCCCAATCAATCTGTGTCATCGCATTCCACCACGGCGATAAGGAATTCCATCTGCTGCAGGCATTCGTAACCTTTGCGATGCAAGTGCCATTACCAAAATTGTCGCAATATATGGTGTCATCGTTACCAATTGTCCAGGTAGCTCATCAACAGCAAAGTAGAACCACAAAGTTAATCCGGCTGATACCAGACTTATGAGAGCACTCACCTGCTTGCCACCCTTAAACTTTCTAAAGGCGACAAATAATAGGATTGCAACAATAAATAGAAGTAAGGCGTGAATTGATTTTGAATCACGAAGTTGCAGCGCATCTGCGAAACCAAATAAACCTGCACCTGCAAGTAATCCCCCTGGGCGATAATTTCCAAAAATAAGTGCTGCAAGTCCAATATATCCACGACCTGCAACCTGGTTTTCTTGGTAATTACTTGCTGCGACGATAGCTAAGAAGCCACCACCTAGACCAGCAAATCCTCCTGAAATAAGTACGCCTGCATACTTCATGGCGTAGACATTGACACCTAATGACTCAGCAGCATACGGAGCTTCTCCCGCACTGCGAAGACGTAAACCAAAGGAGGTGCGCCATAAGATGAAGTAAGCAAGCGGCACAAAGGAGATTGCAACTACGGTTACATAAGAAACATTTCCTGTTAAACCGCGAAGAATTGCGGCTAAATCAGAGATAAAGAACCATTTGAGGTTAGCAACTGAACCCAAGACATCCGGGCTCTTCCAATCAAAGTACTGACCGCCAGATAAAACAGGTAGGCCATTTAATGGGATTGAATCAATGCCAGGTGATTGAGACGGACCGGGCCATGAGCCACCTTTGTACAAGAGTGTAGAAAGGTAGCGAACTAAACCTGCAGAAATAATGTTAATGGCTACACCAGAGACGACATGATCCACGCCAAAGCTCACTGTCGCGATGGCGTGCACTAAAGCACCGACTGATCCAAATATAACGGCGGCAATTAATCCTGCCCATGGACCATGTTGTGAACCAATATAGCCACCGGCCCATGCACCCATGATCATCATGCCTTCAAGTCCAATGTTTACAACACCAGCACGCTCCGAAAACAAACCACCAAGTGCGGCAAGAACAATTGGTACAGAGAGCAGCAATGCTGCGGATGCGGTACCTGTGCTTGTTAACTCTGATGCACCGGTAATCACGCGGATTGAAGCAAGTACAAATACAAGCATGGTTGCATATCGCAACAACTTCATGGCTTTCATGCTTGCACCACCTTTGCTAGCTCTTTGCTTTGTAAGGTTAATTTGAATCGCCGCACAACTTCATAAGCAACCACAGAGCTCAGCAGGATTGAGCCCTGCATAATCACATAAGTTTCAGGAGCAATATCAACAAGCTCTAGAGAGCGAGAACTAACTTCAAGAAATCCAAAAAGCAATGCGCTAAAGGCCATACCACCAGCGGAGTTGCGACCTAGCAATGCAACTGCAATTGCCGAAAACCCAATACCTGCCCGGAAGCCAAAGTTGTAAGAATGAGTTTGACCCAAAACTTCTGGCAAGCCAGCAAGGCCAGCGATGGCACCTGAGATAACAAGTGCAGTAAATGTCATTCGCTTTGAATTTACTCCACTTACTCGTGCAGCAATTGGGTTTAAACCAGATGCACGAAGTTCAAAGCCAAAACGAGTGCGATTTACTACAAACCAAAATATGAAACCCAGGGCAACTGCCACAAAGAACATTCCGTATACGCCGCCGCCAGGTTGATCTTGAACACCAAATCTGCGTAGTAGCGGCATTAGATCAGGCACTTGAGCTGAAGGTGGAAGCTGTTTTGTCTGAAGATTATTTGATCCGGCTTCCACCACCGCAAAGTGTTTCGACAATAAGTAGGCAGATAATCCACCAGCAAGACTATTGAGCATGATGGTTGAAATAACTTCATTAACTCCACGCTTAACCTTTAAATATGCTGCTATCGCTGCCCACAAGCCACCAAAGGTCATGGCCACGATAAAGACCGCAGCCACATGCAAAACTGGTGGAAGGACAAACATCGCCCCGATGTAGCAACTAAACAATGCTCCAAGTCTGAGTTGACCTTCAACACCAATATTAAAAAGTCCTGCCCTAAAAGTCACAGCGATAGCGATTGCAGCAATGTAATAAGGAGTTGCCGTATTTATAACCTCCATTAGAGAGGCGGTTTCGGTTCCATATTGCAACATGGTAGAAAATGCATCTAGCGGTGACTTCTTGCTTGCAATAACAGCAAGACTCGAAATAAAGATTGAGAAAACTGCTGCAGCCATGGGCGCGGCAATGGCTAAGCCAATTTTGTTGATAGAAAACTTCTCTGATTGTCTAATGTTCATGCTGCACCTGTCATCGCAGATCCCAGCAGTTCGGGAGTTGTTTTTGCTGGGTCTAACTCTGCAGTTAGTTTTCCGCGCAACATGACCAACAACCTGTCTGACATTCCAATTAACTCTTCTAGATCTGCCGAAATAAGCACAATTGCCATTCCTTTATCTCGTGCACTTCGAAGTACATCCCAAATTGCACCTTGTGCACCTACATCGACACCACGAGTTGGGTGTGATGCGATTAGTAGTGCTGGAGTTTTACTCATTTCGCGCCCCACAATAAATTTTTGTTGATTTCCACCTGATAACGCCGCGGCCAAAGTATCTGGGCCCGGTGCGCGCACATCAAACTCTTGCATGATTGTGCGAGTGCTCTCCATTGTCGCCTTTTTATCAATGACAAATCCACGCATTACGGGCTTGCCACGTTGATGACCAAGAATTCTGTTTTCCCATAATGGCGAGTTCATCATCAGTGCTTGACGCTGACGATCCTCGGGGATTAAGCCAATACCCAAATCATGTCTATCCGCCACACTCAACTGATCGATTGAAGAGCCCTGAAACTCAATCGTCCCTGTGTACTCACGCAGACCCATAATTGCTTCTACAAGTTCTGCCTGTCCATTACCTTCAACTCCTGCAATGCCAATTACTTCTCCGGCATGTAGATCAAAAGAAATATTGGACAACAAGTCGCGGCTTCCAGTTGATGGCAGGCACACATCCTTGAGCGCCAATGTAATCTCCGCGCGCCGCGTATGACCTGATGTAGACGGTTGTGGAAGCTCGCTACCAACCATCAGCTCGGCTAACTGTCGAGCTGTTACTTCTTTGGATTTTACTTGTGCAACCGTTGAACCTTGGCGCACAACGGTAACTTCATCTGCAACCCGCAAGACCTCATCGAGTTTGTGGGAGATGAAAATAAGTGCCATGCCTTGGGCTCGAAGACCTTGCAACGCGGCAAAGAGTTCATCTACTTCTTGTGGAACTAAAACAGCGGTTGGTTCATCAAAGATCAAGATACGAGCTCCACGAAACAAAACCTTCAAAATCTCTACCCGTTGGCGTTGTCCAACACCAAGCTCTTCCACCAAAATGTCTGGATCAATATCCAAGCCGTACTGCTGGGCCATTTCAACAATCTTTTTTCTTGCAGCTGCAAAATCTATGGTGACTCCATGCTGAGGTTCAGAGCCTAAAATAATATTTTCTAAAACTGTAAAATTATCTGCCAACATAAAGTGTTGGTGAACCATGCCAATTCCAGCGCCGATTGCATCATTGGGATTTTTAAAGTTGGCCAGATTGCCATTAACGTAAATCTCACCACTATCAGGGCGCTGCATTCCGTAGAGAATCTTCATAACTGTAGATTTTCCGGCTCCATTTTCACCAACGAGAGCATGGACAGATCCAGATTCAACTTTCAGTGAGACATCTTTGTTGGCAATCACTCCAGGAAAGCGCTTACTAATGTGCCGCAGTTCTACTGCTACAGACACTTTTGGTCTCCTTTGACTCTCTTGGTGAGAAAAACATTTGGCCCAACAAGGAGATCTAACTCCATTGTTGGGCCAAACGCTACTTTCTAATTGCGTCTAGTTTAATTCCTCAAGCAATTACGGCTTGGTTGGAACCTTGATTGCACCAGACTTGATGCCTTCGATTGCTGCATCGATTTGTGCCTTGTACTGGTCCATGTATCCACCAGAGTAAGAAACTCCGACACCATCGCGTGCTAGATCGTAGATGCGACCAACAATGCCATCGGCAACTGGGTCACTTACTGTCGATCCAGCCTTAGCAGCTGCGATTACATCGTAAACAGATGTACCGACGCCCTTAAGCATTGATGTAAGCATGTTCTTCTGCTCATCAGCTGATGCATTGAGGTACTGGTCAGAGTCAACTCCGATAGTCCATACCTTTTTGCCTGCTGCTGCAGCCTCTGTTGCAGCTGCGAAGTTACCCGCACCTGAACCACCTGCTGCTGAGTAGATGACATCGATACCCTTATCGATCATTCCCTTAGCAATAACCTTTGCCTTGGCTGGATCGTTGAAACCACCGAAATCAGGTGGCTCAGTGATGTACTTGACATCAACTGTTGCTGAAGCCTTAGTTGCCTTAACACCAGCAACGAATCCTGCTTCAAACTTCTGAAGTAGAGGAGTACGAACTCCACCAATGTATCCAACCTTGCCAGACTTTGAAGCAAGTGCTGCTGCAACGCCTACTAGGTATGAACCTTGCTCTTCAGCAAATACAAGGGCTGCAACGTTTGGTAGTGCAACTGATGAATCATCAATGATTGCAAAACTGATGTTTGGGTAATCTGTTGCTACCAACTTGATTGGGCCTGCATAGAGGTAACCAACTGCGATAATTGGGTTGTAACCTGCCTTTGCAAGCAAACGCAACTTATCTTCGCGCTCTGAATCTGATCCAGTAGTCACTGTTACTTCTTTTGCTTCAATTCCAAACTCTGCTTTCGCGCGGTCTAGGCCTTCTGCTGCTGAGTCGTTAAATGACTTATCTCCACGACCACCGATGTCGTAAGCGAGACCAACTTTGCCACCTAGCGCTGCTTCATCTGCACCACTTCCACATGCAGACAATGTCAAAGCTGCAACAACTGCAAAAACAGCTAATGCACTTTTACGGAAAAATTTCATACAATTTTCCTCCAAAGAATCAATTGGGACTTCAATAACTGCATCTAACAACAGTTACAAAAGTTTTGTGTAATCGGGAGCCTATTACTTGCCTGAGAGTTTGTTCAATAAGGCAAGGTTGATTTTGATATCGGAGATGTAACGTTTTGGAAAACTCTAAAGGCCAGGTTGAGGAAAAATCGCTTTACTTGACGAGGCCGAGGTTTTTGTAGGCATCCTGAAGGGTGGCTGAGGCGACAATCTGAGCCTTTTCAGCGCCTTTATGCAAAAGATCCACAAGGTGGGCTTCATCATCGAGTAGCTCTAACGCCTTTGTGCGAATTGGCCTAAAGAACTCAACAACCACGTCAGCTACAGCGGCCTTAAAGTCGCCGTATCCCTTGCCTTCAAACTCGGCTTCGAGTGCTGGGATTGATTGCCCAGAAAGTGATGAGTGAATTGTCAGCAAATTACTGATTCCTGGTTTTTCTTTTTCATCAAATCGCACTTCGCGACCCGCATCAGTTGCTGCGCTCTTAATCTTTTTAGTGTTGGCCTCTGGTGTATCCATAATCTCTAAAACACCTGCAACTGACCCAGCCGATTTGCTCATCTTTGAAGTCGGCTCTTGCAAGTCATAAATTTTGGCGCCGGCTTTTAAGATATGTCCTTCGGGCAATCTAAATGTTTCACCAAATCGAGAGTTAAATCGAGTGGCAAGATCGCGAGTTAGTTCAATGTGTTGACGCTGATCTTCGCCAACCGGAACATAATGCGCTTGATACAAAAGAATATCTGCAGCTTGCAACATTGGATAAGTAAAGAGTCCAACACGTGCGCTGTCTGCGCCACCTTTTGCTGATTTATCTTTGAACTGAGTCATTCGACTAGCTTCGCCAAAACCAGCAATACATTCCATCACCCAGCCAAGTTGGTTGTGTTCTGCAACATGGGATTGAACAAAAAGTGTTGACTGCTCAGGCGATATTCCAAGTGCGATTAATTGCGCAGCCGAAGCAAGTGTGCGCTTTCTAAATAGTGCGGGTTCTATCTCGCCAGTAAGTGCGTGCAAATCAACAATGCAGTAAAAAGCATCATTTCCTTCTTGCAGGGCAACCCACTGCTTGACTGCGCCGAGATAATTTCCAAGGTGGAAGGAGTCACTTGTTGGCTGAATGCCAGATAAAACTCGCTTCTGCGTCATGGGCACAATTGTTTCACAATTAAGCAGATTGCGAGATCAATAGCCGTCCCGCGCGTTTACCTTCCATGGAAAGCACCGTAATTCTGATTCCATTAATGCTGACAACATCATGTTCGCGTGGAATTCGACCCAAGAAATGCATGACAAATCCACTAGCTGTTTCGTACGGACCTTCAGGAATATCTAGCTTGGTTTGCTCCAACAAATCTTCAATAGAAATAAGGCCATCCACTTCGAAATCACCTGTGCGCTCTTCATGTGAGATCTCTGATTCGTGATCGTCATACTCATCACGAATATCTCCGACGAGAACTTCCACCAAATCTTCTAAGGTCACAATTCCGTCCGTGCCACCATATTCATCCAAAACAATTGCTAGGTGTTGACCTTGCATGCGCATCTCTGTCAATGCAGGCAAAATACCTTTTGTTCCAGGCAAGTACATGATGTTTCGAGCAAGTTCAACGATCTTTGTACCTTTGCTCGCAAGTGATGTGTCCAGTAAATCGCGTACGTGAATAAATCCAACAACTTCATCAGATGAGCCGCGCGCAACTGGGTACCGTGAATGTGCTTTATCAACGGCTAATTCAATTGCTTTGCCAACCGTTAATGAAGCATCCATGAAATCAACTTCGGTGCGCGGCACCATAACCTCATGAACTTGGCGTTCAGATGCATTAAAGACTTCTTCAACAATGTCGCGCTCCTCTGCAGTTAAGGCAGCGTGTCCAGCCACTAGGTCTAGTAGCTCTTCTTCTGACATTTGGCTTCGTTGTTCCTTCGGATCCACGCCGAAGGCACGCACCACAAAATCTGTTGATTTTGAAAGCAACCAAATTATTGGGCGGAAAATCTTTGCGATAACATCAATTATTCCGGCAGATGCCATTGAAATTTCTTCAGCACGAAATAGAGCTAGTCGCTTTGGAACTAACTCGCCAAATACCAAGGAAAAATAAGCAATAACTAAGGTGACACCAAGGATAGAAAGTGTGTTGCTCCACCCAGCAGAAAGACCTCGTTCTTCTAGCCATGGAATGACATAGCCGCCTAATTTTTCTGCACCTAGGGCAGCTGACAGGAATCCGCACACTGTCACGCCGACTTGTGCAGCTGCTAGGAAACGGTTGGGATTTTCAGCCAACGCAGCAACGCGAGCGCCACGTTTTCCACGAGCGACCATTTGGCGAATCTGGCTTTCGCGCAGAGAGATGAGAGCGATTTCAGCCGCGACAAAGAGGGCGGCTAACAAGATCAAGCCAGCGATTATTGCTAAGTCAGCAAATAGAGCGGCCAACGAGGGAGGTTCCATTATGTGAGAAGTATATTCCAGATATTTGGGAAGAGCGCCTTGGCCCGCATTTTCAACTTTCCTTACGCCTGATTTGCCCGTAATCTTTCGCCGTTGGCCGACCGGCCATCACCTTCATCCTCGGACCGTCGGGCACGTACCTGCCCGGAGAAGGAGAGCAATCTCATGGCATCAGTAGTTTTTGATGGCGCATCACGTATCTATCCAGGAACAACCACACCTGCAGTCGATAAGTTAAACCTCACCGTTAATGATGGCGAGTTTTTAGTTCTTGTTGGCCCATCAGGTTGCGGTAAGTCAACATCACTTCGCATGTTGGCAGGTCTGGAAGAGATTGATGGCGGCCGTATTTTAATTGGCGATCGTGACGTCACACATGTTGCACCAAAAGATCGCGATATCGCGATGGTGTTCCAGTCATACGCCTTGTATCCACACATGACTGTTGCAGAGAACATGGGCTTCGCCTTGAAAATTGCAGGAACCCCAAAGGAAGAGCGTGATCGTCGAGTTCGTGAAGCAGCAAAGTTGCTTGACCTCGAGCCATACCTAGAGCGCAAGCCAAAAGCTCTTTCAGGTGGACAGCGTCAACGCGTCGCTATGGGCCGCGCAATTGTTCGCGAACCACAGGTATTCCTTATGGATGAACCGCTATCAAACCTTGATGCGAAGTTGCGTGTAGCAACTCGTACACAGATCGCTGCATTGCAGCGCCGTCTAGGAATTACAACAGTGTATGTAACGCACGACCAGGTTGAAGCTATGACCATGGGTGATCGTGTTGCGGTGCTAAAGGATGGTTTGTTGCAGCAGGTTGATACTCCTCGCAACCTTTATGACAACCCAGCGAATGCATTTGTTGCAGGTTTCATTGGTTCACCTGCAATGAACCTACTCATCGCACCAATTAGCGGCGGTAAGGCGATGCTTGGAGATCTAGCAATTGATGTTCCAGCAGCTGCAGGAAGCGCCGTAACTGTTGGTGTTCGCCCTGAGGGCTTTACGCCAGCTTCAAAGGGATTCAAGGTTCTAGTTGAAGTAGTTGAAGAGCTAGGTTCAGATGCTTTCGTTTATGGAAAGCCAGCAGACTCAACAGTCAAGTTTGCTAATGAAACTGATGAAGGCGCACAAGTAATTGTTCGCTGGGATCCTAAGAATCCACCAAAGCCAGGCGAGACAATTACTGTTGAAGCTGTTAAGGGCGCTGTTCATTTGTTTAATACAACAACAGGTGAGCGCATTTAATTTCATTCAAGTTAAGAAAAGCCCCGCTGATTTCAGCGGGGCTTTTCTTATTCAATTTCTTTTATTTCTAGAACTCCACGCAAGACGTGAACCTTTCCTCTTCCATACACTCTCCAACCATCTGTATGCACTAGAGCAGTGTTTTCATCGATTCCAATGAGTATTGATCTAGAGGAACTTTTAGCAATAAAAGAGGCGACCCGATCTGGAAGCCACCCAAGCATCTTGTCGTAATGGGGAATCACTTCGAAATCTGGTAGCAGATTCAATCCTGGGCTGTGATGAGATTTCCTGATTCCCATAATTGTTCCACCGAACGCCATTGCACCGGCTGAGCAGCCAGCAAGTGATGTACCGCTTTCCCACTGTGTAACGATCGCGTCCCAGACTGGTGAACCATCATAAATTTCTGCAACGCGGTGTGGATCTCCCCCAGAGAAATAAATCAGTCCTGCATCTTTCACTTGATCAACAAACTCTAGGTTGAAGGCATCTTTGCGTTCATGAATTGGGAGATAGATGCATTCGCTACCAATTCGATCTGATTGTTCCTGTCCTAACCGCTTCCACTTTTCTCGGCTTGCTTCACCTTCATGAGATGAAGCTGTCGGAATCTGCACAAAGGTATTTTTCTTACCTCTAGAAATAGCACGATGCAGAAGCTCAGTTTCAAGCCCCTGCATCGTTACTGAATATTCGCCAGAACCAACGAGTGCAACCGCACCGGGGTTCTGGTTCATGGTGAAACCTTAGGCCATTGCCTTCTTCAAGTTCTCGTCAATTGAGTTCAAGAACTCTTGTGTGGTTTGGTATGGCGCATCCTTTGAGATTAGAAGTGACAAATCCTTTGTCATCTTTCCTTGCTCAACAGTTTCAATACAGACACGCTCAAGAGTTGCACAGAACTGTGCAAGTTCAGCGTTGTTATCTAACTTGGCACGGTGTGCAAGACCCTGAGTCCACGCAAAGATTGATGCGATTGGGTTTGTAGATGTTGCCTTTCCTGCTTGGTGATCGCGGTAGTGACGGGTCACTGTTCCGTGAGCAGCCTCTGATTCACAGATCTTTCCATCTGGTGTCATCAAAACAGATGTCATCAAACCAAGTGAACCGTACCCTTGTGCAACGGTGTCTGATTGAACATCACCGTCATAGTTCTTACATGCCCAGACGTAGCCACCATCCATACGCAATGACATTGCAACCATGTCATCGATTAAGCGGTGCTCGTACCAAATTCCTGCAGCATCAAACTGAGTCTTGAACTCTGCTTGGTAGATCTCTTCAAAGATGTCTTTGAAGCGACCATCGTAGGCCTTAAGAATTGTGTTCTTTGTTGAAAGATAAACAGGGAACTTACGCAGCAATCCGTAGTTCAAAGATGCACGTGCAAAGTCGCGAATTGAATCATCGACGTTGTACATAGCCATTGCAACACCTGAAGATTCAAAGTTGAAAACTTCGGTGTTGATTGGAGCTGATCCATCTTCAGGAACAAATGAGATTGTTAGCTTTCCTGGACCTGGAACCTTGAAATCTGTTGCACGGTACTGATCACCAAATGCATGACGACCGATAACAATTGGCTTAGTCCAGTGTGGAACCAAACGAGGAACGTTGCTGATAATAATTGGCTCGCGGAAGATCACGCCACCTAGAATGTTGCGGATTGTTCCGTTTGGAGACTTCCACATCTTCTTGAGGCCAAACTCAACAACGCGTGCCTCATCTGGGGTAATAGTTGCGCACTTGATACCTACGCCATGCTTCTGAATCGCACGTGCTGAGTCAATGGTTACCTGATCATCGGTTGCATCGCGGTTTTCCATACCCAAGTCGTAGTACTCAAGATTTACATCTAAGTAAGGCAGGATCAAGGAATCCTTGATGAACTGCCACATGATGCGTGTCATTTCATCGCCATCTAGTTCGACGACTGTGCCTGTTACCTTGATCTTGCTCATGTTCTCCCCTTGTTTAGCTAGTAAAAAAATTCACTTAGAGTGTTTGGACATCTGCTTGCTTTGCACGAACCGCTTCAGCTGCCTCTTTGAGAGCTGCAACTTCAGTGTCAGTCAAAGTACCTTCAACAACCTTCTTTACGCCGGAGCGACCGATCTCGGCTTCTACACCAAGATAAACACCAGAAATACCGTATTCGCCATCAACCCATGCACAAACAGGCATAACCGCACCCGAATCTTCAATGACTGCCTTTGCCATTCGTGCCGCTGCTGCTGATGGCGCGTAATAAGCAGAACCTGTTTTCAGTAATGCAACAACTTCTGCTCCACCATTGCGAGTGCGATCTACGAGATCTGCAATCTCTGCCTGTGAAAGAAGATCAGAAAGTGGCTTGCCATCAACTGTGCAACGACTTGGTACCGGAACCATGGTGTCACCGTGTGAACCAAGTGTCAGAGTCTTTACTGATCCAACTTTGACACCTAGCTTTTCTGCAACAAAATTTGTAAATCGTGCGGTGTCTAACATCCCTGCTTGACCCATCACGCGGTTCTTTGGAAAGTTAGTAGCGATCTGAGCTAGTGCTGTCATTTCATCCAGAGGATTTGAAACCACAATGATCACAGCATTAGGTGAATGCTTTGCAATGTTTTCTGCTACACCACGAACAATTCCTGCATTTACGCCAATCAAATCCATACGACTCATGCCAGGTTTGCGAGGAAGTCCTGCGGTAATTACAACAACATCAGAGTTTGCAGTGGCTTCATACCCGGCACCCTCGGCGGTTGTTGTCGCTCCAATTATTTTTGTCTCAAAACCTTCAATAGAGCGAGATTGATTCATGTCTAAAGCCAAACCTTCTGGCTTTCCTTCAACAATGTCTGTCAACACGACGGTATCGAAGACGTCATATTCAGCTAAACGAAGAGCTGTCGTTGAACCGTAGAAACCTGCACCGACTACTGTGACTTTGCCACCCATAGTGACTCCATTCATGCGTATTTACGAATGGGTAAACCCTATCGTCCGCGAGGGAGTGCAATTGCCAGCGCAAAAAGGGCTACCGCGATGGCTAAAGGTAAATAAAACTCGATGCGACGAAAATTACGAGACTTCAGTGCGATTCCAGCGGTGCCTACGGCGATAAAAAGTGATCCACCTCGCACTACCCCCGTGGCCCCGAGTGCAACCCCGATAACGACAGCGGCGTAGCTAATAATTGATAGCAGACGAAGATTTAGCTGCATGCATCAACCACATTAGTCAGCAGCATTGCGCGGGTCATTGGTCCAACCCCACCCGGCATAGGGGCAACATACGCCGCTTTCTCAAATACTCCGGGAGCAACATCTCCCACTAAGCCATCAGTAGTTCTAGAAATTCCAACATCAATTACGACAGCGCCTTCTTTGATCATTTCAGGTTTCAAGAAATGAGCCTGGCCTATTGCTACGACAACTATGTCAGCATTTTTTGTGTACTTACTTAAATCTCTTGTTCCGGTATGCGTCAAAGTAACTGTTGCATTTTCCTGTTTACGAGAAAGCAATAATCCAAGTGGGCGACCAACTGTTAATCCACGCCCGATTACAGTTATCTCTGCGCCATCAGTTGGAATCTTGTAGTGATCTAACAATGCAACAATCCCTCGAGGCGTGCATGGCAACGGTGCGTCATAACCTGCCACTAATCGACCAAGGTTGGTGGGATGCAATCCATCTGCATCTTTTCTTGGATCAATTGCTTCCAGAACTCTTTGGGTATTAATTCCATTAGCAAGTGGTAGCTGCACAATGTATCCCGTGCATTCTTTCGAAGAATTGAGCTCATTGACTACAGCAAGAACATCTTTTTCTGTGGCGGTACTTGGCAAATCAAATCGAATCGAATTAATTCCAACTTCTTTACAATCTCGATGTTTTCCATCCACATACAGAAGCGAGCCCGGATCATCCCCGACCAAAATTGTTCCAAGCCCTGGAGTAACTCCATGTGTCTTTAGTGCCTGCACACGAATAGCGAGCTCTGCTTTCACTGCGGATGCAAGGGCTTTGCCATCCAAAATCTGAGCGCTCATGTTCAAATCTTATCTATGAATGTGTGCGAAAAATGCCGCTGCCGCTTGGCTCGATGATTTTCTCATGTGCGCTTAAACAACCGCGGCAGATACAGCGCCAATGCAGCGCCACTAGCCAGCTCAACGGCAATTGCAAGGGTAAATTTCCAAGTTGAGACACCAACTGCAGACATTGCATCAGTTATCAAAGCACCGCTTGCCGAATAGCCCACAAATGCGGCAAGCAAAACAGCAACAATCAAACTTTGATACAAAACTTTAGAATTCAGCGCAACAGTCCAACTTGCTAATAATGCTCCTGCAAATATCACAAAGGCAATACCAGCTAATGCGATTGTAGATTTTCCTTGAGGAAGTGCACCAAGCAATGGCATCGCTGGAATCTTGTCTAGATTAAATGTCAGCGGTGAAACCATAGTGTCCGATCCCACTGCAAAGCCAACGCCACAAAAATAAGAAAGTGTTGCCACGATCGCATTAGGAATATACAAAATATTAAGAATCATTAGTAGCACACCGCCAAAGATGCCAGGTTGCAGCACGGTAGTTAAATTCTTGACCATTGAAATGTTAAGCAGTAACGCAATCCCAAAAATAATTGAAGAAACACCTAGCAGTAAAGCCATGATTCGGGATCCATACAAAAATCCTTGGCCAAAAGCCATTGTGCGACCAACTGTTGCTGCCACCAAAAGTGTAAAGGGCAAAACATAGATGATTGCGAAATACCAGACCGGTCTTACGCTTTCAGTTTTTGAAAGCACTGATGCGAACAAGGCAAACAATGTGTAAGCAACTGCAAAAATACTTCGTGCTGGTGCAACTAACGAAGAGTCGTTGTCTAGACGTTCAATTGTGCGCTTCACTCCATTTCTAATGGCAAAAACTGGAAGCACCAAGGCTCCTAGTGGTAAATATGAAAGATAACCTTCGAGCCCTGATGGTGGAAGAGCCAAGGAGAATGGAATTTGGTGAGAACCGATCCAAATCCATAGTGCAGCACGTAATGGATCTCCGGTGTTTCCAGTAGCGCTACCGGCTGTTGCCCAAGCGATCAGTGCAATAAAAGATGTTGGAAGTAAGAGCCAAGCAACGCTTCGCAAGACTTGAGGCAATGCTGCTCCAAGTACCCGCGTAAACATTGTTATCGACCCATTATTGCGCGTAACAAACGCGCGGTTTCACTTGGGGTTTGTCCGACCTTTACACCAACTGCTTCCAATGCATCTTTTTTGGCTTGAGCTGTTCCCGATGATCCAGAAACAATTGCGCCAGCATGACCCATGGTCTTTCCTTCTGGAGCTGTGAATCCTGCGACATAACCAACTACAGGCTTTGTCACATACTCTGCGATAAATGCGGCGGCTCGTTCTTCAGCATCTCCACCAATTTCGCCAATCATCACAATCGCTGTTGTTTCGGGGTCATCTTGGAATGCACGAAGGCAATCAATATGAGTTGTTCCGACAACTGGATCTCCACCAATACCCACCGCGGTGCTAAATCCAATATCTCGAAGTTCATACATCATTTGGTAGGTCAGTGTTCCTGACTTTGACACCAAGCCAATTGGTCCAGAACCTGTGATGTTTGCAGGAATAATTCCAACATTAGATTTTCCTGGGCTAATCAAACCTGGGCAGTTAGGTCCAATAATTTGGGTCGTTCCCTTTGACTGCGCATATGTATAAAAACTTGCTGAATCATGAACTGGGATACCTTCAGTGATTACAACAACTAGCGGGATAGTTGCATCAATTGCATCAATTACCGCAGCCTTTGCAAATTTAGGGGGAACAAATACGACTGAAACATTGGCACCAGTAGCAGCCATCGCTTCGGCAACTGTATTAAAGACTGGAAGTTGGTGACCGTCTATATCGACTACTAAGCCACCTTTGCCCGGCGTTACGCCGCCAACAATTTTTGTTCCAGAGGCCAACATGCGACGAGTGTGCTTAGTTCCTTCTGAACCAGTCATTCCCTGCACAATTACTGCGCTCGAATCATTAATGAAGATAGACATTACTTCGCCGCCAATTCTGCAGCGCGATTTGCTGCTCCATCCATTGTGTCTGCCTGCTCAACTAGTGGGTGGGCAGCCTTTGCCAAGATTGCACGACCCTCAACAACATTGTTTCCATCGAGGCGAACAACTATCGGCTTTGTTGCCTTTGAACCAAGTAGCTCTAGGGCTTGGACAATTCCATTTGCTACCGCATCACACGCTGTAATGCCACCAAATACATTAACGAATACGCTCTTAACGTCGGCATCTCCCAAGATAATTGAAAGGCCATCAGCCATTATCTGTGCAGATGCTCCGCCACCAATATCCAAAAAGTTTGCTGGACGTACACCACCATGTTTTTCGCCAGCGTATGCAACAACATCTAACGTGCTCATAACAAGTCCTGCACCGTTACCGATGATTCCGACCTGTCCATCGAGCTTTACATAGTTAAGACCCTTTTCCTTTGCCGCAGCCTCAAGCGGATTTTCTGCATCTTGGTCAACCAGGCTTTGGTGGTCCGGTTGACGGAAATCTGCGTTCTCATCCAAAGTGACCTTGCCATCTAGGGCAATAACTTTTCCATCTTTTGTCTTTACCAAAGGATTAACTTCTACAAGTGTTGCATCTTCACCTTGGAAAACATCCCATAGCTTAAGCAAGACATTAACAACTTGATCTGCAACATCTGCAGGAAATGCTGCAGCAGTAACAATCTCTTTTGCCTTTGTAAGCGTTATTCCATCGACTGCAGAAACTGGAATCTTTGCAAGTTTTTCAGGAGCAGTGTGTGCAACTTCTTCAATATCCATGCCACCTGAAACTGATGCCATGACAAGAAATGTTCGATTAGATCGATCCAATAAAATTGAAAGGTAGTACTCGGCCTCGATTGGTGCCGCTGCTGCAATCATTACTGTACGAACTGTGTGACCTTTAATGTCCATCCCAAGAATCGCTGTTGCTTTTTCCCGAGCGTCTTGTGCGTTTTCGGCTAATTTAACGCCGCCAGCTTTTCCGCGTCCGCCGACTTTCACTTGAGCTTTTACAACAACTTTTCCACCAATCGCTGCTGCAGCTTTTTCAGCTTCATCAGCAGTTGTTGCTATCGATGCTGCCAATACTGGAACGCCATGTTTTTCAAAGATATCTCTAGCTTGATATTCAAAAAGATCCACTGGGGCTCACAATCTATTGGCCGGCTTATTTATGGGGTAATCCTATAGTTTCTCAACAGGTGCATAACGCAGCAGCAAACGCTTCTCACCATATTGACCAAAGTTGATTGTGGCTTCGGCTTTATCCCCTGCCCCTGCAACCGCCACAACCGTACCTAGTCCGAATGTGTCATGTGACACACGCTCTCCGACCGCTAACTCCATTGCAACACTTTTTCTGCCCGTAGCTCGTGGAGGCGGCGGCGTTGCGGTTCGAGAACGGGTTACTGGTGAAGTTGAAAAAGTCGAACGTCCTTGATTACGCCACTCAATAACATCTTCAGGAATTTCATCCAAGAAACGAGATGGTGGATTGTAATTTGGTGCGCCCCACGTAGAACGATATTCAGCGCGAGAAATATAAAGTCTCTGTCGCGCTCGTGTTAATCCAACATATGCAAGGCGTCGCTCTTCTTCAATTTCATCTTTTTCTCCGAGAGTTCGTGAATGAGGAAAAATTCCATCTTCCATTCCTGTGAGAAATACTGTTGGAAATTCCAGACCTTTGGCTGTGTGAAGCGTCATCATTGTGACTACTCCCCCGTGATCTTCGCCTTCTGGAATCTCATCCGCATCTGCAACCAGCGAAACCTTTTCTAAAAATCCGGCCAAGGAAATTTCCTCATCTTCACCAAGTTCTTCAAATGGGCGTTCTTCGTACTCCATAGAGACCGCTACTAGTTCCTTTAAGTTTTCTACTCGAACTTCATCTTGCGGATCGGTGCTATCTACTAGCTCCTTTAGCAACCCAGATTGTTCTAGAGCTGCTTCTACAATAACTGACGGCTTAGTCTTTGCCTCTACTAATACAGCTAGAGCACTGACCATTGATGTGAATTCGTTGATTGCTTGCGCAGCCCGACTTGGGACAGAAGTGTTTTCACTACATCGCAATAAACCTTGCCAAAACGAGATGTTGTGCTGACGAGCAAATTCATCAACATAATCCAAAGAGGTATCACCAATACCGCGTTTTGGTACATTTATGATGCGACGCAAAGAAATCTCATCTTCAACATTTGCTAATACCCGCAGATATGCCAGCAAATCCTTTACTTCACGGCGTTCGTAGAAACGCAAACCACCAACAACTTTGTAGGGCAAGGCGTTTCGCATAAAGACTTCTTCAAAAACACGAGATTGTGCGTTAGTTCTGTAAAAAATTGCGGTATCTCCAGGATTAGATGTGCCTTCGCGTTGAAGAGATCTAATCTCATCTGCGATAAAGCTTGCCTCGTCATGTTCACTTTCGGCTACGTATCCAGTCAATGGTGCGCCCGAACCAGCATCAGACCATAAGTTTTTTTCTTTACGGCTTTCATTTTTTGTAATAACGGCATTTGCTGCGTTCAAGATATTTTGAGTGGAGCGATAATTTTGCTCAAGTAAAACAGTTCGAGCATTTGGATAATCCAATTCAAACTGCAAAATATTGCGAATCGTGGCTCCGCGGAACCCATAAATAGATTGATCAGCGTCTCCGACCACACACAACTCCGCCGGTGGCTGGCCTTCAAGATCTGTGCCTACAAGCTCTTTTACCAAGATGTACTGCGCGTGGTTAGTGTCTTGGTACTCATCGACTAGGACATGACGGAATCTAGATCTAAATCTCGCCTTCGCTTCAGGGAAGCGCTGTAAAACTTCGACAGTCTTTAAAATTAGATCATCAAAATCCATGGCATTGGCACGCATTAGACGCTGCTGATACACCGAATAAACATCAGCAACGACCTGTTCAAATTGATTGCTCGTCGAATTCAAGTAATCTTGAGGACCAAGTAGTTCGTTTTTTGCATTGGATATCATTGATTGGAACTGTCGAGCAGGATAGCGTTTTGGATCCAGATTTAATTCTTTGGCAACAATAGTAATCAAGCGCTGTGAATCGGCAGAATCATAAATACTAAATGAGTTGCTATATCCGAGTCGCACCGCTTCTTGACGCAAGATTCGAACACAAGCCGAGTGAAATGTTGAAACCCACATGGATTTAGCAATGGGGCCAACTAGATCTGCTACACGTTCCTTCATCTCACCAGCTGCTTTATTTGTGAAGGTAATAGCCAAGATTTGATATGGCGCAACATTTCGCCGAGACATTAAGTATGCAATTCGCCTAGTTAATACTCGAGTTTTTCCGGATCCTGCACCCGCTACAACCAGTAGAGGTCCACCGGCATGAGTGACCGCCTCCGATTGCTGGGGATTTAACCCCTGTAGCAATGGATCGATTTCAGTCATGGGAGTGAGTCTATTAGGCTTCATACATGGAACCGATCGAAGATAGCGAGATCAAGCGAGTCTTGGTCATCAATGCTCACCCTGATGATTCAGATTTTGGAGCTTCCGGAACTATTGCCCAATGGGTGAAAAAGGGAATCGATGTTTCGTATGTGTTTTGTACAAACGGTGACCAAGGTGGCGAAGAATCTGGTTTCACTAAAGAGGAAATGCCCGCCATTAGACAGCGCGAACAGCGTGCCGCAGGTGCGGCGGTAGGTGTCACCAATATTACGTTTTTAAATTATGTTGATGGACACTTGGAAGCAACTATTGAACTTCGAAAAGATATTGTTCGACAAATCCGAATCTCACAACCAGATCGCATTGTGTGCCAAAGCCCAGAGCGCAATTGGGATCGAATTGGGGCGAGCCACCCTGATCACTTAGCTGCTGGAGAAGCAACAATTCAAGCTGTCTACCCAGATGCTCGTAATCCTTTTGCGTTTACAGATTTGTTGGAAAAGGAAGGCTTGAAACCTTGGCGAGTGAAAGAGGTGTGGGTTTCAGGATTTGCTCAACCCGACCACTGGGTTGATATCACTGACACTTTCGAGTTAAAGATGGCAGCTTTGCATGCACATGCATCACAGACTGCACATAACAAAGATCTTGAAAAAATGGTCCGCGAATGGGGACAACGTAACGCTGGAATCGGTGGTTTACCTGAAGGTCGAATTGCCGAAGCTTTTAAGATCGTTAACACGAACTAACCTAAAGAAGTATTTAACTACTTAAATATTACGCTTTTAATTTCGACAGCTTGGATTGGATAGCCATCTCCGCTGTAGTAAGCCTTCTTGTCCGCCTTATTAACTTGGTATGCACCTACATCTGCTACTTTGATTAAGATATCCAAACCAGAAGTTATTGCTCCCCAAATTGTGTAATTCGGCGGTAGGTGTGAATCTTTGTAGACCAAAAAGAACTGACTTCCGTTGGTATTTGGGCCCCCGTTAGCCATAGCAATTGTTCCTGCAGGATAATTTATTTCTGTGTCCTTTGGAAGATTTTCATCGATGTAGCCCTTCCAACCGATTGGTCCTCCTCGACCAGTGGCGGTCGGGTCTCCGCATTGCAAGACATAAATTCCAGAAGTAGTAAGTCTGTGACACAAAGTTCCATCGAAAAATTTATTGGAAGCCAAAAAGCTCAACTTTGAAATAGTAACAGGAGCTTTCTGTGTCTCCAAAGCAACTACGATCTTGCCGCAATTGGTGGTGATAGTCATTTCTGTAAATTTCTTTGTGTTACTAATTTTTTGTGCAGGAAGCTTGGTTGGATTACGTGGTATTGACTTGGCAGTTTTGCATGAATCAACGCTTGTTGGTTTCTCTTCAGCAAATGCGGTCGGAGAAGCGATGAGGCTAAATGCGATTGCCGCAATAATTAACTTATTCATCGTTACTCCTCTGGACATGGTTGTAATGGTAAAGCGAAATCCTGTGAAAACCCTTAATTTATTCCCATTCAATGGTGCCAGGTGGCTTACTTGTTACATCCAAGACCACACGGTTGATCTGGCGGACCTCGTTAGTAATGCGGGTAGAAATTTTCTCAAGAACTTCATAGGGAACCCGAGACCAATCAGCGGTCATTGCATCTTCGGAAGATACTGGGCGCAAAACAATTGGGTGGCCATAGGTTCGACCGTCGCCTTGTACTCCAACGCTTCGCACATCAGCCAATAGAACAACTGGGCACTGCCAAATTTCACGGTCTAGTCCGGCCACCTTTAACTCTTCGCGTGCAATGGCATCTGCCTCACGCAACACATCTAATCGCTCCTTTGTAACTGACCCAACGATTCGAATACCAAGTCCAGGACCTGGAAAAGGTTGACGCCAAATAATTTGTTCGGGTAGTCCAAGCTCTAAACCCACTTGACGCACTTCATCTTTAAACAAGGCGCGTAATGGTTCAATTAATGTGAACTGTAAATCAGCTGGAAGTCCCCCAACATTGTGATGGGATTTAATATTTGCTGTTCCGGTACCTCCGCCAGACTCCACTACATCTGGATACAAAGTCCCTTGTACTAGAAATTCAACATCTCCACCAGCAGCTATAGTGCGTGCAGCTGCTTCAAAAGATCTAATGAATTCACGGCCAATAATCTTTCGCTTTTCTTCTGGATCAGTTACATCTTTTAAGGCATCAAGAAACTGTTTCTTTGCATCAACAACAACTAACTGGACACCAGTTGATGCCACAAAGTCCCGTTCAACTTGCTCGGCCTCACCTTTTCTTAACAATCCATGATCCACAAATACACATGTCAATTGGTTACCGACTGCTTTTTGAATGATTGCTGCCGCAACTGCAGAATCAACTCCACCTGAAAGGCCACAGATAACTCGCTTCTGTCCGATTTTCTCTTTCGCCTTTGCAATTTCAGTCTCTGCAATATTTGCACTAGTCCACGTTGCATCACACTGTGCAATATTGACTAACCAGTTGTGCAAGATCGATTGTCCATGTTCACTATGCAAAACCTCTGGGTGAAATTGAACTCCAGCTAGTTTGCCGGTTGTATCTTCAAATGCTGCGATCTGAGTATCGACGGTAGATGCGGTGACGCTAAAACCAGCTGGGGCTTGAGTCACGGCGTCCCCATGTGACATCCATACCTTTTGTTGGGTGGGCAAGTCAGAAAAAACTTTGGAGCTCGAAGTAACAGTTGCTTCTGTCCGGCCAAATTCAGATTTACCTGTTTGGCTTACAACACCGCCAAGGGCTGCAGCCATAGCTTGAAATCCATAACAAATACCAAAGACGGGAATTCCTAATTCAAAAATTCCGGCATCAACTGCTGGTGCATTTTCTGCGTACACACTTGAGGGCCCACCCGACAAGATGATTGCACTTGGATTTTTTGCTTGTACTTCGTCGGCAGTTATTGATGAAGCAACAATTTCTGAAAAGACATGTGCCTCACGCACTCGACGAGCAATTAATTGCGCGTACTGTGCACCGAAATCAACAACCAGAACGCCGCGAGTCTCAGCCACGATGAATAAGAACCTCTACACGCTGAAACTCTTTTACATCCGAGTATCCGCATGTAGCCATTGCTCGGCGTAGTGCGCCGAATAAGTTCATTGAACCATCTGAAGCATGTGATGGCCCGAGCAAGATTTCTTCAAGTGTTCCGACAGTTCCAACGTTCACGCGCTCACCGCGTGGAAGCTCTGGATGATGTGCCTCTGATCCCCAATGCCAACCTAAACCTGGAGCTTGAGTTGCTTTAGCTAATGGAGAACCCATCATGACCGCATCTGCGCCACACGCAATTGCTTTGGCAATGTCACCGCTGCGACCGACTGCGCCATCTGCAATTACGTGTACATAACGACCACCAGATTCATCAAGGTACTCACGACGAGCAGAAGCAACTTCGGCAACTGCAGATGCCATTGGTACTTCGATACCTAAAACCTTGCGCGTTGTATGTGTCGCACCGCCACCAAATCCAACTAGTACACCGGCAGCACCGGCGCGCATCAAGTGCAGCGCTGCAGTTGATGTTGCGACACCACCCACGATTACGGGAACATCTAGTTCGTAAATGAATTTCTTCAGATTTAGCGCTTCAGTTTCTGCGCCAACATGTTCAGCAGAAACAGTGGTGCCGCGAATAACAAATATATCTACGCCAGCGGCAATTACAGCCTTGTGAAACTCTGCTGTGCGGGCTGGAGACAACGAAGCAGCCACAGTTACTCCTGCTTCACGAATCTGTTGGATTCGCTCTTTAATCAATTCAGGTCGAATCGGTGCGCTATAGATTTCCTGCATGCGCTTTGTCGCATGCTTATCTGGCATAGATGCAATTTCACCTAGTGGAATTCGAGGATCGTCATAGCGCGTCCACAAGCCCTCTAGATTCAAAACTCCTAGGCCGCCAAGTTTCCCAATAGCAATGGCGGTTTCTGGTGAGACAACTGAATCCATAGGCGCAGCCATCATGGGTAGCTCAAATTTATAAGCGTCAATTTGCCAGGCGGTTGATACATTTTCTGGGTCGCGTGTTCGTCGGCTTGGCACAATTGCAATGTCATCAAATGAGTAGGCAGTGCGGGCACGTTTTCCAGGTGCGATTTCTATGTTATTCATTAGCGGCCCTTCTTCGGGTAGTTAGGAGCATCGGCAACATGTGCCACATCGTGAGGGTGGCTTTCTTGCAATCCTGCCGCAGTAATTTGAATCAATCGACCTTCACGGCGCAGTGTTTGAATATCTGGGGCTCCGGCATAACCCATTCCTGAACGGATACCACCAACTAATTGATGAACAACATCGGCAACTTTTCCACTAAATGCGACCTTACCTTCGATGCCTTCGGGTACAAGTTTGTCTTCAGCCAAAACATCATCTTGCATGTATCGATCTTTAGAGTATGACTTTTGTTCGCCGCGAGATTGCATAGCGGCTAATGAACCCATGCCGCGATAAGCCTTGTACTTAACTCCGTTAATTTCTACTAATTCGCCAGGAGCTTCTTCACACCCAGCAAGTAAGGATCCGAGCATTACTGAGTTTGCACCAGCGACAAGTGCTTTAACAATGTCACCTGAATACTGCAAGCCACCATCTGCGATTAATGGAATCCCAGCTTTGTTACATGCTTTAGAAGCTTCCAGAATTGCAGTAATTTGTGGAACTCCAACACCGGCAACTACACGAGTTGTACAAATAGATCCTGGACCAACGCCTACCTTTACCGCATCTGCCCCAGCATTAATCAATGCTTGCGCACCTGCACGTGTTGCAACATTGCCACCAATAACATCGGTCGTTGGTGAAAACTTTTTAATACGAGCAATGGCATCTAAAACTGCGCGGTGATGCCCGTGGGCGGTGTCTACAACAACAACATCAACCCCGGCTTCAATCAATGCTTGGGCCCGAGCAAATCCATCATCGCCAACACCAACTGCCGCTCCGGCTAGACCAACATTTTTTACCAACTTAACATGGGTGACTTGTGCATCGATCGGAAGATTGCGGTGGATGATTCCAATTCCGCCAGCTTTTGCCATTGCTATTGCCATTTCAGATTCTGTCACCGTATCCATTGCTGAAGAAACCAGCGGTACTGCGATTGAAATATTGCGTGTCAATTGAGTAGCTGTTTTGACTTCAGAGGGGACAACATCAGATGCATCTGGAAGCAAAAGGACATCGTCGTAGGTAAGACCTAGCATTGCGACCTTGTCTGAATCGCTCATGTGGCCTCCTTGTGTATAACGAAGGGCAGAGTCTATCGGGGCTTTTAAAGGCCTACTGCACGCTCAATTTCAGCGCAGGCTTGGGACAAATCGCTGACATGGGCCACTGGACAATCTGAATTAATTGTCCACCCAGGTCCCCCGATAATGACGCGAGGAGCAGGTCTAATTGATGGGATATCTGTGTAAAAGCGAGAATCTCCATTATGCGATAACTGAGCCCACAGAAAAATAGCCGGTGGTGCCGAACGAGTAATAACTCCACTGAGTGCTTCAAGTGGAGTTCGTGCACCTAAGAAATAAGTGGAGATGTTTTTTTCAGCTAGCGCTGATGCCAATGCATGCAGGGCCAGCGAATGCGTCTCTTCACCAACTGATGCAAGCAGCACAGGCCGTGCATTATGAGGCTCTGGAACTTCGGCTGATTTCTCTCGGAAAACTGACTTTAGAATTTCGGTGAGTAAATGTTCGACTTCAATTCCAGTTTGAGTTTTTTCCCACTCGTCCCCAATCAAAACTAAAAGCGGGACAATAACTTCAGACCAAGAGGCAACTACCCCGTGCAGGTCTATATCGTTTCGCAGCGAATCTTCGATGAAATTTTTATCAAGCGACTTGGCCGCGGTATGAAGCGCATCGACCAAATCTTCTCGGTGTTCGTACTTTTCAATAATGTTCGCAATTGAAACTGAGCCTTGAAAGTTTTTAGCTTGAATGGCTGCATCTGCAGGTGCAACCCCTGCAGTAATCAACTTGCGCATAGTTATAAGAATCGCCAGATCCTGCGGGCAGTAGCGGCGATGCTCTCCGGCCTCATGGGCTGAAGGGCCAAGGCCGTAGCGACGGTCCCAGGTGCGAAGGGTGGCTGGTGCCACACCTATGCGGCGGGCAACGGCAGCTACCGTCAAAAGCTCCTCGTCCATGGGGTAATCGTGGCGTGAAGTGGCCTAACTCACCACCCGAAAACGCCATTTGAACAACCTTTGACCCGAAAATGCTTGAACAACCTATGGCGCGGTTGTACAGTACGCACATGGCCGAAATTTCACGCTTACCCCGTCCCGTTGCTGATGAATGGGAATGGCAGTACCAAGGTTCATGTCGCGAGCTTCCATCCGAGATGTTTTTCCATCCAGATGGTGAACGCGGCCCCCGTCGTAGAAATCGCGAGAACACCGCGAAAGCTGTCTGTGCCTCATGTCCAGTAATTGCTGCCTGCCGCGCACATGCCTTGGCAGTGCAAGAGCCATACGGAATTTGGGGAGGCTTATCTGAAGATGATCGCCTCGCAATTCTAGGAAAAGATATCAACCCAGATATTTCGCACGCCTCATAAATTATTAATAAGAAAAGCCCCGCAGTTAATTCTGCGGGGCTTTTCTTATTCCAATCTAATGAAGCAATTGCTTAGTGAGAGTGTCCACCTGGGCCATGTGAATGTCCGTGTCCACCTGCTGCATCTGCTGCAGCCTGTTCGGCTGGCTTGTCATATACGACTGCTTCAGTTGTAATAAACATTGCAGCAATTGATGCAGCGTTGGCAAGTGCTGAACGGGTTACCTTGACTGGATCGATAACACCATCTGCTGCCAAGTCGCCGTACACATCTGTTGCAGCGTTGAAGCCTTCGTTGTGCTTCATTGCGCGAACCTTGGCAACTACTACGTAGCCTTCAAGTCCTGCATTTTCTGCAATCCAACGTAGTGGTTCATCGCAAGCTTTGCGAACTAAACGAACTCCGACAGCCTTATCGCCTGTGAATCCAAGATCGCCTTCTAGCACATCGGCTGCGTGCACAAGTGCTGCGCCTCCGCCAACAACGATTCCTTCTTCAACAGCGGCGCGGGTTGCAGAGATTGCATCCTCAAGCCGGTGCTTCTTTTCATTGAGTTCAACTTCGGTGTGTGCGCCAACCTTGATTACGCACACTCCACCGGCAAGCTTTGCTAGACGCTCTTGCAATTTTTCCTTGTCCCATGAAGATTCGCTGCTTTCGATCTCTTTGCGAAGCTCTGAAACTCGGGCCGCAACTGCAGCCTTGTCGCCAGCACCATCAACAATGGTTGTTGCATCTTTTGTAACAACGATGCGACGGGCCTTACCTAGATCTTCCAGTGTTACACCTTCAAGCTTCATTCCAAGCTCTGAAGAAATAACCTGTCCGCCAGTAAGTACTGCGATATCTTGCAGAGTTGCCTTGCGGCGATCTCCAAAGCCAGGTGCCTTAACAGCAACGGAAGCAAAGACTCCACGCATGCGGTTTACAACAAGCGTTGAAAGCGCTTCGCCTTCAATGTCTTCAGCGATGATTAATAGTGGCTTTGAAGCCTGAGCAACCTTTTCAAGCAGTGGCAAGAGATCTGACAAAGCAGAAATCTTGTTGGCTGAGATCAAAACATAAGCATCCTCAAGGATTGCTTCCATGCGATCTTGATCTGTCACAAAGTATGGAGAAATGTAGCCCTTGTCGAACTGCATTCCTTCGGTGAATTCAAGATCTAGTCCAGTTGTAGATGCTTCTTCAACTGTGATGACTCCATCTTTACCAACACGGTCCATCGCTTCAGCAATCAAATCACCGATTGCGCGATCTTGTGCAGAAATTGTTGCAACATCTGCAATTTGTGGCTTTCCATTAACTGGAGTTGCCTGCGAGCGCAATTGATCTGAAACCGCTGCTACGGCCGCTTCGATTCCCTGCTTGATATCCATTGGCTGCGCACCAGCTGCAAGGTTACGAAGTCCTTCTTTAACCATTGCTTGAGCCAGAACGGTTGCTGTTGTAGTTCCATCACCTGCGACATCATTTGTCTTTGTCGCAACCTCTTTAACTAACTGAGCGCCCATGTTTTCTGCTGGATCTGACAGTTCAATTTCCTTTGCAATTGTTACACCATCATTTGTAATGATCGGAGCACCAAATGATTTACCGATAACAACGTTGCGACCCTTAGGTCCAAGAGTTACCTTTACTGTGTCAGCAAGAATGTTGACACCGCGCTCCATAGCGCGGCGTGCTTGCTCATCAAATTGAAGACTTTTTCCCATTTACTTCTCGATTACAGCGAGAATGTCGCGAGCTGAAAGAACGAGTAGATCTTCTCCACCGTGCTTGATTTCAGTTCCGCCGTACTTGCTGTAAAGAACTACATCGCCAACTTTTACATCCATTGGAACGCGTACGCCATCATCAAAGCGACCTGGGCCTACTGCAATAACAGTGCCTTCCTGTGGCTTCTCTTTTGCTGTATCTGGGATAACAAGACCTGATGCTGTTGTTGTCTCAGCTTCATTAGTCTTGATAACAATGCGATCTTCTAGTGGCTTGATTGCCATTGGGTTGACTCCTTCTAGGTTTTTTACTTGTGGTTTCCTCGTGCGGCCCCAGTTAGCAGACTCGGGCCGTGAGTGCTAACGCAAACTCTAGGCGTGCCTAACCGGTGCAGCAAATCGAGGGTCTAGAGACTGACAGTGGTTACAGGCAGGCTGGAATCAGCGTCAAAGGCCACTGGGCTAGGGGAACGCCCGGCAGAAACCATCAAGGAGCCGAGGGCTGCCACCATGGCCCCGTTATCGGTACACAGCCCTGGGCTTGGGATCCGCAGCTGGATACCGGCTTTTTCACATCGCTGCTGGGCCACTGCTCGCAGCCTCGAATTAGCTGCTACCCCACCGGCGATAACAAGTGAATCAATTCCGGATTGTTTACAAGCTGCCACTGCCTTTAACAACAAGACATCAACGATGGCTTCTTGGAAAGAGGCCGCAACATCACCCTTTTTGTAATCAGGCGTTGCTTCCAGATACCTGGCAACAGCTGTCTTTAAACCTGAAAATGAAAAATCAAATGGCCGCATCTGCCAATCATTGGATGTTGTTAGCCCGCGTGGGAAATCAATTGCGCTCGCATTGCCTTGGATTGCTAACTTATCAATTGCAGGTCCACCCGGAAAACCAAGCTGCATGACACGAGCAATTTTATCGAACGCCTCACCTGCTGCATCATCCATGGTTTCACCAAGTTTTGTAATTGATCCGGTGATGTCATCTACTTGCAATAACGATGAATGTCCCCCGCTCACTAGCAATGCAATTGTTGGCTCTAGTGGATTTTCATGTGTCAGAAAATCCACACTAACGTGTGCCGCCAAATGATTAACTGCATAAATTGGTTTGTTCAAGCCAAGTGCCAGCCCGGCGGCTGATCCCACACCCACCAGCAACGCACCTACTAAACCTGGTCCACCTGTGACTGCAACCGCGTCTATATCTTCTAAAGAAATCTTTGAATCCTTTAACGCCTGATGCAAAGTTGGGATCATCGCCTCTAAATGTGCCCGGCTTGCAATTTCCGGTACTACGCCGCCAAAACGCGCATGCTCTTGCACACTAGATGCAATTACATTTGCCAGTAATGTGCGTCCGCGGACAATGCCGACCGCTGTTTCATCACAGGAAGTTTCGATACCTAGAACAATTGGATCGCTCATGAAAGCTCCAATCGCATTACTTGTGCATCAAGACCTGACCCAAAATAATCTTTGCGCACATTTAACCGTGCATATCCAAGTGATTGATACAAACCAATGGCAGCAACGTTGTCTGTCTTAACCTCAAGCATCATCGCCGTTGACCCTTGCGCCTTAGCCCAATCGGTAATCAAGGCCATAAGTGCCTTGGCAATGCCCTGCCCACGCTGTTCAGGCACCACACCAACAGTTAAAACATCTGCCTCTGCCGCCCCCGGTGCAAATACCCCTGCATAACCAACGATGCTTTGTTGATCATCTAGGGCAACAACAAAGTGTCGGGTTGGGCTAGAAAACTCTTCTTTGTATTGCGAAGCAGACCATGGTGAGTATGGAAACAACTCTTTATCCAAAGAAACAAAAACTGGAAGATCAAAAGCTGTTGCTTGGCGATAAATAATCATGATCGATCCGCCGTTGCTACCGCATCTGGTCTGCGCAAATACATGGGTTCAGTTAAATCACCAGGTAACCCAACAAGTGCCTGCATATCCGGAAACAAGTCGGCATGTACTGGCGCACCTGTTACATCAGCTGGAAAATTAACAGCAGGATTACCTACTCGAACACCATCTGTGTATCTAGCCCAATAAACTTCTTTGCGACGAGCATCAACTGTGACAATAAAATCTGGTTCATTAATTTGCGCGGCGATTGCATCTAGCGAACACACTCCGCGGATCGGAATTTGCCTGGCCAGTGCAAAACTTTGCGCAAAAGCAATACCGACTCGAAGTCCAGTATATGGACCAGGACCCATGCCGACTACAACTTCATCTACCTCACTTACCGCCAATGCTTCTTGGACTAACGCGGGTAGTGATGGACCGTGGGCAGTTGCGCCATCTTTGTATCCACTAAAAACAATTGTCTCGCCATCAATAATGGCTACCGATGTGCGCGAGGTAGATGTATCAATTGCTAAAACTCTACTCATAGCAAAAACCCGGCCCAGCGAGCTCCAACAGCTTTGATGTCTACTTGTCGCACATCATCGCTTCGATCAATTGTTATCTCTAAGCGATCTTCACTGAGGCGCGCAGATTCTTCCCCGCCCCATTCAATCAATGTAATTGAGCCTGCAATATCTAGATCTAAATCATCCACATAAAGGTTGGGATTATCCGAATCAAGCAATCGATATGCATCGACATGAATAAATGGCACCTCTGCTTTATGAACTCGGGAAATAACAAAGGTGGGCGATGTAATTCCGGTAATACCAAGGCCCGCACCAACACCTTGTGCCAACACTGTTTTACCCGCACCCAGCGGACCATTTACAAGAACAAGATCACCAGCGCGCAGGTGGGATGCAAGATTTACACCTAACTGATGCATTTGTTCGGCGCTTGCAACTGTGATCACTGCCTTAGGGTAAAGGAAAACGGGGGCCTCGGTTTCCCGAGACCCCCGTTATTACTTATCTAGATTTATCCGAGTGACTTAAATGAAGGTGCTCGGAATTTATTGTCAGCTGACAAGCCCACTTTGCGTGCGGCGGTAGAAACTGCGCCACCACTTGGGAACTTGCCAGTGTTAGCAGCATTTGCCGCCATCTTTGCAACAGCTACATATTGATCTGGAGTGAACTTACAGTGACCGGCTCCCTTGCCTGCAGTTGCAGTTAGATCAGGGGTTCCTGCCGCAGTGAACTTTGTGTAAGACGTAGCGGTTTTGTCCCATAGCGCAACCAAGTTGTTCACAGGAGCCTTGTATGTCTTAGTTTTTCCGTATGCCTTTTGTGCCGCAGCCTTTTCTGCTGCGAACTGTGTTGCATAGCCATCGATCATCCATTGTCCAGCACCTGCAACAGTGAATTGATCTGACTCAGTCGTAACCATGACAGTTGGATGCTTAACAGTTCCGGTAATTGACAGTAGCGTCTTTGCCTTAGCAATTGCAGCTGCTGAACCAGTTACCTTTGGAGTTGCGGCAAGAACGCCTAGCATTCCATTGATGGCATCATTTCCACTGAGTGCAAATGTGTACACATCTCTGTCAGCATCTACACGAGCTGCGTAATCAGTCTTTGTGTTATCAAAGACAATTCCACCTGATTGTGCTTCAGCATCTGACATTAGAAGAATTTCAGCAAGACCAACTGTGCCGGCATTTTCCAAGACAGCAACAGCTGGTGCAATCGCCAATGGGAACAACTGCTCAGATCCAACCGGACCTGAAGTTCCATCGATGTGCTCGCTTCGCATTGGTACGCCAGCCATGAGGCCGATCAGTGTCAATGCGCTACGTGAAGGAATCATTTTGGCTTCAAGTGCCTTACCTGCTGCACTTGAAGTATCAGGCCATGCACCTGAAACCAAGCCTGCTTGCAATTTAGCAAGGGCTGTGAAGAACTTAACTAGATCGCCCATAGCTTCTGCATACCCTGCTTGTCCTGCTGAGTAGCCAAATCCCTTAATTGATGGATCAAAGAAGGTTTTGAATCCCCACATGAAATCACCAAAGTATGAAGTTAGCGCCTCTGTTGGAGCTGTTGCTGGACACATCAAAGCAACTGCGTCTACAAGTGTTGGATTCTTTTCAGCCAAAGTCTGTGAGATAAGAGTTCCAAGAGATGCTCCCCATGCAACAACCTTCTTAGTCGTTGGGTATTGCTTCTTGAAAACACCGATCAGTTCAACGTTTGTAGCAACTGCTTGCTGAACGTTTACACCTTGACGTGAGAATCCTGAACCAGCGATTCCATACCCTGCACCAAGCAGTGCAGCAATTACCTTCGCATCTCCACCTGGAGCTGGTTCTGGAGTATTTGTCACTTTGTATCCACCATAGCTAGGAATTCCTGCTGGGATATCAACATTTGGACGCAATCCATGTGACCACACCAAAACAGTTCCGTTAAATGCTGGAGTTGTTAGGAACATGTAAGGAGCAGTGTCTGATGTTGTTCCCACACATGTTGTAACAGATGCAGCTGTTGTACATGCTGGATCAGCAGCTTGAGCTGGTACAGATGTTGTTACACCTGCAACAAGTGCTGCAGTAGCCGCTAGGGCTACTAAGCGCTTCTTAATTGAAATAGTTTTCATTAGTTAGGTAATCCCTTCGCTGGCATTGCAGGGCGCTTGTACGTTGAAGTAACAACAGCTCCTGTTCCGGAATCTGTTGTGTAAACGGTGTACTTACCACCATCTGGCTTAAGTGAACCAGTTGCATCGTATGTACCGATCCAGTAACCAGTTGCACCTACGTGACTGGTTGCTGAATAAGCAAATGGAGTGAGAGATGGGTTAGCAAAAGTTGCGCCACTCTTCTCAATTGCAGCTATCAAACCAGCTCTGGTGAGGTTTGGACCAGCTGCCTTAATTGCCTGAACTGTAAGGAATGCAGAAGTCATTCCAGCAACGATGTTGTTATCAAATGTCACACCCTTGTTGTAGGTCGTGTTTACATCCATAAACATCTTGATGTACTCATCAGTTGCATCTGCTGGTGATGGTGCAAATGAGAATCCCTTTGCTCCTGCCAAGAATGCAGGTGGAACCTTATTTGCTGCCAAAGTTACTGGGTCTCCACCGACAGATCCCAAGATCCACTGAGGTGCATACTTGTAAGCAAACGCGTTACCTAGAGCAGCAGCTGTTGCGCTAGATACACCAAATAGAACCACAACATCTGGCTTTGCAGCTTGCAACTTAGTGATCCATGTACCCGCAACACCAGCTACAGCTTGTGAGCCTGATGCGTAAGGAATCTTGATATCAAATTCAATCTTTGCTTGCTTGAAACCGTTAAGGGCATCTAGACCGAAGTCGTCATCCTGGTAAATCAAGCCAACTTTCTTGCCCTTGAAGTTTTCATCTAGGTACTTACCAATTACTTTTGCTTCCATTTGGTATGAAGGCAATAGTGAGAATGTTGTTGGGTACGCCTTCTTATCGGCGAATCCACTAAATCCAGTGTTAACAAATAGCGCCGGGATTCCGCGAGCGCTCAACTGTGCTGAGCGTGCGATGGCTTTATTGCTAGCTGTTCCAAGAGTTCCAACAAGTGCGAAAACCTTATCCTTGAGGATTAGTTCGTTCGCTTTGGCAACTGCAAGGGTAGGAATGTATTGATCATCTTTAACAACAAGATTGATTTTGCGACCATTTACTCCACCATTTGCATTGACATAGTCAAAGTAGGCCTTCATAGCACCTGGAATCTTGTTGTATCCAGGAGATGCAATTCCAGTCATTGGAACTGTGATACCCAACTTAATTGATGAAGCGGTTACTCCTTGTTCTGCTGCTTGAGCCGGTGCGGCTGAAAGCAACAAGCTTGCTGCAGCAATTACCGCAGAAGCAGGAATTAGCTTCCGACGATTCATTCTGATCATTTTTTTCCTTCCATCGAGGGTTTTGATGCTTGAGTATTGCATTTACTTCTTTGTACTCGTAAGTACGGCGTGATGCCGCGCCTTGCGAGCCCGGTGCTGCTCGACCGGCCCATTTGGGATGAATAGAACGGTCACAATCAATAAACCACTCACCATTAAGCCTGGCAAGTTTGTGGTCACATTCTCTGAAGCACCGATTCGATGAGCTATCGCATCGGCAATGTCAGGGATTGCCACCAATGTCACTGCCCCAATAATGACGCCTCCGAGGGTGTTTATGCCAGATAGAACTGCGCCTGTCGCGAGGGCAAATGAGAGGGTGAGCGGGAAAGCCCCCGGTGAAACGGTGCTAATGGTCATGGACAGCAGGGCTCCAGCCAGGCCAGCTAGACCAGCACTAATGGTGAAGGCCAAGATCTTTGAGCGGGCAATACTGATTCCGGCTAATTCTGCGGCAACGCTCTGAGTGCGGACCGCGCGCCAGGTACGACCATATCTAGAGCGCAAAAGATTTTGTAACCACCACATCGAAATCAAAGCTGTAAGTGCTGCAATCCAGAAAAACCATTTGTAGAGCGAAAACATTTCGCCAAGTGATGCCGGTGGCAAACCAATTTCAAAAATCAAACCTTGTTCCCCACCTAGGAACTTGAATTGATTTGCGATTGATGGAAGTCCAACCGCTAACGCCAAAGTTGTGCCTGCAAGATATGGACCTGAAAGTCGGGCAGCGGTTACTCCAAGCAATGCGCCCCACACTGCAGCTAACAAAACCGCACCTACAAAACATAGCCAGACAGGTGCATTGAAGTTATTACGCAAAAGTGCAGCGCCATATCCACCAACTGCAAGTAAGGCTCCGTGCCCCAATGAAACTTGACCTGAATAACCAGTTAACAAAATAATTGATGAAATCGCGATTACATACATCGCAACCGTTGCGCCTTGATAAACACGGAGTTCATCAACAGTGTTGCTCAGGTAGACAAGGAAAAAACCTAAAATAACAAAACCGACGAATCGTGAGAAGTTAGTTGCTTTAAATTTATGCACGGCGACCTGCTCGCTGAGAAATAATTCCCGCTGGACGAACAATCAAAACAACCAATAGAAGAATAAATGCGGTGATAAACACCAATGACCCACCTACATATGTCAGCACAAATGCCAAAACTAATCCGAGAAGCAACGCTCCAAGAACGGCACCTAACAAACTATCTAATCCACCAATCACAGCTGCAATAAATCCAAAAGCTAACAACAGTGAAAATTCTAGAGAATCTGGGGCAAGCGCGCCATTTCCATTTGCAGTTTGTAGCATTCCTGCAGCGCCACCTGCCGCACCAGCCAGTGCCCAGCCAGATGTTCTTACAAGATCGACTCGAATTCCGGCCAACCGAGAAATTTCTGGGGCATAAGCAGATGCACGAAGAGCTAGTCCCAAATTGGTCTTTTGAAATAGGAATGTGAGTGAGATCAAAAGGATAGATACTGCGCCCAGAATGAATAGTTTCATCGGCGACAGTGCAAGGGTTTGGGAGCCCATCGAAAAGCCAACATTTGAAAGCGGCGATTCAATACTGACATCCTGATTTCCCCAGATAAAGCCGATCAAAGATTTGATGACACCAAGTAGTCCAAGTGTTGCAATGATCGGTGCAATACCTGCAATTGCGCCTTGGCTGCTGTGCTTGAGTAACAACCGCATAAACACTAATTCGATGAAGGCAGCGACCAAAGCACCAGAAATCATTGCAAGCGGAAGCGCCAGCCAATATGAACCAAGTTGTTGAATGACTTCGTAACCGATGTAAGTGGACAACAGTGCCATGCCAGCCTGTGCAAAATTAACGACGCGAGTACTTCTCCAGACCAACACGATCGATATCCCCATCAGCGCGTAAATAGATCCAGCGGTGATGCCATTTAAGAAAGTATTAAAAATCTGAAACATGATTAGTACCCCAAGTATGCAGCGCGCACTGCAGGATCAGCAATTAATGCCTGTGCATTATCCACGGCTACAACTTTTCCTAGATTCAAAACGATTCCAAGATCTGCAATCTTTAGCGCGCCCATGGCATTTTGTTCCACTAATAAAACTGTTAGGCGCATTGAGTTTGTGAGATCCCTAATTGATTGAAAAATCTGTTCGATCACAAGCGGTGCAAGTCCTAATGATGGCTCATCTAACAAAAGTAGTTTTGGCTTGGCCATAATTGCACGCCCAATTGCAAGCATCTGACGCTCTCCACCAGATAATGTGTCAGAGCGTTGCTCAATTCTTTCACCTAGTCGAGGAAAAATCGCAGTTACCTCTTCTAGTGATTGCTTGGCTTCTTTGGCATCTTTTCTCCACAGTGCACCAAGTAAAAGATTTTCTTTAACTGTTAACTCTGGAACAACAGACTTACCTTCAGAAACATGTGAGATACCTCTGCGCACTAGGTTTTCCGCTTTAACTCCATTTATGGATTCGCCCATCCAGTTCATAGCTCCACTAGTCGGCTTATTGAGTCCGGATAGGGTTCTTAACAAAGTCGTTTTACCCGCACCATTTGAGCCAATAATTGCAGCCATTTTGCCAGTGGGAACGGCAATTGAAACTTGATTAATCGCACAGATGGCTCCGTGATGAACAGTGAGGTTAGAGATGTTAAGCGACATCTGTACTCCCTGTTCCCAGGTATGCAGCCATAACCGCTGGATCTCGACGCACCTTTTCGGCATCTCCGCTGGCAATGACTTCACCGAAGTTAAGTACATACAGTTTGCTACACACTGACATGACAACATCCATGTGGTGTTCAACAATCAAAACAGACATCTGTGCAGTTAAGTTTCTGATCAATAGATTCATCCACTCAATATCTTGAGCACCCAGTCCACCAGCAGGTTCATCTAACATCAAAATTTTAGGCTCACTTACAAGTGCTCGAGCGATAGCAACTCGCTTGGTGTCTGGATATGACAAAGTGTCGGCACGACGATCAGCAAGACCGAGTGCATAAACATTTTCTAAGTAATGCATTGCGCGATCTCTTAATTGCTTTTCATCTCGTGTATTTCTGCCAAATCCTGCTGAAATTAATCCGGAGCGTGAAAATTTTTGGGCACCGATCATTACATTTTCAAGAACGGTTAGATCACCGAATAATCCGACACCTTGCAATGTACGTGCGATACCTAGATCAACAAGTTGTGCTGGTTTTGGAAAATCTTGTTTTTCACCACCAAGGAAAAATTCCCCTGAATCTGGTGTAACTAAGCCACACAATGCATTAAACAAAGTTGTCTTGCCGGCGCCATTTGGGCCAATTAAACCAACGACTTCGTTTTTACCGATTTCAAGATAAACATCGTTGAGTGCACGAAGTCCGCCGAAAGAGACATTAACTCTCTCGACGCGCAGTGCTGATTCATTAGTAGACATGAGGTGCATAGATTCTATTCACACGAGAGCCGATTCGTGTAACTATCTCGTAATTAATGCTGCCTGAAGCTGCTCCCCAATCATCAGCCGTGTACTCGCCGGTAACGCCATCGCCGAAAACAATCACCCAATCCCCAGATTTGGCTGTTGAATCGATACCAAGCTCAACGACAAATTGATCCATTGATACTCGGCCAATGATGGGAGCTTTTGCTCCATTAACAAAAACACCAGCACCCTGTGCCACACGTGGAATTCCATCTGCATATCCCATTGCAACAATTCCCAGTTTTGTTTCAGATTGTGTGTGAGCTGTTGCCCCATATCCAACAGGTGTATGTGCGGGAACAGTTTTTACTAAGTGCAGCTTTGCTCGCAGTTGCATCGCGGGTTTTAACCCAAGAGCCGCAGATGTTCCAAGAGTATGTACATCTGGAGATAATCCATAGATTGCGATTCCTGATCTGACCAGATCAAATCGTGAATCCAGATCCTTAAGTGTGGCGGCAGAGTTTGAAAGGTGACGAAGGATATTTGTATAGCCAAAAGATTCTAAGGTTGCAACCATTTCTTGAAAGCGAATTCGCTGATCTTCATTTTGTTTTTCGCCTGGTTCATCAGCTCTGGCAAAATGAGAAAAAATTCCAACAATATCTATGTTAGACACATGGTGGGCATCAAGTTGGCCCCACTCACTTAAGAATCCACCACGAGTCATGCCAGTATCTACTTCTAAATGCACTCGTGGGCGTTTGTTTGATGTAACTGCTCCAATTTGTTCTAACGCAATAATCGATGATGCGGCTAGTTCGATGTCATTGTCTACAGCTGCTTTAAAATCAGAACCCGGCGGAACTAGCCAAGCAAGTATTGGTACATTAATCCCGGCTTCACGCAATGTCAGGGCTTCTTCTAATAGCGCAACACCGAGGGATGAGGCACCAGCCTCAATTGCGGCGCGTGCAACTGGAACCAAGCCATGTCCGTAAGCATCTGCTTTAACAACGGCCATCACCGGAACGCCGGCAATTTCTTTCAGGTATTTAACATTTTCTGCGATGCGTTCGAGATCTACTCGCGCTTCAGCCCGCTCAAACATTGTGAAAGTCTAGTGCAACTGGCTTTTTGAAGGAACATACCGATCTATTGCAATGATAGTCACTAATAAAGCGCTTCCGACGAATAGGCCGCCCAATAAATCGCTAAACCAATGTGTATGACGGATCAGCGATACAACACACACGGTGAGGCTAATGAGCACGACTCCAGCGGTTGCAAGTCGTCCTTGGTACCTATCGACTTTTGCGTATCTATAAATCAAATATGCCAAAATTCCCCACGATAAAACTGCATTAGATGCGTGTCCGCTTGGGTATGACATTCCTCCTGCATGAAGCAAATCAAAACCATCTCGTGGTTTGGTGCGACCTAGAAAGATCTTAACTGCGCCAACAACAATGTTGAGAGAAAGCAGAGAAAGTAGTGCAAGATTTAAAGGACGCCAAGTTTTAAACTTGTAAGCAATAAATGCAGCTGCAAGAAGAAGGACTGTTGCCGTTAGGCCACGCAATCCAAGATCATCTAGTCGCCGTAAAATAAAACCAGCAAGACCTTCAAACTGTGGTTTTGGTTGGCTATTAATCTCTTTGTCATAAGTAACCAATGGGCCATATGTATAAACCTGTTGTGTTACGACCAAAAAACCTGCAAAGAGTAAAACGGCCCAACGCAGCGCCCGATCCATTTGTCTGCGACGAATTTGTGCTAGGTCGCTCATTATTCAACCGTTACAGATTTAGCCAAGTTTCGAGGCTGATCTACATCATTGCCTCGAACCACAGCCATTTCATAAGCAAATACCTGCAATGGAACTGTGGCAAGAATTGGTTGGAACAATGCAGGTGCCACCGGAATTCTGATTACATGTTCTGCACCTTCAACATGTGCGCCTTCTTCGGCGATCACAATCACGCGAGCACCACGTGCCTTTACCTCTTGAATATTACTTAACATTTTTTCATCTAAGCCGTGCTCATGTCCTGCAGGCAAGATTGCGATCACAGGTGTTCCTTGATCAATCAAGGCAATCGGTCCATGCTTTAGCTCGCCACCAGCGAAACCTTCGGCGTGAATATAGGCAAGCTCCTTTAACTTTAAGGCACCTTCTAGGGCAACTGGGTATCCAATGTTTCGCCCCAAAAATAAGACAGTGTTGTTGTGTGCAAACGTTCTGGTTAATTCACGAAGTGGTTCGACAGTTTCTAAAATCTGTTCAATCTTGCCGGGTAATTCGAGCAACTCCTTATATAGATCTTTGACCTCAGCGTCTTTCAACGAACCGTTTACTTGAGCAAGGTGCAGGCCAATGAGGTTCACGGCAATTATCTGCGTCAATAGCGCTTTAGTTGATGCAACTGCGATTTCAGGACCAGCGTGTGTATACAACACTGCATCTGATTCGCGCGGAATTGTTGAGCTATTTGTATTGCAGATCGCAAGGACGCGGCCACCAGCAGCCTTTGCGTGGCGCACCGCCATTAACGTGTCCATAGTTTCACCTGATTGCGAAATCGCAATTATCAAGGTGCTGGGATCAATTATCGGATCGCGATATCTAAATTCACTTGCGATCTCTACATCTACTGGAATCTTGGCCCACTTTTCAATCGCATACTTTGCAACCATTCCTGCGTGATATGCCGTTCCACACGCGATAACTGTGATCTTCTTAAGTGATCGAACCTCATCAACGCTCATGTGAAGTTCATCTAGCAAGATTTGATTGTTATCACTTAAGCGACCAATCAAAGTATCTGCAACTGCTTTTGGTTGTTCAAAGATTTCCTTCAACATAAAGTGGGCAAAACCGCCCTTTTGGGCAGCACTTGCATCCCATGAAATCTCATACTTTTTAGGTTGGACTAAATTTCCCTGAAGATCAGTAATGTCAATCGATGTCGGCGTCATGGTGACAATCTCGTCTTGGCCCAGTTCGATAGCGTGCTTTGTATACTCAATAAAGGCTGCAACATCAGATGCCATGAAGTTCTCGCCATTGCCAAGTCCAACAACCAGTGGTGAATTACGGCGTACGCCAACGACTACATCTGGTTGATCTGCATGTATTGCAAGCAAGGTAAATGATCCTCGTAAAGCATTGACTGCATCACGCATAGCAGCGGTTAGGTTGCCATTGTGTTCTTTGCGAAGATCGCTAAGTAAGTGCGCCACAGATTCAGTATCCGTTTCAGATGAAAACTGATGACCTTTTGCTTCTAGTTGTGCGCGAAGCTCGGTGTAGTTTTCAATAATTCCGTTGTGAATGACTGCAAGTTTTCCATCATTGTCTACATGTGGATGCGCGTTGAGATCAGTCGGTCCACCGTGGGTTGCCCAACGTGTATGGCCGATTCCTGAGTGAACATTAGGCAAGGACGCATCTAATGCGCTTTCTAGATTTGAAAGTTTGCCGGCCTTCTTTTCAATAAAGAGTGTGCCTGGTGTGCCAAGTGCGATTCCTGCCGAGTCATAGCCGCGATATTCCAGTCGACGCAGACCTTCGATCAAGGGAATTGATGCAGATTGTGGTCCTGTGTAACCCACAATTCCGCACATATGTAACTACTCCTAGCTCTTCTAGAGAGAGATTTCTTGCTTCACTACATCCGCAAGCTGCTGCGCGACTTCTTGAGCAAGGCTATCACTGGCGGCTTCAACCATGACTCTTACAAGGGGTTCGGTGCCAGATGCACGCAATAAAACTCGGCCAGAATCGCCCAAGCGATCTTCTGCCGATTTAACAGCTGCTGTAATTGCGACAGATTGTGGCAACTTATCTTTTGCAACATCTTTAACATTAATCAAAACTTGAGGAAATCTGACCATAGTTGCAGCAAGTTCTTGTAACGTCTTGCCGGTGCGGGCAACCTCTTGAAGCAGTTGCAATGCAGTAAGAATTCCATCTCCTGTATTGGCTAGATCTCTCATGATGACATGGCCTGATTGTTCGCCACCAAGAGAGTAGTCATTTGCAATCATGTTTTCTAAAACATAGCGATCGCCAACTGGGGTCGTTACAACATTTATTCCTGCATCTTTCATGGCATGCATAAATCCAAGGTTGCTCATTACAGTGCCAACAACAGTGTCATTTTTTAAGACTCCGCGAGCTTTAAATCCGCGAGCCAAGATTGTCAAAATATGATCGCCATCAATTTCATTTCCTGCTGCATCAATTGCTAAGCAACGATCTGCATCTCCATCATGTGCGATACCAACATCTGCGCCTTCTTTAATGACCGCTGCGCGAAGTTGATGCAGATGAGTAGATCCACAATCATCATTAATGTTCCAACCATCTGGTTGATTAAATATTGCAACTACCTCTGCACCTGCTCGGCGATATGCCTCGGGTGCAACAAATGATGATGCTCCATTTGCACAATCAACGACAATCTTTAAACCCTTAAGTGGAGTTTGCACAGCTGAAAGCAAATGCGTTAAGTAGCGTTCTGTTGCGGTGTCGTCATTGATTGCGCGACCCACATTTGGACCTATCGGGCGCTCCCAGTCCTCACCCATACGCGCTTCGATGCGGGCTTCGATTGCATCATCTAACTTGCCGCCACCGCGAGCAAATAATTTGATTCCGTTGTCAGGCATTGGATTGTGGGAGGCAGAAATCATTACGCCAAGATCAGCTTTAGATTCTTCAACCAAGTGTGCAATGGCAGGTGTTGGTAAAACTCCGACTCGATACACATTGATACCGGCACTTGTTAAGCCAGCGACAACTGCTGCTTCTAGGAACTCTCCGGATGCGCGTGAATCTTGCCCAACAATTGCCGTTGGTTGGTGGTCCTTATTTGAAGAGCTTTCTACCAAAATATGCGCGGCAGCAACGGAGACATCTAAAGCTAATTCGGCGGTGAGATCACGATTGGCTAAGCCACGGATTCCATCGGTGCCAAAAAGCGCCAAGTGAACTCCTTTGATAAAAGTGAATTAACGCTTTGAGTATTGAGAACGCTTACGTGCCTTCTTAAGGCCGTACTTCTTGCGCTCAATAACACGTGCATCACGTGAAAGGAATCCAGCTTTCTTTAGTGCTGGACGGTTTGCTTCTTCGTCAATTTGGTTGAGTGAACGAGCAACACCTAAACGAAGTGCGCCAGCTTGACCTGAAACTCCACCACCGTTGATGCGTGCAAAAACGTCGTACTGGTTTTCAGCACCAACTGTGCGGAATGGTTCAGAAACTAACTGCTGGTGAACCTTGTTTGGAAAGTAATTTTCTAGTGTCTTTCCGTTGACAACCCAGCGACCTGTTCCTGGAACAAGGCGTACCCGAGCAACAGCTTCCTTACGACGACCGGTGCCTCCACCTGGTGCCTTGATAGCTGGACGGTTTGTTGCTGGCGCTGGTGTTGACGATGAGTATGAAGTAGGAGCTTCTTCGTTGTCGATGATTGCTGTGTTATCTGACATTTACTGTTCCTTTACTTCACGATTTGTGAAACTTGATTGAATACATATGGCTTTGGTGCTTGTGCAGCATGTGGGTGCTCTGGGCCTGCGTATACCTTGAGCTTCGAACCGATCTGACGACCGAGTGAATTCTTTGGAAGCATTCCTTTGATTGCCTTTTCAACTGCGCGAGTTGGGTGCTTCTCAAGAAGCTCGCCATACACAGTCGAAGTTAAACCGCCTGGAAAACCTGAGTGTTGGTGTGACCACTTTTGTGATGACTTGTTTCCAGACAATGCAATCTTTTCTGCATTGATGATTACTACGAAGTCACCCATGTCCATGTGTGGTGCAAATGTTGGCTTGTGCTTTCCACGAAGTAGAACGGCAGCATGTGAAGCAAGACGGCCCAAGACCACATCTTGTGCATCGATGATGTGCCAGTTACGGACCGCATCACCAGCTTTTGGACTGTATGTACGCACGCTTTTGCCTACCTTCTTATTAGTATCAATTGACGGCGCTCTTTCAAGCGCAGAGGAGTAAGGGTACCCGCGTCAGGCTGTGGGGTCAAAATGGCTTTGATGCCCCTGAAAACCGGTATTTCTAGTAAGAATCGCCTACTTCGCGGCGGGCCACGGTTTTGGCAGCGCGCTCTAATAGCTCAGAATCTGAGGGGTAATCAACCTGGCGCAGGGTTAGCCCACATGCCGGAAAGACCAAGCTGTCAGAGATGCGAACCTTGCTGGCCAGGGTCTGAGCGATCCAATCTGGGCCAAATCGCCCATCGGCAACACAGACAACTGCACCGACCAAATTTCGAACCATCGAATAACAAAAAGCATCGGCTACAACATCGCCAATTAAAAATCCTTCGGAGTCTCGAACCCATTGAAATTTTTGTAGCTGGCGAATTGTTGTGGCACCTTCGCGGAATTTGCAGTACGCCGCAAAATCGTGATCGCCAAGTAGCAAAGCGCTCGCTGTATTCATAACGTCAATATCGAGCGGTCGATACCACGATGCAACATCGAGGCGATGTAAAGGTGAAATTACTTGGTTGCCATCCAAAATTTTATAGGTGTAATGGCGGCGCAGCGCTGAAAAACGGGCATGAAATGCAGGTGGGGCCACAGAGACATTCATAATGCGAACATCGGTATCTAATAAGCGATTTAACTTGTAACCAAGTTCTTCGAGACTAGTTGTATCCGGCACATCGACGTGAATTACTTGGCCAGTTGCGTGTACACCTGCATCTGTGCGGCCAGCAACAATGCTGTCAATCTTTGATTGCGTAATTGTGGCAATCGCTTTTTCAATCTCTTCCTGAACTGTCCGTCGATCAGGTTGTTTGCCCCAACCAGAAAAGTTTGTTCCGTCGTATGCGCAGTCAATCCGCAAACGAAGAAACCCACTCTCAGGGTAGAGAGTGGGTTCCGTCATGAGAATAATTTCTAAGAATTAAAGACTTAGTTATCTTTCTCAGTCAATAATTCGATTACTGCCATTGGTGCGTTGTCACCCTTGCGAGGACCAACCTTAGTAATGCGTGTGTATCCGCCTTCGCGTGTTGCAAAACGAGGACCGATCTCAGTAAAGAGTGTGTGTACAACGCTCTTGTTTTGAATCTGAGCCATGACCTGACGACGAGCTGGTAGATCGCCCTTCTTTGCGAAGGTGATTAACTTTTCAGCCAAAGGACGTAGGCGCTTTGCCTTTGCCTCTGTTGTCGTGATCTTGCCGTGTTCAAACAACTGCTCTGCAAGAGTGCGTAGAAGTAGTCGCTCATGTGATGGGCCTGAACCCAGACGAGGACCTTTACTTGGTGTTGGCATTATCGATTCTCCTAGGCCTGCTCTGCATCGACGAAATCATCGTCGACTGATGCGTTGTAGTTCTGGTGTTGTGTTGGATCGAAACCAACTGGGCTGTCCTTGAGAGACATTCCCATTGAGACAAGCTTTGCCTTGACCTCATCAATTGATTTTGAACCAAAGTTACGGATATCTAGCAAGTCAGCCTCTGAACGGTTAACTAGCTCTCCAACTGTGTGAATGCCTTCGCGCTTCAAGCAGTTGTATGAACGAACTGTTAGATCTAGATCTTCGATTGGAAGTGCAAGATCAGCAGCGAGCGCGGCATCCATTACAGATGGCCCCATCTCGATACCTTCAGCATCAAGATTTAGTTCGCGTGCAAGACCAAATAGCTCAACCAATGTGCGTCCTGCTGATGCAACTGCATCGCGTGGCTTCATTGATGGCTTTGTTTCTACATCTACAACAAGGCGGTCGAAGTCTGTGCGCTGTTCAACGCGAGTTGCTTCTACCTTGTAGGTAACCTTCAAAACTGGTGAATAGATTGAGTCAACTGGAATGCGACCGATCTCTGCGCCAGCCTGTTTGTTTTGTACAGCAGTTACATATCCACGGCCGCGCTCAACTGTAAGTTCAATCTCAAGATTGCCCTTGCCGTTAAGTGTTGCAATGTGAAGCTCAGGGTTGTGAACCTCTACGCCTGCTGGAACTGCAATGTCTGCACCAGTAACAACACCGGCACCTGACTTGCGGATGTAAACAACA